>Ga0315900_10012475_pt1 | contig 10418 bp, 9 predicted proteins | sample LakEriMetagenome_FD_203521 | JGI IMG/M metagenome (GOLD analysis project Ga0315900, IMG submission 203521) | Freshwater fungal communities from buoy surface, Lake Erie, Ohio, United States - Buoy 12 MA114 | ecosystem: Environmental > Aquatic > Freshwater > Lake > Lake biofilm | place: USA: Lake...
TGACCGGCAGCCTGCCGGTGGCGAACGCGGCCACCAGCGACCCCACGCCCTCCGACCCGGAATGGCTGATCACGGTGCGCCAGGAACTCAAGGCCAGGCAGTTCGATGCCGCACTGGTCACGCTGCGAAAGGCGGGCGACGCCACCAGCGCCGAGTGGCACAACCTCATGGGTTACGCGCTGCGCAGCCGCACGCCCCCCGACCTCGCGAGCGCCGAGACCCACTACCGCAAGGCGCTGGAGATCGAACCGCGCCACCGCAGCGCGCTCGAATACTACGGCGAGCTCTTCCTGATGAAGAACGACCTCGCCGGCGCCGAGGCGATGCTCGAGCGGCTCGGCAAGGCCTGCCGCTTCGGCTGCGAGGAACTGCGCGATCTGCGCGCCGCGGTCGCGCGGTACAAGAGCGCCCGCAAGTGAGGACCCGACACCCGTGAGACCGCCGTGCTGATTGCCACCTGGAACGTCAACTCCCTCAAGATCCGCCTGCCGCAGCTGCTCGACTGGCTGGCAGCGAACCCGCTCGACGTGGTCTGCCTGCAGGAAACCAAGCTGACCGACGACCGCTTTCCGGCACAGGTGCTGGCCGATGCCGGCTACGCGGCGGCGTTCGCGGGTCAGCCCACCTACAACGGCGTGGCCGTCCTCACGCGGCGCGAGACCGTGGGCGAGCCGGCCGACGTGCTGATCGGCAATCCGCTGTTTCCCGACGACCAGAAGCGCCTGATCAGCGCGACCGTGGCCGGCGTGCGCGTGGTGTGCGCCTACGTGCCCAACGGCCAGGCCGTGGACTCCGACAAGTACCGCTACAAGCTCGCCTGGCTCGATCACCTCATCGAATGGTTGATACCGCAACTGGCGGCCGGCGAGCCGATCGCGCTGGCCGGCGACTACAACATCGCGCCCGAGGCGCGCGATGTGCGCTACCCGGAGAACTGGGAAGGTCAGGTGCTGTGTTCGGCGCCCGAGCGCGAGCGCTTCAGCCGGCTGATCGGGGCGGGTCTGATCGACAGCTTCCGGCTGTTCGAGCAGCCCGAGAAGACCTTCACCTGGTGGGACTACCGCCAGATGGCCTTCCGCCGCAACGACGGGCTGCGTATCGACCATGTGCTGGTCTCGGCCGCCCTGCGCGAGCGGGTCAGGGCCTGCCGCGTGGACCGCGCGATGCGGTCCCGCGAACAGCCATCGGACCACGCCCCGGTGATCGTCGAGCTCGGCCCGCCAGACTGAAGGCCCGGCGGGCGCTGAATGCCCGCCGAGGGGCCAGACCTCAGCGGGCGTCGTCCTCGAGGTGCAGGTCCTGGATCTTGCGGGTGATGGTGTTGCGACCGATGCCCAGGCGCTGCGCCGCGTCGATGCGCCGGCCCCGGGTGTGGCGCAGCGCGGTGCGGATGACCGCGCTTTCGAACTCCCGGGTCAGGCGATCCATCAGGTCGCTCTGGCCCTCACCCAGCCCGTCGATCGCCTGCTCGACCTGCGCCGCGAGCAGGGCCGACACCTCGCGCTCGAGCAGCGAGGCCCAACGCCCGGACGCCGCGCCCTGGGCGTCAGCACGCATCCCGGCCGGCGGCATCAGGCTGCCGGAGCCCGCGCCCGGACCCGGGCCCACCATGCCGTTGGACCCCGCCAGGGCATAGGCGCCTGCCGACGTCTGCTCCGACATCATCGAGGGCGCGGGCGTCATTGGCGCGAAGCCGCCACCGAGCCCGGAGGACCCCGGCGAGAAGGCCTGAGCCGCCCCCAGCGGGGCGGTCTGTGCCGGCACCGCCGCTGCAACGACCTGCGGGCCCACCTCGGCCCGGATCTCGGGGGGCAGATCCTCGACGTCGACCGACTGCGTGGGCGCCATCACCGTCAGCCAGTGACACACATTCTCGAGCTGGCGAACGTTACCCGGCCAGGCAAAGCGCGCGAGCGCCGCGTGGGCGCCCTCGGTGAGCCGCTTGGGCTCGACGCCGAGTTCGCGGGCGCTGCGCTGCAGAAAGTGGCGCGCGAGCAGGGGTACATCCTCGACACGCTCGCGCAGCGCGGGCAGCCGCAGCCGGATGACGTTGAGCCGGTGGAACAGGTCTTCGCGGAACAGCCCCTTGCGGACCCGCTCCTCGAGGTTCTGGTGGGTAGCCGCGATGACGCGCACGTTGGCACGCAGCGGCTGATGGCCGCCCACCCGGTAGAAATAGCCATCGGCGAGCACGCGCAGCAGGCGGGTCTGGAGATCGGGGGGCATGTCGCCGATCTCGTCGAGAAAGAGCGTACCGCCCTCGGCCTGCTCGAAGCGGCCGCGACGCATCTGCTGGGCGCCGGTGAACGCGCCGCGCTCGTGACCGAAGAGCTCGGACTCGAGAAGATCGCGGGGAATCGCCGCGGTGTTCAGCGCGAGATAGGCCTTGCCTGCCCGCGGGCTGTGATCGTGCAGCGCCCGCGCGACCAGTTCCTTGCCCGAGCCCGACTCGCCGGTGATCAGCACCGTGACATGCGAATTCGACAGGCGACCGATGGCGCGGAACACCTCCTGCATCGCAGGGGCCTTGCCGAGGATCTCGAGATCACCGGCAGCCACCTCGTCGGGCAGTTCCTCGGGTGCGCTTTCCTGAACCGCACGGCGGATCAGTTCCACCGCCTTGGGCAGATCAAAGGGCTTGGGCAGGTACTCGAAGGCCCCCGCCTGAAAGGCCGACACCGCACTCTCGAGATCGGAGAACGCGGTCATGATGATCACCGGCAGCGCCGGCTTGCGCTCCTTGACCTTCTGGAGCAGCTCGATGCCGTTTTCTCCCGGCATCCGGATGTCGGACACCAGCACCCGCGGCATGCCATCCTCGAAGGCCCGCAGGCAGTCTCGCGCGCTCGCGAACACGCGCACGTCGAAACCCTCGCGGGTCAGGGCCCGCTCGAGCACCCAGCGAATCGACTGATCGTCATCCACCACCCAGACCGAGTTCATGATGCGCGCTGACCTCCCCCCAGCGGACCAGCACCGTCAGAGCAACGGCAGCTGAATCCTGAATTCCGTGCGGCCCGGCCTGCTCTCGCATTCGATGACGCCACCGTGCTGCTGCACGAAGCTTTGCGCGAGCGACAGGCCAAGACCGCTGCCCCCTTCTCGGCCAGACACCAGCGGGAAGAAGATCCGATCGCGGATCGCCTCCGGGATGCCCGGTCCGTTGTCGATCACATGCAAATCCAGTGCCAGCTTGTGGCGTCGCTGGCCGATCGTCACCTGCCGGCTGATCCGGGAGCGCAGCGTGATGCGGCCGGCACCGGCAAGCGCCTGCGCCGCATTGCGCACGATGTTCATGACCACCTGGATGAGTTGCTCCTTGTCGCCCCTGAATTCCGGCAGGCTGGCGTCGTAGTCGCGCACGATCTGCAGCCCGGGACCGTACTCGGCCTGCACGACGGAGCGCACGCGTTCGAAGACCTCGTGGATGTTCATTGGCGCCACGAGGCGCGCGTGACGGTGAGGGGCAAGCAGCCGGTCGACCAGCGCCTGCAGCCGATCGGCTTCCTTGATGATGACCTGGGTGTACTCGCGCAGCGCGGGCGAGGGCAGCTCGGTCTCGAGCAGTTGCGCCGCGCCCCGCAGCCCGCCCAGCGGGTTCTTGATCTCGTGCGCCAGGTTGCGCACGAGTTCCCGGTTGGCCTCCGCCGAGTCGAAGAGCTTGGACTCGCGCTCGTGCTTCAGGCGCTGGGCCACTGGCCGGAACTCGAGCAGCAGCGCGCCCAGCGGGCTGTCGAGCACGGCGGCGGTGGACGAGAGCGTGAGGGGATCACGCCCATTGCGCTCGAGCATCAGCTCCTGATGCTTCTGGCCGAAGGCATTGTTGCAGGCTTCCTCGAGCAGGCCATCGATGATGGCGCCATTGACGAAGAGCCGCGCAAAGGACTGCCCGCGGATCGCGCGCTGCGACAGCTCGAAGAGCTGTTCGGCGGCCTGGTTGAGGAAGACCACCACGCCCTCGGTATCGAGTACCACGACGGCGCTGCCGAGCAGATCGAGGCCGGCAAGCAGCGACTCGGGCTCCCGACGCCGCTCAGCCTGATCATCCGGGGGCTGCCTCAAGGGGCACCTCGCACCGCCCCTGCTAGCGGATCATGCCGAGCTCCTTGCGGATGGTCGCCAGGTTGTTCTCGCTGCGGGCGATGTCGTCGCGCAGTCGCTGCACACGATCGAGGTACTTCTGGTAGTTGCGCTCGTCGCCGCGCCGCTCGGGCTCGCCGTTGTTGAACTCGGTCTTGAGTTCGGCGAGCTTCGCTTCCTCCTTGCGCTGCTCGTCCTCGAGGATGCGGCGGCGGTCGGCATCGCGAGCACGCTGCGTGGCGGAATCGACCTTGGGGAATGCTTCGGATCCGGCGGGCCGCGCCGGGGCTGGCGCAGCCCCAGGCGCGGTGGGGGCCGGGGCAGCCGTCGGCGCCGCGGGTGTCGCGCCCGGGGCGGGCGCCGCCGTCGGGGGTCGCGCTGGCAGCTTGGGCGCCGGAATCACGGTAATGCCGCCCTGCACTCGCCGGCATTCGCGGTTGCCCTGCGGTCCGGACGAGGGGGTGTTGGTGTACTCGACGACCCCGTCGGGGCCCTCGCATCGGTAGATCTGGCCGAAGGCCGGGGCACTTGCCGCCGCCAGCAGGGCGGCCAGTGCCAGACCGTAGCATCGTGCAGTCACAGCGGTTCCGTCGCGGTCGGGGGACGTACCGACTATAGCGCGCGCCCCCCGTCCTGGGGTCCTGACCCCGGCCGGGCGGTGGGGGTGGATCGGCCAGACGGCCGAGTGCCCACGGCGCAACGCCTGCGCCCACGAAAAAGGGGCCGGCAAGCCGGCCCCCGATACGCGCTGCGGTGCTCACGCGCCGCGATCCTGCGCGCCTCGCCCCATCAGAGCGAGTAGTACATGTCGAACTCGACCGGATGCGTGGTCATGCGGAAGCGCGTGACCTCCTCACTCTTGAGTGCGATGTAGGCGTCGATCATCTCGTCGCTGAACACGCCGCCGCGGGTGAGGAACTCGCGATCCTTGTCGAGGTGCTCGAGCGCCTGGTCGAGCGAGGAGCACACGGTGGGGATCTTCGCGTCTTCCTCGGGGGGCAGGTCGTACAGATTCTTGTCGGCGGCTTCGCCGGGATGGATCTTGTTCTGCACGCCGTCGAGACCGGCCATCAGCATCGCCGAGAAGGCGAGGTAGGGATTGGCGGTGGGATCCGGGAAGCGGACCTCGATGCGACGACCCTTCGGGTTGCTGACGTAGGGGATCCGGATCGACGCCGAGCGGTTGCGCGCCGAGTAGGCGAGCTTGACCGGGGCCTCGAAGCCGGGCACCAGGCGCTTGTACGAGTTGGTGCCGGGATTGGTGATCGCGTTCAGCGCACGGGCGTGCTTGATGATGCCGCCGATGTAGTAGAGCGCGAACTCCGACAGACCCGCATAGCCGTTGCCGGCGAACAGGTTCTGCCCGTCCTTCCAGACCGACTGGTGGCAGTGCATGCCCGAGCCGTTGTCGCCGACGACCGGCTTGGGCATGAAGGTGGCGGTCTTGCCGTAGCTGTGCGCCACGTTCATGACGACGTACTTCAGGATCTGCAGCCAGTCGGCACGCTGCACCAGCGTGGAGAACTTCGTGCCGATTTCGCACTGACCCGGTGCAGCCACTTCGTGATGGTGCACCTCGACCGGCACGCCCATCTGCTCGAGCAGCAGGCACATCTCGGAACGCATGTCCTGGAAGGAGTCGACCGGCGGGACCGGGAAGTAGCCGCCCTTGACCGCCGGACGATGCGCGAGGTTGCCGCCTTCGAACTCCTTGCCGGTGCTCCAGGGCGCTTCCTCGGAGTTGATCTTGACGAAGCAGCCCGACATGTCGACGCCCCAGGTGACCGAGTCGAAGATGAAGAACTCGGGCTCCGGTCCGAAGAAGGCGGTGTCGCCGATGCCGGAAGCCTTCAGGTAGGCCTCGGCGCGCTTGGCGAGCGAGCGCGGATCGCGGGAGTAGCCTTTGCCGTCGGAGGGCTCGACCACGTCGCACGACAGCAGCAGGGTGGGCTCCTCGCGGAAGGGATCCATGTTGGCCGTGGCCGGATCCGGCATCAGCAGCATGTCGGAGGCCTCGATGCCCTTCCAGCCGGCGATCGACGAGCCATCGAAGGCATGGCCGCTGGTGAACTTGTCCTCGTCGAAGTGGCTGACCGGCACCGTGACGTGCTGTTCCTTGCCGCGGGTATCGGTGAAGCGGAAATCAACGAACTTGACCTCGTTGTCGGTCACCATCTTCATCACGTCTGCGACGCTCGCCATTCGGGCTCTCCTGTGTGCTTCTCAAGCGATGGGTTGGGGGTATCTGCGAAAGCCCCGACGCTGGCGCAAGGCTTCGGCTGATCGTAGATCAAGCAGAAAACGTGCCATCGATCACGGCCGGTTGCCCTTCCGTGGGGCACGACAATTCAGGGACTTAGCCGCCCCGAGCGCAGAACGCACCGCGGAAGTGCGCCCAATGATAGTGCATTCCGCCGAAATGCCCTGCGATGGTGCGGCACACACCCTCGGTCAGGCTCAGCTCGAGGCCAGGAACATCGCCTGAAGATCGTTGAGGAAATCGAGCCCGCGCGGGGTGGCTCTCAGCACCGCGGGATCGGGATCGAGCAGGCCGGCCTCGAGCGCGCGGCGCAGCGGCGCGGCGATCGCCGACAGCGACAGGCCGGTGCGCTCGGCGAACAGGCTGGCCGGCACCCCATCGACCAGACGCAAGGCATTGAGCATGAACTCGAAGGGCAGCTCGCTCGCGACCACCTGCCGCTCGGTCTCGACCGCCGCGCCAGGCAGGGCCATCTCGAGGAAGCGCTGGGGATGACGAAAACGCGCCTGCCGCACGATACCCGCGTGCGAGGAGATCTTGGCGTGGGCACCCGCACCGATGCCGAGGTAGTCGCCGAACTGCCAGTAGTTGAGGTTGTGCCGGCAGCGATGGCCGGACTTCGCGAAGGCCGACACCTCGTAGCGCTGCAGCCCCGCCGCCGCGAGTCGCGCCTCGATGCAGACTTGCATGTCGGCCGAAAGATCCTCGTCGGGCAGGCCCTCGGGCGGTCGGCTGGCAAACAGGGTGTTGGGCTCCAGGCTCAGATGGTAGGCGCTCAGGTGCGGCGGCTGGAAGCCGAGCGCGGTTTCGAGGTCACGCTCGAGCATCGGCAGGGTCTGGCCGGGCAGTGCATACATCAGATCGAGATTGAAGGTCTCGAGGTGCCGGGCAGCCTCGGCCACCGCGGCGCGCGCATGCGCACCGTCGTGGACCCGGCCGATCGCACGCAGCAGCGCGTCGTCGAAGCTCTGCACGCCGATCGACAGCCGTGTGACGCCCGCCTTCGCAAAGGCCGCGAAGCGACCGGTCTCGAAGGTGCCCGGGTTGGCCTCGAGCGTGATCTCGGCCTGCGCGGCCAGGCGCACCCGCGCGCGAACCGCCGCGAGCAGCGCGTCGATCGCCTCGGGCGAGAACAGGCTGGGCGTACCGCCGCCGATGAAGACGGTCTGCACGCTGCGCCCCCAGACCGAGGGCAGCGCCGACTCGAGATCGGCGATCAGCGCCTCGACGTAGCGGCTCTCGAGATCGGCGGGCAGCGCGTCATCGGGACCACGCCACTCGTGGGAATTGAAGTCGCAGTAAGGGCACTTCTTCAGGCACCACGGCAGGTGGATGTAGAGCCCCAGCGGCGGCAGCTGCGTGAGGCTCGCCACGCCGCCGCGGGCGGCGCCCACGAGCCGGACTGGCGCTACCGGCGTGCGCGCGCTCACCGGGGCTCAGGCGAGGCCGGCCGCACGCAGCCGCTCGAGCAGCTCGCGCATGGCCCGGCCGCGATGACCGATCGCGTTCTTGCGCGCCGCATCCAGCTCGGCGGCGGTGCAACCGAGCTCGGGCAGCAGGAAGTGCGGATCGTAGCCGAAGCCGCCACCGCCGCGAGGCTCGTCGATGAAGCGGCCGTGCCAGCTCGCGTCGGCCACCAGCGGATGCGGGTCGTCGGGCGCGCGCACGAGCACCAGCACGCAGACATAGTGGGCGGCGCGATCGTCGACCCCCCGCAACTGGTCACGCACCCGCAGGTTGTTGGCGAGATCGTCGCGCGGGCCGCCGGCAAGCTCGGCCCAGCGGGCCGAATGCACCCCGGGCGCCCCGCCGAGTGCATCGACACACAGGCCGGAATCGTCGGCCAGCGCCGGCAGGCCCGAGGCCGCACTCGCGTGCCGGGCCTTGGCCAGCGCATTCTCGAGGAAGGTGCCGAAGGGCTCCTCGGCGTCGGTGATGCCGAGGCTGCGCTGCCCGTGCAGCGCGATGCCCAGCGGCTCGAGCAGGCTCGCGAACTCGCGAAGCTTCCCGGCGTTGCCCGAGGCAAGCACCAGACGCTGCAGCGGCGAGGCCATCGGCCGCTCAGCGCGACGCGGCGAGCGCGAGGCGCTGCGCCCGCACGAGATCGGCGATGCCGTCTGCGGCGAGCCCGAGCAGGGCGTCGGCCTGACCACGATCGAAGGGCGCGCCCTCGGCGGTGCCCTGGATTTCCACGAAGCCGCCGCTGCCGGTCATCACGACATTCATGTCGGTATCGCAGGCGGAATCCTCGGCATAGTCGAGATCGAGCACCGCCACGCCCTGCCACAGGCCCACCGAGACCGCCGCCACGGCATCGCGGATCGGCGAGGCGGCAAGCAGGCCGGCGGCCATCAGGCAACCCACGGCATCGTGAGCCGCCACCCACGCGCCGGTGATGGCCGCGGTACGGGTGCCGCCATCGGCCTGGAGCACATCGCAATCGAGCGTGAGCGTGCGCTCGCCGAGCACGCGCAGATCGAAGACTGCGCGCAGGCTGCGCCCGATCAGCCGCTGGATCTCCTGGGTGCGGCCCGACTGCTTGCCTCGCGCCGCCTCGCGCTCGCCGCGGGTATGGGTGGCGCGCGGCAGCATGCCGTACTCGGCCGTGACCCAGCCCTGTCCGCGCCCGCGCAGAAAGCCCGGGACCTTCTCCTCGACGCTGGCGGTGCACAGCACGCGGGTGTCGCCGAACTCGACGAGCACCGAGCCTTCGGCGTGCCGGGTGAACCCGCGCGTGATGCGCACGGGGCGAAGCTGATCGGGGGCGCGGCCGCTGGGGCGGATGGACGGAGATTCGGTGACGTGGCTCATGGGCCCGAGTTTAGCCGCTCGGCAGACTCGCCGGTCCGGCCGAAGGCGATGCTCGTGGTGACCGCGCCCTCGGGCGGTGGCGCGACCGCGACCCGCTCGGCGTCGACGCCGCCTTCCCAGCGCATCGCGAGCGCGGTGGCGTTGTCGGCGAATCGCCCACCGGCGGACACGCTGCGCCGCACGAGCTCCGGCACGGCCTGCTGCACCGGGCCGAGCGACAGCACCCGCAGCAGCTCCGCTTCGGACACCGCGCCCCAGACACCGTCGCTGCACAGCAGCAGCAGATCGCCTTCGCGCAGACCCTCGGCCTGAGCGAGCTCGATCTGCGGTTCGGCGGGCGAGCCCAGGCAGTTGTAGAGCTTGTTGCGATCGGGATGCACCGCGGCCTCATCGGGCTGCAGCAGGCCCATCGCGAGCAGGGTCTCGACCCGCGAGTGGTCGCGGGTGCGCGCGAGCATCGCACCATCCCGGATCCAGCAGGCGCGGGAATCACCGGCATGCGCCCACCAGGCGTTCTCGCCCTGCACGACGCAGGCCACCACCGTGGTCCGCGGCGCCTCGGGCAGACCATGGATCGCCGGACAGGCCAGGATCTCGTCGTGGGCGCGCCGCAGCGCGCGTTCGAGAAAGCGCGCCGGATCGGCGAGCGCCGGGCGGGCCTCGCGCTGGAAGGTGGCCGCGATCGACTGCATCGCCACCTGCGCCGCGATCTCGCCGCGCAGATGACCGCCCATGCCGTCGGCCACCAGCATCAGCAGGCACTCGCGCGTGAACGCGTAGCCCATCCTGTCCTGGTTGACCGGGCGGCCACCGATGTCGGTGTCCTGGTAGATGCTGAACTTCATGCCTGCCGTGCTTCCCCGGGCGCCCGCCACGATCTGGCGGGAGCCTTCCTGCGAGGGTCTCAGGAATCGATGACGTGCGCCACCGGATCCCGACGCCGGCGTCCGAGGACGTCGACCACGGTGTCGACGAAGCGCGACAGGCCGCCCAGCGCGGTGCGGGTGCCCTCCTTGCTCGCAGCCCTGCCGGGCGACGAGGCACGCAGGGTCTTCTGCAGCGCGAACACGCTCTGCGGCCGGTCCATCGGATCGAGGCTCAGGCACCAGTCGACGGTATCGACCAGTTCCTCCGCGTAGTGATCGCGCGCTCGGTCGAGCATCTCGTCGATGCGATCGCTGACCTGGCGCTGATCAGCCGCCTGCGGCGGCTGTCCCAGCATACAGGCGAGCATCGTCGCCCCCAGCCCGTAGACATCGGTCCAGGG
>Ga0315900_10012476_pt1 | contig 10418 bp, 7 predicted proteins | sample LakEriMetagenome_FD_203521 | JGI IMG/M metagenome (GOLD analysis project Ga0315900, IMG submission 203521) | Freshwater fungal communities from buoy surface, Lake Erie, Ohio, United States - Buoy 12 MA114 | ecosystem: Environmental > Aquatic > Freshwater > Lake > Lake biofilm | place: USA: Lake...
TTGCACAACTCGGCGTACTGGTGATGCGGGCCGATGCGGTCGAGGGCCTTGCGACGATTGATACCGTCATGCTCGACAAGACGGGCACGCTGACGGCCGGTGCACCGCGAATCACGCGCATCGATACCTCGAGGGGGCTGGAGGCGGACGAGGCACTGCGCATTGCGGCCGCGCTGGAGGCGGGCTCGCAGCATCCACTGGCCCTCGCCTTCCGCGAGCATCAGCACGTCGATTGGCGCTGCGACGATGCCCGCGAGATCGCCGGTCAAGGCATCGAAGGCACGGTCAACGGACGACGCTGGCGCATCGGTCAACCCGGAATCACGCTCACCGACGAGCAGGGCCGCAGCGCCTCGTTCCAGGTGGAAGATCCGTTGCGCGAAGACGCCCACGCTGCCACCGCGGCACTGTCAGCGCTCGGCTTGCGACTCGTACTGCTGAGTGGTGATCGCCATGCGCCGGTGCAACGGGTCGCCGAGACACTCGGCATCACCTCCGCCCATGCGGGTCTGCGCCCTGCGGATAAACTGCAGCACGTGCGCGAAGCGCAGCAGGCGGGACGCCGCGTGCTGATGCTGGGCGATGGCATCAACGACGGACCCGTTTTGGCAGCCGCCGACGTCTCCATGGCTATGGGCCGAGGCTCATCGATCGCCCACGCAGCGGGTGACTTGCTGCTGCTGCGTGAATCACTGCAATCATTGCCCGAAGCGATTCGCGTCGCGCGGCATGCACTGCGGATCGTGCAGCAAAATCTTCGCTGGGCGCTGATCTACAACCTGGCCGCCGTTCCCGTCGCAGCGCTTGGCTTCATGCCGCCTTGGGTGGCCGCCATCGGCATGTCCGCCTCGTCGTTGCTCGTCGTGATGAACGCACGCCGAGCCGGCACCACACCCCCCGCAGGAGTCGTCTCATGATGACCAGCATGATGCTGCTGATTCCGCTGTCGCTACTGATGCTGGGCGCCGCCGTGTGGGCGTTCTTTTGGGCGGTCGACCGCGGTCAGTTCGACAACCTCGAGCAACCGGCGCGACTGGCGCTCGAGGAGGATCAGCCGCCTAACGCGGACGCCACGACAGGCCGAGACCCACGCTCGTGAAACGCGCGAACGCGTAGACCTCTTCGTTATCGGCGCCGCCATCGAGGTAGCGCACGGTGCCGTATACGTGCCACTGATCGCTCAGGCGATGCGACAACTTGAGCCCCGCATCGATGGCGTAGCCGGGCCCCCCTGCCAGGGCATCGATGTCACCCTCGAGCCGCCAGTCGGTCGACAAACGCCGCTCGAAGGCGCCGTGCAACAAGGGTACGAACCCGGTGTTGTCTTTGCGTGCCGACACGTTGGCCTGGCGAAGCTGGATGGAGGCGTCACGGATCTTTGCCGTGAGGCCGATCTTGATCTGCAGATCATCGCGATCGATCCAGCGACGACGCCAAGTCGCCCGCCAGGAATTGAACTCGTATCGCGCCTCGACCGCACCAACGGCAAAGCTGCTGCCCTGAAAGGATACGGCTCGCTCCAGCCTGCCGCGCTCATCCACCCCGAGCGGTGCGAGCAATACCCGCCACTCCGATCGCTCACCCACAGTACCGGCCAGTTGCAACCGCGGTTGCAGGAACGGCCCGCTACCGGTGATGTTGTCGATCGAAAAACGCGTGGACGTTGCGACATTGGGCACTTGAGCGACGTTGCGGCCCTGCCAGCCGCCGAGCGCCTCGACATCCACCAGCGTGACTTCGGCTTGCGCCGGGGCAGCAAGCGACAGCAGCCCCAGCAGACTGGCTGCCAGGACGTTGCGACAAAATATTCCGCTCTCGCCAGTCATCAGGTCACCCCGTGTTCTGCAAGCCCTGCGCGATGCCATTGAGACTCGCGAGCAAGGCGTCGAAAAGATCCCGATCCTCGCGACCGCTCGCACGCCATCGCCGCAGCAGATCGACCTGCATCAGGTTCATCGGATCGACATAAGGATTGCGCAATTGCAGCGCACGCTGCTGCGTGCGATCGCCATCGAGGAGTTCGGCCTGCTGCTTGATGTCGAGTACGGCACTGCGCGCAAGATCGTGATCGACACCCAGTGCAGCGAAGATCGCCGCGCCCTCACCTTCGGCGAGCTCATGGTAACGCGTTGCGATGGGCCAGTCGCTGCGCGCCAGCATGACCTCAATGTCGTCGATCAGGTTGCGCAGAAAGGGCCAACTGGCACAACTCGCCTGCACTTTGGGCAAGCCGAAGGACTGTAGCGCGGCGTGCAGGCCCGCGCCCGCACCCAGCCAGCCCGGCAGCATGGTGCGGTTCTGCGTCCATGCAAATACCCACGGCACGACGCGCAGCCCCGGTAACCCTTCCGTGCCCGGTCGCGCGATCGGTCGCCCGCCGATTTGCACCCGTTCGATAACGTCGATGGGCGTGACGGCACGGAAGTAGCGCATGAACTCGGCACTGTCGATCACGACCTTGCAGTACGCCGCTGCACTGTGCTCGGCCAGATGCGCCGCAATCGCCAGCGACTCGGGATCGACGTCGCGCAAGCGCCCGCTCCGGCGCGCCTGCGTCGCCAGTGACAGCGCACCGAAGCCGCGCTCGAGCGTGCGCAAGGCAATCGGCCCTAGCCCATAGTGCTGGTGAATCCCCTCGCCCTGCTCGGTCAGCCGCAGACCACCGCCAACGGCGACCGCAGGCGTGTTGCGCACCAACGCATCGATACGACCGCCGCCACGCGGAATGCTGCCGCCGCGAGCGTGCATGATCAGTGCCTGCTCGTCGGCCGCCGTCACGGCACGATGAATGTCGCCCTGCGCGCGATACACCGCAAAGCGCGAAGCGACCAGCCCCTGTTGCTTGGCTCCGTCCGAATAGCCCACCAGCACCAGCTGGCGTCGACCGCGCGCCTCGAGGTGGCGTCGGTACACCGCATCCGCCAGCAGAATGCGCAACGTGCTGCCCGCCTGATTGAGGGCTTCGATCGACACGAACATCGGCGCGATGTCCACGGCGATGGTGGCGGTTTTTTTATCGTAGGCCTCGGCCCACTGCGCGAGCAGCAGCGTTGCCAAAACGTCGTCGGGACCCTCGGTGCCGTTGACCACGTAGGCGCCGATGGCCTCCGCGCCGTAGCGCCGTCGGCACTGCAGCATGGCTTCGAACACGGAAAGACTGCGCTTGCCGAGCGCGTCGAGCTCCACCTTGGGCCCGGCGTCCCTCGCGATCAAATCGCTAAGTCGTGCATGACGGGTGGCCGAATCGAGTTGCAGCCAACCAGGCTCATCGAGCGCTCGCGCAATCACGCCATGATGCACCGCAGCGTGCTGGCGCACATCCAGCGTGGCCAGATGAAAGCCAAAGGTCGCGATACGCCGCTGCAATCGGCGAATGGCAAACAGGCCCGCATGCCGACCGCGGTGACGCAGCAAACTCTCGGCGACCAGATCGATGTCGCGCTGGAACTGCGTCGGCGCCTCATAGGCCGCGGGCCGCCCGTCGTAGGTTGCGCGCAACCGCTCGGCCACCTGCCCGAGAAAGACCCGGTATGGCATCCGGTCGTGACGCGCCGGCGCGTTGGAGCGACTCGAGGGCAGCAACGTATCGTATTCGTCGATGCGCTGTTGCAGCGCAGGCAGGATCCCGACCCGACTGCCGCTCTGCGACAGCGCCTGCGCCAGATCCTGTACCTCGTTGAAATAGGCATTGACGATCGCGCGCTGCTGTCGCGCCAGCGTCTCGCGCATCGACTTGGCATGCACGTCTGGATTGCCGTCCATGTCGCCGCCGACCCAGGTACCAAAACGAATCAGGGTCGGCAGTGACAGCGAATCGGCCTCTACGCCATAGTGACGAGCGATCGCGTCGGCAATCTCCTCGTAGAAATTCGGTACGACGCGATAGAGAACCTCGGCCAGATAAAACAGCACATGCTCGCGCTCGTCGGCGAGCGTGAGGCGCTGGCGTGGATGGTCCTCGGTCTGCCAGCCCGTGGTCAGCTCGGTGCGAATGCGGCCGATGGAGGCCTGCTGCTCGGCGGGCGACAGCGTCGGATTCAGTCGATCGTAGAGCAACTGCGCAAGACGCAGCTGCTTGCGCAGGATGGTGCGCCGCGTCGACTCGGTCGGGTGCGACATGAACACCGGCGCGATGCGCAAGGAGCCGATCAACTCCAGCAACTGCTCGAGCGTCAGACCCGAGGCCTTGAGCTGCGCGATGGCGTCGCCCACGCCACCCGGCTGCGGACGCTCGGCATCGTCCTGGAAGTACGCACGACGTCGACGGATGCGGTGCACCTGCTCGGCGAGGTTGACCGCCTGGAACCACATTGAAAAGGCGCGCTCCAGATCGCGTGCCAAGTTGGGCTCGCGGCCACGGATGCGCTGCTCGAGGTCGGCAGCGGCTGCCTCGTCGCCCTGACGGGCAGAGATCGAGAGCCGCCGCAGCCCCTCGACCAAATCGAACAACTCATCGCCACCCTGATCGCGCAGAACCTCGCCGACGAGGCCGCCAAGCATGTGCACGTCGTCGCGCAGCGCCGCGTGCTTGGGCGGAAAATCGATTTCGGTACGATTCACGGACGAGAGTTTACACCCGCCCAAAGCAAAGGCCGGGCGACTCGCGTCGCCCGGCCTCTGACTGGTCGATCACTCGCTTAGCGGAACGAGTAGGTGAAATCGATACCGTAGGCCGCGCCCGGCGAGTCGTGGATGAACGAACCGCCAAACTCCGGAGCCGGAATGATTTCCTGCAGGTAGTTCTCGTCGGTGATGTTGCGGCCCCAGGCCGTCACGCCGAACTTGCCATTGCTGACGCCGACCCGGGCGTTGACGCTGTAGTAGGCGTCGCGGCTCATCTTGTCGAACGTGCCCTGACCGAACTGGAAGTAGGTGAACAGGTTCGGCAACCGCTGCTTCTGCACCGGGTGGAACCAGGTCTCACCCACGAACGAGGCATCGACGCGCGCGTTGACCACCCAATCCGAGCCACCGAACGGCAGCTCGAAATCGACACCGGCGTTGCCCGTGTACTTGGGGGCGTACGGCACTTCGCCGCCGGCCGTGTACGGACGGCCGACGTACTTGTCGATGTTGCCATCGGTCGTCGAGTAGGCCGCGAACACCGACACGTTGTTGTTCACGCGCCAGCGACCGTCGAGCTCGAAGCCTTTTATCGTGACCTCGTCGATGTTCGTCACGACGCGCAGCAGACCGAACGGACCCGCGAAGAAGTTGAAGAACTGCATGTCTTCGACCTTCGTGTGGTACACGGCAGCATTCACGCTCAGACGACGATCGAGGAAGAACGACTTGAAGCCGAGCTCCGCAGCCTTCGACACTTCCTTGCGGTACTTGTCGTTGACGTCAGAGATGTTGAGGACCGCATTCGGGCCGCAGGTCGGCGGCAGGAACGAGGCGCCCAGGCAGAGCACCGTACCGCCAGCACGACCATAGTTCGTGTTGACGGTGGCCGCGCTACCCGAGGAGTTGAAGCCGCCGCTGCGGAACCCGTAGCCGTAGGAGGCGTAGACCGCGAAGTCGTCGTTCGCCTTCCAGTTCGCCGAGAACTTCGGCTGCAACTGGCTGAAGGTCGTCGAGCGGCTCGGAATCCCCGTGGTCGCGAAGGCCGGATTCACCGTGTAGGCCGGGTTGATGAACGGCTTCGAGAAGAAGCTGAAATCCGGCGTCTGCGCACGGCAGCTCGCCGTGTCGGTGGTGGTGCAACGCGGCACGTTGTTGTCGACGGCGCGATCTTCGCTGTCGTAACGCAACGCAAGCGCGAGCTCGAGCTGCTCGGTGACGTCGAAAGCCATCTGACCGAACGCCGCATAGACGTTGCTCTTGAAGCTGTCATCGTAGAGCAGGTCGGTCGGGTTGAGGCCGCTCGCCGGCACGAAGGCCGTGGCGGTCAGACCCTTGTTAAGGTCCGAACCCTGCGAGACGACAACGCGACGCTTGATGTCGGCGGCATAGAGGCCAGCCACCCAGCGCACGTCTTCGTCGCCCGGCGAGGTCAGGCGGATCTCGATGCTGGCGTCCTTCTGATCACGCTGCTGGTACTGGTAACCATCGCAGGTGCTCGGGCCGTACGGCGGCGTGAACCCTGCACCGTTGTTGCCGGCCGGCGTCAGCCAGATGCTGGACGGAATGCCGAAGAACGGCGCTTCGTAGCCGGGCTTCGTCAGCTTGGCATCGTTGCTGCTGCGGCAGGTCGGGTTCAGTGCGTAGAGCAGGAACGCCGCGCTGGTACCGTCGGTGAGGAAGTAGTTGGTCTGATCGTTGTACGCGACGTAGCTCGTCAGCGTACCAACCCCAACGTCCCACTCGCCCTTGATCGACAAGTTGACGTTTTCCTGCTCGTTCTGCGGCAGGATGTTGTTGAGGTAGCGGAAGTTGTGCTTGTTCGGGTCCTCGTAGAACGCCGGAGCATTCAAGCCCGCCGCCGCATCCGACAGCGCGATCGAGGCATTGAAGTTGATGGCGCCCGCGTCGATCTTCGAGTACTTCGCCTTGATATCGACCTCGCCGCCACCCACGTCGAACAGCATGCGACCCTGCACGCCGGTCTCCTCGTAGAAGTCGACGCAGTCGTCACAGCCACGGTCCAGGTTTTCCCACTGACCGTCGGTCTTGCGGGTGTAGGCCGAGATCGACCCCTTCATCCCCTCGCCGATCGGACCGCCGACATAAACGCTGGCTTTGTAGCTATTGTCTGAACCGTAACCGCCGCTCACATCGAAAGCGGCCGCGTCACCCGGCTTGCGGGTGCTGATGATCATGGCGCCGGCCACCGCGTTGCGGCCGTAGAGCGCGCCCTGCGGGCCCTTGAGGATTTCAATCTGCGAGACGCCGGCCAATTCCTGGTTCAGCGCGTTCGGGTTGGTCTGCAGCACGCCGTCGATGACGAGCGCGAAGTTGGTCTCCGCATCGCGACCGGTGTTGATGCCGCGGATGTTGACCTGCATGTCGCCGGCTTCGGCGGTCTGCACCTGCGAGACACCCGCCGTCAGGGCGATGAAGTCCTGCGGGCGCTCGATGCCTGCCGCCTTGATTTCATTGGCGGTGAAGGCCGTGATGGTCACGGGTACGTCTTCGATGCGCTCTGCGCGCTGACGGGCCGTGACGACGATTTCTTCGAGTTGCGCTTCCTGCGCACCAGCCTGAACAGCGGTGAGGGCCGAGATGACGGCCGCGCTGATCAGGGAAAGCTTCCGGTTGCGATACAACATGAACCCTCCGGGTCTGTCCTTAGGTCAGGAGTTGGGAAAAAAACGACGGCAGTCTACGGCCGCTCTGGCCACGGGCGCAACGCAAATTGTTGCACGGGGTCGATGGATGTTGCTTAGGGGCAACAACCGAGGGGGCCAGAAACCTCCACGAAACGGCCGAACGGGCATGTGGTGGGCCTCGGCGCCGCCATTTTTCGGCATGATGGCGCTCTGCTTCGAAGCCGGAGACCCGAGCCCGTGACTGCCGCCCAACCCCCCGTCCCTGCCATCGACATCGTCAGCGGCATCTGGACCGAAGAAGCCCTCTCGTACCGGCCTGGTTGGCAGGAGCAGTTTTTCGCCGGCAAGATGAAATCGAAAACTAACATGCAGGGCGTCAGCCTCGAGGATCACCTCGCGCAGATGGCCGATGCCGGCATCGAACGGGCACTGCTGTTCGCCCCCAAGGTCGGCCGCTTGGGCCTGCCGGGCTCCTTCCATTTGCCTTACGAAGTCATCGCACGCGCCGTCGAAAAGTACCCGGGGCGCTTCTACGCCATGGCGGGAATCGACCCCTACGAGGGCATGAACGGCGTCCGCGCCCTCGAAGACGCGGTGAAAAACATGGGCTTCGTCGGTGCGCATGTCTATCCGCATTGGTTCGACCTTCCGCCCGACCACGCCAAGTACTATCCGTTCTACGCCAAGTGCGTGGAACTCGGCGTGCCCATTCAGATGCAGGTGGGTCAGTCGATGGTGTACGCCAAGGAGGCACCGATGCGCAGCGTCGGTCGCCCGATCCTTCTCGATGGCATCGCCTGCGACTTCCCCGAGTTGAAACTCATTGGCATACACGTCGGCATCCCCTGGACCGACGAGATGATCGCGATGGCCTGGAAACACGAGAACGTGTTCATTGGCTCCGATGCGCACAGCCCGAAGTACTGGCCCGAGGCGTTCGTGAAGTACATCAATTCCTACGGGCAGGACAAAGTGCTGTTCGGCACCGACTTCCCGGTGCTCGGCTTCCGACGAACCATGGACGAAGTGCTGGGCTTGAATCTGCGGCCGGAGCCGCTGCGCAAGTTCCTTCGCGACAACGCACTACGCGTGTACGGACTCAAGAGCTGACCGAGATCGCCTCAGTCGCCGCCGACCGTCACGGAGCGTGCCGCTTGCTGCTCGTCCATCGCAGCGCCTGAAGCCATCAACACGGCGATAGTCTCGGCGTCCAGCCCGGCCTCGCGCAGCAGTTGCTCGGTGTGCTCGCCGAGTCGCGGCGCGGGTCGCCGGATATCCGCCGGGGTCGCGGCAAAGTTCACCGGAAATGAGGCCATGCGCAGTCGGCCCTCGCTCGGGTGCTCCATGAACTGCCAGAACCCGGTGGCAACGAGGTGCGGATCCTCAGCGAGCCCCTCGAGCGTGTTGACCACGATATGCGGAATGCCCGAGCCGTCGAAGACCTTTAGCCACTCCGCCGTCGTGCGCGTGGCGATGATGCGTGCCGTCGTCTGATTGGTCGCGTCGATGTTGCGCACACGATCGGCCAGCGTCAGAAAGCGCGGATCAGTGGCGAGCTCCGGATGCCCCGTCAGCTCGCAGAACTTCACCCAATGCGCGTTGAGATACGGCAACACGCCGATGTAACCGTCGAGCGTTTTGTACGGCTTTCGATCCTTGCTCATTAGACGGGTGTAACCGGGTTTTCCTTTCGGCGGATCGAAGGTCATGCCCCAGAGATGCTCCGCCATGACGAAGTTCACCATGGTCTCGAACATCGGCACTTCGATCTCCTGACCTTCCCCGCTGCGTTCGCGATGGAACAGGGCCGCCAGCACGGCATAGACCACGGTGATTGCGGTGGTCTTGTCGGCGACGATCGTCGGCAGGTAGCGTGGCTCGCCCAGCACCATTTCATTGAGCATGGCGATGCCGCTCGCCGCCTGGATGGAATCGTCCAGCGCACCGAGCTTGCCGTAGGGCCCGCGTTTCGAGTACCCGTACGCACCACAGTAAATGATGCGCGGATTGACCTGTTTGAAGTCCGCGTACTCGAGACCGAGCTTGGTCATCACCTGTGGTCGGTTGTTGTGCACGAAGACGTCGGCATCGCGCGCGAGCGCGAGCAGCGCGTCGCGGGCGCCGGGCTGGCGAAGATCGAGAACAATGCTGCGCTTGTTGCGGTTGCAGGTGAGGTACAGCGCCGCCATGCCCGGGTGGTTGGCCGCACCGAGCGAGCGATTACTATCGCCTCGCGGCTGTTCGACCTTGATGATCTCAGCGCCCATGTCACCCAGCATCTGGCAGGCCCAGGGCCCGAGCACCACGCTGGTCATCTCGACGACTTTGATTCCGTGCAGCGGACCCGGCATCTCTCTCTCCTGCAGAACAACCGACTGGAACGATGCAGGCAGAATGATACGCTTCACCCATGTACTCGGAACTGTTCCTCGCTCAAAGCCTCCTTCAGGCGGTCTTGTGGCTGTGGTGCTGGCGCCTGTGGCGCACACGCGGGCTACTGGTCGCCGCCCTGCTGCTCGTCCCGCAGTTCGGCCTCGTCTGGGACAACCTCATCGTCGGGCTCGGGAAGTTCATTGGTTTCGGCCCGCTGCTCGAAGCGCTGTCGTGGCCGCGCTTCTGGCTACACTGGTTGTTCGGCACCTGGCTGATCGTGGCGGCCGGTTCAGCACTGCGCCTGGCCGGATTTGCATGGATGCGCCCGGCGCGCAGTCTGGTAGCCTTCTGCTCGCTGACTGTCGCGCTCATGATGTTTGACCTACCGCACTTCTGGCGCGACAGCCTGCACCCGGTCTGCGAGTTCGATCTGATCCGCTACTCCACCGCCGTCTCTGCCGACACCCTCTGTTATGCCGGACAGACCGCCGTCAAGTCCTCACCCCCGATCGCCTCGATCCTCACCTGTTTCGTGGTCATTGGCGCCGGCCTCGTGCTCTGGCTGCGGCGCGGTTTTCCGTGGATGTTCGCCGGCGGCGCGCTGATGCTCGCCAGTGCCATGCCGGGACTGCGCGACTACAAACTCGACAACTTCGGCGAGATCCTGATCGTCGGCGGCTGTCTGTGGGCGCTGCATCGCTTCAGCAGCGATGCGCAACCCAAGGCCGCGGCGCAGACTCCGTGAGCCCCGACAAGACAGCACGCCGCGATCGACTGGCAGCGATCGCGGCAGCACTTGCTGCCATGCTGTTCGCGACCAAAGGCATCTTTGCC
>Ga0315900_10012477_pt1 | contig 10418 bp, 8 predicted proteins | sample LakEriMetagenome_FD_203521 | JGI IMG/M metagenome (GOLD analysis project Ga0315900, IMG submission 203521) | Freshwater fungal communities from buoy surface, Lake Erie, Ohio, United States - Buoy 12 MA114 | ecosystem: Environmental > Aquatic > Freshwater > Lake > Lake biofilm | place: USA: Lake...
AGAACCCGTACAAGAACCCGTACAAGAACCCCTACAAGAACCCGTACAAGAACCTGTACAAAAAACAGTAGAAGAACAAAAAAATAAACTTGACAATGATCAAGTTTATTTAAATAAACAAAAAATAATTGATAATGTTTTTAATATTTATAAAATTAAATATCCAAAATTTATAACAAAAAGTAATCATTCACAATCACCAAATTTTAATTATAATGAATTCAATAAATTATGCAATTCAATTGTTTTTTTAAATGAAAAAGAGTTACAAAATGAATTATTAAAATTAAATACAATTAAAAAAGAATTATTTAAAAATTCAAAAATAAATATGAAAAAACGTATAAAATGTGAAATATACGACTTTTATATTTTTACATAAATTAATCATCATCTACAATTAATAATTTAGTAAAATCATTTGAAGAATTAGATGTTTCTGATTTATTTTTAATATTTTTTTTAATTTGATCAATTACAATATTGATATATATAGAATTATTATAAAATGAAATTTTATTAATAGATAGAATAGTTTTAAAACAAGATTTTTTAGGAATAAGTTCAGAAATATTAGATTCTGTTAAAATTACTTGTTCAGAATTTTCGTTATAATAAATAGTAGAGAAATTACCATTAGTATCTCTTTTAAAATTTAGATTAATCAATGCAGGATAATTAGTTGATTTATTTTGTTGTTTTTTATACATTGAACAATATGTTATAACACTTTCATCAACGATGTTAAAAAGATCTAAATTTTCATAAACTAATGTTTTAATTTTTTCATCAAGTTTATTAAAAAAAGTAGTAAACTTATCTTTATTAATTGTATCTAAAAATGAGCAATTAATAGTGTATGTATCAATATCAGACCATTGATTAGAATAACTATTAACACCAAAAGGAGTATATAAAGAACTAGTTTGGAAACAAACTAATGATTTATTATAATAGAGTTTAATTTGTCTACCAGATTTACCTAATTTAAATAAATCCCAGTTAATTTCGGAATCAAAGTTAATAATGTTTGACATTTTGAATTATTTAATATTTAAGATATTTTTATTTTTTTTTTTCAAAAAATAAAAAATCATTTTTTTTATAATATAACTATATGATAGAAATAACATCAAAAAATTTTCATATAGAAAATAAAAATATATATATACATGGGTTAGGACAAATGATAGGAGGTATTTTATTAGTAAAAGCAACATGGTGTGGTCATTGTACAAGATTTTTACCAGAGTTTAAAAGATTAGATTCAATACTTGGTAACAATTATAAAGTAGTATTTATAGATGAAGTAAATTTAGGTAATTACAGAGAAAAATTAAATATAAAAGGATATCCATCTTTATTATTTTTTAATAAAGAAGGAAAAATAATATCAGAATACCCAGATACAAATAAAAGAGATATAAATAATATATTAAAATATATATGTTCTATACAAAATTTGTGCAAAACACAAGCGTTTTAAATAATTGTTTTTTTTATAAATTAAATTATAATATGTTTACTATTACACAGATAATATTAAATAAATTAAAGAATTTACCAAGAGAAAAATTATCAATGTATACAATTATTTATGGTATTATAATATATACAGTATTATATGTTTATATAGTTATATATAAACAAGAATTAACATCATATATATATACATTTTCAATATATATAATACTTATAGATATATTTTTATCATTGTTATATAATTGGAATTTAAAAGAATGTGAAAAATTAACAGATGATATAAATCTTTCAACTAAATTAGAAGATAATACAAGTATATCAAATACATCATATACATTAACTGAAAATAGTGAAGAAAATAATACAATTGATACAATTGATACAATTGATATCAAAAAGAATATAATTAAAAATATAGAAAAAGAATTAGAAAAAAGTACAAATAATACAATTGATATAGAATTAAAAAGTAAAAAAATAAATGAGTCAGAAATTAATAAATTTTTAGAAACAGAAAGTTTTAAAGATGAAAGTTTTAAAGATGATAACACTACATCAATAGCATTAAAAATACCATTACCAGAATTAGAAAAAACTACAATAAAAGAAGAAAGTAGTGATTATAACAATAATCTTAAAAAAAGAAGAGGAAGACCAAAAAAAATCCAAAACGAATGATATGTATAATTAGTATAATGTTTTAATTTTCTTTTTTTAATAAGTCTTTGTAAAGATTCATCATATTCAATCTCTTTATAATTATATAAATAATTAATTTGTCTTTTCATATTGCTTTTAATAATTTAAAAAACTTTATAATATAAATTATTTATTATATTTATATTATATAAGAATGTCTTTAAACTTATTTTTACATAAATTTATGGAATATGTTTTTGAAAATTGTTGCAATTGTACAGAAAAAGAGTGTATAATATCAATTACAGAAAAATATTTACCGGAATATTTCAATCTTATAAAAATGAAATATATGAAAAAAAATTTAAAAATGTGTTCACAAATTAATAATAAAGAATATAATTTAGAAAATTCAATAAAAGGATTTGATATACCAGTATATTTAATAGAAGAATTAAAAAATTTTAGTTTATTGAATATAAAAAATAATAAATTTTATTTATTAAATAGTTCATCAAAATTAAATTGGAAAAATATAAAAGGAATTTCTATAAAAATGGCTGAAAATTATATAAGCAAAAATCCTAAAAATGCAATAGATATATATAATTATTTCAATATAAGTAAAATAGAATCTAAAAACCAAATAAAAATAAATATTTTTATAATACATTTAAAAATAATTTTTTGGTATATAAGAAAAGGTATTGTAGATACAATAGTAGGAACAATAATAAATAAAAACAATTATTCTGTAAATGCACTTAGTGTAGGGTCTACAAATTTAGAATCTGATTATGATATAACATTATATGGTAATTACGATGAAACATATAAAGTTATAAATAGTTTCAAAAATATATTTAAAGAAATATTACAAAACAAATCTTCTTATATTTTTGATACAAATTTATACGGGGTTTCATTCATAAAAAAAGAAGAAGATAATAAAAATAAAAATACATTAACATGCAATAATTTTAATTTTACAACAACAAAGGATCTAATATCTATAGAACAAAAAATAACTCAACATATATGGGCTATAATAAAATTTACAAATTCTTTGAATTTTATCAAAGAATCAAATGAATTATTATACGAAATGTTATCAGATGTTATTGTAAATGAATTAAGAGATTCTAATGTATCAGAATTATTACAATTAGGAGAAGATTTTATAAATGTATTTGAATCTAATACATCAAATTATGATAAAATAATTAGATATTTAATAAACATTGATGATTCTGAAATAAATAATTTTATAAGTTTTATAAATTATAACGGTCAAGAAACATATTTTACAAGAGGTGCATTTATTGATATAGTAGTTAATAATCAGATGTGTAAAAACGAAATCGTAAAACTATCAGATGATGAAATTTTAGATTCATTTATTGAAAATGTTTCTGATTTAATGGTTCATTATAATAAAAGTAAATATGTTGAAAGAATTAAAAAATCAACTGAAAGATTAAATAATTTAAATATACAAAACATTAAAAAACTTGAAAAAATCCAACAAAATTGCAAAAGTATTGATGTTTTAGAAGAATGTGAAATTTTTAAATTTTATAAATTATGTGTTTTAATAATAATTGATGCTTTTAAAAAGTATATGGTATTATCAGATGACGAAATTAATAAAGGTATAAAATTATTTAAAACAATGTCTGAAAAATTACCAATATTTACAGATAAATCTATAAGTAAATCATCATCTTTTTATAATTTATCTAAAAGTGGTTCAGGGTCATCTTCACTTTATAATTTATCTAAAAGTGGTTCAGTACCATCTTCACTTTATAATTTATCTGAAAAGTAATTTAAATTTATTAAATTAAATTTTAATAAAAAATTTTATATTATAAAATAACATTTATAATATAAAATAATTAATAATATTAATAATAATTAACTAGAGCAAGCCATACATTCATCTTTATTTTCTATTGAACATACTAATTGTTCACGTACTTTCTTTTCAACTTCTACATCAACAGAAAATTTACCTGATAAAGATGAAGGTTGAGAACGTAAATAATACATTCCAGTTTTTAATTTTTTAGACCAACCATAAAAATGTATTTTTGTTAATAAATTATGATTAGGATTTTTTACAAATAAGTTTAAACTTTGTGTTTGATCAACAAATGCCTGACGGTCTGCTGACATATCAACAACACATTTCATTGAAATTTCCCATACAGTTTTATATAAATCGCGAATTTCTTTTGGTATAAATGTAAGAGATTGAATACTTCCATTATTTGCAATAATTAAATCTTTTGTGTTAGAATTCCATAAACCAAGTTCTGTTAAATCTTTAACTAAATATTTATTACATACAATAAATTCACCAGATAAAACACGTCTTTTAAAAATACATGAATCAAATTGTTCAAAACATTCAGTATTACCCATAATTTGTGATGTAGATGCAGTTGGCATTAAAGCTGTTAACATACTATTTCTCATACCATATTGTTTTAATTGTTTTAATAATGTATCCCAATTCCATCTACCAGATAACATATCATTTAATTCAATATTATCAAATTCACTTGTTAAATGAAATTGTAATTTACCTTGACTAAATGGTGAATTATCAAATGTTAAATATTTACCATATTTTTTAGCCTCTTCAATACTTCCTTCAACACAACCATAATAAATTGTCTCAAAAATTTCTTTATTTAATTGCTTTGCTTCTTTTGACTCAAATGGAATTTTCATTTTAATAAATACATCTGATAAACCCTGGACACCTACACCAATAGGACGATGTTTCATATTTGAAATTTCAGTTTCTTTAACAGGATATACATTATTATCAATTACTTTATTCATTGGACGAACAACAAATTTAGACAACTCTTTTAATCCATCATGGTCAAAATATGGTTTATTATTTTCATCATATTTAACAAATTTAGGTAAACACAATGAACATAAATTACATACAGCATATTCTTTATCATCCGAGTAAAGACTGATTTCGGCACATAAATTACTCGATTTAATAGTTCCAAGATTTTTTTGATTGCATTTTTTATTCATATTATCTTTATATACAATATAAGGCATACCTGTTTCAATTTGTAAATCAAGAATTTTATACCATAATTCTTGTGCATTGATTTCTTTTTTATACATTTTTTTTTCAATATAAGATTTGTATAATTTTTCAAATTCTTCTCCATAAACATCATTTAATCCTTTACATTCATCCGGACACATCAAATACCATTTTCCATTTGTTTTTACCATTTCCATAAAATAATCGTTAATGTACATTGCATAAAATAAATCACGAGCGCGTACATCATCATGCCCTTGATTTTTCTTTAAATCAAGATAATCAAAAACATCAGCATGATATGGTTCTAAATAAATTGCAAATGAACCTTTTCTTTTTCCACCTTGATTAATATATTTTGCAGTTTCATTATATACTTTTAACATAGGTACAATACCTTCACTCATACCATTAGTACCTCTGATAATACTACCTTTTGAACGAATATTTGATACATGTAATCCAATCCCACCTGCTAATTTAGAAATTTTTCCACAATCGGAAATTGTTTTAAAAATACCTTCAATGGAATCATTAGTTCCAATCAAATAACAAGAAGAATTTGCACCTAATCTTGTACCAGCATTAAATAATGTTGGTGTTGCATGTGTATAATACTGATTAGATAAATAATAGTAAGTTTTAGCAATATCTTCAAAAGAAATTTTATTAAAATCATTTTCAGTTAATACATTAGTCGGATGAATATGAATACCAATAGCAACCCTCATATATAAATATTGTGGTCTTTCAATAATAATAGTTTTTTTAATTGTTTCATCATAATTTTTTAATAAATAACTTTTTTCAAGTGTTTTAAATCCAAAGTAATCTAAATTATAATCCAATTTATTATCAATTAAATTATTTAATAAATCTTTATTTTTAGTAATATATTCAATAAAATTATTAGTTAATAATCCTTTGTTAATTTCACACATTGCATCATAAAATGTTTTTTTAGTATTTTTATGACAATTACTAACAATAATACGAGATGCTAATAATTGATAATCATAATTTTCAATTAAAGTAGCTGCAATACGAGCTGCCTCTTCATCTAATTCAGATGAAGAAATTCCATCATAAATAGATGATACAACTTTTTGTGCAATAATATCAGTATCTATATTTAATGGAGTACCAATAGAACTATCATTTGCTAAATTTCTTAACCTTCTAGAAATTTTATCAAATGATAAATTTTCATAGATACCATTTCTTTTTAAAATTTTCATTTTAATATAATTTGTTAAAATATTTTTTTAATTTAAACATTTAAAAAAATATTCATTTTTTTTTATTTATTATTATTATCTAGTATATATAAACATGAATAATACAGATATAAATCTACAAGAATTAAATAATAATACTGTCAATGATTATAATAATTTGTATATAGATAATGATATAGATAATGATACAGATATTCATAATAATATTCTTATAGATAATGATACAGATAATATTTCAAATAATATGACTAACAATATGACTAACAATACTAATAACCTAAATATTATTCAACATAAAATAAATACACAAATTATTAATAATGGTTGGAATAACAAAAATGAAAAATTATGCGTTGAAATTGGTGAAAAATGTGAAAAATATAAATTATTACACGAACAATGTATATCCTATTATAATTTCTTATACACTTCATTTAATATATTACTTATAATGTTTTCAACTGGTTTATCTGCTGAAATTACATTAAATAATTCTAGTACTCATGAAATTATTAGAACAATTATTACATATTTAGTCAATATTTTTACTGTAATTCAAAATTTTATACAATTTCCTAATAAAATTGAAAAACACCAACTTTCTTTAAAAGAATATTCTAAAATATATAATGATATTAAATATCAATTATGTATATATAGAAAAGATCGTATTAATGCTGAAAAATTTTTAAGTAATATAATTAAAAAATCAGATGATTTGTTAATAAAATCTCCACCTATATCTTATTTTATATTATGGAAATCAAATATTAATATACATACATTAAAATTAGAAAAAAATAATAAAATAGACATTATTACAGAAAATAGTAATGATGTTAATATAAATACTAATAATAATACTAACAATAATATTAATAATAATACTAATAATAATACTATTAATAATACTATTAATAATAGTAGAACAATAAAAACAGATAATTTATTTACTACAATAAAAATGAATGATGAAATCAATGATTACGATACATTAAATATTCATAATCAAGATATAGTTAAAATTAAAACAAATGTTATAAAAAAGAAAATAGAATATGAATTAAATCGTTTTCTTGAACCAGATTTAATTTAAATATAATATTTCATATATTAAATTAAAATGTTTAATTTAATATATTTTCACTATGGTGAAATACCAGAATATATATATGATAATATATTTCAAGTATGTTTAATAAATAACAATCTAAATATATATATAATAATAAAAGAAGAACATTTTTCAAAAATGTCAAAAACTTTAAATAAATTAAATTTTAAAAATAAAAACAATATAAAATTAATATCAATTGAAAAGATAGAAAGCGAGTTAGAAAATAATATTAATTTTAATAAATTATCTAAAATATTTGATTTATTTAACATTGGATTTAGAGATGGATTTTGGAAATATACATTATTTAGATTTATTTATATCAATGAATTTATAAAATTAACAAATATAAAAAACATATTCCATATAGAAAATGATGTTATGATGTACGAATCTTTTAATAAAATATATGAAATAAATTCATTAGATAAAAGTTCATTAAATAAATTATGGGTAGTACAAGATAGTAATATACGAGTAATACCATCATTATTATTTTTCCAAAATAGTATAGTATTAAATGAATTTATAGAATATATTTATTCAACTTACAATAACCAATCTAATATTTTTATAAATGACATGGATTTACTAGGAAAATATCCTAATAAATTAAAACATTTTCTATTAAATAATGAAAACGAATCTAATTATATTTATGATGGAGCTTGTTTAGGTCAATATATAGCAGGTATAGATTTAAGAAATTCATTATTTACAGAAGTTGATTTTGTTAATCCAACTAAAAATTTTATAAATGAAACAAGTGATTTTAAACCAAATAATGCCAAATTCAAATTTGTAAATGAAAAAAATTTATACAAACCAAAAATGTATATTAATAATAAAACATATAATATAGTTAATTTACATATTCATTCAAAAGATTTATATAAATATTCTAGTAAATTTAATTTTAAATATAGTGATATTATTACAGGTGATAGAATTACATCATTATGTGACTTTGTTTTATGTACTAGAGAAATATATCATTTTCATTCAAATTTGAATGATTTTGCAAAAGATATTCTTATAATTAACGATTGGGAAAATATTAAATATGAAAAAATAAACGAAGTTTGTAAAAAACTAAATAAAAAACATATTAGAATATTTATTTATACACATATGTTGGAAAAATTTCAAGAAAAGTTGTTAAATCAATTAGATAATAATTATAATTATATTTACTATATCCATAATTCAGATCATTCATTTAATAACAAAAATACAGATCTATTGAATAATAAAAATACATTAAAAGTGTTTTCTCAAAACATTGATCATTGTATTGATAATAAATTAAGTTTATTACCCATAGGTATAGCAAATAATATGTGGTTACATGGTGATTTAAATATCTTATATAAACAAATGGGTAATTTGTACAAATTTAAAAAACAAAATAATATATATATAAATATAAATCCATCTACATATAATCTTAGACAAGAATTACTTGAAGAGATATTAAATAATATAAATTGGAAAAAAACATTATCTAAAAATAAACAATATAAAGAATATATATGTGAATTATCACTGTATCGTTTTTGTTTGTGTATTAGAGGAAATGGATTAGATACACATAGGTTTTGGGAATCTTTGTATTTAGGTGTAATACCTGTTATTCTTGATCATCCATTATTCAAATTGAATAATTTTATAAAATATATAAAAAAATCAAATATTCCATGTTTAGTACTTAAAACTAATAACTTTTACGAATTTGTTAATAATTATAAACCAACATATTTTAATGAAGAATTATATAATACAATTAATAAAGGTTTTTGTAATGATATATTAAAATTAAAACATTATACTTTAAAAATTTAATTTAAAACTAAATACAAATTATTATAATATTAAAAAATGGAAACTGGTATTGGAGAAAATTTAAAAGGATTTCTTATTACAGGTAATTTATCTGTTTTAAAGGGTCAAAATCCATCATATCATGGAGATGGTTCTTTAGAAGGAACTGGTACTCTTTATTTTGATAATATTCAACAATTTAGTAATTTAAATGGATTAACAATACAAGATATTAATATTAAAAATGATATAATACACATTCCTTTTACAAAACCATCAACAAATATATCAAGTGCATCATTTATAATAGATGGTGGTATTTCTATAACAAATACATCTAATTCTTTAAATATATCAAATGGTGGTGCTTTAACTATTGCTGGAGGAGTAAGTATTAGTAAAAATGTAAATATAGGAAAAGAATTAGATATGAATATTAATAAAATCATTAATGTAAATGATCCAGAAAATGATTATGATGCAGTAAATAAAAGATATTTAACAGGTTTTGTTAATTCTATAACACATGGTAATGTAATAGGTGATTTTGGAGCGGATGAATTAATTACAGGTACAACAGATCCTACTAAAATTACTTCACAACCAAATTTAAAATATATTTCTACACAAAACACTCTTTTACTTAATAACTCATTTTTAAATATTAATTCAACAGAAAATGTAAGTGGTTCTTCTGGGGGTGCATTAATTTCATATGGTGGTGTTAATATACAAAATAATCTTTTTGTTAAAGATCAAGTTGATGTCAATAATAATAATATTAAAAATGTAAAAATGCCAATAGATGATTATGACGCAATTCCTAAAAAATATTTATTAGATATGTTTAATTTGTTTTTTAATTCCGAAAATACTTTTTATATAGATGATAATATAAATTCATTTACACCTACAAATATAACACTAGATACAGATGATGTTTTTGTCAATTTACATATTTATATATCTATTGATTCAAATTTATACCCAAAATATGCAATTATTAATTTATTATTATATAAAGATCAAACATTAAATA
>Ga0315900_10012482_pt1 | contig 10414 bp, 9 predicted proteins | sample LakEriMetagenome_FD_203521 | JGI IMG/M metagenome (GOLD analysis project Ga0315900, IMG submission 203521) | Freshwater fungal communities from buoy surface, Lake Erie, Ohio, United States - Buoy 12 MA114 | ecosystem: Environmental > Aquatic > Freshwater > Lake > Lake biofilm | place: USA: Lake...
CATGTTTGGGCGTCAAGCTCACTTTGCGGAATTCATGATCAGCCGGGGTCAAGGCCGTGTTTTCGTTGACCCATCCGGCAGTGCCCGAAGTTTTCAGGCCCGGAATATCAAGATTGCCTTGCAGCCCGGTCAGCACCCGCGCCCCCAGGCGCCTTGTCACCAGGGCATTGCGCAGGCGGTCAATGAATTGCTGCCCGGCAATATCGGTTTGCACCAGGTTAGAACCAGGCCCGCCCGCCGGGGTGGTGGTGGTAAGCACGCGCTGTTCCATGGGCTCATGGAAGACGCTCATCGGCACCGCCATGCCCTGGAATGGGCGCCCGGCGCGACGGGCGATTTCCGCCGAAAGCTCGCGCTCCCGTCCGGCATCCACGCCAGCGATGCCAGCTTGGTCTGCGATGGCGCGCGTGAGGGAGAAGCCGCGAAGTTCGCGGTCAAGATTGCGGTCGCCAGTGCCGCCATAGGGCTGCCCGGCCATGCGGCGTTCGGCGTCTTCGAGGGCCGCCTGCCGGCTGATACGCGCCTCCAGGCCGTCAAGTTCGCCTTTGAGGGTGTCGAAGCGCTGCGCAGCATCCGGCGCCATATCGGCGTCTCCGGCTGCTTCATTCAAAGACCGCATTTCGCCCGCGATTGCGGCGCGGCGGTCGAGTAGTTTTCGAAGGCTCATAAAGAAAATTCCTTTGAAGGACGCGGCGCCATCACGGCGCTGCTGGTTGAATGCGGGGCGATCCATCAAGGGACGCGGCGCCATCACGGCGCTGCTATGCCCGCCCGCGCGGGGCATTATTCAGGCTCTCCATGCACGGCTAGGGCAGCGCCCAACACCGTTTTCAAGCCGAAGGTCATAATCGTTTTGGTGTCGCAGCCCTCTGGAGGGTAAGTGTAGAAACTGCCCTGCCTTAAGAGTTGCTGACTTTGCAGGAAATCAAACCGATAAGCCTCAACCTCTTTGTGGTTTTCATCGTCTCGCAAAACCCGAATTGAGGCATGGGCGGGCCAGCGCGCCAGCTTCACCTCAAGCCGAATTTGCGCGAGTGAACCGAAGGCAAAGACACTGCGAGCCTTTTCTGAATGTGAGGGAAATGCTTCGTCAGCATATCGGCGGAAGCTGCTAAGGATTTCTAAGATTCCGTCGATCAATTCTTCAATCGCCACCCCAAAATCAGGCGCGGCCTTGATGCGCTCATAAACGTCAAAAAACTCACCTGACTCTGACCAGGGCGCAAACACTTTGAGCGAGCGAAACTCATGCACCGCCTTTGCGGCGTCGCGGGGGGTATCCGCCCCGCATAGCCCGATCAGCAAATTCGCCGCGTCGCGGGTTGTCATTTCCGCCGCGCCCACCCCGCGTTTCGTGGTGGTGATGAGGCCGGCCTCACGAATCGCGCGCGCCCAATGCTCGACCGAAGACCGATCCCGGCCCGAAGTCTTTGAAACTGCGTCAATAAGCTGTGGTAGCCGCGCCATATCCGTATCTCCTACTCATTCTGTGTAATGCGCAGAATGAGTGAAGTCAAGCATTATGTGTGGCACGCGAAATGGGGCAGTGCCCGGACTTCGGGCACTGCCCCACTGGCAATTCAGCGCTCAAACCGCGCGCGGTTCCGCTTTTTTGGGGAGGGCGTTCGCCTGTCGCGCGTCAATGACCGCTTCAAGCGCTTGCATTGCCGTGGTGGCGGAGCGGTCAAGGTTGCGCCAGATGAAATCAAGGCCAGTTCTTTCCTCATCGTCGAGGTGATCGGCTGCGCTGTAATACATCAGCACATGCAAGCCGGCCTTAAGCTCCAGCATCGCATCGTGAATGCAAATGAGCGAAGGCTCACTGGCGCCGGACGGATTCGGGGTGTTAGAATTGGCATCAGCCATGATTGCGGACTCCTAGTGTTCGCGTTGTGGTTAGGCCGGGCGGGGCGTTAGCGCGCCCCGTTCGGCTGCCTGAACAATAACGGGCAGCCCGATGGCATTGCAAGGGCTTCATGCCGCAAGCCATCCGATATTGTCGAAATCTGGCGCCGCTGGTTCCCGCGCCGCCAATCCTGCCGCAGTAACCGCTGCAACCAATGGGTCAATCCGCCCCTTGGCGCGGTCCTTGGCCAGCTTGCGATTGCCCGCCGGGTCTTGGTCAATCACGGCATTCGCCACGCTCCAGCGCAAAAGCGGATTGCCGCCATGCCGTAGCCGCCCCTCAAGCACCAGTTGTTCGAAAGTCCGAATCGAGGGCGACATATCCTTGTAGCCGGCGCCATGCGGGCGGAGTGTGATTGGCAGCCCTTCCCGGTCAATCACGGTTTGCAGGTCCGCCAAACCCCATCGGTCGGATGCAATGCCGGCAAGCTCCAGCCCTTCGGTTTGCTCGGCAATCCACTGCAAGAGTGCCGTTCGATCTATCGCCTTGCCGGGTAGCGGCACCACAAACCCAAGCCGCAACCATTCCCGATAAGGTGCATGGTCCGAACCTTCCTTGGCGCCGATCTGTAGCTCAGGCAGGAAGGCCCAAACCTTCAAGGCGCCCGTCTCTGGCCAATACAACGCGAAGGCGCTCAGGTCCGCCGCGCCGCTGGCCAAGTCCAAGCCGCCAAAGCACGGGCCGCGCGCCTCCGCCTTACCGCTGCAAGCATCCCATTCGACCGGGCCAATGAAGCGCTCATCCGGCGCTATGGGCTGGTTCAGCACGAATGCCCTGAATGATGTTTCCAAGCTGGGCAGCTTTTGCGCCTGCAACGCCTGAATGCGAATATCGGCCAAGCGATGCTCGTCGGCGTCAGGATTGGCCAGGCGCCAAGTCTCCTCTGCCCATGGGTCTGCCTCCAGCGGTGCGGAATAGATGGCAGACACGAAACTCGGGTCCGGGATGGTGCCATCAGCCACTTGCTCGCCGTAGCTGATCAGCTCCTCCAGCGGATTATCCGGGTCTGGCGACCGCGTGCTGATCCCAATGAGAAGCGGGTCCGCATGGGCGCCTTGCCCGGTGCGCAGCGCATCCAGCAATTCCCGGCCACGCCATTGCGCCACCTCATCGCATATTGCGACGGTCGGGCTCAGGCCATGCGCCTTGCGGTGATCGGCTGATAACGCCTTGAAGGTCGAACCCGTGAGAACATCCTCGACGGTCTTGTTATAGTCCCGGAACACCAGCCGATCGGCAATGTCGGGATCAGCCAGGGCGAAGGCCCGCAGCTCGGCATAAAGGATGCTCGCCTGCCCCCGGTCCGCAGCCGCAGAGACTATCTGCCCGCGTGGCACCGCTTCCGGCCCGCATAAATGGCAGAGAGCGAGGGCGGCGGAGAGCGTGGTCTTGCCGCCCTTCCTGCCCATGCTGATCAGCGCCGTGCGGACTGGGCGCCGGCCCTGGGCGTCTTCGGCGTAAACGCGCGTCAGAATGTCCCGTTGCCATGGGCGCAAGGCCAGTTTCTGGCCCGCCTGGGCGCCGCTGGTAATGGTCAGGCTCTCCAGCCATGCGATGATGCGCTCAGGCCGCGTGCTGCCGCTGGCGGGGCTGGTAGAGGGCTGCGCGGGCGGTTTGGCCAAGGCTTTTGCCGGCTTGGCGCCGGGGCCGCGCTTACCCATGGTCCGGCACCAGGCGGAAAATCAGGAAACTAACCATTTTTCCCCCCCCCCCTTACGGTCGCGCCCCCAGCCCTGAGAGATTTTCCGTCATTCTTCCACCAGTGCGACCAATCGCGCGGCGTCCCGTCAGCGTTGCAGCCTGGGAGCTTGGGTTCATCCGTCCCTCGCCGCCGGTTGTGGCAAGTGATGCAGCGCCCGACCAGGTTGCTCAGGCTGTCACTGCCGCCCATGGAGCGAGGGATGACATGATCGGCAACGACCGCGCCATTGTTGCAGCCTTCAGTGACGCAAACAGGAAAGCGGGCGAGGCAGGCAGCGCGAAGCCGGCGCCATTCGGCAGTGCCATAGAACCGGGTCATGGGGTGCCGCCTTTGCGGGCCAGGCGGCGAAGCTCTGCCGCAATATCCGCCTTCTCCAGGTGAAACGCCTCCGGGTCTCTCCGGCATGGAATCAGCCGCGCCACCCGCCCGGCTAATTCGTCGAGGGGGCCGAGGGGGCACGTGGGGGCAGGCTGATTCTGTTTGTCGGTTATACGCGCGCGCGTGTGTGTGCCGTAAATGGTTTTCACCTGCCCCCTCCTGCCCCCTGCTGCCAATGCTCTTGGTCGGGTTTCAGGCCGATGCCCTTGCAAGTCCTTAGTCCGCGTGTCTTCGCGTATCGAAGCCCTCGCACCTTCTCCAGGGCGCTGTGCAGCTGCGAGGCAGAGGGGGGTGTCTCACCATTGGCTTGCGCCCATGCCCGGCAATCCGTCACCAGCTTGCCCGGCGGCGTCTCCAGGTGTGGCGCCATGATTGTGCGCTCGGCCATCCAGCGCCCAATCAGGTCTTGGCCCTCGAGGTATTCAGCCGTCGCATCTAGCACCACTTGGGGGCGGACCAGGCCATGGCGCTGCCAGTCAAGGCAGCCTTCTATGGCCCAGCGCAGAATGCCGGGAAGCTCCGCCTGGAGCTTGGTTTCAAGCTCCCGGTCGGGATTTCCTGGCACATACAGAAACGGCACCAGGTTGATGCGCCGCCGCATTGCCTCATCCACATTCCGCACGGCGGGTTTATGGTTGCCGGCGATGGTCAGCTTGAAATTGGGCGTGAAGGTGAAGGGGTCGCCGCGCATCACATTGGCCGTGATTGGGTCGCCGCCGGTCAGCTGCTTGATGCGCGCCTCTGCCCATGGCTTGCCCTCATCGGTTTCGGTTGCCGTCACAAGTCGCGCGCCGCGCAGCATGGCGACGAATGTAAGGTGCCGCCGCGCGCCGTCTTCCGTGAGCGTATCCATGGCGGCGGTCGAGCAATAATCGCCCAAGACGGCGCGAAGGATATTCAGAAAAACCGATTTCCCGTTGCCGCCCGGCCCATAGATGAAAAGCAACGCATGTTCCCGCACGCTGCCCGTGAGGCAGTAGCCGGCCCATTGTTGCAGGAAGCGCACAAGCTCCTGATCCCCGCTGGTTGCCTGTTCCAGGAAGGCCAACCACAAGGGGCAATGCGCTTTTTCAGCCGGGGCTATGGCTGCGATTTTGGTGATATGGTCTTCCCGGTTTGCCGGGCGTAGCTGCCCCGTGCGGAGGTCAATCACGCCACCAGGCGTTGCCAATAGCCAAGGATCAGCGTCCCATATTGCCGCAGTGACCGCGAAAGGTCGGGCAGCTTGCGCGAATCTCTCAACGCCACCCGCAAAGGCTGTCTTGCCGGTAATCGCCTTGGTCTTGAATTCGGCGTTGCGGTTGTGCTGCCGCACGAGTGTGCGCGCCCAATGGAAGGCCAGTTGGTCATGATTTGGGCGCCAGTGGGTGCCTTCCCAAACATGCCAGCGCTTGATGCTGTGGCAGAAGCGCAGTGTGGAAGAAAAGACACGCTCAAACTCCCGCGCCACGCCGTCTTCGGTCAGTTCGATTCCATGCGGGGCGTCTGTGCCTTCGGTATCATCGCCATGAACGCCGCCCCCGCCGTCGCCACCTCCGCCCCGATGCTGAAAGGTAGTGTCGCCACTACGTTGAGGAGGCACGTCGCGCGGCGCGGCCTTGCCGTCTTGGAACCCGGTCTCCAGGGTGCGCAGCGCGTGGCCAAAGTCTTCACATTGCGGTTGCAGAGTCCGCACCGCGTCTTGCAGCGCCGCATAGGCCGGCCCTTCCTGGAGCTGGCCAGCGGTCACAAGTCCGCCGATGGAATAGGCCGCCTTGTTGATGGTGAACCACTTTTGGCCCGGCCCGGCATTACGGATGGCCGCGCATTCCTGATCCAGGGCAGCCCGCCCATATCGCGTGCCGTCGCCACCCTCCCGGGTTGAACCCTCACGGCGCCGTGACGGTTTGGGCTTCCCTATTGCGCGGGCGTCAAGCTCCTGTGCCTCATCTATCGGCTTGCCAGGCGTGATGACGGCTTGATGCGACGGATTCCGGTTGATGCTGCCAAAGTAATAGGCCTGTGAGAGCGTGAAGCTCTCTGCCGCCAGAACGCCCCCCAAAAGGCCATTCAGCCGAGCCACAAGATGCGCCCTTCGGTCGGGCGGGAGCTCCTGCGAGGTCGGGCATAGAACCCGCCACCTAGGCGTGTCTTCGGTATGGCTGGGGCTGGTGTAAAGCAACGCCAGAATGCCGGCGCCGGCCAATCGCTCAACGGCATCCCCGAAGGCGATTTCCTCGGCGTCATAGTCCGCCTCGATCCCGGTAATCGCCAGCACGTTCGCATCATGCCGCAGGCTGCCGCGCTTGGTCTTGGCGTCACCAAACCGCGCCAGCTTCAACCAAGGCAGCGCCGCCTTGGTGGGGGCGGTTGTGCTTAGGATTTTCGCTTGAAGCTCTTCAAGCGCGAAGCGCTGCTCCTCCTTCCGGTCCCCCGATGCGTGCCGAAAGGTTGTAACCAGAAAATCGCTTGCCAAAAGTGGGACAGTCGTTTTATAAAACCCTTGTATTTCAAGGGGTTTAGAAGAGTCCCACCCTTCGCTAGCCCCTTGAATTATACCGGCTTTTTCATTCCGGCTCTGGGCACCATACATCTTTTTTGTCCTTTAGAATCAAGAGTTTGGGTAGCGTTTTCGTCCCACTCAGGCCGGCCAGGGCTAGAGTGGGACTTTCTTTTTTCGGCCTCCGCCGCAGAGAGACGCGATAACGCCAAGCTCGCATTTCTCTTTCGATCACTTGCCTCGGTGTAGCGGCGGACCTCGTTTATGGTTCGCCAACCGCCAACCGCCATAATTTCATGCGGGGTGCACCCTAGGTCTGCCAGGCGTGAGGCATTCGCCTTCCGCAGCCCATGGGGGCTGCAATGCTTAAGCCCAGCCTCGCGGCACCAGCGGCGGAAAACATTGCCGAACCCATCGGGCGTGTAGGGCGTGCCGCGCTCAGAAACCAGGAAAGTCAGGTCTCCACACTTGGTTGCCGCGATGATGCGCTCCAATTCCGGGATGACCGGGAGCGTTATCTTCATCGGATTGCGGTTGCGGTTTTTGGTTTGTGTGAAGCTCAGGAGGCCATTGCTCAGCATCTGCCGCCCGAGGAGAACAACATCGCTCCGGCGCTGCCCGGTATAAAGCAACAAGGCCAGGGCCAATCTCTGGCGCGTCCCGATGGGCCAGTGAGCTTCGAATTGCTCAACCTCCTCCAGCGTCCAAGAATGATGCCCGCCTGGATTCTTGCTGCGCAGATACGGCACCGAGAGGCAGGGATTGTCTCGCGCCAGGCCACGCATGACAGCGGCGCGAAATACCGCCCGCAGCGCCTTTAGAAGCCCATTATAGGCCTCGGGGCGGTCAGAGTATCTATCCGCCAAGGCGACCAGATTCTCAGGCCGCAAACCCGCCGCAGGCTTCTGGCCATTCTTATCGCGAAACCGATCCAGGATATGCCGCCGCACCCGTTGCGTGCGCTTATCCAACCGCGTGAAATCTCCGGTCTGAAAATACGCAACGCACAAGGCGTCTATGCTTCCCGGTAAAACCGCCCCGACCGCGATTTTCTTCGGCTCCGGTTTCGCTTCCAGCGCGCGCCGATATTCCGCTTCGAAGGCTTCCGGGTTGTTCGGATCATAAGGCACTCTCAGCCGCACCTTGGGGCGTCCGGGCAGCCGCAAATAGCAGCGGACATTCCCGTAACGGTCCCGGTCTTCAACCACGAATTTATAGCGGCGCGGCTTTTCGATCATATGTCATCCCAGGGATTGACCTCAGCACCTTGCTGCGCCTTCCGGTCTTCAATCCATCGGTCGAGGTCGTGCCGATCCCAGCCCTTCACACTGCCAAGCACAACGAAAGGCGCCGGCAGCCTGCCCTCCCTCACCTCATTGTCGAGCATTGTCGTGCTGACGCTGAGGTAAGTCGCTGCCAAGTCGCGCCGCAAGATGCGCGGCATGATCGGTAAAGGCGCGGCAGGTTGCTGGGCTGATTTCATTCGACGACCGGCGCCTCCCGTCCCCCGCGCGGGTTGAAGCCTTCAATCTCCCGCACCTCGTCGGGCGTCAGGATTCCAGCCTCAACCGCAATCTTGTGTGAAGCCCACCGGCTCTCTGCATCGCCGCGCATAAGTGCGCTCATATCAAGCTCCAGGCTCATCGCGGGGTCAGTGAAGACACTCCTGGAGAATTCAGCTTCAATCTTGCGCACCCAAGGCCCAAGGCTGAATTGCGCAAACCAGCGCCCGGCTTCGCGCGAATTGGTGAATGTGCCGTGCGATAAGTCTTGAATGATGGGCGGCGGGACTTGATACAATCTGCAAAGCTCCTCGACCGAGAAGCGCCGCGATGCCAGCACCTCAGCATCCTCTGGGCTGACGCTGATAGATTGCCACTCAACCCCACCCTCGAGGAGGAGAACCTTGCGGGCGTTGCTGGCGCCTGTCTGGGTCTGCTGTAGCCTCGACCGAATGCGGTCAATCATTTCCTTGCCGAGGCCCTGGGGCAGCTTAATAGCGCCGCTGGGCGTGGCAGAGTTTGCCCAGATACTGCCTGCCCATTCCTGCAATGCCAGGGCGTTGCCGATGACCTCCGGCGCCCTGGAAAGGCGCGACCGGCCTAGCAGGCCATCATCGCTTCTATCCCGCAGGTGGAAAACCTCACTCGCCAGCAACCGCCGGGGCTGGCCATTGCCCCCCCAAGGCGCCGTGTATGCGATGACGTCAAAGGCTAATTCACCATTCGGCAGAAGCACCGCTTGGACATTCTGCCAAGGTATGGGCCGCAAAGCGATGACGCGCCCAGCGCCGTCATATTCGATTGAGGAAATCGCGTTGCCGAATGCCAGGGCTTGCGCCACGGTCCATTCGATCCAGTCCGGCCAAGTCTGCCACTGGTTCGGGCGACGGATCAGCCGCGCCACGGGATGTTCGGCAACCTCTGCCCGCCCGCGTGGTGCGCCGCGATAGCAATAGGCCGGCAGAGATGCGATGGCCGATGAAACCGCGCCGATGCAGGCCGATACCGTCGCTAGATTTTCCGCAAGCCGTGCATTCACGGGTTGCCCTGATCCCGACGCAAGAAATCCTGCGCCGGGCCAATATACGGTGCCGCTCCGCTGTTCGCCGCGGCGGATCATGCGATTGAACCAGTTCATCGCAACGTCTCCAGAAAGCGGCGCCGCTTTCGCGCACCTGAAGTCAAGGTGCGGGAACGCGCTTGGACTGTAGTTTCTGGGTATGCGGGAAAGGCTTGGATGATGGAGATTTCGTAAAGCTCCACCTTCCGCAATTCGCGCATGTTCGGGCTGGGCCAGTAGTCTTCGAGAACCCGGAAGCCAAAGCTCGCGCCCCCCAGGTCGCGCCGATGGGCCAGCGCGCACATATCCCGCCCCAGCTGGGTATCTGGCGGGTCAATCTCAAAAAGAAGTCCCGTCTTATCTTCCACCAGTTTCAACGTGCCGCTTTTGGTTCGCGCCAGAAGACGGCTTGGATCATGGTCCACCAGCGCCAGAATATCTCTGCCGCTGGCAAGGCTTTCGGTGAAGGCGCCGGGACGGACGATTTCAGTGAAATCGCCCACATTGGCGGGGGAATTGAAAAGGGCTGCGTGGCCAGTCATTTTCCGCACGCCAGGCGCGGGCGTGATAGTCCAGCAATCGCACGCCACTTCCACGCGCCTTTCCAGCCCATCAGGGGAGCGGGCCGGGCTCATCAGGTCGTCAAGTCCTGGATGGCGGCGAAGCTCTCAGGATACCGCACCGCGACATCCATGGTGAGCATGGCCCGGACTTGCACATTGCCCTTGCTGTAGGCCGTGCTCTCATACGGGTTCACCAGAATGTCGAGCTCGCTCCAGTAGCCGAGAATGAGGTCGCTCCAGTTCCCAAAAATCAGGGCGGAGCAAACGCCATTTGAAGTGCCTTTGGTGAGGTTGCTCGGCACCAGGTTCGACATGACCAGCGGGTAATCCGCCAAGCGGTCACGCCCTTCCATGATGTAAACCGGCTGGCCCGAAACCTTCACGGTCTGCCGGGCGCTCCGCGTCACCTTGGCGTTGGTGAGGAAGCCGGTCCCTTCGGCGTTATCAATTTGCACTTCGCCAATCAGATTGATGACGGAAGCCCAAGAGATTGCGCCGCCATTGGTGCCCATGGCCACACTGCCGATGCCTGACGTGTTGAGGATCCCGCGCGGCACTGGCGCCGTGCCACTGCCCGAAATCGCCGCCTGATCCACTGCCTCGGCAAGGATGGCTGCGAAATCGGCCCGGACCAATGCCTCGACGTCAACCGATGGCTGCTGGAGCATGTTCCGGGAAAGCTCCGTCAACGCGCCGGCATGTTTGGGCGTCAAGCTCACTTTGCGGAATTCATGATCAGCCGGGGTCAAGGCCGTGTTTTCGTTGACCCATCCGGCAGTGCCCGAAGTTTTCAGGCCCGGAATATCAAGATTGCCTTGCAGCCC
>Ga0315900_10012485_pt1 | contig 10412 bp, 10 predicted proteins | sample LakEriMetagenome_FD_203521 | JGI IMG/M metagenome (GOLD analysis project Ga0315900, IMG submission 203521) | Freshwater fungal communities from buoy surface, Lake Erie, Ohio, United States - Buoy 12 MA114 | ecosystem: Environmental > Aquatic > Freshwater > Lake > Lake biofilm | place: USA: Lake...
GCGAGGAGATGGAGGAGCGTGTGGCGTGGTTTGAGAAGGAAGGAAAGTTGCTCGAAGCCCAGCGCATCAAAATGCGCACGCAGTATGACATCGAGATGATGCAAGAGATGGGCTTCTGCCAGGGCATCGAGAACTACAGCCGTCATCTCACGGGTCGCGAACCGGGCGCCACGCCAGGCACGCTGCTCGATTTCTTCCCGGAGCCGCCGATTGTCTTCGTCGATGAAAGCCACGCCACCATCCCGCAGATCGGCGGCATGTATGAAGGCGACAAATCACGCAAAACCGTGCTTGTGGAGCATGGATTCCGTCTTCCCAGCGCCCTCGACAACCGACCGCTGCGCTTTGAGGAGTTCATGGGCAAGGTGGGGCAGCTTGTGTATGTCAGCGCCACGCCCGCCCGCTTTGAGATGGAAAACAGCGTCGTGGGCAACACGAACTACATTCCCCATCAGCGCGACCGCATCGGCTTGGAGGAGACGGTTCCCGCCGCGCTTCCTGGCAAAGCCGTGCGCGTCAGCGGCAACACACAATCTGTCGAAAGCTTCGATGTAACGACCAAAGGACGGCCGCTCGTCGTCGAGCAGATCATCCGCCCGACAGGTCTGCTCGACCCGATCATCACGATCAAGCCGCTGAAGGGCCAAATCGACGAAACGATCGAACTTTGCCGCCAGCGCATCGAGAAAGGCGAGCGCGTCTTGGTCACGACACTCACCAAACGCACGGCGGAGGATCTCACCGACTACCTGCGCAATCTCGAACTCAAGGTGCGCTACCTGCACAGCGACATCGACGCCATCGAACGCGTCGAAATCCTCCGCAGCCTCCGCGCGGGTGACTGTGACGTGCTGGTGGGCATCAACCTGCTCCGCGAAGGCCTAGATCTACCGGAGGTGAGCCTCGTCTGCATCCTGGATGCCGACAAGGAAGGCTTCCTGCGCAGCGAGACCTCGCTTATCCAGACCGCAGGCCGTGCCGCACGTCACGTTGCAGGTGAAGTCGTGCTCTTTGCGGATATTCAGACGCAAAGCATCCAGGCGCTGACGAACATCAGCAGCTACCGCCGTCGTGTGCAGATGGAGCACAACGAGAAGCACGGCATCACGCCGCAAACCGTGCGCCGCGCCGTGCAGGAGAGCCTGCACATCCTCGGCAAGGCGAAGGAACTCGAAGAGAACGTGGTGAAGGAAGGTGGAGGCGACTACGTCATCACCGAAACGATCCGCGAACTCGAGCAAGAAATGGCCGAGGCCGCCATGAAGCTCGAATACGAACGCGCCGCCCTGCTGCGCGACCAGATTCGCGAATTGAAAAAGCGGGCCGGCCTCAACACCGACGACAGCGGCACCATCCCGCCACGTCAGGAGGTGAAATACGGCAAACCGAAGCGAACAGGTGGCAAGAAGCGGAGGTCTTGAGACGCTAACATAGTCTCATGAAACGACGCTCCTTCCTCCTTGCCTGTGGTTCGACGGTATTTGGCGCCAGCGCCTCGTCTCGTTTGCGGATCGGCCAGATCGGCACGGAGCATGCCCATGCGGGAGGGAAGATGGCGGCGATGCGGTCTTTGACTGAACTTTGGGAGGTGGTGGGAGTCACCGGGCCGAAGGGCTATGATGGTGTGAAGTTGATGAGTGTGGACGAATTGCTCGCGGTGCCGAATTTGAAGGCGGTGGCGGTGGAAACGACGATCGAGGCTTCGTGCGAGATGGCGCGGCGTTGCATCGAAGCAGGCAAGCATGTGCATCTCGACAAACCGGGCGCGCTGAACCACGCGGAGTTCAAATCCATGCGCCTGGAGGCCGAGAAACGCGGTCTCACGGCGCAGATGGGCTACATGCTGCGTTACAACCCGGCGTTTGAACTGCTCTTCAAGGCCGTGCGTGAGGGATGGCTGGGCGAGATCACAGAAATCGACGCCGCAATGGGCAAACTGGCCGACCCGGGCACGCGGAAGAAGATTGGCGAACTCGAAGGAGGAGGTTTGTTCGAACTCGGCTGCCACATCATCGACGCGACGATGACCATCCTCGGCAAACCGGTCGCAGTGACGCCCTTTTCGACGCCTGTGGGTTCAGACGGCGTGAAGGACAATCAGATGGCCGTGTTGCAGTATCCGCAGGCCACCGCCGTGATCCGCTGCAACCACGCCGATCCGTTCGGCGGCCAGCGTCGTCGTTTCAATGTGACGGGAACCGAAGGAACCTTCGAAATCGTGCCGCTTGAGAGCGGAAAGGTGAATTTGTCGATCACGAAGGCACGCGGTGCTTACAAGAAGGGAGCGCAGTCATTCCAGCTCGAGGTGCCGAAGGATCGCTATGCCGCCGAGTTTGTCGATCTGGCGGAGATCGTCAATGGCGGGAAGAAACTGGCCTGGGATGCCGCGCATGACATCGCCGTGCATGAGACGGTGCTGCGTGCGTCCGGCGTTTGGAAGTGAGCGGGCACTCCTGCACGCATCACTCTCACTGCGTCGCGAATTTCGTCAGCAGGCCGCGTTTGCGGGTGAGGTTGAGCACGCGGCCGAACAACAGGCCCGCAAGCGTGAGATAAACGAGGTTGAGGCCGAAGGAGAGACCGAGGAGGCTCCAGCTTGTCGTTCCTGTGGCCATGACCTGCCGCATTCCTTCAAAGATCGGTGTGGCGGGGAAGAACCAGGCGAAGGGCTGCGACCATGCGGGCATGTTCTGGACGGGATAAAAGACCGCCACGAACGGCTGAATGAAGAAAGGCACCGCCCAAGCCAGCGATTCCGCCGCCTGGCCCCAGCGCAGAATGAGCGCGGTGGAGATCATGCCGAGCGACCAACCGAAAATCATCAAGTTCACGAAGAAAGGCAGCAGCCACCACTGAAGCTGGAAGACATTGAAATTGTAGCCCAGCCACGAAACGAGGCTCATCACGAGACAGGTGACCAGGATGCGCAAGAAACCGACCGCGTAGGTGGCGGAGAGGTATTCCACCGTGCGCACGGGAGCGACGAACACGTTCAACAGGTTGCGTGTCCACACATCTTCAAGAAACGAGATCGCGACGCCTTGCTGAGCACGGAAAAGCACGTCCCAGAGGATCATGGCACCGAGGAAGAAGAGAACGAACGACGCAAACTTCTCGTCACTGTTCTTCTGGATGAAGACGGTGACGTTGCCCCAGATCACAAGATCGACGAGCGGCCAGAATACGAGTTCCACTAGGCGCATGGGAGTGCGCTGGTAGAGGAAGAGGTAGCGCATCACAAGTGCGCTGATGACGTTGAAGTTCATGATGCTTTCTCTTTCTCCGGTTCGTCCACGATCTCACCATCACGAGCGATCTTGATGAACACATCCTCCAGCGTGCTGCCGCTTGATCGGGCGACGATGTCAGAAGGCGTGCCTTCGCAGACGATCTTGCCTTTGTGGAGGAAGATGACGCGGTTGCAGACCTCCTCAATGTCCCGCATGTTGTGGGAGGTGTAGAGGATGCCGATGTTGCGGTCACGCTGCACTTTGCGCACGACCTTGCGTACTTTGTCGGCGATGTCGGGATCGAGCGAAGCGGTGGGCTCGTCGAGCATCAGCAGCTCAGGGTCATTGAGAAAAGCCTTCACGAGGTTCACTCGTGTTGATTCACCTGCGGAGAGCTGGCCGGTGACACGCTTTTGCAGATGAGAAATCTCCAGCAGGTCCATCAGCTCGGCGATTTTCTTCTTCGGATCAGGCACACCGTAGATCTTGGCGAAGACGAGCAGGTTTTGGCCCACCAGAAGGTTGCCTGGCAATGCGGTGTAGGCGGAGGAAAAGTTCGAGCGGCGCAGGATCTCGATGCGGTGCTCATGCAAGGACATGCCGAAGGCCGTCAGCTCACCGGAGGTCGGCAACGTGAGGCCAAGGAGGCAGTTCATCGCCGTGGTTTTGCCCGCTCCGTTTGCACCGAGCAGGCCCAGCACCTCACCGCGATGCAGCTTGAAGCTGAAACGGTCGAGCGCCTTCACGCCATCGAACTCGCGGGTGAGTTCACGAGCTTCCAAGATGACTTCGCGAGTATCGGCGGCGGACATGGGATCAGAGATAGTCTTGGATCGGCAGCTTGCCGTTCCAGGCGCAGATGAACATCGTGCCGGGCTTCGTAGTGCTCGGACGCAGCATGGTCTGGCCGCCGCCTTCCTCGATCATGAGCTGTCCTGCGGCAATGTCCCACAGGCTGATTTGCTCCTCCACGTAAGCGTCGAGACGTCCGCAGGCGATGTAGGCCATGGCGAGCGCAGCGCTGCCGAGCATGCGCGTCTTGCGCACCTCGTAGGCGATGCGCTTGTAGCGCTCAAAGCCAAGATCGAGTGCTTCTTTGCTCTTCGAGAAGCCGACCGTGACGACAGCCTCAGGCATCGTGGCACGATCACTCACGGTAACCGTCTTGCCATTCAGCTTCGGCTTCTCGCCGCGCATGACGGTCCAGGTTTCGTTCTGGTTGGGATCAAAGATGACGCCGATGAGCAGGTCCTTCGAATCGCGCTTACGGGCGGCTATGGAGACGCAGTAATGTGGGATGCCGAAGAAGAAATTCACCGTGCCATCGATGGGATCCACGATCCACTCGATGTCGCCGTTGCCGCCTGTTTCGCCGCCTTCCTCGCCCAGGATGGCATGATCGGGAAAACGGGCCAGAATCATGTCGGTGATGAGCTTCTGACTGCGCACATCAAGCTCCAGCTTGATGTCGTGGCGCTGCATTTCGTTCACCGTGAGCTCGGAGCCGAAGTTTTCTTTGATCATCTTGCCCGCGGCGTGCGCGGCTTCGGTGGCGGTGGCGAGGAGTTCGTTCACGGGGAGACTTGGGGGGCTGATAGCTGGGTGATTTGCGCGATCAATACGCGTGCGAGAGCGGCCTTGGACTGCTTGGGGAGAGCGATCGTCCGGCCGCCGGGGAGGCAGAGGGTGACTTCGTTTTCCGCGCTGTCAAACCCGATGCCCGCCTGCGACACATCGTTCGCCACGATCATGTCACAGCCTTTGCGCTGTAGCTTGTCCTGCGCATGCGTGATGAGGTTCTCCGTCTCGGCCGCAAAGCCGACGAGGAAGCCCGAAAAGCCGAGTTTTGCACGAGCTGAGCCGAGGATGTCCTCGGTGCGTTCGAGCTCGAGCGTGAGCCGTTCGGCAGACTTCTTCATTTTCTGTCCTGCGATGTCCAAGGGGCGGTAATCTGCCACCGCAGCGCTGAAAATGGCCACTTCGCAGCTGTTAAGGTGAGTTTGCACCGCCTCGAACATATCCCGCGCCGTTTCCACCTGCACGAGGCGAACGCCCGCAGGTGGAGAAATCGCCACGGGACCTGAAATAAGGATGACCTCATGTCCCGCCTCGTGCGCGGCGGCCGCCAGCGCATAGCCCATGCGTCCCGAGGAGCGGTTTGAGATAAACCGCACCGGATCGATCGGCTCACGCGTGGGGCCAGCGGTGATGAGAAGGCGCATCGCGAAGAGTCCAGAGCCAGAAACGAATGGTCAAGCGACAGTCAGCCGCCAGGAACGGTCAGCGGCTTGCCGTTGTCCTTGCGCCCCAGCTTCATGAAGAACGGCACGGCGCGTCGGGCCCAATCGTCCGCATCCGGAAAACCGCCTGCGCCACCGCCGAAGGTGCTGCGCAGCATGTCGGTGTCGATGATGCCGGGATTCATCGGAATGACGGCCACCTTGCCGCCCGTGTCCTGTGCCGTGGCCATGCTGAGTCCTTCGATGGCGTATTTCGTCGCGCAATACGGCGCCACATCGGCCGCCGTGCAACGTCCCCAGCCGGAGGAGAAGTTCACGATCACACCACCGCCGCGTTTCAGCATCGCAGGCAGCAGATGGCGCATCATCGCGGCCGGGCCCTTGATATTGATGTCCACGATGCGGCTGAACTCCTCCGCGCTCGTCTCCCACAGCGGCGCGTTCGGATTGATGATCGCCGCATTGTTCAAAACGAGGTCCGGCGGGCCGAAATGATCGAGAATCGCCGCACAGAAGGCCGCGACTTCGTTTTCGCGCGAGACATCGCACGCGCTGAAAAAGTGGGGTTTCGCGAATTCACGGCCCAATTCGGCGATTTGGTCCTCATTTCGCCCACAACCCGCGATTTGCCATCCCGCTTCGACAAACAACGGAATCATGGCGCGTCCCAGCCCGCGCGTGCAGCCGGTGATGACAACGTTTTTCATGGTTTTGGCTCTTCAACGACCTCATCCCATGGAATCTCCGACAGCTCGGCGTTCGGGTTGCGGCGCTCAAAGTAGTTGATGGCCCATTGATCGCTGAAGAAGACGACCCAGCGATTTTCGGTGTCTTGTGCTGTCGTGACACCGCCGGGGATGTCGAAATCCTCAATGCTGCCGCCGTCCTTCGTGCGCACCCAGCGCAACACGGTGTAAGGGGCGTTCTCGAGGCGGCTTTGCGCGTTGTATTCGCTTTCGAGGCGGTATTGCACGACTTCGAACTGCAAGGGGCCGACCGCACCGAGCAATGGAACGCGTTGCCCGGCATGCGGCTGGATGAATTGCTGCACAACACCTTCACTGAGCAACTGCTCAAGGCCTTCGCGGAAGCGTTTGTAGTGCGCGGTGCTCGGGTTGTGCAGGTAGGCGAAGACTTCGGGCGCGAAGCGCGGGATTTCGTCGAATTTGAGCTTTGGATCGGTCGAGAGCGTGTCGCCGATGCCGAAGCCGTAGTTGCCGACGATGCCGACGACGTCGCCAGCGTAGGACTCGTTCACCGTCTCGCGATCCTGCGCGAAAAGCTTCTGCGAATTGGCGAGGCGCACCGTTTTGCCAGTGCGCGTGTGCACGGCCTGCATGTCGCGCTCGAACTTGCCGCTGACGATGCGGATGAAGCTCATGCGGTCGCGATGACGCGGGTCCATGTTGGCCTGGATCTTGAAAACAAAGCCCGAGAAGGCCTCCTGAGTCGGTTCGATGATGCGGCCGTCATCGGCCTTGCGCGCCTTCGGCGGTGGCGCGAGCTCCAGGAAGCCGTCGAGCAGCAACTGCACGCCGAAGTTGTTGCTGGCGCTGCCGAAAAAGACGGGCGTGAGCTCACCGCGATCAATCGCACCGCGATCATAGGCATGACCGGCACCGTCGAGCATCTCGATCTCCATTTTCGCCTGCTCGAGCGCATCGGAGGCCACGTGCTGGCCGATGAAGTCATCATCGAGGCCGCCCACCTTCTCCGGCGCGCGATACGCGCCGTGCGCGGTGCGCTCGAAGAGATGCACGTCCTTTTTGATGCGGTCATAAACGCCGCGGAATTGCTGGCCGAGGCCGAGCGGCCAGTTGATGGCGCACGCGCCGATGCCGAGCACGGTTTCGAGCTCGTCGAGCAGCGTGAGAGGCTCGCGCGCGGGGCGGTCGAGCTTGTTCATGAAGGTGAAGATGGGCACGCCGCGGCGGCGGCAGACTTCGAAGAGCTTGCGCGTCTGCGCCTCGATGCCTTTACCGGCGTCGATCACCATGATCGCGGCATCGACGGCGGTGAGGACGCGGTAGGTGTCCTCGGAGAAGTCCTTGTGACCTGGCGTGTCGAGCAGGTTCACGATGCAGTCCTTGTACTCAAACTGCAGCACGGTGGAGCTCACGGAAATGCCACGCTGCTTTTCGAGCTCCATCCAGTCGGACGTTGTCGCGCGCTGGTTTTTGCGTGCCGTGACACTGCCCGCGAGCGCGACTGCTCCGCCGTAGAGCAGGAGCTTTTCGGTGAGCGTCGTTTTACCGGCGTCCGGGTGCGAGATGATCGCGAAAGAGCGACGGCGGGCGATTTGGGCTTCGTTGGGCATGAGGGGCGATGTTCATGCCTCATGGGGATGAGGGTTTCAAATGACGAAACCAGAATTCCGAATGTTGAATCAGAAGCGATGCGGCACGAAGCGGCTGCCGTTGGAGGTGATGCGTGAGGTGTCCTCGCGGATGCCGATGCCGGCAGGCACGCCGCCGATGATCCAGGAGCCGATGACGGGGTGATGGCCGCTGAAGCTGATCTCGGGATGGAGGGCTTGATAGACTTTGGGTTGTGATGCCCAAGGGCCGTCGCTTTGCTCCAGCAGGCTGTTGTTACGCACGAGGCGCACATTGGTGCCTTCGCGGCCAAAGTAGGGCTTTTCGACGTGGCTGGGCATGCCGTCTGGCTTGAAAGAGGCGCGCAGCAGGTTGGGATGGCCGTCGAACATTTCCCACAGCAGGACGAGGAAGGCTTTGTTGCTCCACAGCATCTTCCAAACGGGCTCGATGAAACGCTGGCAGCGGTTTGGCAGATGGCAGGCGAAATCCTCCATCCACATCCATTCCCAAGGGTAGAGCTTGAAGAGCCAGTCGATGGCTTTGTCCTCGTGATCGACAAAACGATGCCAGCCGGGATGCCAGCCGAGATCCTCGACTGCGAAATCGACGGTGGTTTTGCCCGCCTGCCTGCAAGTGTCGATCAGGTAGAGCAGCGTGCGCCAGTCCTCTTCCGAATCACGTTGGGCGCAGAAGTGGATCTGATCGCCTTTCCATGCCGGCCAGGAGGCGAGGAGCTGCTCATGAATGGAGTTGAACTGGTCGTCGTGAGGACGTGTCTGCTGCAGCCATTGCCATTGGATGACCGAGGCTTCGAGCAGGCCGGTGGGCGTGTCGGCGTTGTATTCGAGCAGCTTCGGGTCGCCGTTGCCATCCCACATGAGATCAAAGCGCCCGTAAAGGGAGAGGTCATCGCGTTCCCAGGAGGCGATGATCTCACGCCACGCTGGTTCGGAGATGGCGAGGCGCTCGCGCCAGTTGTCACGGATCGCACGTTCCGCTGCCTCGATGCAGAGCCGCTGGAGTTCACGCGTGGCCTTTTCCAGTCGCTCAATCTCCACGGCGGTGAAGCGGTAGTAGGCGGACTCGTCCCAGTAGAGCTGCCCGTCGATGGTGTGATAGGTGAGGCCGAGCGCCTCGACCTGCGTCTGCCAGTCGGCGCGAGGTTTTTCGGTGATGCGTTGCACGGGGGATTAAGAACCGGAGAAAAAACCGGATGACCGGCCGGTGCTGCCAAAGCCGCCACGGCTGGTGATGGAGGAGATCGTTTTCGTCGCCTGGCTGTGCTGCACGCCGTTGTGGACGGGTGCGCCAGACGGTTGCAGACCGTAGTCGCCAGCGGGCGGCTTGAAATCGGCGGGCTGGGTTGTGGTGCCGGCTGTGGCACCGCCGATGGGGGTGGCAAGGCCGAAACCATGCACTCCGCCGCGATAGTAAGGCGAGGACGAGTGGTAAGCCTGCGTGCTGTGATAGCGGGACCATCTTCCGCAGCGGTAGTAGCCCCAGCGCGAGTCGAAGTGGTCGTAAGGGTAGGGGAACCATCCGGCACAGGGCGCGTGGTAGTAGCCGAGATGCGCATCATAGGCGTTGTGCGGCGGGATTTCACGCGAGACATCCGAGCCGGGGCGGAAGGCCGGCAACGAGGCGCGCATGGCCGGGCTGAGCGCCTCGGGAGGCAGGATGGTGGTGCTGTGGACTCCTGGTGGCGGTTCTCTGCGGCATCCCGTGAAGCCCAGGCTCGCCCCGGCCAGGGTCAGCATGACGACTCTGCTGCGTTTCATGAGCCGGTGGGTTAATTGCTCATGGCGGCCGCCAGGATGAGTGACACGCCGATGATGACGCTGCCCGCCAGGATGGCCGCTGCGACATTCTTGTTTTCAAAAATCTCCGCGTGGAGATTCCCTGGCGTCATTTTGTCGAACAACTTGTAGCCGATGATGGCCATGACAATGCCAGCCAGCCCGAAGACGGCAAACATGAAGAGACCATGGGAAACGGAGTATTCGGCAAGGATGGGATGAGGCAGGAGTGACATGTTTAATGAGTTGGTTGAGCAATGACTGGAAGCGGGAGGCTAGGAGAATGCCCAGGCCGGTGAAAAGACAAATTACACGTCCGCGCTGATTTTATCGGTATCACGCGGCCATGTAGTTCACGCGCACGAGATACAAACCGCACGCTGGCGCGGTTTGATTGTTCTGTTTGCCGCTGGGATCGGTGAGAAGGCTCTCGAACCACTCCTTCGGCTCACGTTTGCGGGCGACGTGGATCAGGCTGCCGACGATGAGGCGCACCATTTTGTAGAGGAAGCCGTCGCCTTCGAATTCGAGCTCCAAAACATCGCCGACCTCACGCAAATCGGCGCGATGGATGGTGCGCGTGGTTTTCTCCGGCAGCGTGCGGCGTTCGGTTTCGGGCATGTCGCCACGATTGGCGCTGAGGCGGATGAAATTGTGCGTTCCAGTGAGTTTTTCGCAGCACCAGCGGAGCGCGTCCATGTCTAGCGGGCCATAGACATGCCAGGCGCGATCCGCCTCGAAGGGCGAGAGCATGCGCGGCCGCCAGATGCGGTAGCGATAGACTTTGCATGCGGCATCGAAGCGTGCATGGAACCGTGGATCGGCTTC
>Ga0315900_10012486_pt1 | contig 10412 bp, 9 predicted proteins | sample LakEriMetagenome_FD_203521 | JGI IMG/M metagenome (GOLD analysis project Ga0315900, IMG submission 203521) | Freshwater fungal communities from buoy surface, Lake Erie, Ohio, United States - Buoy 12 MA114 | ecosystem: Environmental > Aquatic > Freshwater > Lake > Lake biofilm | place: USA: Lake...
CGTGCGCGCCGGCCAGCAGCGCCTGAATCTTCTGCACCTGGGGCGCAAAGCGGCGGTTAAAGCCCACCATCACCAGGCGCTGCGCTGCCTGCGCGGCGGCGGCAATGTCGTCCAGGTCTTCATGGCGCAGGGCCAGGGGCTTTTCCACAAACACGTGCTTGCCGGCGGCCAGGGCCTGTAGCACGTAGCCGGCGTGGGTGTCGTGCCGGGTGGCCACCACCACGGCGCTTGCGCCCTCGTCAGCCAGCAGGGCGGCGGTGTCTGTGGTGGCCTGCTCAAAGCCGAACTTGCGGCCCAGGTGCACGCTGGTGACGCCGCCTGAAGAGGCAATGCGCCGCAAGCCCGCGCCAGCTGCCTTGAAGGCGGGCACCAGCACCGCGCCCGCGTAGTTGCCGGCGCCTATCACGCTCAGGTTCACGCGGGCTTGGCCCGCGCTCGGCCGCTGCGCGCCAGCCACCGCGGGCGGCGCCAGGCTCACCGTGCGCACCTGCGCCGCGGCCTCGGCCTCGGCCTCAGCGCTCCCGCGGGGGTAAGACAACACAATGCCCAGAGAGGGCTCGCTGCCGCCCACCACCTCGTAAGCCTTGGCGGCCTCGTCGATGGTGAAGCGGTGAGACACCAGCGGCGCCACGTCCAACCGGCCCTCGGCCAGCATGTCCAGCACGGCCTCAAAGTTGCGCTGCTCCGTCCAGCGCACAAAGCCCACGGGGTAGTCTTGCCCCTTGTCTTCGTAATTGGGGTCGTACCGGCCGGGGCCGTAGGAGCAGCTCACCTGAAATGTCAGCTCCTTCTCAAAGAAGTCTGCGCGGGAGAGCTCCAAGCCTGTAACCCCCACCAGCACAATGCGGCCGCGCTTGCGGCACATCAGCGCGGCCTGGTGCATGGGCTCGCTGCTGCGCGTGGCCGCCGTGACGATGACGGCATCTACCCCCCGGCCGCGAGAAAAGGCCTGGGCCGCGGCCACAGGGTCTGCACCGGTGGAGAGGTTGACCACCTCGGCCCCAAACTGCTGGGCCAGGGCCAGCTTGGCGGGGTCAAAGTCCAGCCCCAGCACGCGGCAGCCGTGGGCACGCAGCAACTGCACCGTCACCAGCCCAATCAACCCCAGGCCGGTGACCACCACCGCCTCACCCAGCGTGGGCTGCACCAGGCGTATGCCCTGCAGCGCAATGGCCCCCAGCACGGTGAAGGCGGCTGCCTCCTCCTGCACCGCAGCGGGCACTTTGGTGCAGAGGTTGACCGGCACCGCCACCATTTCAGCGTGCTTGCCGTTGCTGGCCACACGGTCGCCCACCTCAAAACCGGTGACGCCGGTGCCCACCTCCACCACCACGCCCACGTGGCAGTAGCCCATCGGCAAGGGCTGGTCCAGCTTGTTGCGCACGGCGGCTATCGTGGGGGCCAGGCCGTCGGTGCGCACCTTGTCCAGCACCATGCGCACCTTGTCGGGCTGCTGGCGGGCCTTGTCGATCAGGCCTGCCTTGCCAAAGTCAACCAGCATGCGCTCGGTGCCGGCAGAAACGAGTGTGTAGGAAGTGGCGATCATCAGTTGGCCCCGCGCAGCGCGCGGCACGGGAACCTCTGCTACCTCGGTGGTGCCGTCTTTAAGGTGCTGCAGAACTTGTTTCATCGGCTTACCTGATTAGAAACATACCTCAGCAGGCTCGTCCGGTTAGCCACTGAGTCCGTAATATGAGCTTTCCTGTTAACGGGGAGCCCTGATGTCCAGCCACCAGATTCAGTTCCAGCACGGCATGTCTATTCCTGAGTTTGGGCGTCACTTCGGCACCGAAGCGCAGTGCGTCGAGCCGCTCAAGCGCTCGCGGTGGCCGCAGGGGTTCGCTGCCCGAAGTGCTCCAGCACGCAGCAGTACCTTGCGGGGCAGAGCGCCCGCAAACTCTACCAGTGCGGCGGCTGCCGCCTTCGGACCTCGCTGACCGTTAGCACCTTGAGGGAACACACTAAGCTGCCGCTGACCACTTGGTTTCTGGCCATCCACCTCATCAGTCAGGCCAAAACCGGCATTTCGGCGCTGGTCCTCACGCGAGACCTGGGCGTGAGCTACCCCGCTGCTTGGCTGCTGCACAACAAAATCAACGGCGCCATGTCGCGTCAAGAAGCCACTCGGCTGCTCCACGATGCCTTCGAGGCGCTGAAGTACCTCAAGTACGCCCAGACCTACCGCGGAGCCTTCGCCTACCGGTTCAACCACCGATTCGACCTGCGCGACACGATCTCCAACCTCATCGTTGGCATCGCGCGGGCTAAGCAGACGGCGAAAAGAGTAACCAGACGGGGACATGCTGAAATAAATTCATGTCACGTATTCAGATCTTCCGTAGGACGGCGTCGTTCAATTCCCATCATAAATGGACCCACGATCCGCGCGAACATAATTATCTGAAACACTCTCGACAAGCCTTGAATCCCATAAGCTAGCTGAATAGTAAATACTGGGACCCAAAAGTAGTATATTAACGTATAAACAGGGCCGTAACGCGAAGATATAAACCACTTATCAACCACAGAACACAGACCAGTAAGAATTATGCAGAATAGCGCAACAAAAATTAAACCTCCGTTCCAGTAGGCATTAGCAATGGAGAGAAAACCACCGCCGTGAAAATAATACTCACTGAGTAGCCAGTTATCATTTATCGGGCGTATAGATCCACTGGGATCCAGAAAATCTGGGATGATCTGGGGAATCAGGTTTATAAAGGTAAGCCCGTCGCGCGAATTGCCAAGCGCTATTAAATCAATGACGTAAAGCAAGTGAAATAGAGATTGCCCAAGTAGAGGGATTTCGGCAAGGCTACTTTTGTTCCCGCCGCCCTCACCAAAGGTGACATCAATTCCAAATATGTACGTCAAAGACGTAAAGCCATCAGCAGACCATATTTCCGCGCGAAGTGAAGGAAAGACCAGGTACCCCCAGAGCGCAAAGAGGATAAATGTAGGTCCCGTTATGGATTTTCGGCGTGCTCGTGAGGATATATATATATTAATTGCCCCCAATGTCATCCATAAGAATACACACAAGCCACGAGATCCCACTATGAAAAGATAGATCATCGAAACTGCAAGAATAAATAAGAAGTTCAAGGGGCCGATGACCGTCAAAGTTCTGCCAAGCCTCACGTCACGAGTGACAATGATCAGATAAGCTACAAAACTCAAGAAAACAGGTATTTTAAGAAACTCCCCGCTTATAGAGTGCCGGCCAAGATTCGTAGGATATGGAAGTTCTAGGATAGTAGTGTTGATACTAGCAAAGTATACGATGGCAATGAGCGAGAGACAGTGAAGAGCTAGCCCGTTGGCGAAGCTAAACCTGGCAAAATAATTCAATGATTGTTGTAAAACTTCTAGACGGTTTGCTGATCTAGTCAGTCGACCTTGATACACTATCATCCGCCAAGTTAGCCAAGTAGTCGAAGTGGCCAGTGTCATTACAATAGCGGCTTTGCGCAGGTATTGATCACGAAAGACAGTAAAATCAAAGATTGGCTCGAACAAAATATTGGACTGATTTGCAACGACCCAAAGTACGAAACCACAAAATATAGAATTAAATGCAAGAAGGATTCCACTATAGAAGTATTTTTGATTAAGAATATAAATAGAGAGACGTAAAGCGGAAAGAAGAAAAATTATAGCTGGTATATGCCAGGCAATTTCATCGCCTGAATATATAAGGAGCGAGCAAAAAATGGCAGTAAGATAAAATAGTGCCTCCAACTTCGGCACTTTTTTTGATGTAGGGGATGACATTTAATAATGACCTGAATTGCTTTGAAAAAACACTAATGTCAACTACTGCAAGTATAATGCTCTTTGAATGGATGCGATTTAATTACGATTGAGGCGGATTCGATCACTGAACTAGAATAACGATCGTTTGGCAAATCGTTATGTCTGGAGATGCCGACGTAAACCTTTATTTAAGTTATCGGTTGATGAGTCAGTTGTCGAATAAAATACAGCTAGGTATCGTCCGAAGGAAAGCAAAATAACTCCGCGGCATGGGGAATAAAGAATATGCGGTCATCAGTCACTGAAAATGAGCGTAAATCAAAAAATATTATCTAGATCGAGGGTGGTAGAGAATGAAGTCTCACCGGAATTAACCGCGTCAGATATTTGGAGTATAAGTAAACCCGACGCAAAAACTTCCGCAATATCTCTTGAGTAATCACCAGAGAACGGCTGAAGCACTGATCGCCTATGGCCCGGATCCTTTCTATTAAGTTTAACACGCTTTGACCAACGGCCCGCATCCAACCTGAAGCTTCGAAAATCATCGATGAATAAAGAAACATCACCGACCTGGCAAACTATTTGCTCCTGTACTCCCTCAAACGGCTCACCACGCGCAGAGAACGCTATACTTACCACATCTCCAGTAGAGCTGGTTAGCGAAACCACCAAGTTTTCATCTCGATACTCCGGGTCTGCATAGGTTAATGTACCGTATAAGTGGAACCTCCTTGATCGCCGCGCAAAGAGATGCACAGAAAGATCTATCCAATGACCTAGATTGCCGCATATACGAGAACCCTCCCCTGGGTTCCTGTACCAATGGTCAGCTGGAAGTGCATGGCCCACAATATTACAGAATAAACTAAATGCCGCGCTGAAATTGCCAGATAAGTATGAGCTAGTGAAGTCCCCAATAATTGGAGATAACGGGCGATTGTAGCCGCAGTATAGTTTTCCCGAGGAGGATATCCAAGCAGTATAGAGGCTTTTCAGCTGGGAAATATCCGTCGCAATCGGCTTTTCAATATATATAGTCTTTCCTGCTTCAAGCGCCTCAATTGCATAGCTGGCATGAGTTGCATGATTAGATGCCACATATATAACATTGACCCGAGGGTCGGCTATTACGGCCGAAGCAGAAACCAAAGCATCACATCCATAGGCCGCACAAAATTGAACCAGTCTATTCTCATCTGTGTCGAAAGCACTAGCGAATCGTTTGCCAGAATGGCTAGATGAAAAATATCCTATAGTGGAGAATCCATATTGTCCACAGCCAATCAATCCTATACATTTATTACCTGACTCGAAAAAAAATCTCCAGAAGCGCACTATAGAAACGCCCGATGTTCCTAGTCTACCTGCCACCTTAAATAATGTTCTGCCTAAGCCATATATGGTAAAATACACCAAAACACGACGCATTGCAGAAAGCAAACGAATAAAACGTACAAAGATGCTCATGACTTTTCGGTAGATGATAAAGCTTGTAAACATTCAATCCTGTGAGTCCAAACGATTTCTTCACGATAATATTCAGAGATTAACTGCACAGCAAGTTTAGACAAGTATGCAAATTCCGTATTATTCATTCCATCAAGAGCGCATATTGCGTTAGAGTAATCCTTGATCGAGTTTTCGGAAACAACGGTTACTGAAGGATTTGTAAACCAGAGCTTGCAATTCTCTGTTATTACAGAAGGAACGCCCACCGACAAAGCCTCTAACAAGGCATAGGGTTGTGCTTCGGAATGAGAGGCCATTAGGAAAATTCGACTTTTCTTCATAACTTCGAATTTTTTCTCCCCATAAAGTGGTCCCAAGAATGATACAGAGTCAGAAATTCCCAAAGTGAGACAGCGCTGCCTTAAGGTCTCGATGTACTGTAAATTACCGGGGCCAGCAATTTGTAGAGGACGCAAACATCCCCTTTGTCGTGCTGATGAGTAGGCGTCAATTATAAACTCTAGATTTTTTATTGGATCTATGCGTCCTAAGAAGAGTATCGGGCCATTCATGCCATCCCATCCGCCAACAACATTGATTGCATTGCTAGCTTGAAGAACTATCCCTTTGGGTGAGACCTTTAATATCTCTCCCTTCTCAAAAGGCGATAAAGCCATGAAGGCAACAGCACGTTTGAATAGAGGCCTCAAAAGAAGAGTCAGCACACGCTTGCGAATGGCATTTATCTTCATTGCTCTAGAGTTAAGGCTCCCATGAGGAATAATATAGACTCTGACTCCCAACATAGAAGCAATTGTTGCTATGACGGCGCCCACTGTATACCAGACCCCATCAAGCACCAGTGAACTCGGTCGCTGTTCGGACCATTGTCGCCAAGCGCACAACATCATCGATGGCGCGAAGTGAAGGTTAAGCGGTCCAATGCGGCGAGATAACATCCATCGAACGTCCGTATTACGTATCGAAGTACCCTGCGTCTCTTTCTGACCGATGGTAGCAAGTACCACCAGGTTTATTTTCTTCTCGAAGCAATATTTAGAGAAAGAACGCAGGGCTGGAAGTGGGCCAGCAGCTTCCTTGGACGCGTCTCCCGTAATCACCCAAATAGATTCAGATTTGATCTTGCTCATGAATGTAAAAAGATCAGTTTATGGATGAATGTAAGTCATTGTGTATCCTGATTAGAAACGTGCCTCAGCATGCCTGCCTCTGATGACTCTTTCCTTGATAGTGATTAGAAACCTGCCTGAGCAGGCTCGTCCAGTGAGCCACTGAGGCCGTAATCTGATCTCTCCTGCCCGAGTTCAAGTGGATCAAAACCGTGCTGGGCAACCTCAAGACCATGATGTCGGGCGCCTTCAAAGCGCTGAAGTACCGCAAGTACGTCGAGACCTACCTCGGCGCCTTCGCCTATCGGTTCAACCAACTGCGCGACCTGATCGTCAGGCGCATCGTTGACGCAGCGAGGACCAAGCCGGTGCCGCAGAAAGTGATCAGAGGTGGGCATGCTGAAGCACGTTTCTAATAAGGTCCTTGATTGGCCGAGACCTCGCAACGTCCACGATGAGGGTTGCGACGAGGCTGCGCAGGTCGAAGCGTTGGTTAAATCGGTAGGCAAATACTGGGAGATAGGTTTGGGCGTACTCGCGGAACTTCAGCGCCATGAAGGCTCCAGCCAGCGTGGTCACCGTGACCGACAACGTAGTGCTGCGCGCCGGCGCAACGCGGGCAACGAAACCCGCCCGGCCAACGCGACTGGCGAATCGCCTCGACACACTGCGCTTCGGTGCCGAAGTGGCTTAAAAACTCAGGGATCGACATGCCGTACTGGAACTGGATCTAGTGGCTGGACATCAGGACTCCCCAACTGCAGGAGAGATCAGATTACGGCCTCATTGGCTCACCGGACGAGCCTGCTGAGGCAGGTTTCTAATCAGGTTGTGTATTGCCTAAAGTAATGTTGTAAAATAATCAATTTGAGCCGATTTTAGTTTCCTCATGCTCAATGCGAGCGTGCACCGCAGAGCGATAAAATGCCGTTTCAGCGATGATTCGATCAAGGGCGTACAGCAGCCCGCGGCGTCCATCTAAGAATCCACAGCGAATCACGTAACACCATAATGGAGCTAACAGGATCATAAATGGCGTACGGGCTCGCAATCTGTCGCGCCAATTAAGCTGCCCACTCTCCAGACGCGTAGCGAAACTTTTAGAATATCGAGCTTGCGCACTCATATAAGCTGAGAAACCTTTCCGATCGTCATGTATTATCTTTCTTTTTGTATTGTAAACAGAGATATCAGGCTTTAACGCTTCTCCATGCCCAACGGGTACAAAATAGCTTTTGCCACCACGAAAAAGAAAAGGCTTTGGAGGATATAAGCTTGATCGTCGTAGTACACCGCCTTCCCACCACATCTCGACAGAAGATTTGGCGACGTCAAATAAACCATACTGCATAGCGCTAAGCGCTTCAAGTAAACCGTCAAGTGATATTCTCATATCGGCATCCAATATTACAACATATTCTTGTGGTTGGTGCTGGGTAGTTAAGTCATTATATGTATCACAATGGTTTCTATAGTCATAACTTCTGACCTGTGCGCCGCACCGGCGAGCTATCTCCTCGGTCGAGTCAGTCGAGCCAGAGTCGAGGATTATCGGTGGTCTGATCAAGAAAAGAAGAGAATTAATACACTTTTCGATATTCGCAGACTCATTTTTCGCAAGGATATACACATGAGTAATTTTCAATATTTGATTCATTTTTATTCCAAGAAAATGTTATATAGAAAATGTATTATTGTCAATTTAGCAGAAGGTCTCAACAACCTTATACACATATTTATCAAAACACACATATCTAGGGAAGTTCTGAACAACCCCGTCTCACCCGGACTGGTGCTGAACTTGACTGAGCGTAGAACAACTTGAGTACATCAAAGAGATAAACTTTGGCATTGGTCTCGTTGAAAAGAAAACCACAAAGAGGTAGTTATAGAAGAGTTTTACTGGCACTTATAGAATAAATAGAATGACCAAAAATATACTTAAGCAGCAATCAAGCTGAATCTATTATTTTTGCATCCATTTTATACACAGGGCTTTGAGCGTTCGAGTTGATGGAAATTCGCGCCGAGCTAGCATGTATATAAATCTTGGATTTAAAAAAAAGACTAAGACTGATCTGATAATTCCCACAATAGTACCAGTTTCAACATGCAATCGCAGATATCGCATCGCCTCCCGATGTCGTAAGAAATCTTGACGATCAAGATGTGATCGTATTAAAGACATGAAATTTAAGAAAAGATCGTTATCCAATTCAATTGGATCCTGTGCGCCTTTTAAGCGAAGAAAATATGAGACCGTACAAGCGACTGCATCAACAAATTGAGTATAGCCATTATCGTCATTGCTAATGTTTTCATTATGCTTTCGCAAAAGTATTAATGGACGATTTACGGATCTCAATTCGCCAATGTCAAGCAGCCTTAACCAAAGATCCCGATCTTCAGCTCGGCGTAATCGGTTTCGATAACCGCCAACCATCTGAAAAGCGCGTGTACTTATCAAAGCACTAGAATGAGCTGGAAACTTTCGGCCAGTCAACAAATTGTGCTTTAGTTTATGATGAGAAGTTGGATACTTTACTTCATGAATTAATTTACCATTAAGGTCAATTAATGCGGAATCTGATCCGACGAATACTACTCGAGGATTCGACTCTGCATGCTTGATCTGTAATTCTAAGCGACATGGATCGGATATATCATCGGCATCAAGCCTCGCAATCCATGCGCCCCTTGCAATGCGGAAGCCCTGATTTAGTGAGTCCGAGAGACCAGTATTTGGTTTAAATACCAGCCTAATCCTTTTATCTAAAGCGGCGTGTTTCTCCATAATCTGACGAGTTCCATCGCTACTCCCGTCATCAATCAATATATATTCAAAATTAGAAAAAGTTTGAGATCTGACACTTTCTATGCATTCGTTTAACCATTTCTCTGCGTTGAAGCAGCTTGTAATAACTGATATTCGAGGTTTTAAAGTCTGTTCAAATATCATATCTTAATCCAATCAATGGGAAGCTGGCCGTCAACTCCCCAGGAGTTTGCCCTCTCAGCATAGACTTGAGATGGTGCAATAACCGTCTTTACGTTCGATTCACTTAGCCATGCGGCCCACCAACTGAATGTGCTATTGGCTATTATAAAATGCTTACACTGGCACATCAACCAAAAGTCAGCGAGATGTCCGAATGGAGTAGTTAATATAGATACATTATCATAAGCAAGATTAAGTTTGCTCATTGTAAGAGTGGCAAAAGTCTGATCGTCTGTGAATAAAAAATACTTAGCCTTTGGATGCAGCTGTTCGATTTGTGATGTGGCTCTTTTGTAATATTCTGAATCTAATAAAACACCTGTCTCGGGGTCATGTACAGAGAAATTTCGAAGGTGTATAGCAACAGACTCGGACGAATGTATTTGACTTATAATATATGCAAGCTCTTCGGGGGGTTTCCATATAAACTTGAAATCTGTCCTTATGATAGACGATATATCTGAAAAGTACCGATCACTCTGCCAGTAACCTTCCATATAAAGTTTTGGACCAATCTTGGCGTATAGTGGGCGATCATCGAAACGTGTTGTGTCCTCTCTCAGATATGCAATATTCGAACCCCTCCAAAGGCGATCTGAGATTCGTAGCCAGGCACGGCGCACATTCGCAAACGGTTCAAGCCTCTCAGACGATTTTGCTATACGAGCACTTATGGTAAAGTTGTCCAGTAGATAACTACGGTTATACTTAAAATCTTTGCTAAAGCCAGTTATATTATCAATCACCAATTCTGCTTGGTTACGAACGGCTATTCCCTTCGCGGCGGCATATATGAATAACTGGTTGCCGAGACCGCCAACGAGTCTCGCAACAACCTTTTTATTTTTGTATTGAGTCTGTCCAAGATGGTACATATGCTATTCCTGACCTCTGCGCATGCAGTTTCTAAGTTATTTAAGATAATTGACTGATTCTTTGACTTAATTAGAAACTTGCTTCAGCATGCCAACATATGATCACTCTTTTCGCCGTCTACTTGGCACGCGCGATGCCAACGATGAGGTTGGAGATCGACGATCGCCAATCTCATCGTTGATGTAGTGAGAACCTGGCCG
>Ga0315900_10012488_pt1 | contig 10411 bp, 13 predicted proteins | sample LakEriMetagenome_FD_203521 | JGI IMG/M metagenome (GOLD analysis project Ga0315900, IMG submission 203521) | Freshwater fungal communities from buoy surface, Lake Erie, Ohio, United States - Buoy 12 MA114 | ecosystem: Environmental > Aquatic > Freshwater > Lake > Lake biofilm | place: USA: Lake...
GCTGGACGAGCTCGCCCTTCTCGGCGATCAGCGCGGGCACCGCGCCGAGCGCGGCCGAGCGCAGCGCCTCGGTCTCCTTGCGCATGATCACCACGAGGCGGCCGGCGACGGCGAGCAGCTCGCGCATCGAGGCCGGCGTGGTCGCCGCGGGCGCGGGGCGGTGACGGAGGGTTTCAGCCATTGGTCTTCTCCTGCATGCGAAGGATCTCGCGGGCGACGTCCTGGGCGAGGCCGATGCCGCCCTTCGCCACGATCGAGCCGGCGAAGGCGTCGACCTGGAAGGAGCGCAGCATCTTCTCGGCGCTGCCCCCGCCGAACATCCCGCCGGTGTCGATCGCGTCGAACACGGGCGTGAGCATCTGGGCGAGGAACATCTGCTCGAACCTGAGGCCGGTCTGCGCCGCCTGCTCCGGCGTCGCGCGGTGCCCGGGGCGCTGCGTCGCCGACGCGACGTCTCCGGCGCGCGAGGCGGCCGAGGCGGTGGCGGCGATCGTCGCCGGGGAGAGGAGGCCGCCCATCACATCACCTCGATGTCGGCCTGCAGGGCGCCGGCCGTCTTGATGGCCTGCAGGATCGTGATCATGTCGCGCGGCCCGAAGCCGAGGGCGTTGAGGCCGTTCACGAGCTCCTGCAGCGTCACGCCGGAGGGCAGGATCGCGAGGCGGCGGTTGTTCTCCTCCTCGACCTCGATCTGGGTGCGGGGCACCACCACGGTGGCGCCCCCGGGCGCGATCGCCCCGCCGGTGATGGAGCCGGGGATGGTCGGCGCGCCGCCCGTCGAGGGGGCGAAGGGATTGGGCTGCGAGACCTGCGGGGTCTCGGTGATGCGGATGGTCAGGTTGCCGTGGGCGATGGCGACCGTGGAGATGCGCACCGCGTCGCCCATGACGATCGTGCCGGTCTTCTCGTCGATGACGACGCGGGCGACCTGGTCGGGATCGACGGGCAGCTGCTCGATGTCGGTCAGCAGGTTCACGATGTCCCCGCGACGGTTGTCGGGCACGATGACCAGGACCGTGCCGGGATCGAGCGGCCGGGCAGCGGGCGTGCGCAGGAAGTTGTTGATGGCCTGCGCGATGCGGCGCGCGGTCGTCAGGTCGGGATTGCGCAGCGAGATCCGCGTGCGGTCCATCGAGGCAAGCTGGAAGCCGAGCTCGCGCTCGACGATGCCCCCGGCGGCTATCTTGCCGGAGGTCGGGATGTTCTTGGTGACGCTGGCGCCCGCGCCGGAGGCGGTGAAGCCGCCGATCGCGACCGCGCCCTGCGCGACGGCATAGACCTCGCCGTCGGCGCCGAGCAGCGGCGTCACGAGGAGGGTGCCGCCCTGGAGCGAGGTCGCGTCGCCGAAGGTGCCGACCGCGACGTCCACGCGCGAGCCCTGGCGCGCGAAGGGCGGCAGCGTCGCCGTCACCATCACGGCCGCGACGTTCTTGGTGCGCAGGCTGCCGGCGATGTCGCGGGTGTTGACGCCGAGGCGCTCGAGCATCGCGATGATGCTCTGCTGGGTGAAGGGGGAGTTGTTGAGCGTGTCGCCCGTGCCGTTGAGGCCGATGATGAGGCCGTATCCGACCAGCTTGTTCTGACGGATGCCCTCGAAGTCGGCGATGTCCTTGATCCTGGAGCGCGCGCCGGCGTCGGCGGCGAGGCCGGCGGCGAGGCCGGCCGCGAGGATCATGGCGGCCTTGAGGCGGGCGAGGCGAAGGAAGAGGGACATGCGAGCCTGCATTCTGCGGGGACTTCGCGGATGTCCTTGCGAGGCTCGTGCCAGATCGCCCGGGCCTTCAGATGGCTGGAAAATCGACGTTTTCGAAGGGTGGACCGCGCGTGCGCCGTGGCGTGGCGGGCAATCGCTGCCTGCCTCGCGGCAAGATTTGCCGGGCGCCTCGCGCTTGCCTTGCCCGCGAGGTTTGGCGTAACGAGTTGAGGTGTCGGCGACAGACGGCTTCCAAACCCAGCGGGCGTGGCGCGAATGAAGGTCGACAATACCCCGGGATTGCGCGGAACGACCGCGACGAGGCGCGCCGACAAGGGCGCCGCGCGCGGAGGGGAGTTCGCGCGCCATCTCGACGGCTCGTCCCAGGCCTCCGGCGCCGGCGCGGCGTCCGGCGTCTCGGTGGCGGCGGGCATCGCCGGCATCCTCAGCCTGCAGGAGGTCGACGACGCCACGGCTTCGCGCAAGCGCGCCGTCAGGCGGGCGGAGACCCTCCTCGACCGGCTTGACGAACTGCGCCACGGCCTGCTGATGGGAACGCTGTCGCGCGTCCAGCTCGGCGAGCTTGCGATGCTGGTGTCGCAGCGCCGGGACTCGGTGGAGGACCCGAAGCTTGCCGAGCTCCTGGACGAGATCGACCTGAGGGTCCAGGTCGAGATCGCGAAATACGAAGTTGAATCAGCGGCTTGAGGGATTTTCCCCCGCGCGTCCCGGCGGCCGGGGCGCGGCTTGATGCGCTTGGGGTCGGTTCCTATACTCCGCGCCCCCGATCCCAGACCTGGCGATGAGGACATGACGCACCCGCTGCTCCCGGTCGATTACCGCCCGTCCGAAAACGAGCCGTTCATGAACCCGGTCATGCGGGAGTATTTCCGGCAGAAGCTGCTGAAGTGGCGCTCGGAACTCCTGCACGACTCGTCCGAGACCCTGGTGCACCTGCAGACGGAGACGGTGCCCGAGGCGGACATCACCGATCGCGCGGCCACCGAGACCGACCGCTTCACCGAACTGCGTACCCGCGACCGCGAGCGCAAGCTGATCGGCAAGATCGACTCCGCGCTGCGCCGGATCGAGGACGGCAGCTACGGATATTGCGAGGACACGGGCGAGCCTATCGGCGTGCGCCGCCTGGAGGCCCGGCCGATCGCGACGTTGAGCGTCGAGGCTCAGGAGCGGCACGAGCGCATCGAGCGCACGCAGCGCGACGACTGATCCGGCGAGGGACCGGCGCCCTCCTCGCGGGAGGGCGCCGGCCGCCTGTCAGAACGGGAAGATCACGTCGAAGAGTTCCTGGCCCCAGCGCGGGCGCTGGACGTCTGTGATCTGGCCGCGGCCGCCGTACTGGATCCGCGCCTCGGCGAGGCGGTCATGCGGGATCTCGTTGGTGGACCTGATGTCCTGCGGGCGCACGACCCCCGCGACCTGCAGCACGCGGTTCTCGCTGTTGACGCGGACCTCCTGGCTGCCGGCGACCACGAGGTTGCCGTTCGGCAGGATCTGCGTGACCACCGCGGCGACGCGCAACGCGATCGTCTCCTTGCGCTCGATGGAGCCGGTGCCCGAGCTCGAGCTCGAGGACGACCCCTCGACCAGGTTCGACGGATCGGCCGCGGCGTTGCGGCCCGGAAGGCGCTTCGCGATGGAGCCGATGTCGTAGCCGAGGAACGAGGGCAGGCCGGCGCCCTCGCTGTTGGTGCGCGAGCGCGCGGAGGTGTTCTCCAGCGTCGCGGTGTCGGCGATGTTGATCGTCACCGTCAGGATGTCGCCGACGTTGCTGGCGCGCTGGTCCTTGAAGAAGGCGCGCGCGCCGGGCTGCCAGAGCGAGTTGGGCTGGCGCTCGACGGCGATCGGCGTCGGCATCGGCATCTGCACGGGCGGGCGCGCGGCGGCCGGGTTCTCGATCGGGCTCTGCGGCGGCGGCGAGCCGATCGTGCTCAGGCGCTCGAGGGTGTTCGTGCAGCCGCCGAGGGCGACGGACAGCACGATGGCCGGGACGAGGGCGGGGAGGCTGCGAGAGGACATTTCTGCTTCCACTTTCCTGCGTTGTCGGTGGCCGGGTCCTTCGGACCTGGCGTCGAGCGCCGCGCGGCGCTCAGTTCAGGAGGCCGGCGCGCGGGCCGCCGATGACGGCGACCGCGTCGGGGCCGATGACCTGGGCCTCGATCGTGCGCTTGCTCTGCACGTTGAGGACGCGGACCGTGTCGCCGCGCGCGCCATCGTCGAGGGCGCGACCCTGGGCGCTGAGGCTCATGCCGCCGTTGCGCAGCACGATGGTCACGAGGCCGTTCCGGTTGACCAGCACCGGCGCGCGCAGGTCGTTGTCGCGCAGGACCTCGCCGGCGCGCAGCGGGCGCCGCGCGCTCTGGCCGACCACCTGCCCGGCGTCGACCAGCACGTCGCGGCGCAGCGACTCCTCGCGGACATCGACGAGCTCGACGTCGGAGGCGCGGACGATCTCCCCGGACTGCACGGCGCGGCGCAGCACCGGTACCTGCCGCGTCGCGACGAGGCGCCCCGACACGGGGAGGCGCTGGGCGGAAGCATGGCCGGCGCCGGCGACGACCATCGCCGAGAAGCGTCCCGTCGCGCGGTCGTAGGAGAGGGACTGGATGTCGAGGCCGGGAGGCGCCTGCAGCGGCACGGAGAGCTCCGGCGCGCGGCCGGCGTACTCGATCCCGGCGCCGGCTGGCGCGCCCTCGAGGCGCAGCGCGTCGCGCAGGGCCTCGGAGATCGCCTCGCGCCCGACGATCCGGCCAGGGCGATCGACGACGATGCGGTCGAAGCGCGAGGACGGGCGCCAGTCGATGCCCATGGCGCGCGCATTGTCGGCGAGCCAGTTGGCGTCGAGGACGTAGCGCCGGCCCGGCCGCGGGGCGGGCGCGATGATCGCCTCGGCCAGGTGGCCGGCGTCCTCGAAGATGTCGCCGACGCGCACGACGTCGGCGTCGACGGTGGCCGAGGGGCGCAGCGTGGCCGCGTCGGCGGCCGCGGCGGCCGCTGCGATGGCGGCGGCGAGGAGGAGGGAGGGGATGCGCATGGCGGCGAGGCTCCTCAGCGCAGCTGGTTAAGGGACGACATCATCTCGTCCGAGGCCTGGATCACCTTCGAGTTCATCTCGTAGGCGCGCTGGGCCGTGATCAGGTTGGTGACCTCCTGCACGGTGTTGACGTTGGAGGTCTCGAGGAAGCCCTGCAGCGTCGTGCCGAAGCCCTGGCGGCCGGCCGTCCCGGTGACCGGGTCGCCCGAGGCCGGCGTGTTCTGGAACAGGTTGTCGCCGATCGCCTGCATGCCGGCGTCGTTCGCGAAGCTGGCGAGCTCGAACTGGCCGACGCGCTGCAGCTGCGACTGCGAGGGCTGCTTCACGAGCACCTCGCCGGAGGTGTTGATCGAGATGTCGATCGCGTCGCGGGGGATCGTGCCGCCGCCCTTCACCGTGTAGCCGTCGGCCGTCACGATCTTGCCTTCGGCGCTCAGCTGGAAGGAGCCGGCGCGGGTGTAGGCCGTCTCGCCGGAGGGCAGCTCGACCTGGAACCAGCCCTTGCCCTGCATCGCGACGTCCAGCGAGTTGCCGGTGGTCGTCACGTTGCCCTGCTCGGTGATGCGGTAGACCGCCGCGGCGCGCACGCCGAGGCCGAGCTGGATGCCCGACGGGACCACGGTGTTGGCGTCCGAGGACGCGGCGCCCGCGCGGCGCTGGTTCTGGTACAGCAGGTCCTGGAACTCGGCGCGCTGGCGCTTGAACGCCGTGGTGTTCATGTTCGCGATGTTGTTCGAGATCGTCTCGACGTTCAGCTGCTGGGCGAGCATGCCCGTGGCCGCGATGCTGAGGGAACGCATGGGTTGTCTCCTCGTGTGTCCTGGGCGCGCCGGTCAGCCGACGCGGGAAAGCTTGTCGATGGCGCGCCGCGCGCGCTCGTGCTCCTGGTCGATCATCCGCGACGCCGACTGGTAGCGGCGCGTGAGCTCGATCATCTGCGTGATCTCCGAGACGCTCTGGACGTTCGACTTCTCGATCATCCCCTGCGCGACCTCGGTCCTGCGGTCGACCGGTCGCGGCTCGGACTCGGTCTCCAGCAGCATGTTCCCGGTGCGGCGCAGCGCCTGCTCGTCGTCGAAGCGCACCACGCGGATGCGGCCGACGACGCCGTCCTTGCCGGTGATCACGCCGCGGCGGTCGATCTCGAACTGGGTCTCGCCGGGCGGCACCGTGATCGGCTGGCCGCCGTCGCCGAGGAGGAGGGCGCCGTTGCCGAGGGCAAGGCGGCCCTGCGCGTCGGTGCGGAAGGCGCCGGCGCGCGTGTAGCGCTCGCCTTCCTCGGTCTGGACCGCGATGTAGCCGGGCCCGATCAGCGCGACGTCGAAGGTGTTGCCGGTGCGCTCGACGGGGCCCGGGCGGTAGTCGCGCCAGAGGCCCTTGTCGACGACGAAGGACGCGGCCTGGCCAGCACCGCCGACGCCGGGGGAGCGGGCCTTGCGCGAGACCATCGTCTCGAAGGACATGCGCTCGCCCTGGTATCCGGCCGTGGCGGCGTTCGCGACGTTGTTCGCGATCACGTCGAGCTGGCGGCGCAGGCCTGCCAGGTGCGAGATCGCAATGAAGGACGGGTTCTCCATCGGCGCTCCAGAAGCGTTGCGCGGGTTCTCCCGCGCCGGGCATCCGGGACCATGGGCCCCGGATCTTTCGCGTCCTTCCTTGCGAAGCCCGTGCCAGCCGCGTTCCCTCGCTTTTTCAACGATTTGCGGCATCGCTCGCGGGTTACGTTCGGCCCTGACCGGCAGATTGTGCCGGGTCTTTGCTGCCGCCCGCGCGGTTTCAATCGGTTGTTAACCGTCCTCGCCTAGAAAGCCGATCCGCGCGATGGAGCGCCGAGCGAGGGAAGCATGGCGGAAGCCGACAAGGACGCGAAGACCGAGGGTGCGCCCGCGGAGGGCGAGGCCGCGGCGGCGAAGAAGAAGAGCCCGCTGCTGCTCATCCTCATGATCGTCGTGCCGGTGCTCCTGCTCGGCGGCGGTGGCGCGGCCGCGTATTTCCTCTTCTTCGCGAAGAAGGACGAGGCCGCGGCCGCGAAGGCGGAGGAGGCCAAGCCCCCGAAGCCGGCCGTCTTCTACAATTTGCCCGAACTGCTCGTGAACCTGAACGGCGGGCAGGGCCGTCGCTCGAGCTTCCTGAAGATCAGCCTCAGCCTCGAGCTCTCGGATCCCGCCGACATCCAGCGCGTCGAGGCCGTGCTGCCGCGCGTGATCGACGCCTTCCAGACCTACCTGCGCGAGCTGCGGCCGGAGGACCTTCGCGGGTCCGCGGGCCTCTACAGGCTGCGCGAGGAACTCCTGGCGCGCGTCAACACGTCGGCGCAGCCGGCCAAGGTGAACGACGTGCTGTTCAAGGAAATGCTCCTGCAATGACGGCGGCGCAGGCGAAGGCGGGGAGGACGCGCGCATGAGCGACGAACAGGGATCCGACGACTGGGAAGGCCAGGGCGACGGCAACGCCAAGGCGCTCAGCCAGAACGAGATCGACTCGCTGCTCGGCTTCGACGGCGAGGGCAACTCGACCGGCGCCAGCGGCATCCAGGCGATCATCAACTCGGCGCTCGTGTCCTACGAGCGCCTGCCGATGCTCGAGGTCGTCTCCGACCGCCTCGTGCGCATGCTCACGACCTCGCTGCGCAACTTCACGTCCGACAACGTCGAGGTCAGCCTCGATTCCATCACCTCCACGCGCTTCGGCGACTACCTGAACTCGGTCCCGCTGCCCGCGATGATCTGCGTGTTCAAGGCGGAGCAGTGGGACAACTACGGCCTGCTGACCGTCGACAGCGCGCTGATCTACTCGATCGTCGACGTCCTGCTCGGCGGCCGGCGCGGCACCGCGGCGATGCGCATCGAGGGCAGGCCCTACACCACGATCGAGCGCCAGCTGGTCGAGCGCCTGACGACGATCGTGCTGCGCGACATCACGCTTGCCTTCGAGCCGCTCTCCAAGGTGACGTTCGTCTTCGACCGGCTGGAGACCAACCCGCGCTTCGCGACCATCGCGCGCCCCGCGAACGCCGCCGTCGTCGCGCGCCTGCGCGTCGACATGGAGGATCGCGGCGGCCGCCTCGAGCTTCTGCTGCCCTACTCGACGCTGGAGCCGATCCGCGAGCTCCTGCTGCAGATGTTCCTCGGCGAGAAGTTCGGCCGCGATTCGATCTGGGAGACCCACCTCGCGACGCAGCTTCGCCAGACCGACGTCACCGTCGACGCCGTGCTCGAGCAGCAGACGATGTCGCTGCGCGACGTGATGGCGCTCGAGGTCGGCAGCCAGATCATGTTCGACGCCACCCCGGAGAGCCTCGTGGAACTGCGCTGCGGCGACCGCACCATGTTCCTCGGCCGGATGGGGCGGCGGGGCTCCCGCATCGCCGTGAGCATCGAGGCCGAGGTGCCGCGCGGAGGAGATGTGCCATGAGCGGCGCGTCGACGCTCCTCGACATCCTCGTCGCCGGCCTCCTGCTTGCCACGATCGCCTTCGCCTGGCGCCTCGAGCGGCGCATCGCGCTGCTGCGCAGCGAGAAGGCGCAGTTCGCCCAGCTCATGGCGGACTTCACCCAGGCCACCGCGCGCGCCGAGGCCGGCGTGCGCGCGCTCGAGGCCGCGGCCGCCGACGCGGGCCGCGGGCTCGAGGGCCTCGTCGCCCGCGCGCATGGCCTGCGCGAGGACCTCGTCTACATGATCGAGCGTGCCGAGCCGATCGCCGACCGCCTGTCCCCGGTCGCGCGCGCCGAGGCGCCCGTGGCGCCGGCCGCGCGCCCGGCGGCCCGCCCTGAGGCCACGGTCGCGCGCCCGGCGCGCGCGGCTGCCTCGACCGACGACCTCCTCAAGTCCCTCGCGGGCCTGCGATGATGCGCGGGACCATCCGAGCCGCCAGCTGCCACCCCATAGCGGACATGCCATGACGCGCCTCTTCTCCTTCTTCCGGCGACCGCGCCTGCTCCCGGCGCTGATCGCGAGCCTGTGCCTGCTGCTGGCGGTCCGCGTCGGCGCGATGCTCGACGCGCCCGCCCAGCCGCGCGCGCGCGCGGCCGCCGAACGGCCGGCGCCCATGGCCGGCATCCTCGCCATCGCGAGCGCGACCGCGCAGGAAAGGCCCGCGGCGCCCGCCGCCGCGCCGCCGGCCCGCCCGACCCTCGACGAGCCGCCGAGCTTCACGCCCGCCGAGATCGAGATCCTGCAGGACCTGTCGAAGCGCCGCGCGGAGATCGACGCCCGGGCGCGCGAGCTGTCCGAGCGCGAGGCCCTGCTGCAGGCCGCCGAGAAGCAGATCGAGAAGAAGCTGCAGGAGCTCAAGGAGATGCAGGCGGCGGTGGAGAGCACCCTCAAGCGCGCCGACGACCAGGACGACGCCCGCAAGAAGAGCCTCGTGAAGATCTTCGAGGGCATGAAGCCCCCGGAGGCCGCGCGCATCGTCGAGCAGATGGAGCTGCCGCAGATCGTCGAGCTGTTCGAGCGGATGAAGGAGCGCAGCGCCTCGCCGATCCTTGCCCAGATGCATCCCGTGCGCGCGCGCCAGGTCGCGGCCGAGCTCGCCAAGCGTCGCCAGCCGGCCCAGGCCGGCGCGGCGCGCGCGGGCTGAGGCCGGTCGGATGGCCTTCGACCTGAGCGCACGCGTCCTCGTCGTCGACGACTACATGTCCATGGTCGAACTGCTCCACGACATGCTGCGACAGCTGGGCTACCGGGACATCGAGCGCGCCCTCGACGGCGAGACGGCGCTGCGCAAGTTCCGCGAGAAGCCCTGCGACCTGGTCATCTCCGACTGGTACATGGAGCCGATGACCGGCCTCGAGCTGCTGCGCGCGATCAGGGCCGAGCCCGTGGGGGGACAGGTGCCCTTCGTCATGATCACGGCGGCGGGCAAGCCGGAGAACGTGGCCGCGGCGCGGCAGGCCGGGGTCAGCAACTTCATCGTCAAGCCGTTCAACGCGGCGACCCTGCGGCAGAAGATCGCCGCGGTGGGCGGCCCGGCCTGAGCCGCGGGGACGGGCGCGTGTTTCCCCGGATCCTCGCCGCGCTGGCGCTGCTTGCGCTCCTCGCGCTCCCCGGTTCCGGGGCGGCGCAGGAGCGCGTGGCGCCCAGGGTGGGGAACCACGACACCTACGACCGCGCCGTCCTCGACTGGCCAGCGCTGGTCGACTACGACGTGACGGTCGAGGGCAGGGACGTGCGCATCGTCTTCGCGCGCCCCGTGGAGCTCGACCTCGCGCCGATGGTGCGCCGCATGGGAAGCGCGGCGAGCAACCCGCGGACCACGATCGACGCGACCTCGACCACGCTATCCTTCACGCTTCCACCCGGCCAGCAGCTGCGCCATTTCCGCAACGACCGGTCGATCGTCCTCGACTTCGTGCGCGGCGCGCCGAACCGTCCGCCGCTGGATCCCGCCAGCACCCGCCAGCTCGCGCAGGAGAAGGCGGCGCGCCCCGTGCGCGAGCCGGGCGCGCCACCCCCCGCCGCCGCGGCGGCTCCTCCTCCGCCGCCGCCTGTCGTCGCGCCGGCGCAGCCACGTCTGCCGGAGCCCTCGCCTCCCGGCCTCGCCGTGCCGCCGCCTCTGCCGGGCGTCGATACCCAGCTGCCTCCACCCGCGTCGCTGGCGCCGCAGACGCCGCCTCCCGCGCCGGCGCCGCCGGCGGCCGCGCCATTGCCCGCGCCGCCGCCGCC
>Ga0315900_10012490_pt1 | contig 10409 bp, 20 predicted proteins | sample LakEriMetagenome_FD_203521 | JGI IMG/M metagenome (GOLD analysis project Ga0315900, IMG submission 203521) | Freshwater fungal communities from buoy surface, Lake Erie, Ohio, United States - Buoy 12 MA114 | ecosystem: Environmental > Aquatic > Freshwater > Lake > Lake biofilm | place: USA: Lake...
ATGGCTGTATTTCTAAACAATAACGTAGGCGTTAAGATTAACTCTGTTGATCTTTCTGACCATGTAACAGCAGTAACAATCAACCGTTCATTTGATGAACTCGAAGTAACAGCAATGGGCGATTCGTCACACAAGTTCGTCAAGGGCTTAGAGGCATCAACAGTTACAATCGACTTCCTCAATGACACAGCATCAGCAAATGTTCTTGCGACACTTCAAGCTGCATGGGGAACAACTGTTACTTGCGTATTCCTACAGACAAAGGGAACAGCAGTTTCTGCTACAAACCCTCTCTACACAGTTTCATTGCTAGTCAATAACACAACAGACATCAATGGTGCTGTTGGCGATATTGGCACACAATCAATCACATTTACTGCTAACTCAACAGTTGCAGTAGCCACAACAGGTACTTTCTAAACAACTAAACTAAGGGGCAAAGCATGGCAAAGTTAAAAGTAACAAGGGCAGATGGACAAGTTGGCGAATACCCAATCACTCCATTGATTCAGTACGGATTCGAGATTTACGCCAAGAAGGGCTTTCACAAGGCGATAGTCGAGGATTCTAAAATGAGCGATATCTTCTGGCTTGCTTGGGAATGTATCCGCCGTTCGGGTGAAACTGTTAAGCCATTTGGAGAGCAATTCATTGAGACCTTGACTTTGGTCGAGGTGCTAGATGATGACCCTTTGGCTTAGGGCGCGACTCGATCACCTATCTGATTGCTAAATTAAGTGTCAGACTCGGGATCGCGCCACAACAATTATTAGAGCTAGATGAAGTAATGCTGAAGAACTTAATTAAAGTTCTCCAAGATGATGCGAAGGAGGCTAGAGATGCCAGCAACCGTCAAAGGCGGCGTTGAACTCCGTAAGGCACTTCGCAACTATGCACCAGAATTAGGTAAAGAAAGTCAGAAAGAAATTGCCAATGTCCTTAAGCCTGTTGTAAAAGAAGCTAGAGGATTCGTGACAGGTTCGCCGTTAACTAACTGGGCGCGTGAAGGCGGCAAGTTCCCTGTGTTTAACGCATCTATTGTTAAGCGCGGTATTGGTTACAAGACAACGCCATCAAAACCTAACCGTAGAGGCTTTACAGCATTAGCGCAGATTCGTAACCGTTCAGCAGCAGGCGCTATTTATGAAACAGCAGGTCGTAGAGCGCCAGGAACAAAGCCATCGGCTCGTCCTAACTTTGCTCAGGCAATGGGCCCACTTACAGGGTCAGGCAAAGAGCGTGGTCGCTTAATTTACAAAGCTTGGGAAAATGACAAAGGTAATGCTACAAAGGCTGTTCTAAAAGCTATAGATAATGCTGGTAAGACTTTTAACCGAATGGTAGGCACTCGCTGATGGCTAATGTAGTAATTGATATTGCAGCCGAATATACTGGCAATAAGGCATTTAAGCAGGCGGAAACTGCTACACAGAAACTTGAGAAATCCGTTGCTAAGTTAGGCAAGCAATTACTTGGAGTTTTTGCTGCAAGTAAATTATTAGCATTTGGGAAGAACGCAACCAAAGCTTTTGCTGCTGATGAAAAGGCTGCACGATCACTAGCCTTAGCCTTAGCCAATACTGGGAATGCCTTTGCTGCTATCGAAGTCGAAAAGTTTATTGGTGATTTACAGCGCGCTACTGGCGTTTTAGATGATGAACTACGCCCAGCCTTCAGAACTTTACTGACAGCCACAGGCAATGTTAAGAAGTCACAAGATGGTTTAGCACTAGCTCTTGATATTGCAGCAGGTACAGGCAGAGATTTAGGCGCTGTGTCTTTGGCACTTGCAAAGGCTTATGGCGGTCAAACCACTGCGCTTAGCCGTTTAGGTGCAGGCTTATCTAAAGCCACACTTGCATCGGGTGACTTAGATTTAATTATCGGAGAACTAACTAAAAAGTTTTCAGGACAGGCATTAGCTGCTGCGGATGGCTATGCAGGATCGATGGCGAAACTTGCAGTTGCTTCTGAGAATGCTAAAGAGATTATCGGTAAAGACCTGCTTGATGCCATGCAACTCATTGCAGGCGAAGAAGGCATCGGTGGTGCTGCAACTTCGATGGAAAGATTTGCCACTCAAATCGGTAACGCTGTGTATGGCATTGGTATTTTGATTGCTAAAATTAAATCAATTCCTGGCTTAGATACATTGGTAAAACTTCTAGAATTAAGTATTAGATATAGTCCAGCAGCAGGGTTATCAGCACTTGGTGCTTCCAACAAGCCAGGCACGCCTGCTCAATCACCAGGACAACGCGCAGCCATTGATAAAGCCAATAAAGATGCGCTGAGATTACAGAAGCAACAGAACAGCCTAAAAACAATCGACAACAACGCAACGGCTCGAAAGATTGCCCTTACAGGTGATGAACTAGCGCTCAAAGAACTAGAGAAGAAGTTTGATGTTGAGCGCATTGGTTTATACACAGCACTCAATCAGACTACTGATTCAGAGACAAAGATGCGCTTGTTGTCTTTGATGGCTATTCATGATCAGAATACTGCTATGGCTGGACTAATTAAGAAGGCTAATGAAACAGAAGATGCTTTCGGGTCACTTTTGGAAGCCCTTAGAGCAACAATCAGCAAGATGTATCAAAGTATTCTTCCTGAAATTAAGCAATTACAAGCAGCAACTCTCGGACCAAACACTCCAATCGAGCAACAAAGAGCCATAGTCAATGAGAAATTGAGATTGGCAATGCCAGACATTACAGCGCTTCAAAACGCTATTGGATTTAGACCTGCATCCATAAACACAGCTACCAGTGGTGGCTCACCTACCTACATCATTAACGCGCAAGGCATAGGCGATCAACAGATTGCATCAGTAGTTCAGGGAGCAATCCAAGACCTCAACAGATACGGAAGTTCAACCACTTACGCTGGAGCAATCTAGTGGCAGTACCAATAATCAATGCAATTATTAACTTCTCAACTGGTCCATCCAATGCTGAGGCATTTATTATTGGTTCAGGAATCTTTGGGGTCAATGTTTTAGCTGATAGCGCAGCGGTAATTGTTGATGTATCTAATCAAGTCGATTCAGTTCAAACCAGCAGAGGGCGCAATGCTCAAGCTGACCAATTCCAGACAGGTCAATTAACCCTACGCATTGTGGATCAGAATGGCGATTTCAACCCACAGAATACTGCCAGTCCTTACTATGGCTTACTTAACCCAATGCGTAAGGTTGCAATAACAGCTACTTGGAACTCAGTTACTTACCCAATCTTTTCAGGCTTTATTACAGGCTACTCAACCACAACGCCTAAGTTCACAGGCGATATTGTCTATACAACTATTACAGCTGTGGATGCCTTCAGACTTGCGCAGAACGCACAGATTTCAACAGTTACAGACTCAGGGGCTGGTCAATTATCAGGCACTCGCATCAACAAGATTCTTGACCAAATCGGATGGCCTGCCTCTATGCGTGACATCGATGCTGGACAGACAACCCTACAGGCAGACCCAGCAAGCCCTAGAACAGCCCTAGAAGCCATGCAGACGGTCGAACTTAGTGAATATGGCTCTTTGTATGTATCCGCTTCCGGTGAGTTTATATTCCAGGACAGAGCCTTTACAACGAGCAGCGTAAATGCCACGCCAATTGTCTTTAATGACGATGGCACAGGCATTCCGTATTTCAACGCTATCTGGCTTCTGAACGATGTGCTTATCTATAACTCAGCCCAGATTACTCGCACAGGTGGCACAACCCAGAGCGCTATCAATCAGGCATCTATTGACAAGTATTTCGTTCACTCTTACAACCAACAGAACCTTCTCATGGAAACCGATGCAGTTGCCCTTGACTATGCTCGGGCTTATGTGGCATCAAGAGCTGAGACCACAACTCGATGCGATGCCATCACCCTTGACCTTTACACTAACAATTACGATGCAGGAATTACAGCTGCCTTAGACCTAGAGTTCTTTGATCCTGTAACTATCACAACTACGCAACCAGGCTCATCAGCCTTGACTAAAACTTTGCAGGTGTTCGGCGTAGCTCACAGCATTACGCCTAATTCTTGGAAAACCCAATTCACAACCCTAGAACCAATCATCGATGGATTCATCATTGGATCGTCTTTATACGGTATTCTAGGCACTAGCGTTCTTTCGTACTAAGGAGATATAATGCCAACTTTTCCAGCAGCCACAGGTGATGTGCTTACAGCCAACATGTACAACGGGCTGACTAGCTTCACAGTTGGCACAGCAAACACAAGCGACTACACAGCAGTTCTAGCCGATCAGTACCAAGTTCTTGAGGTAATGAACAAGGCAACTGCTATTGCGTTTAAGATTCCTACTAACGCATCTGTTGCGTTTCCTATTGGAACTGCAATCACAGTCTTAAACATTGGTGCAGGTACTTGCACAATCTCAGCAGTAACACCAGGCACAACAACAGTTCTATCTGCTGGTGCAGTAGCAGCTTCTCCAACACTTGCACAATACAAAACAGCAGTTTGCATTAAAACCGCTACAGACACTTGGTATGTCGTAGGTGCAATCGCATAATGTTAAACATTGTTTCAGGGTTATTAGTCGGTGGTGTCCCACCCGTCGCTTTATCTGTTGAATATTTACTTATAGCAGGCGGTGGCGGTGGTGGTGGTAATCGCGGCGGTGGTGGTGGCGCGGGCGGTTATTTAACTAACTCACTTGCAAGCCCTTCTACTGGTGTTAATTACACAGTAACTATTGGTGGCGGCGGTGCAGGTGGCGGTGGTAATGCCACACAAGGATCTAACTCTGTATTCTCATCATTTACTGCAACTGGTGGCGGTTTAGGAAAAGAAATCGATTCAGGTGCAGGTGGTAACGGTGGTTCCGGTGGTGGTTCCGGTGGTTCTACAGGCAGTGCTATATCAGGCGGTACAGGTACAGCAGGTCAAGGCAACAACGGTGGCGGAACGACTGGCTCGTTCTCAACTGGCGGCGGTGGTGGTGGAGCTAGTGCAGTAGGTGGAACATCAAACAACACAAATGCACCCGCAGGCGGCGCAGGTTCAGCATCAAGCATTACTGGAACATCAGTTACTCGCGGTGGTGGCGGTGGCGCGGGCGGCGGTACAACTGTAGGCGCTGGTGGTGCAGGTGGTGGGGGTAATGGTGGCCCGGGTATTTCAGGGACAGGCACAGCAGGAGATCCTGGAACAGCCAACACAGGTGGTGGTGGCGGTGGAGCAGGTCGTATTGCTACTGGTGGTAACGGCGGTTCAGGTGTTGTCATTCTTAAATATCCTGATAATTACACAATCACTATTGGCGCAGGCTTAACAGGATCAACTGCATCTATTACTGGATACAAAGTCACAACTGTTACAGCAGGCACAGGAAATGTGAGTTGGGCATAATGGCACATTACGCATTCTTAGATGAAAACAACATTGTCACAGAAGTTATTGTTGGCATTGATGAAACAGAACTTATTGAAGGTTTAGACCCAGAAACTTGGTATTCCAATCTAAGAGGTCAAGTCTGCAAAAGGACTTCTTACAATGGCAAGATTCGCAAGAACTTTGCTGGTATTGGTTATGAATACGATTCAGTTCGTGATGCCTTTATTGCACCAAAGCCATCGAAAGCAACAGGCTTCGATGAAGATACTTGCCAATGGATAGTTCCTGATGAAGCCGATTCTCTGTAAAGCAGGGCAACAACTTCGTGAGCAGATTGATGATTCCTTTCCGGACAGAGATCGTAAGTCTGATGGTTGGATAGGCGATGCCAAACACTCCAATCGTAAGAGTGACCACAATCCCGATCCGTCTAACGGAATCGTCAGGGCTATTGATGTGGATAAGGACTTCGACTCACGCCCCAGCACAGGTGCTTATCTTGCCGACCAAATACGCTTATGCGCCAAGAAGGATAAGCGAATCTCATATGTCATCTTCGCAGGTCGAATTGCCTCATCTAAGTCATTTTGGCGTTGGCGTTCTTACAATGGGGTTAATCGCCACGATCATCACATTCATATCAGCTTTACCAAAAAGGGTGACAAAGATTCTTCGTTCTTCCAAATCCCAATGCTAGGAGCAAACTAATGAACATGAAAAACCCTCTCGTCCTAACTGCTGGTGCATTTCTCTCAGCTTGGGCTGCAAGTAACTTCGATGTCGACTACCGCGCAATTCTTTGGGCGGTGTTAGCAGGCGTATTCGGTTATGCCACGCCTAAAAAGTAATGTCAGCCCAAGATTGGGCGGCTGTTGTAGCTGTTGCTCTGACCGTTATTGGTTCATTTATTGGTGCTGTGAAATGGTTAGTAAAGCATTACCTAAACGAACTAAAGCCAAATAGCGGCTCATCTATGCGCGACCAAATAACTGCATTAGAAGCGCGTGTTGAAACGATTATTCGTATCCTAGAGAGGTAACAATTATCTCATGGCAAGAAAAGCAACTAAGAAGCTAACGGATGAAGGTTATTCCAAGTTAGATGCTTGGGCTATTGGCGTGCATGAAATGTATCGCGCCCTACGCAGAGCAGGCTTCCCAGTTGATCAGGCACTTGCCATTATTGTGGAGAAGAATGCTTATCCTGAATGGATTCTCCCAAACCCAATCAACCCTAATATCCCAGAGCCAGACTGGTATGACGATGAGGATGAATGAGAAGAACTGTTGTCGTTCCCGATTTACAAGTTCCCCTACACGATCCAGTAGCCGTTGCTAATGTTGCGGCTTATATTAAGGCTGTTCGCCCCGACTCTGTGGTTACTCTCGGAGATGAAGCAGATTTCACAGAAATCGGGCGTTGGAGTGAAGGAAAGCCTGGCTGGTACGAACAGACACTAGCTGAAAATAGAGACATGACTGTCGATGTGTTATGGCAGTTGGGCGAGTACGCCAGAGAACAGCATATGATTCGCAGCAATCACACAGATCGATTGTTTAATGTCATTATGAATAAGATTCCAAGCTTCATGTCATTACCTGAACTACGCTTTGAGAAGTTTATGCGTTTAGATGAACTTGGCATTACCTACCACAAGACCCCGTATAAGGTCGCTGGAAGCGGTTCTAACGCGATTCTAGCCGTTCATGGTGATCAGGGTAGCGTGAAGCCTACACCAGGTCTTACAGCCCTTGAAGCGGCTCGTAGGGCAGGTTTTGGAATTATCTGTGGTCACACGCACAGAGCTGGTTTCTCACAGTTCTCTGAGTCAACCGGTGGGCGTGTCGGGCGCATCATTCGAGGCTGGGAAGGTGGGCATCTAATGGATGTCCGTAAGGCAACCTACACTAAAGGCACGATGAACTGGCAGCAGGCATTTATTGTGATTGAGGAAATCAAGACAAATGTGCAGGTCAGCATCATTAATTTAGAGAAGGACGGTACTTTCATTGTGTCAGGTAAGAGATACGGGCGCTCTAGGTAACGACATATCTAGAGACATCGATGACCATATGGATGACTCAGAATTGTTACCGTTTCGTTATCAAAATCTACTGAATAAATCCCACTAGCTGTGCAACACTCTTCCTGTTCTCGAAATACGGGGCAAGAAAGGGCAAAATGATTATCAATTCATTAACGATTCTGATGATTACAGGTGTTGGCTTAATCTCTTACTTCTCCTTTAGATTAGGTCAAGAGGTTGGTTACGATCAAGGGCTGGTAGATGGTCGCACAGCTGTACGAAAGTACTATGAGCAGGTGGGTCGATGAAAGCAACTGAGGCGCTTATCAATGCAATCGACATCATGCAAGATCGTGGCAAGGTCTACGGTCATCCGAAAATCAATCAAGGTCGCATCGCTGCAAGGTTATCCTGTCTACTTGATTACCCAATCACAGACGCACAAGCTGCTCTTGCAATGGTCGAAGTCAAACTCGCCAGAATCACAGAAACACCAAGCCACGAAGATTCCTACATTGATGCAATAGCCTATTTGGCGATAGCAGTCCAATTACAAACAGAGGCGGATGAACTTTATGTTTAATCTAGATGATTACGAGACAGTAGAAGTAAGGCTGGAGAAGTTTATTAAGGACTTCCCAGATTTCAGAGTCGAGACAGAGTTAGTGAGTTTCCAAAATGACAGATACATTGTTAAAGCATGGATTTATCGTACTTTCGCTGATAGCACGCCGTTCTCCAGCGGACTCGCTGAGGAGACGATTAGCAGTCGAGGCGTTAATGCAACTAGCGCATTGGAAAACTGCGAGACTAGCGCGATCGGCAGAGCGCTTGCGAATGCTGGTTATGCAAGCAAGGGTAAGCGACCAAGCAAAGAGGAAATGGTTAAGGTCGCGAGAACAAAGCTCGCAGAGCCAAAACAAGACTATATCCCTGTCGTGAATGAATCTGATCCTTGGACTATCAAGACAGTTGCAGCGCCAACGACATCAGCTGAAGCAGTCGCTGTTGTAAAGGACATTATAGGCGGAACGACTGACAAAGATGTGCCGCGCTGTCCTCATGGCCCGATGCATTGGGCGCATGGAATGACAAAGGCTAATAAGCCGTGGGGTCATTTCAAGTGTATGGCAGCAGCTACTGGTGAAATGAATCGATGCCCTAAGGGTGAAGATGTTATTTGGTATGAAATAAGTCCGGAAGGCAACTGGAGACCACAGAAGGTACGCGCATGATGACTAAGCATGTTTACAGCTTCTTTGGCTATTCCGGTGTGGGTAATTGCGATGACTGCGATGAGGACACAATGCTTAATGATTACAAGCGTGATGACGGTTTATTCGTTGCACTATGTGAGAAATGCGAAGATAGGTTGGGATTGTAAATGGGCGAAATGGTAATCTTTGATGATGGCACAGCAACCATCATGGGCGGACAGCTCGAAGAACCGCAGGATATTGTTATCTATTGCGATCTTTGCAATGAACCTGTGGCTATTACTCCAAAGTTTAATGACCAGGTATTTATTACTTGTCTGAGATGTCATGCAGTATCACATATTGCATTGACTGTGACGAAAGAGCCTGATGAGCCAACAGAGCCGTAAACATCGAGGGTACGCGACCGAAAGGCTAGTGGCATCGTTCTTGCAGCAATGGTGGCCCAACGCTAGTGTAGGTCGAGGTCAAGGGAAGGATGTTCAAGGTGTCCCGTTCGACATCGAGATCAAAGCTCGTAATTCCCTAGACATAAGTGGAACGCTCCGCCAGATCAAAGCACGCACTTCGAAGTCGGGGGAACTCGGATTTGCTTGCTTCCGCTTAAACGGAATGGGATCTGCATCAGTCGAGCAATTCGTCTGTATGCTGCCGTTAGGTGATCTGGTGGAGCTTCTACGAAAGGCAGGCTATGAGAAGTTACCAGCTGAAATTGATTGGAACAGAAGTTTAATTAGATGTAGTGATTGTGGTAATTGGAAAATCAAATGGTGGGAGTGCAAAGCCTGTGGCAAAGAAGCGTCTGATGCCGATTTATGAATATCGTTGCCCTATCTGCAATACACAGATGGAGCTTGAATTGTCTATGGATCATGATTTAGTTCGATGCACAGATTGTGGCGCACAAGCTAATCGCATCTATTCAGTACCTGGCTTAGTGTTCAAGGGCAAGGGCTTTTACTCAACTGATAAGGGCGATAAATGAAATGCCATGACTGCGATAAAGAAGCAACTGCCTACTTTATTGAAGACCCAGAAATCATTTGTTGCAATGAGCATTTGGTAGGTGATTACTTCAGAGAAATAGAAACGCCGTCCTGACCTGCACTTATAGAAATGGATTTGACATGACCAGTACACTCAGAGAGCTAGAGCCCTTCAGGGGCTCAGAGCGAACCGTGAAGCGGTTAGTTCGCTCGGTAGCAATCGTTATCGGGGGAGCTCTATGCTTCTCCGTAGGATCAGCATCATGGGCGACAAACGATGCAACTAAGAGACTTACATCAAAACAATATGCAGCAGGACAATTAACAGTTAAGAATTACAAATGTTTAGCTACTCTTTATGGAAAAGAATCAGCATGGAAGTGGAAAGCAGTAGGTAATCTAAATGGAACTCATCGAGTATATGGAATACCACAAGGTAAGAGTGAGTGGTTAAGAACTGCTAACCCACTACAACAAGTATCGTGGGGCCTTCGCTATATAGGCCACAGATATGGTTATGTGCGTACAATAGAGGGTATGCAACCTAATACATGTAAAGCTTTAGATCATTGGAAGCGTAAAGGATGGCATTAGATAAACTTAATAGCCGTAAGTATCGCAACCACAAAGAACGTGTGTTTGCTCGCGACGGTAGGCAATGCAGGTACTGTGGCAATGATGAAAACTTACAAATAGATCACATCATTAGCCGTAAGAACGGTGGCACTCATGACATGGATAACTTACAAGTATTGTGTCGTGATTGTAATTTGCGTAAGTCAAGCAAGGATGAGGGTGTTTTTTTAGCACAGACGGCTAC
>Ga0315900_10012492_pt1 | contig 10408 bp, 12 predicted proteins | sample LakEriMetagenome_FD_203521 | JGI IMG/M metagenome (GOLD analysis project Ga0315900, IMG submission 203521) | Freshwater fungal communities from buoy surface, Lake Erie, Ohio, United States - Buoy 12 MA114 | ecosystem: Environmental > Aquatic > Freshwater > Lake > Lake biofilm | place: USA: Lake...
GGCGCGGGCGCGTCGAGGGCCGCGATCACGCCGGCCACCGCATCCGCGACGTAGAGATAGGCGCGTTCATGCCCGCCGCCCCAGCCCAATCGCGTCGGTCGCCCGGCCAGCGCATCGGCGAGCATCGAGCGCACGGCGCAGGCGGTGCTGCGCCCCGGCCCATAGGCGTAGGAGATGCGCAGCGCGACCGCCGAGAGCCCGTACTGCGCGCGATAGGCCCGCAGCACCAGGTCGCAGGCGCCCTTGCTCGCACCGTAGAGGTCGGTGGCGTTGAAGGGCGATTCCTCGCTGACCGGCGCCGGCCCAGTATCGCCATAGGCCTGGGCGGAGGAGCAGAACACGAAGCGCCGCATGCCGCGCCGGCGTGCCTGCTCCAGCAGCGTCATCGTGCCGCCAATGTTCACGGCGACCAGCAGGTCGGGGCGGTCTCGCGCGAGCATCGGGCCGGAGATGGCGCCGCAATGCACGATCGCCTGCACGTCATGGGAAGCGATGATGGCCTCGAGCGCCGGCGGCTCGGCCAGGTCGGCCTGCGTGAAGGCGAAGCCGGGTGCCTCGGGCGTCACCACATCCGTGCCGACCACCTGCCGGCCCTGCGCATGCAGTGCCGCCGCAACGGGGCGCCCGATGAAGCCGGCCGCCCCGGTGACAAGAATGGTCATCAATCGGGCCGGATGCCGGCGGCGCGGATCAGTGGACCCCAGCTATCGACCTGCTCCTGCAGCATGGCGGTGAAGCCGGCGGAGGTCATGGGCTGGCGCATGAAGCCCAGCGCATCCATCCGCGCCACGACCTCGGGCATCCCGAGTCCCGCGGTGATCGCTGCGTAGAGCCGTTCCGCCGCTTCCGCCGGCAGGCTGGCGGGCGCGGAGACGCCGAGCCAGTTATCCACGGCCATCTCGGGCGCGCCGGCCTCGGCCGCCGTGGGCACGTCCGGCAGGCGCGGCGAGCGTGTGGCGGTGGTCACCGCCAGCGGGCGCAGCGTGCCGGCGCGGATGAAGTTCAGCATCTGCGGCAGCCCGTCGAAGGTCATCGGGACATTGCCCGCCGCCAGGTCGCTCTGCAGCATCGCCGCGTTGCGATAGGGCACGTGCTCAAGCTGCACGCCGAAGCTCTTCATGAAGGCGAGGCCGACGATATGCCCCAGCGCGCCATTGCCCGCCGAGGCGAAGGGGATTGGCGTCGGGCTGCGGCGCGCCGCTTCGGCCAGGCCGCGCAGATCCGTGACCGGAAGCTTGTCGGGCCGCACCAGTGCGACGAAGGGAATCACGCCGGCCAGCGCGATATGGCGGAAGCTGCGCATCGGATCATAGGCGACGTTGTACATCGCCGGTCCGATGACGATGGGCGAGTTCGCGCTGATGACAAGCGTATGCCCATCCGTCGCGGCCGCCGCAGCGGCGGCGCCGAGCGTGCCGCCCGCGCCGGGTCGGTTGTCGATGACGAAGGGCTGGCCGAGTTGCGCCTGCAGCGGCGCCGCGAGCAGCCGCGCGACGATGTCCGAGGCGCCGCCAGCACCGAAAGGCACGATGATCCGAACCGGCCGCTCGGGCCACGTCGCAGCCCTCGCCGAAACGGCGGTGCCGAGCATCGGCAGGCCAAGCGCGGAGTTCAGCAGGCGCCGTCGCAGCATGGTTTGGAATCCCCGGGCTATTTCATGCGCAGCGTAGAAGGCTTCCCTTGAAGGTGAAATGACGCAAATGCCGCGCACGCCAGTCTGAACGTCTGCCCCGGGCAGCCAGCGCGACGGGTGCGCCATGTCGGTTGAGGATCAACCCGGCCCGCTTCAATCAAGGCACGTTCGGAATAGGCGGCTCCATGCCCCGGCCGCCCCGTGCGGGCTGCACGGCCCACATACACAGACGCGAGGCCGCCGCTCACCCGAGCAGCGTCTCGCCCTCACCAGCCTCGTCGGACCCCGTGCCCCAGTCGATGCCACCACCCCCCAGGCGGCGTTCCATGGTGGCGCGCATCTCATCCAACCCCGGCAGCCTCTTCTGCCAGCCGATGCCCTGGCCCTGGTTTCGCTTCGGAAGCCCGTGGGGGCCGCCCATGACGCGGTCCATCTCCCTTCCGAAGATGACGATGCCCTGCGGCTTCCAAATATCCTTCTGCTTCGCCGCCCAGGTGGCATAGGCCTCGTAGATGTCACGCAGGCCGACCCACACTCGCCCCAGGGCAGCCCGCCCCCGCTCCCGGCCGCGCCGTGGCCCTCGCCGAGCTTCTGCATCACCCAGGCATCCACGTCGCGCATCGACCTGATCTTCTGATCGACCTTCGCCCCGCCGCCGGGCACGACCCTCATGTTGAAGCACGACAGGTCCATCCTCGTTAGCAGGCTGAGGAAGGCGCCCGTGCCCGCGGCCGACCTGCCATCCCATCCCCGGCTTGCCTGAGCATACTTTCGGCCGGGCGCGCCGCTGCATGCCGGTGCTACTCCGGCCGTATCCCGGCCTCCGCCACCACCTGCCGCCAGAGCGGCGCTTCATGGTTCACCCTTCCAGCCAATTCGGCCGGGCCGGTGAGCAACAGCTGCGCGCCGCCGGCCGCCATGCGCTCGGCCAGCGTGCGATTGCCGCGCAGCGCCGCGATCTCGGGCTGCAGGCGCGCCATCGCTTCCTCGGGGAAGGCGCGCGGGGCAAAAAGCGCGAATCAGATCGTGATCCCCGTGCCGGGCACGGCTTCGGTCACCGAGGGCACGTCCGGCAGCAGCCCGACGCGCTGCGATGCGGTCACCGCCACCACCCGGCCTCGGCCCTCACGGTGATGCGGCAGAAGCGTGCCCAGATCGCCGCTCATCACATCCACGTCGCCGGCCAGGAAGCCGCTGATCAGCTGGCCCTGGCCGCCATAAGGCACATGCTGCCAGGACATGCCTGCTTTCACGCCAAACAGCGCGGCGGCCATGTGCGTGGTCGTGCCGGTGCCGGAGGAGCCGTAGGTTACGCGACCTGGCGCGGCCTTCGCCGCGACGACCAGCCCCACGAGGTCTCGGATCGGCGAATCGGGCCGCACCATGAAGCCCATGCTGGCTTCCGGCACCAATGAGACCGGCTGCAGGTCGCGTAAGGGATCGAAGCCGAGGTTAGGGTAGAGCGCGGGCAGAATCGCGATGGAGCTGGTGGTGGTGAGGAAGGTGTCGCCATCCGGCGCGGCCCGCACGACCTCCTGCGCCCCGAGCCCACCGCCCGCCCCGCCCTTGTTCTCGACGATGAAGCTCGCGCGCAGCCGCCGGCTGAGCCTTTCGGCGAGGAGCCGCCAGAACACGTCCTGTCCGCCACCTGGCGCGAAGGGGATGACGAAGCGCGGCTGGCGCACCGGCCAGGCCTCGGGCTGTGCGCCCGCCGGATTTGCGGCGAGGCCGCCGAGTGCAGCAGCGCCGAGGAGCAGATTCCTGCGATGCAAGGCCATGGTCAGACCCCCTGCGTCATGACGCGGATCAACGGAGCGATGTCGGGCAAGGTCTCCAGCCGGCCGGCGGTTTCGATCAGCCGGTCGGCGGTATCGGCCGGCATCGGTTTCGCAGCGAAGGTTGCGCAATCGCGCGTCTTGGCGGCGAATTCCACCGTGGCCATCGGGTTGCGCGGATGACCCTTGGGATAGTCCACGCGCGCCTCAGCGGTGCTTCCATCCTTGAAGCGGATGATGACGCGCGCAGGGGTGACGAAGCGCGCCCAGTCGCGGTCGATATCCGCATCCACGAAAGGCACGACGCGGCTGGCCAACGCCAGCACATCGGCGCGCTGCAGCGCCCTGATCCGAGAAGTGGCGCATGCCAAGCCCGCCATCAATCCAGGCGGCAGCAACGGTGTAGGGGACGGAGAATTGCGCCTCGACGATGGTGCGCGGGGCGCGGCGCACCTCCTCAGGCACGCAGACCATCTGGTAGCCCGGCGCGCTGACGCCAACACGGATCGATTCGATGTCGGCAGCCGGGCGTGGCGCGGCACCGCGCAGTTGCAATGCCGCATCGACGGCGGTGTGCACATCGCGGCAGCAGGGATAGGGCTTGTAGCTGAGGTTCAGCAGTTCGAAGCGCGTGGCTAGGCCGCGGCGCACTTCCTCCGGGTCCACATGGTTCCTGAAATAGACACGGAAGAAGCCATCCGCGCCTTCGAAGACACGCTGCGCGCCGCGGATGCCGCGCTTGGCGAGTTGCACCGCCACCACCGCCGCCTGCGCCGCCAGCCCAGGCTGCAGCCGCTTCATCAACGAGGCATCGCGCGTCACCTGATGGTTGCCCGCGACCGAGCTGTAGATGATGCCGAACGCGTTCAGCATCTGGGTCTCATCGAGGCCAATGGCGCGGCCGGCCGCCGCCGTCGCGCCGAAATAGCCGAGCAGCGAGGTGTAGATGAAGCCGCTCTCGATCAGGTCGAGCTTCACCGCCATGCCAAGCCGGCAGGTGACCTCCATGCCCGCGGTGACGGCCGCGATCAGCTCCGCGCCGGATACTTGCCGCCGAAGACCCACATGTCGGCCTGCGGCGCGCCTGCCCATTCCTGCACGAGCCCCGTCACCTCCGGCACCGCAAGGCGGCGGCGCGGCAGGATCGTCATGTGGTTTCCTTCTTCGCGCCATGCGCGACCATTGTGGCGAAGTGCTCGATGAGGCGCGGCTCGGCCGCGCGCCACTCGGCGCGGTCCCATTCCACCAGCAGCGAATCCTCCGTCCGTTTCGGCACAAGATCGTCGTGGAGCTCTGCACCGGGGATGAGACCCGCGACGCGGCGGGCCGTCATCGGCGTGTGCACAATGTCATTGCCGGCGATGATGCAGGCCGGCACGGCGATGGCGCGCAGCTGTTCCTCCGTTGCGCCGATCGCCGGCATGTTGGCATCGCGGATGAAGGCGTCGTGCCAGCGCTCCATCACCGCGACGAAGTGCTGCGGGTCCATGCCCAGCAGCACGTCGCGGTTGGCGGGCCGCGCGGCGATGCACGCGAGAAAATGCTCGGTCTCAGCCACCGCCGCCATGCCGCCGGCGCGCGCCGCCTCCGCGAAGTCGCTGTAGTAGCGCTTCGCGAGCTTTTGCGCCGCGTGCTCTCCGCCGGTGACGCGCCACAGAAGCAGGCCCTCCAGCGCCGCCGCATGGCGCAGCGCGAACAGAATGGCGAGCCGCGCGCCGGAGGAGGAACCGCCGACCCACATCCGCCCCGCACCCACGAGGCGTGCAAGCTCCCGCAAATCATCCGCCCAGATCTCGTTCTCCGAGCCCTCGCCCGCAATCGAGACCTCCGAGGCACCGCAGTTGCGGCGGTCATGCAGCAGCACACGGTTGCCGCGCGAAGCGAGTGCCTCGGCCATCGGCACCAGCTCCTCATGCCCGCGGCGACTGCCGGGCGTCAGCGCGATCCAGGGTCCGGCATCGCCGAAGACGGCGTAGCGGAGGGTTACCCCGCGTATAAGGGCGTCGGGCACGGTGGCCGGTTTCCTATTGCGCCTGGGTCTGCCGCTCGACGCTGGCCTCGCGCATGATGCCGGACCACTTCTGAATCTCGCTCGCCAGGAAGCCCTCGAGATAGGCACGGGAGCGGCGTTCCGGTGTGACGACGGTCGCCGCCGCGCTGCGCAGCCGCCCTTGCAGGCTGGGCCGGTCGAGCGCCGTGGCGATGGCTGCCTGGAGCCCGGCGGTCGCCGCTTCCGGCGTGCCCTTCGGGACGAAGAAGCCGTTCCAGTAGTAGCCGTCCGTCACCTCAATCCCCTGCTCGCGCGCCGTCGGCAAATCAGGGAACAGCGGTGAGCGTTCGGCGGTGAGAACCGCGAGCGCGCGGAGTGTCCCGTCGGCGATCTGCCCCGCGGCCGAGATGGCGAGCGGACAGTAATAGTCGAGCCGGCCCATCATCATGTCCTGCAGCGCGGGTGCCGCGGCGCGGTAGGGCACGTGCACGGGCTCGCGCACGCCGATGCGAGAATTCAGCATGGCGCAGGCGAGGTAAGGCGCCGCACCCACGCCAGCGGACCCGAAGCTGAGCTCGCCGGGCCGTGCCGCGCGCGCGCGCGCGGCGAATTCCTGCAGGTTCTGGGCGGGGAAGTCGCGCCGGACGATGTGGACCAGCGGCTGCTCCACCGCCAGCGCCACGGGGTCGAACTCCGTCACGGTGTTGGCGGGCGGGGTGATGAACAGGAACTGGCTCTGCGCGAAGGTGTCCACCGCGCCGATGATGAAGGTGTAGCCGTCCGGCGTGGCGCGCGCCGCCCGCAGCACGCCGATGGTGCCGCCGGCGCCGCCGACATTCTCGATCACGATGGGACGGCCGATGATGTCGGCGACCTCCTGTGCCACGATGCGGGCGACGATGTCGGTGCCGCTGCCCGCCCCGAAGGGCACGATCAGGCGCAGCGGCCGTGAGGGCCAGGCCTGGGCCATCGCAGGAGCCGCCGCCCCCGCAAGCATTGCAAATCCCGCCAGAAGCGGCAGCAGCCAACGTGTTTTCATTGTTTCCTCCTTTTTCCGCGGCCGCACTCCGGCGGCCTGCGTTGCAGCCGTCAGCCGAAGGCCGACAGCGTCTTCCCGCCGAGTTCCACCGGATGCGCGCTGATCAGGACGACGGCCATGATGCAGGGTTCCGTCCCCTCGACGATCCAGTTGTGGAAGGTGCCGCGCTGCACCAGAACGTCGCCCGCGCGCAGCTCCACCTTGCCGACGTCGAGTTCCATCGTCACCGCGCCCGAGAGCACGACCAGGTAGTCGATCGAATCGGTCCGGTGTGGCCGCGGCGCGACGCCGGGGTCGAGCTTCATGATGCGGAACACGGTGCCGTCCCGCAGTTCCGTGCCGACGGGCCGGGCCGCCTCGTCCTCCGTGCCGGTGTTGTCCACCGGGTTCCCCTGCGTCGTCCAGACGACGAAGGAATTGTGGCCCGCGCGCTTGGAGACGAGGTTGCGGCCGATCTCGTCGATCTGCACGACGGCCCGCCCCTGCTCATCATGCCCGGTCACCACGCGACGAAGCGGGAACTGCATCGCTATTCTCCTCAATCCTGTTGCGGTATCGGCCGGCCGCGCATCGGGGCCTGGAAGCCGAAATCGTAGCGGTCCCCGCGGAAAAGCAGCGTGCCGTGCAGGATCGGCACGCCATCGGCGCCGAAATAGGTGTGCTCGCTCGACAGCAGCGGCGCGCCGCGCCTGGTGCCGAGGATGCGCGCCTGCTCCGCGCGGGCGGGGATGGCGCGGAAGCGGAAGGCGACGCGCCCGTCAGGCCCGCCAATGAAGCGGCGGATGAAGACCAGCCCCGCCTCGCGTGACAGCGCCTCATCCGTCAGGCGCGCCGCGACCTTCATGGGCAGGAAGCGTTCCTCATGCGCGAAAACCTCGCCGGCGATGCGGCGAAGCCGCGTCAACCGCTCGATGGGTTCGCTGGCTTGCAGGCGGAACATCTCGCGCTGCGCGGGGGTGGGGCGGATGCGCTCGCGCGCCAGCAGCTGGAACTCGATCTCCGCGCCGGGCGGGAGCAGCTCGAATTCGGAGATGGCGCCGAGGTCGCGGCTGACATGTGGTGGCGCGACGAAGGTGCCGCGGCCGCGGCCACGCAGGATCAACCCTTTCGCGTGCAGTTCGCCCATCGCCTGGCGCACGGTGGGGCGGCTGACGCCGAAATGCGCCGTGAGCGCGGCCTCGGAAGGCAGCAGGCGGCCGGCCAGGCTTTCCTGGAAGCGGCTGATCGGGACCGACAAGGCCTCGGCCAGTTGGGCGTAGAGGGGCAGCGGCGCCGCCGGGTTGAGTTGCGGCATCTGCTTCAGGTCGATCGCCATCGGCATGGTCGCCACGATTTACCGGCCCACCCTTACATTGCACACCTAATGTCAGGACATTATGCTCATCCCTGTCAAGAGCGCAGCCTGGAGGAGATGGATGATGGCGATGAGAGAGGGTACGGACACCCCGTCGCGTCACGGCATTTCGCAGCCGGTCCGCCGCCGCGAGGATCTCCGCCTGCTGACCGGTCGCGGCTGCTACGGCGACGATGTGAACATGCAAGGCCAGGCCTGGGCCGCCTTCCTGCGCTCCGACCACGCCCACGGCATCCTCCGCGCGCTCGACACCGAAGCGGCCCGGCGCGCGCCGGGCGTGATCGGTGTCTTCACCGGGGAGGATCTGCGCGCGGCGGGCGTCGGGCCGCAGCTTCGCCTGCCCCTGCGCGGTTTCACCCTCGACCGTGACGTGCCCACACCCCGCCCCGCCCTCGCTCAGGATCGCGTGCGCTATGTCGGTGAGCCGATCGCCCTGGTCGTGGCGGAAACCGCTGCGCAGGCGGCCGACGCGGTCGCGCTCATCGTGGCGGAGATCGACCCACTCCCCGCCGTGACGGATGTGGAGGAAGCAGTCGCGCCCGGCGCGCCGCGCCTCTGGCCGGCGGCGGAGGACAACATGGCGATCCGCTGGAACAGCGGCGGGAACCCGGAGATCGACCGCGCCTTCGCCGGGGCGGCGCATGTGGTGGAAATGCGCCTGGTGAACAGCCGCCTCTTCGCCAGCCCGATCGAGCCGCGCAGCTTCGTCGCGCGCCACGATTCGGCCGCCGACCGGCTGGAATGGATCACGCCGAGCCAGGGCAGCGAGTACATGCTGCGCGTGCTGTGCGACCAAATCTTCCACGTCCCGGACGAGCGCATCCACATCCGCACCCACGACGTCGGCGGCGGCTTCGGCGTGAAGGAGCAACCCTATCCTGAGGATATCGCGGTGCTGCACGCCTGCCGCGTGGTGGGGCGGCCGATCAAATGGCGCGCCTCGCGCAGCGAGAACATGCTCTCCGACAGCCATGCGCGCGACGCAGTGATCCATGCCGCGCTGGCGCTGGATGAGCAGGGGCGGTTCCTGGCGGTGCGCGCGCATGTCCTGGCGGCGATGGGCGCCTATTTCGCCTGCAATGGGCCCAACGCCTCGATCCGCAACACCAGCTATGGGCTGCCGCTGGTCTACCGCACGCCGCTCAGCCACACCTCGGTCGATTGCGTGATGACCAACACGCAGCCGATCGGCCCCTATCGCGGCGCCGGGCGCGAGCAGGCCGCCTACATCGTTGAGCGCCTGGTGGAGGAAGCGGCGCGGCGGCTCGGGATCGATCGCGTCGAGATCCGCCGGCGCAACCTGATCCCCGCCGCCGCCATCCCTTACAAAACGCCTTCCGGCCGGCTCTACGACAGCGGCGAGTTCGAGGCGGTGCTGGACAAGGCGCTGGCACTGGCCGACTGGAACGGCTTCCCCGCGCGCAGGAAGGCGAGCGCGGAGCGCGGGCTGATCCGCGGCCAGGGGCTTTCCTGCTTCCTCGAGAATGTCGGCGGCGCGCCTCATGAGGGCGCCTTCATTCGCTTCACCGAGGATGGAAGCGTGCTGCTGGTGGTGGCCACCCAGGCGCAGGGCCAGGGGCACGAGACGACCTTCCCGCAGATCGTCGCCGACCGGCTCGGCCTGCCCTACGATCAGGTCGTGCTGAAGCAGGGCGACAGCACGGACAAGCCGGCGGGCTTCGCCACCGTCGGCTCCCGCAGCACCATCATGGCGGGCTCGGCGCTGGCGAATACCTGCACGCTCGTCGTGGAGAAGGGTCGCAAGGCCGCCGCGCATCTGCTGGAAGTGGCGGAGGCCGACATCGAGTTCGCGCACGGCGAATTCCGCGTCGCGGGCACCGACCGCGTCATCGGGCTGCTCGACCTCGCCGCGCGGCTGCGCGAGGCTGGTCCGCTGCCGGAGGATGTTCCGGCCTCGCTCGATTCCAACGGCGACTACACCGCGCCCGACATGCACTTCCCGAACGGCTGCCACGTCGCCGAGGTGGAACTCGACCCCGAGACCGGCCGCGTCACGCTCGTCTCCTATGTCGCCGTGGATGATGTTGGCACGATGATCAACCCGATGGTGGTGCACGGCCAGGTGCAGGGCGGCGTCGCGCAGGGCCTCGGCCAGGCGCTGATGGAGCATATCCGCTACGACGAGAATGGGCAGTTCCTCACCGCCTCGCTGATGGACTACGCGCTGCCGCGCGCCGGCGACCTGCCCACGATCGAGACGGACTTCCACCCCGTGCCCTCGCCCAAGAACCCGCTCGGCGTGAAGGGCGCGGGGGAGTGCGGCGTGACGGGCTCCCTGCCCGCGCTGATGAACGCCATCGCCGATGCGCTGGCGGGCGCGGGTGCGGACCCGCTCATCGACATGCCGGCAACGCCGGAGAGGATCTGGCGCGCGCTTCGGGCCGCGAAGGTGTGAATAGGCGCCGAGCCGGGCCCCCAACCGAATTCGATCTATCGTGCTGATCATGAAGAAGAGTTTTGTGCAGGGAGGGGGTCCCGGTTCGGCTCTGACTCACTCTCGGTGCAGATCCTCCATCCGTGTTACGCGGCTGCGACGAGACGGGCGCGCAGCAGGTCGAGGCGCGCGCGGCCGTACATTTGGCGTTTGAGCAGCTTC
>Ga0315900_10012493_pt1 | contig 10408 bp, 7 predicted proteins | sample LakEriMetagenome_FD_203521 | JGI IMG/M metagenome (GOLD analysis project Ga0315900, IMG submission 203521) | Freshwater fungal communities from buoy surface, Lake Erie, Ohio, United States - Buoy 12 MA114 | ecosystem: Environmental > Aquatic > Freshwater > Lake > Lake biofilm | place: USA: Lake...
AACGTATGGACATAGCCCCGCCGCCCCGACGCCAGGCGCTGCTCGCCACGCTGCAGGCGCGGTTCGAGGCGCATCCCGGGCGGCACCCCGGGCTGGCCTGGGCAGACGTGGCGGCCAGGCTCGCCGCCGCGCCGCAGGCCCTCGAGACACTCGCGGCGATGGAAGACTCTGGCGGCGAACCCGACGTCATCGGACGCGACGCCGACGGCCATCGGGTGATCTTCTGCGACTGCTCGGCCGAGTCACCCGCAGGGCGCCGCAGCCTCTGTTACGACGATGAGGCGTGGCAGGCCCGCCGCGAGAACCGCCCGGCAGGCAGCGCCATGGCCGCCGCCGACGCCATGCAGGTCACATTGCTCAGCGAAGACGACTACCGGCAGCTGCAGGAACGAGGCGAGTTCGACCTCAAGACGTCGAGCTGGCTGGCAACCCCGGCCGATGTGCGGCGGCGCGGCGGTGCCCTCTTCGGCGACCGGCGCTATGGGCGCGTGTTCGTCTATCACAACGGCGCGCAGTCGTACTATGCGGCCCGCGGGTTCCGCGGCCTGCTGCGCGTCTGACCCGCGAATGCGCGTCTCGCGTGTGAGACGCGCGCTGCGCGCATCCGCCAGGTTCACTCAATACTTGTAGACGAACGATGCCAGCAGCGCCAGGTCCTGCCGCTGGACAGCCGACGAAGGCGGCTTGCTCTTGAAGGTGTTGAGCAGTTCCACCTTCATCTGCGTCGACTTCGTCACGTTCGCCGCCACCCCCGCCCCGAAGATATACAGCGCATCATCGAAGTCATCCATCCTCCACAGTGCACTGGCGCGCTGTGTGAGTTCGGCCGTCGCGGTGAGCTTGTGCGAGAAGGTCTGCGAAGCGGTGACCGCACCGCTCGTGCGCGTGTCGAGCCCGGGGTTCTGCTCGCGCACCAGACCGGCACCGGCGTCGACGACCAGCGCCGTCCGATCGCTCTTCAGCAGCTGCTGCGCGATGCCGACGGTCGGCGACACCAGATAGTCGATGCGTTTGAATTCATCGCGGAGGTACTGCACCTGCCCGAAGATCGAGGTGTAGGTGCCCACCTTCCGCTCACCGCGCGCGTCGAACAGCATGCGGTTGGTGACCAGCTCGCCTTCAGCCGAGCCGCGAATCAGCAGGCCCGTGCTCTTGAAGAGGAACGGCGTGCCCGCATCGCGCTTGACGTCGAAGGCCACGTTGACCGTTGAAGTGTCGCTGTTGCCCCTGGTCTGGGCGAGACCCGCACCGAACGACCCGGTCCACCCGGGCGGAGGCGGCGGGGCAGCCGCCGTCTGCGCCAGCGCGGGCGACACCCCGACTAGCAGTCCACACACCATCGCACACAACACGGCACAGCCGAAACGCATGGGCACCTCGCAAAACCCCTAGCGTAACGCAGACGCCGCCAGCTGCGGTGGTTCCATGGCGACGTCCCTGGCCGACGCGTCCGGCAGGGTCGCCGTCACCGCTCCTCCATCCTCCCCGCCGACTCAGGGTGCGGCTCGTGGTGATGATGATGGGGGTGACGATGCGGCATCTCGGGTGGCGCCTGCACACGCAACAACCGCAGCCCGTTGAGGGTCACCGCCACCGTGGCCCCGGTGTCAGCCACCACGGCCATCCACAGCGTGGCCTGCCCCAGGGCGGCCGCCACGAGGAAGAGCACCTTGATGCCGACGGCGAACCAGAGGTTCTCCTTCACGACACGCAGGGTGCGTCGCGCATGGCCGATGAGCCACGGCAGGTGACGCAGGTCGTCGTGGACCAGCACCACATCGGCGGCCTCGAGGGCCGCATCGGTCGCCCTTGGGCCAACGGCCACGCCCAGAGTGGCCGCAGCCAGCGCCGGCACGTCATTGATCCCGTCTCCCACCATCGCCACGGGGCCACGGGCTTCCAGCGCAGCGATGGCCGCCGCCTTGTCGCCGGGCGTGCATTCCCCGCGGACGTCCGGCACGTGCATCAGGGCCGCCGAGTCGCGCACCGCGGCCCGGTGATCCCCAGACAGAATCGCCATCTGCCGGATCCCCAGGCCCCGCAGCATCTGCGCCGCCGTCACCGCATCCACTCGCGTCTCGTCGCGCAGGCCCAGGACGGCCCATACCTCAGGGCCTGAGCCGCAGGCCACCACCGTCAAGCCATCGGCATGCAGCCGGTCAATCTCGCGCATCGCGTCGTCGGTGATCACCGCATGCTCGCCCAGGAAGCGTGCGCTGCCAATCCAGCAGGACTGCCGTCCTGTCTGACCCACGAGGCCCCGCCCCGGCACGGCCTGCACATCAGATGCCTGCAGCGCATCAGGGGCGATGCCGCGGCTGGTGGCATAGGCGACGAGTGCCGCCCCCAGGGGGTGTTCGCTGCGAGACTCAAGCGCCGCGATATGTCCCAGCACGTCCCGCTCGGTGCGGGGCCCGAGCAGGTGCAGGCTGACGACCCGAGGCCGTCCGGAGGTGGTCACGCCGGTCTTGTCGAAGGCCACCGCCTGGAGCGTGGCGCACTGCTCGAGGTGTTCACCGCCCTTGACCAGCACGCCGTGGCGCGCCGCGGCCGAGATGGCGGCGACAATCGTGACGGGCGTCGAAATCACGAGCGCGCACGGACAGGCCACGAGCGTCACGACGAGACCGCGCCGGAACCATTCGTCCCACGGGCCGAACCCGAAGAGGGGCGGCACCAGCCACACGGCCATCGCCAGCAGCACCACAACCGGTGTGTAGATGCCCGCAAATCGTTCGACCCAGCGTTCAGCCTGCGTGCGCCCCTGACGCGCATGCTCGACCGCCGTGAGCATGCGGGCCAGATGACTCTCGTCAGCCCGACCGCGCGCCCTGATGTCGATCGCACCCGAGCCATTGACCGCACCGGCGCGCACCGTGTCGCCGACGCGCTTGACAAGCGGCGTGGGCTCACCTGTCATTGCCGACTCGTCGACGCTCGACGATCCCGCCACCACATCGGCGTCCACGGGGATCCGTTCGCCGGGCCTGACGCGCAGCACCATGCCGGCCTCAATGGCGTGCAGGGCGACAGCCTGCTCGTGCCCGTCGGCACAGCAGCAGGCCATGCCGCACGCGCCCTGCATGAGGGCGCCCACCGACCGGCGCGCCCGCGCCGCGCTCCAGGCTTCCAGCAGTTGCGCACCCGCAAAGAGGCTGGCGACGGCGGCAGCCTCGGACACCTCCCCCAGCCACACGGCCCCGAGGATGGCGATCACCACCAGCACGTGCATGTCGAGACGACCGGCGCGTGCCGCCAGCGCCGCCTTCGGCAGAATGATGGCTCCGGCCGACAGCGCGGCTGCGGCATACAGGGAGGTACTGGCCCAGGCTGGGCCCTCAGACTCGACCTCAGCCACCAGTGACAGCCATGCCCCGCCCGACTCGATGAACTGCGCAACGACCGCCAGTGCCAGGCATGACACGCTGACGAGTCCCGACCACCAGATACGGGGCTCCATGCCCAGCTCCGACACAGTCTCATCCGGCTGGACCAGGCGGAGCCCGGCCCGGGCGACCGCCGCGGACACCGCCGGAAGCATCGCCGGGTCCTGCAGACGGAACGATACCCTCGAGTGGATCTGGTCGATGCTGACCTCCGACACCCCGACCTGCCGGTCGAGCGCTTTCCGCAGTGCCCCGACTTCCTCGGCACAGTGCAGGCCCAGCACCTTGAGGGTCAGGGTTCGTTCGCCAGCTCTACTCAGTACCGACATTCGGCAGTCCTCAGCCTTTCATGGCAGCCCCGCGCCGCAACCGTGCGCCACAGGCTGGCGACCGTCCACCATGTGCACCAGCACAGGCGGACCGGGCCGCTCGGCGCTGCACAGGGTGCCCTTCACGCGGTCCACAGCGGCGGGCCGCACCCGGGAAGCCAGACCGCACCCACACCCGTTCGGTGACGGCCCCCCTCTGTCCCCCGGTCGTCATGCGTCGCATCGTCCCACCCGAAGGCACGAGTGATGGTGTGCCAGCGCACCAGGTGGCCGTATGCGGTCGCACCAGCCATGCGCAGCGGCAGAGGCATACTTCGGCCTTGCCCGTGCTGATCCAACTTGATGCCGAGGACGCGCCTAGGTCTGGCCCGGACGCGGTCGCCCGCGTGAAACACTGGCTGTCCTCGCAGTTCCACCTGCCCGATGACGCTGCGGTCATGGTCAGCGAGCTTCGCTGCCGCGAGGACGGATGCCCGCCTCTTGAAACCATCCTGGCAATCCTGACGCCGACCGGTCGATGGCACCGCACCATCCACAGGGCCACTGCCGATCTCACGGAAGCCGACATCGTGACCGTGCTGGACGCCGAGGGATCGCAGGTGCTGGGCATCCCGCGCCGGCACCTGCCCGACCGAACCTGACCATGGCCATCAAGGACCTGACCCGGGTGCAGCAGCATCTGCTGCTGTGCAATGGTTCCAGTTGCGCAGGCCACGGCGCCGCCGCATCGACGCTGGCCCTGCGTGACGCCATTTCGGCGGCCGGCCTTCACGAGGCCGTGCACACCACCAGGACCATGTGCAACGGCCGCTGTGACGATGGACCGATTGTCATCGTGCAGCCGGATGGCATCTGGTACAAGCACGTGGACGAAGCCACCGCCAGGCGGATCGTGGCCGAACATGTGGTGGGTGGCTGTCCGGTCGACACGCATGTGCTGTATCGCTGGGGGGCAGACACCCTGGATACGACACGACCGGGTCTTGGTGACGACTAGAGGGGCTGGTGCCGGAATCGCACCGACGCCCAGCCGAGCAGACCGAGCGCTGCCCCCAGGAGGCCGAGGCACGACCAGGCCGGCCCCGCCACCGTGTCACGCACCAGGGGTTCCTGGAAGGTGAACACGGGTGTCTCCGCAAGGTTCTCAATGGGTTCGCGCGAGTAGATGCGGGTGATGTAGAACCGATCCCACTTCTCGAGGAACTGCTCCCGCTGGCGACGGAACTCTGCAAACCGATCACCATGAGTGCCAGCGGCCCACGTCGTGATGTCCTGCAGGAGCAGCACCGGGGATGCGAAACGCACCACTCCGAGAAGCCTTCGCCGCCGTTCGGCCGTCTCCTCGAAGCCTGACTCGACGGCCAGGAGACGCTCCCGCATCAGTTCGAGCAGCCGCATCTGATAGATGGCATAACGTTCGAGTCCTCCGCGCGCATCGCGCGACGGTGGGATCTCGGGATGCGACGCATAGAACGCCGTGAGCACTTCGTCGTTGCTGAGACTCCAGGTGTCCTGATAGGCCTGGCGTCGCTGGCGCTCGACATCGGCACGTGACCGTACCGGATGCATGACGTCCGCCAGCAGAGTCACCAGAGCGGGCAGCAGGAACAGCACGATGACCCAGGCCACCAGTCCCGTCAGGAGATTGCCCTTGACCGATGGCACGTAACTGTCAATCACCGCCATCGCCCCCAGCCAGAAGGCCGCGTAACAGACCAGGCCCGCCACCCACCCGCCGAGCCTCATGCTGCCGTACGCATCGGCGACGCCGTCCAGTGCCATGAGGCCCCAGGCAGACACGACGACCCCCATGACGAGGATGCCCGTGCGCACGAGGCCCCGGCCGATGCCGAGCCTGATGCCGCTGCTGCCGTGGGCGCGGTGCAGTGACAGCGTTCCGCGCTCGCGCTCCGAGGCCACGGCGCCGGCGCAGAGGACGATGATGGCGAGCGGCAGGAGATAGGCGGCGACAAACTGCACGTCGAAGCGCACCATGCGCTGCCAGAGGGGACTGGAGAACTGCGACTCCTTCTGGCCCTGCCATCGGTCCACCGAGGCCAGGTATCCGAGCGGCTGAAGGTCACGCTCTCCCATGGCCAGCGACCCGGTGGGCAGGGCCGGCAGCGTCATCCATCGCCCCCCGCTGTAGTGGCCAATCGTGGTCGCATGCCGAGAGCCAAAGAGGACAGGCGAGAGTGGCTGGCCTTTCGCGAGCAGGTCGTCGCGTTCCCGCGCCGCCCGCTCCTGAATGCCAGCGAGGCGAAGCCGCTCTTCGTGCAGCAGTACACCGGTCAGGCGCCCCTGTTCCGCCAGACCCACCTTCGTCGTGCGCCAGGCCACCGTCGTCAGACCCGCCAGCAGGAGACACAGTATCCACAGGGCCGGGTCACGGAACAGAATCCGCCCCTCCAGCAGGCACAGGCGCACCAGACCCGCACGACGTGTCATCGGGGCACCACCCGTCTGACCGACGCCGCTGCGAGCAGGAGACTCGCCAGCACCCAGAGGGTCAGCATCCCGAACGCCATCCCGACATCGGCCTGTGCCTCAGACAGCAGGGGCACCCGGAACCGAAAGGGCGGCAGACGCTGCCAGAGTTCGCTCGTGCCCTGGCGAACCTTCTCGCCGGGCTTCCGGCGTTCCGCGTCACCCAGCACGGCCATCATCTGACGCCGATACGCTTCCGCCTGTTTCAGGAAGTGGCGATGATGCACATCGTCAGAACCGGCCGCCGCCATCGAGATCAGGTCGAGGGCCACAGTCGGAGAGAGGATCGCTGCGCGCTGCACATCACGGCGTTCCTCCTGAAAGATGGTCCAGAGTTCCGCGCTTCGCTGGTCGAGTCGCTGATTGATGCGCGCTTCCGCGCGCTGAGCGTAGATGACGTTGATGTCCAGCGGCAGCGCCTCTGGTGTCGCGACGCCGTAGTCGGTGAGGATCTGCTGGCGCAGGCGCCCGTAACTCTCCGGCGTCTGGATGCGGCTTTCGATTTCGAGGCGGTCCAGTTCGGCCCGGCTGGGCAGCGGATGGGCCACACGCGCCAGATCGGCCGACATGCGCGGCACGACGACCACCGAGACACACCAGCATGCAAGAAGAATCGCCATGGCCAGACGACTGCCCGTGGCACGCAGGCTGACCGCGAGTGTCAACGCCAGCCAGAACAGCAGGTAGAGCGCGGCGGCGGCAGCCATGATGCCAAGGCGCCAGGCGGCATCATCTGGCCAGACGCCCTCGATGCGCCCCAGCAGCACCGCAGACACCACGGCCCCCGGCGCGAGTACCGCGAGCACGGCCATCGCGACCGCCAGAGCCTTGCCCAGCAACAGCCGCATGGGTGTGATTCCCAGGCCCAGCAGGAATGCCAGCGTGCCATCCTCACGCTCGGAGGCGAAGGCTCCTGCAGCCAGGGCAATGACGAGCAGCGGCAGCCAGACCTGAATCACCCCGGCCAGGCTGAGCCGACCCATCCGCTGCACGGCACCGCCATCTGGAGCTTCGGCAAAGGCCGGCTCGTTCTGCCGATGCGCTTCCAGGAAGAGGGCCGCGCCGACATAGGGCACCACACCGGGGTCAAGGGTCGCCAGGCGCGACGGCACGTAGAAAGCCGACGTTCCGAAGTGCGAGGCACTGTGCGGGTTGCGTTCCGGCTGCGCGAGCCATCGCTCATAGTCGCGGACCTGCGCGGCCCCGTTGATCTGCGCACGTCTGTGTGCATCCAGGCCACCGCTGAGTGCCGCCACGATGCCGAGCAGCATGACTGCGAGGAGTGCCACTGCGAGCGTGCGATCGCGGTGCGTCTCGCGCAGCTCTTTGTGCACGACCTGAAGGACCGCACGCCCTGCGTCACGCATCTGCCGGGCCACCGTCGTCTAGAAGAGCAGCCTCAGTGCCAGCTGACCCGACCGGGGACCGCCCATTTCATACAGGGAGTTCAGCCCATTCAGCGAGCGGTTCAGCATGGCCGTGGCCTGCCCGAACTGCGGGCTCGTGATCGAGGCGACGGGATTGCCGAAGTTGACGGTGTTGAACAGATTGAACACCTCGCCCCGCAGCTGGAGACGGACACCCCGGACAGGAATCTCGCGCCGCAGGGCCAGATCGACCTGGCGGGCACCAAAGCCGCGAAGGAAATTGCGCGGTACGTCGCCCGGCACATTCGTCGGGGCAAGCGCAAAGGCGGCCGCATTGAGTCGGCGCCCACCCGGCACTGACGCATCATCCAGGTAGAGCGGCTGACCGACCACCAGATTCGGACGGAGCGTGCCGCTATACGGCGCGACCATGCCTCGTCCAAGCACGTCGACGGGTGCGGCCGACCGGGCCTTGACCAGAGTGTCGACCGAAAATCCTCCGAGCAGGGTACGCAGCAGCCCCTCGCCGCGGGGCCCGGGAATGTCATAGGTCAGCGACGCGGCGAAGTTGTGCCGGACATCAAAATCGGAGACGGCGCGGTTGGTATCGACATCTACCAGCGTCACGGCAACGGTGTTGGCAATGGCGCCGGTGGATCCGGTATCAGTGGAGTGTGACCAGGTGTAGGACGCGAGTCCCTGCAGGCCCCGAACCGGCCGCTGCACATACTGCACCTGCAGCGCTCGATAGTCCGAGCTGGCGGCGTTGCGGGTCACCCGGACGCTGTCACCGAACCTCGGATTCGGCCGGGTGTAGGCTTCCGTGCGCGACAGCCTGCGTCCGGCTGCACCGACATATGACAGCGTGAGGCTCTGACTGGCGCCCAGCTGCTGCTCGACCGTCGCATTCCACTGCCAGGTGCGTGGCGACACAAAGTCGGGCACATAGCCGTAGGCCGTCGTGTAGGGCGGCTCGCGGCGAAACACCGGGGGCGAGAGGCTCGCGGCCGAGTTCAGCGGAAACGCCACATTCGGATAGTTGACGGTGATGCGGTGGGGATAGCCCTCGTAGCCGATGAGCGCCAGGGTCAGGCCAAGGTCATAGTAAAGTCCTCCTCCGGCCCTCAGGACGGTCTCCCAGCCAGGCGAAGGTCGCAGCACATACGAGGCCCCGAGACGCGGCGCAAAGTTGTTGTATCGCGTGGGAAACAGCGGCGTGCCAGGTGCCGCGACATCAAGCGTGGCCGGCGACTCGGTGCCCACCACCGTCATCACGGCCCGGTCCGCACCGGCGGTCGGGGCCGGATTCAGGTCCCAGCGCACTCCGTAGGTCAGCGTGAGGCGATCGCGCACTCGCCAGGTATCCTGCGCAAAGAACGACAGGTTCTCGACCACCGGACGAATGCCCGTGTTCCTGGCCGTCACCGACAGCGATGGCACCACCCCCGTGAGAAAGGCCTCGAGTGTCGGAAAGTTGGGACTCACCGAGGTGTTGGCCACGAGGTCAATGGCCTGCCGACGGTAATCGCCACCCACCTTGATCACATGCTCACCCACCTGCCAGGTCAGACTGTCGACGATGTTCCACTGCTGTGTGGCGTTGTCCGAGGTCTTGCCCAGCGTGAATGACGGGAACAGTGCACCGAAATTCATCTGGAAGGTGAGGCTGGCTGTCTCCGGCGTCACAAAGGGCGGCAGGACCAGGCTGGGGTCCACCGGCGCGGCCCCTCCAAAGGAGTCAAGTTGACTTGAGGTACTACCGGTCGCGCGTGTGACGTTCACCCGAAGGTCGTTGCCCAGACGGCCGCGCGACCAGGTGTGCCCCAGCGTCACCGAATCGGTCCGACGGTCAGTGGTGCTGACCGATGCCGTGCCCAGCAGCCGCGTTTGCCTGCGGGACGGAGAGAGACTGGCGCGCCCGAACAGGGCACCGGATCGGCCCAGCGACTGGTCAAGACGCAGGCTTGTCGTGTGCTGAATGGACGGGTCGCCGAAGCTCGCCTGATAGGGTGCGGAACCCGTCGGCCGCCCGGAGGCATCGAGGATTTCAGGACCGGTGGGCAGCGGCCAGACGCCGATGATCTGGCGCATCGCGCCTGTGGCGGACTGGCGTGCAGACAGGGAAGGCACGACGGTGTTGGCCACCTGCGGCTGGTTGAGATTCAGGCCCTCGTAGGACAGGAAAAAGAAACTGCGGTTCCGGCCATCATACCCGGGCACCCGCAGCGGTCCGCCGAGGACACCGCCGAAGTTATGCTGCCGTGTGGGTGGCTTCTTCAGCCCGCTGCGCCTGGCAAAATAGTCGGTGGCCTCCATGCGTTCGTGCCGGAAGTACTCGAAGATCGTGCCTGTGTAGATGTTCGACCCGGCACGCGTGACCAGAGAGATTTGCCCCCCGGGCGTGCGACCAAATTCCGGCGCATATGTCGATGTCTGGATGCGGAATTCCTGCAGGGCGTCCACCGAGACCAGCGTGCTGGTCGTGTTGAGCGCGCTCAACGTCGGCTGCGTCCCAGCCAGTCCCGGTCCTGCGGCAAACGCACTCACGTTCACATTCGCACTGACACCATCCACCATGAAGTAGTTGGCGTCGGGGCGCTGACCGTTCACCACAAACTGCCCCCCCGTGCCTGCAGAGGTACGCATGACACCCGGTGTGAGATCGAACAGGGACTGCAGCGTACGACCGCTGAGCGGCATGTGCTCGATGAACTCCCGTTCGACCACAGTACCCACCGCCGGTGAGGTCTGGACGCGGCCCGTCTGCCCCTGCACTTTCACGACGTCCTCGACACCCGCCAGAGGCAGCGCCAGCCTGAGACTGCGCTCATCGCCCACA
>Ga0315900_10012494_pt1 | contig 10407 bp, 10 predicted proteins | sample LakEriMetagenome_FD_203521 | JGI IMG/M metagenome (GOLD analysis project Ga0315900, IMG submission 203521) | Freshwater fungal communities from buoy surface, Lake Erie, Ohio, United States - Buoy 12 MA114 | ecosystem: Environmental > Aquatic > Freshwater > Lake > Lake biofilm | place: USA: Lake...
ACATGAACGTGAACGAGGTGGTGGCCTACCGCGCGCACGTGCTCAACGGCGGCAAGCTCACCGACGAGCAGAAGGTGCTCAACCCCAACGACGACGTCAACAAGAGCCAGAGCAGCAACGACACCTATCCCACGGCCATGCACATTGCGGCCTACAAGCTCACGGTGGAGGTGACGATCCCTGGTGTGAAGAAGCTGCGCGATACGCTCGCGAAGAAGGCTGAGGCCTTCCAGGATGTGGTGAAGACCGGCCGGACGCACTTCATGGACGCCACGCCGCTCACGCTCGGCCAGGAGTTCAGCGGCTACGTGCAGCAGCTGGACAACGGCCTGCGCGCGGTGAACAACGCGCTGGAGATGGTGCGCGAACTGGCGCTCGGTGGCACGGCCGTGGGCACCGGCCTCAACGCACCCAAGGGCTACAGCGTGCTGGTGGCGAAGAAGATCGCCGAGCTCACCGGCATGCCCTTCGTCACCGCACCCAATAAGTTCGAGGCCCTCGCCGCCCACGATGCCATGGTGGAACTGAGCGGTGCGCTGAAGCGGCTCGCGGTCTCCCTGATGAAGATCGGCAACGACATCCGCATGCTCAGCAGTGGTCCGCGCAGCGGCATCGGTGAGATCGTGATCCCCGACAACGAGCCCGGTTCATCCATCATGCCCGGCAAGGTGAACCCCACGCAGCCCGAGGCGCTCACCATGGTGGCCGCCCAGGTGATGGGCAACGATGTGGCCGTGAGCATCGGGGCCAGCAATGGCCATTTCGAGCTCAATGTGTTCAAGCCGCTGATCGCCGCCAACGTGCTGCAAAGCGCCCGCCTGATCGGTGATGCGTGCGTGAGCTTCAACGACAAGTGTGCCGAGGGCATCGAGCCGAACCGCCCGGTGATCAAGCGCCACCTGGAGAACTCGCTCATGCTCGTCACCAGCCTCAACCCGCACATCGGCTACTACAAGGCGGCCGAGATCGCGAAGAAGGCGCACAAGGAGGGCACCACGCTGAAGGAAGCCGCCATCGCGCTCGGCCACGTCACCGCAGAGGATTTCGACAAGTGGGTCGATCCGGCGAAGATGTGCAGCGAGGGTTGATGCGTGCTGGGCTCCTGGTCGTTGCATCCCTGTCGCTGGGTGCACTGCAGGCCCAGGTCATTCCCACGGGTTCCATCCGGAGCACCATGTGGGAAGGCCAGCTTGGAGGCCTTGTCGCCATGGACTCGATCGCGCGTCCCGGCATGTACGGCATTGGGCCACTGGCCTTCCTGACAGGGGAGATCACCCTGGTGGACGGCCGCTGTTTCGTTTCCCGCGTGGTGGGCGACAGTGCGATCGCGGTGGAGGAGCGCACCGATGTGCAGGCCCCCTTCTTCGTGCGTGCTGCAGCGGCCAGTTGGACGTTGGTGCCCTTGCCATCCGATGTGGTCGACCTGCGCAGCCTCGATGCGTTCCTGACGCGATGGGCGAGGGACCGGAAGCTCCCCTTCCTGTTCCGGCTGCGCGGCCTGGTCGGCCAGGAGGTCGGTTTCCATGTGATGAACGTGCCGCCCGGTGCCAGCATCCGCGGTCCCGAGGAGGCACACGCGCACCAGGTGAAGTACACGGACCGCGGCAACGAGGGCACACTGATCGGGTTCTTCTCCACGCAGCATCATGGCGTCTTTGTGCATCACGATGCCAACATCCATGTGCACTACCTGTCCTGGGACAATTCGCGCATGGGCCATGTCGACTCGTTGGTCATCGACCCGGCACGTGTAGTGTTGGAGATCGCTGAATGAACACTTCGCAACGAGAAAGCCCGGCAACATGCCGGGCTTTCTCGCCACCGGGATGTCGCTCCGGTTCAGTTCGCGCTGGCCAGACCTTCACTGGCACAAGCGGCGAGCTTGGCGCGCAAAGCATCGGCGTTCGCCAGGTCGGCCGCACGGAGGTCCTGGGTGCCGTTGGCGGTGTAAACGCGCACGGCTTCGGCCTCCTCATCCAGGAAGGTCATCACCGGTTGGTCGCACACACGGCTGTCGCTGTACTTCCACGTCATCGTGGCGCGGTCGAACTTCATCACACGCACTTCACCGGCCTTCTCGCCGCTGAGCTGGGTGGTGGTGAAGGTGTCCCTGGTGGCTTCGATCCGGTAGTCCACCCCATCGATGGTGACCAGTTGCATCTCATGGTCACCCTCGTTCATCGAGATGGGGTTGCTGCCGCTCCAGAACTCGATGAGGTTGAAGATCACCGCATCGAGGAGGCCCGTGACCCCATACACGAACGCCATGGGTATCCATAGCAGCAGCGACTTCACGAACTTGTTGGAGGAGACGCCGTCGTGCCAGTTGTAGGCCTTGCGGGTCAGGGCGAACTCGCCGAAGCAGCCGGTCTGTGCGATGGCCAGGGAGCCGAGCGCCAAGGCGAAAGCGGTCTTGCGGATGGTCTTCATGAGGATGATGATTTTGCCGCACAAGCTAGACCGCTGGTCCCTGCTTGTTCATGAGGCCGATCAGGAGTTTTCAGGAAGAGATCGTTCCTTTTCGCGGCCCGGTACGACCAGGGTGAACGAGGTCTCCTCTGTGTTCACACGGCCTTCAGCGGATCTTGGAGCACACGCGCCCAGTGCGTAGGATAGCCCGAACGCGGCCTGAATGCCGAACAGTGCGGCGACCGTGTACGCGAACGCATCACCGGCATGGTAGCCCTGGATCAGGAAGGCCACGGCCAGACCGGCCCGCAACAGACGGGCGCCATCCCAGTTCCTGAATAGGCGCGTCATCCCTTCAAGGCCCGTACTGAGGTCCACGCGCCGCCGTTGTAGCACTCGAACCCGTTCCGCTTCAGTACATCGGCGGCCATCGCACTGCGTGCACCGCTGCGGCAGCACGTGATCACGGGCTTGTTCTTGTTGATCTTGCCCATCTGGGTCTGCACGCGGTCCAAAGGGATGTTGATCGCGCCCTTGACGTGCCCCGACCTGAACTCATCCGGTGAGCGGACGTCCACGATCGTGGCGCCTTCCTTGATCTTCTGGGCAAGGTCCACTTTGGGACCGCCGATGCCGAACAGTTTCTGCAGCAATGACATGGGGGTGTGTTTCTGGGTTCGTATGCTCGCGCTCCAGGAACGGATCCTCGCTCAGAACGCGTAGTTGATGATGAGGTCGAGGTGGTGCATGTTCACCTTGTTGAAGGCCACTCGGTCCGCAAGTTCCTGCGCGTCGAGCGGCATCTTGTACAGGTAGAGCAGCTGCACGGCCAGTCCCTTCCAACCGCCGCCGAACTGGTATTGTGCGTTCAGGGCGTAGTGTGCGTAGGAGGGGAACGCGTACTTGTTCAATCGCACGTCGGAGATGTCCGGCAGCCAGTAGGCTCCGCCATCGAGCTCGATGCGCAGACCTTTCACCGCATCGCGCAGGATGAGGTTGACGGTGGTGGCATGGACATCGCCGAGACCCTCGTTCCGTTCACGCGGCAGGAAGGTGAAGAAGGGGTCGCGCCCCCACTCACGGGGCATCAGGTACCTGCCGCCGGCCGTGATCCGCGTGTAGTTGAGCTGCCAGCGGAACTTGCCGGGCACGTGGCGGAGCCGGGCGCTGAAGGCCACGCTCTCCTCGCCTTCGGGCATGTAGGCGCGCTCCGGGTCGGCCAGGGAGCCTTGTGCCACCGGGCTCTGCGTAAGGCCGAGCATGGAGAGGCTCCAACGGTCATCACGCTTTCCCAGGTCGAACTGCAGCATCGCTGTGTTGAACATGTTCTCCACGTACACATCCCATAGGGTGACCGACATGTGCCGGCCGATCTCCTCTTTCGCCGACAGGGCGAAGATGCCCAGGCTGTTCTGGTGCTCGCCATAGGAGGAGGGTTCTCCCATGATGTTGCGACCTGCCGGGTACAGATGGGTGCTCTCCTCCACATGGTACCACTTGCTCGTGCTTCGCGGTGCCACCCGGTACAGCCAACCACCCTGCAAGGTGGTGCCATGTTTCAATTTGTGGCTTGCCCAGATGCCCTCGAACAGGGTGGGGTGCATGCGCCCGTCCTGTGGATTCAGGAGGGGGGTGTTGAGCTCCTGCTTCCCGAACACCGCCTCGGTGCGACGGTCTCCACTGACGTAGTTCAACTGGAACTCGTGCAGGTAGGCGAGATCCTCCACGTTCTTCGGGTCGGTCGCATCGAACAGCCCGATCTCGTAACGGCTGGTACCCCCCGTGACCGGGTCCATCTCCTCGAAGTTGCTGGATGCCAGATCGAACGTGAAGCCACCCGCCATCTTGAACTGAAGTCCATGCCACCGGTCGGAGGCGTAACCCAGCACACCGCCGAAGGCCACGGCATAGTAGTCCGCCGGAGCGCCTTCGTTGATGGTGGCCATGTTGTACTGCCGGAAGCGACCCTCCAATGTGCCGCGTTGCATGATCTCGAACAGCTGGCTGTCCTTCCGCAGGCTGTCGGCATGAGGCAGGTCCTGCTCTTCATGCTGGGCGGTGGCGACCAGGGCCAGGCCGGCCAGCACGATGGTGACGGCCATCCGGGCCCTGCGCGGACCCCGGTACTGTGTGATGCGATGCATGACCTAGAAACCCGCCTTGATGTAGCTCCAGCCCTGCTCCTGGCGTTCCACGATGTGGATGATGCCTGCTTTGACGAAGCCGGCCTCGGGCAGGACCTTCGATCGGTCAAGGTTGCGCTCCTTGATCGTGTTCTCGCAAGCGAGGAACACGATGCCGCGCTTGCTGAACTCGTTCACCTTGTCGGACACGAAGCTGCGGTCGCTCATCAGCAGGTCCATCCCCGGGCCGTGACACACCACTTCCATCTGCAGCGTGGGAGCAGCCTCCAGCATGTTGCGCAGCTGGCGCATCAGGCCCTTGTGCACCACGGTGTCGCCGCTTACGAGCTGCATCACGATCCGATGCTTCGGTGGCGTGTCCTGGGCCTTAAGGGTCCCCATCACGGGGAGGGCGAGGAGCAGGAGAAGTAGGAGCTTTTTCATGATCGAGGACAAAGGTCCCGCTGATGCATGCAGTGCTTCAGTGACTCTGCTCACCAGCCTCAACGGAACTCATAGTCATATCCTTCCAGCTGGCTCAGGATGTCCTGCGGCGCATCGGTGGCGGTGATGCGGCCTTCCACCTTGGGCGCCACCGGGCTGAACTTCCCGAAGTACTCACGCAGGATGGTGTGCATCGTCACGTTCGCGCGGCGTGGGTTCTTCACCTTTTCCAAGCGGCACAGGGTGTCATCGGGATCGCCCTCCCGCTCGCACGCGGCCACCAGGTAGGTCTTGTTGCGGTCGATGGGCTTGCCGCCGATCTTGATCCAGTTGACCCGCTTGCCCAGGTCGTTGTGCATGGTGAAGTTGGCCGTCATGCCCTTGAAGCGCACCACCCAGCCGCCAAAGCGCTTGGCGGGATCCTTCGCGAACACGTTGTGCAGTTCCTTTTCCAGCCAGTTCCAGAGCTGCTCGCCGGTGGCCTCACCGTACTTGGCATCGCTGTCCACGGGGATCATGCTCCAGAGGTCGTCATTGGTGATGGGCGTGGGGTTCTTGCCATCGGCCACGATCGGCGGGCAGAAACGGAACCCGTTGCTGATGGCCACATCGGGCTTCAGTTTCCACATGATGGCATCCGTGATCAGGTTGTCCATCGGGTTCTCGATCACGTAGTAACGCACCAGCGTGTTCTTCGTGCTTCCCACCACGGTGCTGAGCTCATCCTTGTACGGTGCGCTCACCTGGTCCACCAGCGCCAGCATCTCCCGGTCCCCCGGATATTTCTCGGGGTCCACATCGAGCAGCTCGTAGTGGCTGTCCTTCACCTGGCCGTTCTCCACCACCACGTCCAGACGGGCCACGAACGAGCCGAAGGCACCGGGCTCCACCACCTTGCTGTACTTCGCTTCGATGGGCTTGCGCACGCGTTCGTGCGTATCCGCGCCCAGGATGAGGTCGACGCCCTCCACCTCGGGCTTGTTGGCCAGGTCCACCTGCTGGGCCAGGCCCATGTGCGTGACGAGGAAGACCATGGCGCAGCCCTCGTAGTCGCGCAGGATGCGGATGTAGCGCGCCACGTTCTGCTCGGGCTTGGTGAACTTGATGCCGCAGCTGTACGCCGGCGACTGGCGCTTGGGCGTGAGCGGGTCGTTGTAGCCGATGAAGCCGATCTTGACACCGCCCACCACCTTGGTCCAGTAAGGCTGGAAGATCATCTCGCCCGCCATGTCGGCAGTGGGGTCCACCCTGTCGCCGCAGTAGTCGGCCAGGGGCTCGTGCCACATGTTGGCGCAGATCTTCGCGCCCCTGTAGCCGCCCAGGTCCTTCAGCATGTTCTCCTTGCCGTACACCACTTCCCAGTTGCCGGGCAGCAGCAGGTCGTAGCCCACCTTGTTCATCAGGGGCACGATGGCGCGCCCCTCGCTCTTGGCCGCCACACCGCCGCCCTGGAAGCAGTCGCCACCGTCGATCACGATGGTGTTGGCCGGATCCTCGTTGCGCAGCGTGTCGATCATGGTCCTCAGCACACCATAGCCACCGCGCTTTTTATAGATGGGCTTGCCGTTCTCCAGGAAGAACTCGTCGTGCGTGTGCAGCTGCGAGTGGATGTCGCTGGTGAAGAGGAGCGTGAACTTCTCCGCCTTGCCACTGCGCACAGTGGTGCTTTGGGTGAGTTCGGCCCGACGCTGCGGGTCGCCCAAGGCCCCCATGGCCACCGTGGGGCCGAGGGTGAGCCCCGCGCCCAAGGCTCCCAAGGATCGCAGCGCCTGGCGCCGACTGACGGCATACGTGTGTTCATCATGCGCGCCGCAAGTGCAGCCGGGAGGGTGAAGGATCTCGCTCATGGCTTTTTGTAGTAGGCGGCGATGGGGCCGTAGGGTCCGTATTTGTGCTGGGTTTCCAGGAAGCTGTCCGCAAACGGACCGAAGGGATGGTCGATGGGCTTTTTACTGATATCAGGCCAGTCGCCGGCAAGGTCCTTGGACGGGCGTTCCTGGCTGTTCACGTAGGCGGCCACGTCCCATGCCTCCTCGTCGCTCAGCAGCGGGTTGTTCCAGGTGGCGCCCAATGGCATGTTGGCCTTCACGTATCCGGCGAAGCGGCTCATGCGATAAAGGCCGGCCCCTTGGTTGTAGCTGTGGCCTCCCCACAAGGGCGGATACTGGTAGGCTGGTGCGTTGGCCATTTTCAGGCCTTGGCCATCGGCCCCATGGCAGCTGGCGCATTTGCCATCGTAGACCACCTTGCCCCGTTCGGGGTCTGCGGGCCGGTCGAGGTAAGCGAGCTCCAGAATGCCACTTCCTTTGGCTTTTTCACCGTGGGCGATCCCCGTGGAAAGCCATTCCATGTAGGCGAGGATCGCACGCATCTCCAAGCCGCTCGTGTCCAATGCGGTGCCGTTCAGACTGCGTTCAAAGCAGTCGTTCACGCGCTTGGCCACGGTCTCCGTGCGGCCACTGCGCGCCCTGAACTTGGGGTAGGTGCTCCACACTGCACCGTAGTTGTTCCCCCAGGGCTTCGTGCCCGCGTCCAGGTGACAGTTCTGGCAGTTCATGCCATTGGTCGCCTGCGCTACGGTCCCTTGCGGTCCGAGGTAGTGGGCTGTGTTACGGATCAGTTCGCGGCCGTATCGCACCAGCTCCTCCTGCTCGTCATCCAGGTAGACAAGCCGTGTGGTATCCGCACCGGTCCAGAGGCTGTCGGTGGTGTACACGGCCTGCTGGGGTGGGGGCGGTTCGAACAGGTCGGCGGGGACGAAGAACTGCGCCACGACCAGCGCGAGCAGCACCCATACGGCGCGTATCGAGTTGCGCATGCCCTTCCCCGAAGGCAGTCCAGCGCGGTCGTTCATGGCCTTTACCGCTCCGTCCAGGACGTTCAGCACCACCAGCACAAGGAGGGTGGCGATGAGGATGATCACCGTGTTCAGCATGACGGTCTGGCCGATGTTCAGGGTTCAAGAGCGCTCAATGGGGCAGCCTGTCGCGAAGCACGCCATAGATGTAGGTGCCCAGCCAAGCGCTCAGGAAGGTGACGATGATGACAGAGAAACCAGCGCCGATCTGCGCGAACAGTGGCCCTGGGCATGCACCAGTAACGCTCCAGCCCAACCCGAAGAGCAATCCGCCGTAGATCTGGCCCTTGTTGAACGTCTTGTCCGGTATCTGCACGTCCTCCCCATAGATGGTCCTGATCTTGAAGCGCTTGATCATCTGGACACTGACCACTCCCACGATCACCGCGGTCCCAATGACCCCGTACATGTGGAAGCTCTCGAAGCGGAACATCTCCTGAATGCGGAACCAGCTGATGATCTCGGCCTTCACGAACACGATCCCGAAAAGGACGCCCCACGCACTATATTTCAGGTTGTACCACCAAGGGTGCGATAGCTCGCTTTTGTTGACGCAGATCGCATCCAGCTCGCGCACTTTCAGGTCGAGCATCTCCTGCGCGGAAGGTGCATGTTGGAACGAGTTCTCCATGATCTCAAAGCGTGAGGAGGTAGGGGACCAGGAACCAGGTGGACAGGATGCCACCCACCATGAAGCTGATGGTCGCGACAAGACTGGGCCATTGCAGGCTGCTGAGGCCCATGATCGCATGACCGCTCGTGCAGCCTCCGGCGTATCGGGTGCCAAAACCGACGATAAAGCCGCCGAGCACCATGAAGATAAGCCCGCGTGTGGTGAGCAATTGCTCCCAACTGAAGATCTGAGCGGGCAGCAGACTGGTCGTCTCGGTGATCCCCTTTGAACTGAGGTACTCACTGGTCCCATCAGCGAGGATGATGGGATCGGGGTCGCTGAGGAAGAACGCTGCAATGAAAGCACCCAGCGTTATGCCGCCCACGAAGAAGAGGTTCCATGCCTCTTTCCTCCAGTCGTAGTTGAAGAACTTCACATCTCCCGGAATGCAGGCGGCGCACAGGTGGCGAAGCGAACTGCTGATGCCGAAGGTCTTGTTGCCCACCAGCAGCAGGTAGGGTACGGTGAGGCCGATGAGGGCGCCCGCCACGTACCACGGCCAGGGTTGTTTCAGGGTCTCGAGCATGGTGTTGTGGTTCTCTTTGTGAATGGTCTTTGGCGAATAGTGAATGGGAATTTCCTGAGGCAGCCCATTCACCAATGACCATTCATCATTCGCTTGCGGTACGTGTTCACTTCTTCAGCGTGCTGGGGCAGACGTAGTCCGTCACCTTCACGTCGGTCTTCTTGATGGCGTTGAAGCCACCGGCGACATCCACGATGTTGTGCCAGCCGCGCGCCTTCAACAGGCTGGCCGCCACCATGCTGCGGTAGCCGCCGGCGCAGTGGATGTAGTTGGTCTCCTCCTTGCTGAAGGCGGCCAGGTTCTGGTTGATGTACTGGAGCGAGGCATGCCACGCACCGTCCACGTGCTCGGCCTCGTACTCGCCGTCCTTGCGCACATCCACCACACGCAGCTTGTTCGCGTGGAAGCGCTTCGCGAACTCCTCGGCAGAGATGCTCTGGATCGTATCCACGTCCTTGCCGCTGGCCTTCCATTCAGCAACGCCGCCCTTCAAGTAGCCGAACACGTTGTCGTAGCCCACGCGTGCCAGGCGCGTCACCACCTCGTCCTCCAGGCCTTCATCGGTCACCAGCAGCAGCGGGTGCTTCACATCGGGGATCATGGCGCCCACCCAGGGAGCAAAGTCGCCCTTGATGCCGATGTTGATGCTGCGGGGCACGAAGCCATCCTTGAAGGTCTGCGCGCCGCGCGTGTCGAGCACCAGGGCCCCCTCGGTCTCGGCCACCAGCTCGAACTGGTCGGGGGTGAGGGCACGTAAGCCGCGCTCCTTCACGCTGTCCACGCTCTCGATCACGCCCTTGTTCATGGCCACGTTCTGCGGGAAGTAGGCGGGGGGCGGCTGCAGCCCGTCGGTCACCTCCTTGATGAACTGCTCCTTGGTCGCAGCCTTCAGCGCGTAGTTGGTCTTCTTCTGGTTGCCCAGCGTGTCCCAGGTCTCCTTGCTCATGTTCTTGCCACAGGCGCTGCCAGCCCCGTGCGCGGGGTACACCAGCACGTCATCGGGCAGGGTCATGATCTTGGTGTGCAGGCTTTCATACAGGTAGCCAGCGAGATCCTCCTGCGTCAGCGAACCCATCTTCTGGGCCAGGTCGGGACGACCCACATCGCCGATGAAGAGCGTGTCACCGGTGAAGATGGCGTGCGGCTTGCCGCCCTCGTCCTTCAGCAGGTAGGTGGTGCTCTCCATGGTGTGACCCGGTGTGTGGAGCACGGTGATGGTCACCTTGCCCACCTTCAATACTTCACCATCGGTGGCGATGTGTGCATCGAACTGCGGATTGGCGTTGGGGCCGTAAACGATGGGTGCACCGGTCTTTTTGGAGAGATCCAGGTGGCCGCTCACGAAGTCGGCGTGGAAGTGGGTCTCCAGCACATA
>Ga0315900_10012496_pt1 | contig 10406 bp, 11 predicted proteins | sample LakEriMetagenome_FD_203521 | JGI IMG/M metagenome (GOLD analysis project Ga0315900, IMG submission 203521) | Freshwater fungal communities from buoy surface, Lake Erie, Ohio, United States - Buoy 12 MA114 | ecosystem: Environmental > Aquatic > Freshwater > Lake > Lake biofilm | place: USA: Lake...
CAGCCTTCGCAGCAAAGTCGTTAATCTCCGACAGCAACACAGCGTTCTGCTGCTGTTCCTGCTGCTGCTTCCACGTCAGCACTTCACCGCGAACCTGCGCCAACTGGTTCTGCAAGGCGTAAAGGTTTTGATCAACAGCCGGGGCAGGCTGCACCCCGCCGAGGTTTACCCCGTACTGCTGCGCCAACTGCTGAAAGTACGCCACGCGCTGTTCAGGCGAGGACGTGCGGAGGGTGTAGTCCGCTTCCATCAGCGCCTTTACCGCTTGCGCGGGCTTGATGCCAAGACCCGCAATCGTAGTCTCGTAAGGCGCAATGGCCTCCTTCATTTCGTCGGCAAAGGTCGCCTTCGACAGCAACGGCTCGACGCCTTTACGCATCTGCTCCTCGCGCTGCCATGCGTATTCCTGAATCTTGGGGTCGGCCTTCGCCCAATACTCGTGATAATCCTTCTTCCACGATGCCGGGGGCTTGCGCCACACGGGTTCCTCGGCAGGCTCCGTGACGGGTTCAGCGGGTTCAGCCTTTACCTTCGGGGCAAACCGCCCCGACTCGTCGCGCACCGTTTCAACGGGCTTCGGGGTTTCGGGCTGTTCGCCCGACAACTCCGCTACGGTTTCCACGCCCTCAAACTGCTCTGCCAACTTTTCGCGCCGGGTGTCTTCCATCACTTTCTCCTGTGGGGATCATTGGTGAATCGCGCATTGTCACGCAGTCTGTCGAGGATGCGATTAGCCTCGGCGTGCGTCATGCTCTGAACTTGTGCAATCAACCGCTCTTTACGGGTGTCCTTTATCTCAGGGGCGCGGTAGTGCTTGGTCGGGTCATCGTTGCCGACCTCCACGCAGCCGTAAGCCTTCAGCATCCGACGATGCTGCGACCGGGACGTGACCATCTTGCCGTCGAGCATGGACTTGTAGGGCGTGATATCGGGCTGAACGTAGTGGTATTGCCCACCCTTGCCCTTTACCCGCTCGACCAACTCGCCGTCATTCCAAACGTAGGTGCGTTTCATAAAAGCAACAGTACCTCCTCGTCATCCATTTCCAGATACGCCGCATAAATCTTTTCGGCAGCGTCCAAGTCGTTCAGCAGCGCGTCCCAATCAAGCGATGGGACAGCCGTAGACGCTTTTACAGCCGGTTTGGTGAACGGGGCGACTATCGCCTCGACTACCTGCGGCCTGTCCTCTAGCAGCGTTTCGTATGCGTCCTGAATCTGCGCTCGGCGGCGCTTTCGCGCCTCGGTGTCATCGTCAAACTTCCTGCGCCGCTTTTGATCGCCGTCGTGGGTGTCGATGACCACGATGGGCGTACCCGAGTAAAGCAGATTGGCGTTGTTCCCCGTGTACGAGTACACCCCGCCATCCGCAACAAGCGTATACGCCCCTGCGGTTCCGTACGTCAGCGTGGCATTGTTGCCGGTATACGAGTAAACACCGCCATCGGCTGACAGGACACGGTTAACCCGTAGCGTGGCATCGTTGCCGCTGTACGAGTAAACCCCACCCGCAGCGGTGAGCGTGTATGCCCCCGCCGCAGGTTGGTTGAACAGCAGTAAAAGGCTCACTCGGCCTCCGTCTGCATCGGCACAGCGAAGCCGCCGCGCTCGTCCTCCGTCAAGGCAACCGCTACACCAAGCGCAATCAGCGCAGCGCCGTCAGCATCGGACACGATAGCCAACTGTCCGGCTTGCAGCACTTCGCCATACAACTCGGTATCGAGCGCAATAAGCACTTTCATGCAAAGAACACATCACCCACAATGTCGTTAAGACCCACCGCCGCGTTGTCCGCATCAGCCGCGCCCGTGACCGTGGTCAGCCCGATACCCGTGGCGAATGCAATGCCGCCTTCGATGTTGAATGTGTTGACGTTGTTGGGCGGGATTGCAATCGTTCGCACAACGCCAGTACCAGCCGTGGGCGTCGTTGTCTGATTGTGCAATTTGACGTATCGCCACGCCGCGTTCGTATTCGCCAGCGACCAGCCAATTACGCGACCGGGCGATCCTTTGACAATCGTCGCATTCGTCGTGGCGGCAGAAACGAGGTGCGTACCGGACGCTGCGCCCGTGGCATTGGCGCGGTACTGCTGGCCCACATCGCCAATCGCAGCGGTACCTGCCGCAATGGTGGCGTTGGCGACAGTCGCCGTGACCGTGCCGGAGACAGGCTGCGTCGGGCCAGCGGTAGCCTGCACGACAGGGAGCGCCGCCTGCGTACCGAGCGGACGCACACCCGCAAGGTAGGTCGGGACGTTGCAATTGTCCTCGACCGCCACGAAGCCGACCGTCCAAGTGGTCGTGGAGGCGGGAGCGGTCGAGCCGTTGAACGACCACAAATAGAAATACAACTCAATGTCATCGTCGGGGATGTTTTCGATGCGTGAGGCGCGGGTCGTGACGGTCGGCGTGGTACCGGACGCGACGAGCGTATCGGCCCAGTTGATGTTGCGCCCGTCTGCGTAGGTCTGCATCACATGACCGGGGCTTGCAGTCGTGTTGATGGTTGCAGTCGTGTCGCCGCTGTTCCAGCCACGCCGCTGCGCGTCTACCGAGGCGTTGGTCGCCGTCGTGCCGCTGTAGAGCGTGCGGATGTAGTTCCAGCCGAACAGATCAACCGTGCAAGAGCCGGACGCAGGCCAGCCCGCCACCGTGAAGTTGATGGTGTCTACGCTCGGGATCGACGCAATCGCGTAGCGCCCCGGCACACCGTTCGCGCCGCTGATTGCGCCGACGAACATGAACTGCCCGACATTGTTGGCGGTGAATCCGTGCGCGGTCTTGGTAACGGTGATACTCGTCGCGCTGTTGATGGTGCAGGACAAGCCCTCGCCAATTCTATCGGCCAGCATCGCCACGAAGTTTTGGTTAGCAATGCGCTGCGAGAGGACGGTCTTGTGACGCGCCGTGAGCGACCCACGGAACGAGGTCGTGGAGCGGGCGAGGAACTCGCTATTGGCCGTCGTGCCAGTCGTGACGAGCAGGTTGCTCGACCCCTGTGTGACACCCATGCCCGTACCGAGTCGCCGCTGCGTGAACTCGGACGCAAGCAGGCTTGACCCGGTATCCGCGAAGCCGACCGACCAGATATCGGCGGGAGACTGACGCACGACCGCGCCACCGTCACCGAACAACGGGTGGCTCGTCCGCACGCGCATATGCGTTGTCGAGTCGGCAAGGCCGTCCGACACCTTCATGCGCTGGTATTGCGCCCCGGCAATATCGTCGGTGGCGACCGATTCACCAGTACCCGGCAGAATTACGTTGTCAGCCATAGTTTTTAACTCAGCGTGATGGCAGCGCCAGTAAAGTCAACGGTAAAGGTTTCGGTGTTCGCCATCGTGATAGACGAGCCGTAATCCCACCAGCCAACAAGCGGATCACCCGCCACGGTGTCATCAAACAGCACGACATAGCGGAACGGGCCAACGCTGCCCGATGCCGTCATCACCAAGTCCGCAAGGACAAGCGTGAAGGTGCCGCCCGTCTGCGATGCGCTCGTCGTGGAGACATTACGCGACGAGAGGTTGGTATAGGAAATCTGCGTGATATCAGCCAACACGCTGTTAGTTGCAACAGGCGCGGAGTTGGTCAGGGCAATCACGAACTGGTCGGTGGCAAGGTTCGCCGCCTCGACCATCGTATCGGCCCACGCGTTGAACTTGTTGTAGGTAGCCATGTTTGCCTCAATTCATCGTCTGCTGATCGCGGACAATCTCAACGCCCGCAGCCCGACCGTCAGCGCCGCGAACGATGCGCTTGGGTGCGTACATCGCCTGCATCGCCGTCTGCAGGTAGGCCAAAGTCTCGGCGTATTGCTGCGCCTGCTGCGCCTGCATCTGCTGCAAGCCCTCCATCGCCTGCCGCAAGTCGTTGTTGACCGTCTGCGCCATCGCTTGCGTCTGCGAGGCTTGCGCTTCAATGTTGGGAAGGTCAACACCGGGGTTGGCAGAGATACGCGCCACAAGGATTTTCGTCTGCGCGTCGAGATTGGCTTTCCATTTCTCCAACTCGGTCTTGTTCTGCATTTCCTGCGCCTTCAACTGCGCTTCAAACTGCATCCGCTGCGCCTCGGCCTGCTGTTCAGCGGCGATACGCTGTTGCTCCATCTGCAACTTGGCGCTCTCAACCTGCTGCGCGGCCTGCATCTTCGCCTGTTCCAACTGCATCTGAACCTGCGCCTTCTGCTGCTCGACCTGCGCTTGACCCTCTGCGGCTTGCTGCTCAGGCGAGGGCTGACCCTGCGCCGCCTTCATCTGCTCCATCGCCTGCTCAATGGCACCCTCTAGCGGACGCGCCTGCTTGAACGCCTGAACGCCGAACTTCATCAGTTCAGACATAACCGGAGCCATCTCAGGACGGGCAACGGCAACCGGCAACGCCTGCTGCATGAACCCGCCGAACGCCTGCAAGAACTCCATGCGGTCTTGCTTCATCTGCGCTTCGTCAATCTGGACGAGGCTATCCGCAGCAACGTCGATGCGGAAGTTACGCAGCGGGCTGTCCTGCAACAACTCTAGCGCCTGCGGGATGACAGCCTTATCCGCGTCTGACATCTGCTCGGCAGCGGCATACGCGAGGATGGTCTGCGGCTGGAATTTGGTGCAGATGATCTGCGCCTTCAACCGCAGCAGTTCCGTGGCAAAGAGCGCCACATCCTCTTGCATCGACCGCAAGCGGAGCGAGGCATACTGCCCCTTAATCTGCTGCGCCGTCGCCGTCTCACTTGCCGCAGTCTGACCCCGGATAATGTCCGAGATACCCGTAATCTCGTAAATCTGACCCTTGATTTGCTCACGCGCCGAATAGCATTGAATCAGCGCACCGGCAATCTGATCAATAGGCAGCAGGTCGACCGACCCCTTCAGCCCGCCCTTCTCGCTAAACGCCATCCACTTGTCGACCGGGATAAGCGCATTGTTTTCGCCCTCGGTCAGCAATCGCTGCAAAGCCGGTTGCGATGCGTCATACACGCCGCGAACGCGCAGAGCCTTAACCAGTCCGTCGATGCGGTCAGACAGGATATCCAACTCGGCGGCTTGGTCTTGGTAAAGCGTGAAGTCCGGCACCGGAACCAGCGTGTCGCTCGTCGTGGTGGCGTACAGCGGGCGAGGGCAAGGAAAAAAGCCTTCCAGACCAAGCGGGTCGTCGCGCTCGTCGATGATCTGCGGGTAGCCCTTGCAGAACCAGAACACGCGCTTGGTGGTCTTGTCCCACAGTTCGCATATCTTGGCGCGGTTGTTTACCCGCTTGCGCTCGTTGTAGGCGTTAAGCGGCTCAGGGCCAGAGTCCAGCGGGATGACCTTTGCCTTGTCCTCTCCGAAACGCTCTACGAGGGCTTCATGGGTCATGTACACCCACCGCCATACGCAGGTCACTTCCTCCCACGTCCGCGCCGTAGAGTGTCCAAAGTCCTTCCAATGGACGTAATCGGCGGGGGCGCACTCGTATTCGATGCGCTCCAAATCCGCGCCCTCGACGTCCTCGGTCGCCTGCAACCCTTCATCGCCCACGCCGATGCGCGTAACGTGCGGCTCGTACCGCACCCATGCGATGCCGCGACCGGGGAGGAACCTGTCCTCGACCGCATACCGCATGGCAGCGCGGAAATCGGGGTAATGCTCAATCTCAAAGTCTAGCGCCCGCTCGACAAGCGTAGCCGCTACACGCCCTACCGGATCGTTGTCGCCAAACCGCCGCGATACATCGGCCTTCGGCAACCGGGCGAACACCGCAGGCACAAGCGTCTGGACATTCGACCAGAGGATGTTGAACTTGGCGGTTTCGTTGTTCGTCTGCCCGCGAGTGTCATCGCGGTACCGCTTCAGAATCTTCTTCGCCCGCGCTTCCCACTTGCCAAACTCGGAGTCATACGACGCGATGACGCCGAGCCACTTTTGCACGGGGCTGGTTTCAATTTCCATCATTCGCGCCTCAAGATTTTGACCTTCTTTTCCTCACCGGGGAACACGACAAAATTGCGCGTTCCGGTGCCGTCCTTACCGCGACTGCCTGCGTCTAGGTAGCGAATGCCGGGGATTCCTGCCTCTTGAAGCAACTTTGATGCTTTTACGCTTTCTGCATTGGCGCGATTAGACAAATTCATGCTCAATAGCCGATATGCTTCGCCCATTGTTTTTGTTTCGCCTTCAATGCCTGCGCTTGCATATGGAGTTTTTGCGTATTCAAGCATTGCGCGAATTTGTTTGTTTTTTGACTTTTCCAATGCCGCTAATATGCTTGGCGACTGCTCACTCAACGGCTTATCCCAATCAAGCATACGGTCAATCATCTCGTCGGGGAGGTCGAGGGTGTAGAGGTGGCCGCCAGTTTCAACGGTTGCGCCTTTCCTTCGCCATTCCCGAGCAATTTCTATCGCTTTTGCGTAATTTTCATTGCGCGGTCCATACTGCCCGCCCAATCGGTCAATAGCGGTGCGGAACGGATCTTCGTGCTGCCCGTCGTGTGCAGCAAGGATTTCATTAATAGCGATTGATTCGGGGTCGTTTACGGAGCCTTGCCCGCGCTTTGCGGCAATTTTTTTCCCGTCTATCAAAATTACATCTTCTGACAATGCTTTCCGGTAAGTCTCGCCAATGTTTCTGTTTTCGGCTATGTAATGCCCATGCCCGTAAGCCTGCGCTCCCTCGCCCGTACCAATCTTCGACGAGTCAAGTTCGCCCAACGGATTGTCTGGCGTAGGCTCAAACTTGTGCGGGGAGCCTTGATAGCCCTCCAGTTCCAACATCGGCCCACGGCGCAACGCAGACGCAAGGCGCAGCGGGTTGATAACCTCACCCGCAAATTGACCCATCGCCCGAGGGCTTTCAAACGCATTTACGATGGGGTCAACAAGAACCGCTTTGCCCGTCTGGATCGGTTGCGTTATTAATCCTTTGCCCAATGCGCCAAAGCCTTGCGCCGTGGCATCAAGGCGCGGCGTAGGGGCGCGGGCAGCGGCGGCATCGGAAAACTCTGCGGTGTTCATCCGTCCGATGTTGGGGTCGCTCGTCAAGGCTTCGTAGGCCATACCGCCAACGTCACGCGCACGATTGGCAAGCGTACCCGCTACGCCAGAGCCGAACTCTGCCGCCCGGTCGCGCATGGCACCGAGGTACTCCAGCGCAGCAGCGATGCGGCGACGGTCAGCCATTACGCCGAGAAGATGCCCACAGCGGCGACAGTCACGCCCGCGCCCGTGGTCACGCGCCACGCACCCGAGGCGCTAACAGCGTTCACCTCTAGGCTATACACGCCGACCGGGGTGGTGGCTGGCATCGTAAAGACCGTGATTGCGTTGTCGAGAATCGTAACCGTCGAGGTGGCGGCGGTGTTCACAACAACGATAATGCGGTGCAGGTAGTCACCGATTGCACCCGTGCCGCCGAGGACTTGGTTAGTCTGCGAGGCCGCGACCGTTTCGTATTGGAAGCGGTAGGGATCAGCCGTACTCATATCCGTGTTCTCCGACTCGTCTGCGCCGTCGCCCACATATCGTTGAGCGTAGCGGTGTTGGTTGGCCCGACCATCAGCGGTCGAGGTTCCGCAGGGCGCTCCGTTGTCGGCGCGTCCTCTCTGTATGCCAATGCTAGCATACGAAATGCGTCTGCCGGATGCGAAGCCCAATCGTGGCGCGGCGTCTGCCTAAACGCTTTCTTGTCCTCGTCGTACTCGCGCTGATACTGCCGCAACGCTTCGATGCCGTCCCTGCACCCGTCCTCGTTGAACCAGCAGCGCGGCAAGACCTGACGCACCGCTTGGATGCCGTCCTGCACGGACAGTTCAGGCACCACGGCAAGGTTCGCAAAGCCTAGATGCGATGCCAGTTGTTCGATGATGCTTTTACCCGCAGCCGCTAGCGTCTTTGCTCTAGCGTCATGCGGCAAGTAGTGTTTGGCGTAGCGGTAGGGCTTTACCTTTACGGCATCCGCTATCTGCTCAATGCTTGCGCCGCTGACCGAGTAAAAGTCGATGACGCGCACCTCGCCGCGCAGCACTTGGTAAAACCAGATGGCGGTATCGTCCTTGTAACCCAAGTCCCATGCGGTATAGACCTTTAGATGCTCGTCGTGCTTGACGCGCCCGATGCGTCCCTGATCTTGCGCCTCGCGCATTTCTTTACCGTAGAACGCGCCGAGGATGGCGGCTTCAAAAGAACACTCGTATTCCTGCAAGTACTGGTCTTCGCTCAATTGCGCCCGTGCTGCGTTGAGTTCCGACACCGGCAGCAGGCCGCTTGTCGAGGCCGGGAGCCGCAGCATGAACCACTCGTCGGGTATCCGCTGCGCCGTCTGGTAAATGTCCCAAAATTGATTCTTGCCCTTTGGCGTACCGGCGAATACCGCCCACCCCTGCTTGTCCGATAGCGCAGGGCGTATGACATTACCGAACACCGAGGGCCGAAAGTCGCCGTACTCGTCGAGGTAAATGCCGCTGAAGCCTAGACCGCGCATGGCATCCGCGTTGTCTGCGCCGAACAGCCCGACCTTTGCGCCGTTGAGTAGCGTTAGGGTCATCATCTGCTCGTTAGCGTCCGCGATCAGCGGGGCGGCGTAGAACTTGAAGTAGTCCCACGCGATGCGCCTAGCCTGATTCTGGTAAGGCGCGACATACCCGAACAAACCGTTAGGCCCGGTATACATCACGGCAGCGCGGATAATGTCGTTTACCGCTGCGACTGTTTTACCGGCTCTGCGATGCGCGACGAGGCAGGCCCACCGCTTCGTGCGGCCGTGGAAAGGGAGAAACGCCCGCCGTGGGTTGTACGGCAGGACGATTTCAGTCAACGGGATTGCCCCATGTGATTACTATGCGCTGCGCTTCGCCGTCCTTGCCCGTGACCTCGCTGCGCTGCAACTTCGGCACATGGTATTCCAGCAACGAGGTAAAGCAGCCGAACGCCGCCTCTGCTCCACGGTCGCGGTGTATCTCGTCTAACCACCCCTGTAGGCGGTCTGCGTTGCCGTCCACGAATCGCGCTATAGCCTCCCGTGCGGCGGCTGTGGCCTTGTTAGGGCTACCTTTGGGGCGACCTGCTGGCATAGGTAAATATTCCTGAATTGTTTATTGTGTGAAACAATAGCCGTGTTTATGCGCGTATTGTATCAAAGCAGCCTGCGTGCCGCACCAATCCGCGCTTCGGCAATCTTGACATACTCGGCGTCTCGTTCGATGCCGATGAAGTCAAAGCCTTCCAGCATCGCGGCTTTACCCGTTGAGCCTGACCCCATGAACGGATCAAGGACGGTGCCGCCCGGTGGGGTGACGAGGCGGCAAAGGTAGCGCATCAGGTCGGTGGGTTTGACGGTGGGGTGTGTGTTTTTCCGCATGGTAATGCTTCCCATGCTTCCATCGCGGCGACCAGACATTCCGCCTGCCACGCCTGCCACGCCTTCATCGCGGTCTTTCGCGCTCGCCTTCGCGCAGTAGAAGAAGCGGGCGGCAGAGCCGGAGTCGCCATAGCCGAGGTCATCCATTGGCGGCTTTGGAAATATGCCGCCGAAAGTGTGACCGCCGCTGTTGCGCCTAACAGCCGTGCCGCCTTTTGTGTCAGGAAACAGCCCCACCACCTCCTCGCTGCCGTCGTGTATCAAGTTGGCGGGCCAGCGGCCAAGTCCGTTACTGTTGTCGATAAGTCCCGCCTCTCGCTGGACGATGTAACTGGACCCCTCGGTGCGTGCGTTGTTAAATCGGCCCAACGCCTCACCCGTCGCCACCCTGCACCCATCCACATTCAGCGCACCCGTGCCGTGCGCCAACACATTCTCGGCTACCGTGCCGATAAGCGGCTTGCGGGCTACGGTGATAGGTTCCAGCGCGGGTTTCAGGGCGGTACCCCATCCGGCCCACTTGCGGGCGGCGGGTGTGGCGGGGGCGGTGTAATTGTATTGCCCAGACGAAGTGTCTAGCGCATTCCACCCGCTGCCTTGCCCCAAATCAGACAAGGACACTTTTCGAATGCCCACCACCTCCCGCTCCGCGCCCGCCGCCTTATCAATCGCCTTCGATACATCCAGCGATTTCGGAAACCCGGACGCATATACCCAAGCAATCATGTCGCGTATTTCAAACCCCGCATCTTCAATCCGTACCGCCATCCGATGCTGTGTTCGCGTACCGGCAAAGGCGAGAAGATGCCCGCCCGGTTTCAGCACCCGCAAACACTCGCGCCATATCGCCTCGCTCGGTACATCGTAATCCCACCGCTTGCCCATAAATGACAAGCCATAGGGCGGGTCGGTCACGATGGCATCAACGGAGTCGGCGGGCAGCGTCCGAAGCACATCCAGACAATCCCCCGTGTAAATCATCGGCAATGCTCCGGTCTTATCGCCAACTGGTAAAGTTCCCGCAACTGCCTCACCGTCGCCTCGGGATCGCGTGCCTCTATCCACTCGCCGCGTGG
>Ga0315900_10012497_pt1 | contig 10406 bp, 6 predicted proteins | sample LakEriMetagenome_FD_203521 | JGI IMG/M metagenome (GOLD analysis project Ga0315900, IMG submission 203521) | Freshwater fungal communities from buoy surface, Lake Erie, Ohio, United States - Buoy 12 MA114 | ecosystem: Environmental > Aquatic > Freshwater > Lake > Lake biofilm | place: USA: Lake...
CCTCGCCCACCACCACCACGGAGGTCGCCGTGGGCCACGCGGCATCGCGCAGCGTGTTGCCGCTGGTGTTCGTGTTGCTCCAGGACACTCCCCCGTTGGTGGTCCGTGCGATGCGGCCCAGATCGCCAACGGCCACGCCGTTGTTGCCGCTGAAGGCCATGCCGCTGAAGCTGGTGAACTGGCCGTTGCCGGGCTGGTCGTAGGTGGTGGGCCAGGTGGTGCCACCATCGGTGCTGCGCCGCACCTGGAAGGGATAGGTGTCGATGAAGAAGAAGCCCGTGCCCACGATGTTCGTGGGCGACTGGTACTGCATGGCGTAGAAGGCCGAACCGATGAGCTGGAACCCGAGCGGGTCCATCAGGGGCAGCTCCACCCACGTGTTGCCCCCATCGGTGCTCCGCAGCCAGCTGCCGGGCGTGCCGATGCAGAGCCGCTGCGCATCGTAGCTGTCGATGCTGTGCAGCGTGGTGGTGACGGGAACGGGCACGGGTTGCCATTGGGCGGCAAGCCCCAAGGGAAGGACCGCAAGGGCCACGAACAGGTTGCGCATGGGGTGAAAAGTGCGGTGAAAATAGCCCTGTCCCACGCCTCAGCGTGCGCGCTTGATGACCAACAGTTCGCCCAGAACGGTCGTCGTGAGCATACCGGCGCTGAGCTCGATGAGGGTGCCTTCGGGGTAGGTGCGCGGTGCGTGCAGTTGGTCCTTCACCGCTGGCGGCAGCATACTGGCCGCGATGCGCGCCACGGCCTGCGCATTGAACACCATGCGCACCAAGGGGTCGCCACCACGGGGAAAGAGGTAGAACAGCCGCTGACGGCCCAGTTCGGCGGTGACGTACCAGCCGCTGGTGGTGCTGAACCGCCAGTGCAGCTCCGGCGCCGAACGCGGTCCCGCCACGGTGGACAGCGCCTGTTCCACCGCATCGAACGCCGCACCCACGCGCTGGCGCAGGGCCCGCAGGTCGGGCGCGGCCGCTGGGTCGAGGAAGGGGTCGGGGGTGGTCATGCTCACTCGTTCACAATGCGCAACCGCCGGCGGAACACCTCCACGCCATCGCACAGCACCACCACGCTGTAGCGCTCGGGGGCCAGGGCCGAAAGATCGAGCGACACGCGGCCCTGGCGCAAGCGGCCGAGGTCCTGCTGGTGCAGCTCCAAGTATGAGGATGAACGTGCTTCCTATTCCGGCACACACTCACCTTCTTGACATGTGAACCCCGGTGGACAAACGATGCCACAATCGCCACAATTGGCCGGGTCGGTCAGTAGATCGATACCCTCATCCTGCTGACCATCGCAGTCATTATCGAGCCCGTCACAGACTTCCGTGGCACCCGGGAAGATCGCATCGTTACCATCATCGCAGTCACCCGCTTGGCCGACATATCCTACGGGTTGCTGGCAGGTCGGTTGCTGAACAAGGTCGGTACCCCATCCGTCCCCATCCAGATCGCGATACCAGACCGGCGCACCCTGCTCATCGATCGCGCCATTGCAGTCGTTATCAAGGCCGTCGCCGCCTGTGCAGGGGTCCGGGGCGCCCGGACGAACAGCATCATTGGAATCATCGCAGTCACCCGCTTGGCCGACATATCCTACGGGTTGCTGGCAGGTCTGTTGCTGATCCTGATCGGTGCCCCATCCATCACCATCCACATCGCGGTACCAGACCGGTGCACCCTGCTCATCGATCACGCCATTGCAGTCGTTATCAAGGCCGTCGCCGCCTGTGCAGGGGTCCGGGGCGCCCGGACGAACAGCATCATTGGCATCATCGCAGTCACCCGCTTGGCCGACATATCCTACGGGTTGCTGGCAGGTCTGTTGCTGATCCTGATCGGTGCCCCATCCATCACCATCCACATCACGATACCAGACGGGCGCATCCTGATCGTCCACCGCACCATTACAATCATTATCGATACCATCGCCACCTGCGCACAGGTCGTCAGCCCCTGGGCGAGTGTTGGGGTCCAAATCGTCGCAGTCGCCATTGTTGCCCACATAGCTGGGGTCGGGAGGACTACAGGCCAGCCACCCCCCTGCACTGGCATCACCAAAGCCGTCCTCGTCCACATCGGGATACCACAAGGTCCCGATGCTCTCATCCGATTCTCCATCGCAGTCATTATCGAGGCCATCACAGAGCTCAGCAGCGCCAGGGAATACGGTGCCGTTCCCATCATCGCAATCACCAACCTGCGAAACATAGCCGGATGGTTGCACACAGGTCTGCTGCTGGTCCTGGTCGGTTCCCCAACCATCCTCATCCGCATCGCGGTACCAGACCGGCGCATCCTGATCGTCGATCGCTCCGTTGCAATCATTGTCAATGCCATCGCCACCGGTGCAGGGGTCGTCAGCACCGAGATAAACGGCCTCGTTGGAATCATCGCAGTCGTTGGCATTGGTCACATAGCCCGGCCCCGGCGGGGTTTCTGGGCATGATGTAACGACGCCAGCAAATACACCAAAGCCGTCTCCGTCCTGGTCCGGGTACCAATTGATCGTAACGTCCTCATCCACCTGGCCATCGCAGTTGTTATCGATGCCATCGCAAGCCTCATCTGCAGCAGGGGAGATGTCGTTGTTCGCATCATCGCAATCACCTCCCACCTGCACCGCACCTGGAGGGGCTGTGCAGGTCTGCTGGGCTGTGGCGGGGTCGCCGTATCCATCTCCATCCAGGTCGGCATACCACGTGGCGATGAGGTCCGCCGATCCATCGCAGCCGTTATCAAGACCATCACAGGCCACCTCGGGAGCCCCGGGCCAGACCGTGGCGTTGGCATCATTGCAGTCACTTGCAGCAGCCCAGCCGTCGCCATCCGCGTCCAAGAACCCCACACAATCGGCCCATTGCCCTAGACACCCAGAGGAGACCCAACATGACATGTCTGTGCAACCCTGAAAAAAATAGCAAACGAACAAGTCCTGATAACAACTATTGCAACTAAGGCCAATCGGAACTCCGTCATTCGACAGCTCTTCCTGTACACAGACCCAGTCGACCAGGCCGGTGCTGGCGCCGCATTGGAAGGCCGCTATTATGATCGCCTCGAAGTACTCGGCCTGATGCTGAGCGATCCAGTTCGCCTCGGCCGGAGTGCATTGCTGAGAACACCCTTGCCCCGGGAAGACCAAAGGATCCGCATCATCACAATCCCCCATGGTCAGTACATACCCAGCGGGCTGGGCACATGCGGCCAAGGTCACCCCTTCCACGCCATACCCATCCCCATCTGCATCCTGGTACCATAGCACCCCAGCAAGCGGATCGGCGCTATTGTCCACCTGCCCATCACAATCATTGTCCAGGCCATCGCCGCACAACTCCATTCCGTTGGGGTGCACATTGGGGTTGGTGTCGATACAGTCCACTGGGCCACATCCCGGGATGTTGTAATAGCCGTCGCCGTCGGCATCCACGCAGCCACCATTCGCAGCACTGACTCCGGGTATGATCACATAACAACCATTGCCTTGTTTCAGTGTATCCCCCAGCAGGGATACGGTGAAACAATCGACTGCGCGTGCATGCAGCGCATAAGGCACACTGAGCAATTGGGTGGTGCCCATGTCCACGAATCCCGCGCCTGTGGCATTCATCTCCACCTGAATGAAGTGGGACGAAGCACCCCAGCCAATGGCCTGGAAAGAGCCCTGCGTTGGCGTGCCGATGCCGATGGCAATGCTGAACAGTCCGAACGGGCTGGTGGTGACGTTGTGTGTCTCCTGATAGGCTACAGTGCCGCTCGGACCGCCGGAGAGGATCGAGATGCGTAACGCAATGGCTTGGTCAGAGAGCACCTGACCGCTGGCATTGCGCGCAACGCCTTGGAAATCGAAGGCCTGGGGAGCCTGCGCGGTCAATAGGGTGCTGAACCCGAGCGCTAAGAGAAGTAGAAGTTGACGCATGATCGAACGTGTCAAGGAAATTGGGCAGGTCGTGTATTGGTGGGCACCACGCCACCGATGGTCTGAAGGACAGGGTCGCGGTCGTTATCCTGCCCGGTGTATTTCACTTTGCCATCGAGGTTCACATCCTCGGCGCGATAGCCGGATACCACCGCCGTGGGAACCACGCCACCAATGGCTTGTAGAATGAGGTCGCGGTCGTTGTCCTCCCCTGTGTACTTCACCACCCCATCACCGTTGACATCCCCTGGCCACTGCAGGTACCTGTCATCGCGGAACCGGAGCGCGTCCGTTCCACCATGTACGGGAACAGACCCGTCCGTGAGGTCGATCTCCGTGGCGACCTGGCCCAGTACTACAGGGAGCATGGTCATTACGGGCAGATGATTGCGATGGTGGACCGCCACATGGTAAGCCCCTGGCAATGCCATCATTCGCAAGGGGGATGAGCCGTCCAGATCGACCACATCGCCGTCGCGTTGCACCAAGGCCGCGCGACCGACCACCACCTGCCCTTCGTTATCCTGTTTGCGAAGCTCGACCCAGACCCAATCCACGATCGCATCGGGTCCGTTGATGACCAAGGCCCCTGGTGAAAGGCTATCCACCCCGAACGAACCGGCAGGGTCGTATCCCAATGCCGTGTATGGCTCACTGTCCGGTATCAGACCCGCTGACCGCAAACTATCGTGCATCAGACCGACACCCTCGTCATAAGGACCGTCCAGCAGAACTCCGAAGCGTAACGACAACTCCACGCCCTCTGGTTGCTGAACACCGGTGGTGATCAGCCGATCACCCATCGCCAACGATGCACTCGAGGGCTGCCCGAGCGTCCAACCCAGATGAACCCCTTCGGAACTGGCTGCCCCGCCAGCTGGTATGATGGCCTGCGGAACGATCGACTGTGCATGAACAGCGATCTGTGCGCACACGCACAACAACAACAACACGTAGGCCCGTAGCCTCATGGTAGCTGCCTTTGTCCAGTTTCCCTTGGTCTGCATCATTCAGGTCGTTCCGTTCAGGTGGGTGTTCGAGATCAATACATCACTCACATTGTGAACACACCATCAAGATTAGGAGGACACATGACCTGAAGACACTGACGATCATCAGTTCCGCGGCAACAAAGGGGCTTTTTGGACCACCCACTAATGCCCTGCACAAGGGAGGCGCGCCTGGCGCCCCTCACTCCTTGACGATCCGCAACCGTCGGCGGAACACCTCCACCCCATCGCACAGCGCCACCACGGTGTAGCGCTCGGGGGCAAGGGCCGAAAGGTCCAGTGCCACACGGCCCTGGCGCAAGCGACCGAGGTCCTGCTTGTGCACCACGGCACCGGCGGGGTCCAGGACATGCAGGCGCACCGCTGCTTCGCGGTCGGAGAAATAGTCCAGCACCGTGGGTCCTGCGGTGCGTGTGGGAAAGAGGCCGATGTCGGGCACCGTGTCGCGTTGAACGGGCGCATCATGGGCCACGCGGAACTGGTGGGTAACGCCATGGCCATGATCGCTATTAAAGCGATGCAGCAGGCGGCCCTCGCCATCGAGCAGACGTAGCACGCCGCGCCCACCCTTGGTGTTGTACCAGAACTCCAGCCCATCGCCCGCGGTGTCGGTGAGGGCCAATGTGTAGCACCCTTCGGCCAGGCGCAAGGTGTCGGTGTAGGTGCGGGCGCTGTCCAGCGTGCCCAGTGGGTGTTCCAGTGCCACGCCCCCCCACGCGCCCTTCACCAGCAGGGCGTTGTGCATCGGCTCGTTGTTGGTGAGCAATTGCACGAGCAGCGTGGCCGGGTACACCGGCACGGGCGTGAAGGTGCTGCGCAGGGTATTGTCGTGCGGCCACGCATCGGCCTTGCCGTTGGGGCGCTCCAGCCTCACCACGAACACCGACGGTCCCGTTCCTTCCACCATCCCCGGCAAGGCCACCGTGGTCGTCGCGTTGAACGCGAGATGGCCGGTCCAGCGGTGGGTGCGCAGCGTACTTCCTTCGGTGCCGTACACGATGTCCACACTGCGCAAGGGCTCGGCGCCCAGGTTGCGCAGCTCCACGATGGCCGCACCACAGGCGGGGTTGCGCAGGCGGTGCAGGGGGGCATCGCTGGGCGCCAGGATGTCCACAAGCGCAACATCGTATTTGGCGCGCGGGGCCTCCAGTTCCATCAGGTAGGCGGCGATGTCCCAGCGGGCGGTGCTGCTGTCGTGCGCATAGGGCTCCATCACCACGTCCACCGTGTGGGTGCGGGCACGGCCCTGGAGCGGCACATCCACCACATCGGGCTGTTGCAGCTCGCCGGGGCACCAGTTGCCACGGTCGAAGATCCATGTGCCGGCCTGCGGCTGCAGGGGGTTGGTGCCGCAATCGCGCCACAGGTCGCGGCGGTCCACCGTGCGGCCATCGAAGCGCACCTCGCGCCACTTGCGACAGAACTCGGCACAGCCATCGTCGGCGTGCATGCCGTGACCGGTCTGGTGCAGGCGCACACGGGCCTGTGCGGCACGGGCATCCATGGTCAACGTGCGCGGCGGCACGGCACGGGCAAAGGGTTGCGCGGTGTCGCCATAGAGGAAGTGTCCGAGATGCAGGGTGTGTACGGCGAGCACCCGCGCGGCCGGCGGGCCGGTGATGCAAGCGAAGTCGAGCGTGATGGCCCAGCCACGGTCGTTGTTCGGCTCGAAGCCGCTGTGCACGTAGATCACCTCCACACTGTCGCGCAGCACCGTGCTGAAGTCGGTGACGTCCACCTGCCATGTGAAGGACCAGGGGTTCCGGAAGTAGCTGCCATAGGGCGTGAGCATGCGGGCCACCTCGATGGTGTCGGTGGTGCCCAGCGGATGCACCAGGATGTGGTCCAGGTAGTCCCACTCGGCGCAGCGCAGACTGTCGGGGCAGGCGAAGGTGACGGTGAGCAGCACCTGGCGCAGGTCCACCTTGGGCGCTGGGAAGCGCACACGGGCCGGGAAGGAGCGCACCCCGGCAGCGGGGTCCGTAACGATGGTGGCGCGCTGGTGGGGGCGGACATGCAGGGTGTCCTGGGCGACCATGGACCAGGACAGGAGCAGGGCGAGGAACACCAGCAGCGCGCGCATGGCGCAAGTTGGGCATCCTGCTCCAGCCGGAAAAGTCCGGGGGCAACGACCGGCCACGGAGAGGGTGGCACGTAACTTGTCCCTTCGCCGCCGCCCCAACCCATCAAGACCATGCGAACACGACTCTACGCCTTCCTCACCGCCCTGTTCACCACCGCCACATTGCTGGTGAACGCCCAGCTCTCCCCCGCTTGGACCGTGAACACCGGACCGGCCCAATGGATGCGCATCACCTCGGCCGGCGCCCTGGTGGTGGGCACCAGCGAAGGCCTCAAGGGCGTGGACCCCGCCACCGGGCAGGTGTCCTGGACCATTCCGGAACTGGCCAACGTCACTGAAGGCGGCTACGCCGAGGTGGACCGCACCCCGTTCATCACGTTGGTGCCTGCGGACAGCCCCGATGACCTCTTCATCGTGGAGCCCTTCTCGGGCCAGGTGGTCTTCAGCAGCGAGCAGGCCGGCATCTCGCGCATCACCAGCAAGTACTTCCTGTATGCCAACAACGCCATCATCCTCGCCGGGCAGAAGGCGGACAAGACGGCAGCGATGGCCTGCGTGGACATGGGCACCGGGCAGGTGCGCTGGACCAAGGACGACAGCTTCAGCCGCATCACGGCCTGCAACAGCGACGGTGCCGACGCCATTCTGCTGTGCACATTCGCCTTCATCTACAAACTGGACGCCGCCAGCGGGAAGGAGATCTGGAAAAAGGGCCCCAATCCGGAGGCGGAGAAGATGAGCGCGGGCATGGGCAACCTGATGGCCTTGATGGACAAGAACGCGGCCAACATCAACCTGCCCAACGTGAGCGGTGTGTTCGTGACCACGCAGAACGCGCCAGGCATTTGCATCCTGGGCATGCAGACCGAGCAGCGCAGTGAGGTGACCGACGCCCAAGGCAAGAAGACCATGCAGGTCAGCTACAGCACCTTCATCAATGCGTTCCGCACCTCCGATGGCTCCTACGTTTGGGAAAAGCCGCTGGAAATGCCGCAAATGATGGGGGCCATCGTTCCCCTTGAGCGCGGCCTGCTGGTGGGTGCCGGCAATACCAAGAGCATTGACATGCTCGACTACAACTCCGGCAAGGGCCTCTGGGGCAAGAATGGGAAGGGCATCAACGTGAAGGGGGTGCTTGCCGGTGCGGTGGCGTTGGACCAGGGCGTGCTGCTCACCAGCGGAAGCGAGGACGGCGTGGTGACGCTGGTGGATGACCTGGGGGTGGAGAAGTGGAAGAAGCCGGCGAAGCTGGACGGCGTGGTGCGCAGCGTGACCAAATTGGGTGGCGACCTGCTGGTGGCCACGGCACAGGAGGTGGATGTGGTCGACCTGGCCACGGGCTTGTCGCGCCTGGCCAAACCGCTCGAGGGCGGGGCCGGCCTGGTGGCGACCCATGAAGGCACCACCTATGTGTTCAACACGCGAGACGGGCTATTGTATACGGTCGCGGCCACGGGCGGCACGGCCAAACCCCTGAACAGCGCTCCAGTGGAGTTCGAGGGCAAGGAGTCGCCCACGGCGTTGGAGGTGCTGCCCCAGGGTCTGCTGCTGAGCAGCGACCAGAACCTCGCCCTGCTGGGCACCGATGGTTCGGTGAAGTACCGCAAGTATGTGCCTGCTCCTCGTGAGAGCGGGCTGGTGCGCGCCCTGAAGTACGCCAGCGCGGTGCGTGCGGCCTACTACACCGCCGCGTTCGGCTATACCAGTGCGGCCTTTGGCAGCGCCGCCCAGAACATCCAGGTGAACGACCCGGGAAGCGCGTTCGCCAAGGACCTCTCCACCGGGCTCTCCGATGTGTATGGTGAAGCCTCGCAGGCGGCGGCCGGAGCCACCAAGCGCTTTTTCCAGGAGGCCAGCGCGCGCTTCAAGGCCTCCAGCAGCACCAACGACATCCAGTATGTGTTGGGCACGGCCGACAAGAGCGGCTACGTGCTGATGGCGCTGCACAAGCACGACGCGAAGGAGGCGATGACCATCCCGCTCGGGAAGGACAAGAACCCGCAGTACGAGGTGGATGCCATCACCAACACCGTGTACCTGCTGAACGGCGGCGAGGTGCGCTGCTTCAAGCCCTGAGGAGCCTGCCCCGCAACGGATAGGCACACGGCCGGGAGGGAACTTCCGGCCGTGTACGTTGAGGCGCATGTGTACGTCATGCTTTGTCGTTGCCAGGCCTCCATCTTGCGTGCCCCTTCTCACCCTCCCCCGCCCTGCGGTCTTTCCGCGGGATGTCGCCACACCGGCGGGCGCGGAACACGGGTCGTTGGATGTGTGCCGGAGCAGGCTGCCACGCCGCCGCGCCGGGGAGCGGGAGAAGGAAGTGCCTCACCGCCTGTTCTGGCGTGGCGCAGGGCTTGTTCTTGGCGCCGATGGTGCGGGTGCGGGCGTGGGCCTCGAGGGCATGCTGCGCTGTTGGTAGTAACGGTGGTCCCTTACGCGCTGCTCGCCCCGGTCGCGGCGCTGTTGGATGTCGTAAGGCACCGTGGGCGGGCGTGCAGGGGCGGGACGCGAAGGCATCGTTCGCCAGGTACCGTCCTGGTAGCGCTGGATCCGCGTGCCATCCCGGCGGAACACATTGCCATTGGGGTCCGTGTAGTGGTCGCGGGTGTCCGGCTTGGTGGTGGGCGGCGGCGCAGGCGCCCGATCGTTCGTGGGCTGTGCGCCACCTTGCACCACGGGGGTGCGTTCGAGCACCGTGGGCTTCACGCCTGCGCGGCGTTCGATGCTGTACAGGTCCACCGGGCGGGCCGTGGGCGCACGCGGTGAGCCGTCCATGATCGAAGGCCGGTGCCCGTAATAGGCCGGACGCGGCGTGCCCGTCCACGGCGGGCAGTACGACCAGGGTCCCCACCAGCCCCAAGCTCCCCAACCATACCACGGACCCCACGGGCCGTACATCCATCCGTGATAGAACCAGTTCCACCCCCACCCCATCCCAAAGCTCCAGCCCATCCAGGGGTCGTAGTACATGTTGAACCCCCACGTGAACGGCCGCGGGTGCCAATAGCCCGGCCAATAGGGGTAGTAGTAGCCCGTGCCCATCACCACCACACCGCTCTGTACGTAAGTGCCGAGGTAGCCCGGGGTATAGCCCGTTACCACCTCGTTCTCCGTCACGTCATAGATGTCCACATAGCGTGTGTTGTAGGCCGGGCTGCTCGGCGGGATGTTCTCCACCATGGCAGGGACCACGGTGCTTACCACCCAAGGGCCCTCGGGCGTATTACTGTCGAACCACACCGCGTTGTGGCAGGCGTGGTAATGACCCTGGATGCGCAGCACGGTGGTGTTGGCGTTCACCGCCAGGTCCACATCGGTGCCATCGATCCGCTCGAACCGGGGAGCGCCATCGTACTTCACCTCCAGCGTGGCCGTGTTGCGGTCCACCGTGGCGG
>Ga0315900_10012498_pt1 | contig 10405 bp, 10 predicted proteins | sample LakEriMetagenome_FD_203521 | JGI IMG/M metagenome (GOLD analysis project Ga0315900, IMG submission 203521) | Freshwater fungal communities from buoy surface, Lake Erie, Ohio, United States - Buoy 12 MA114 | ecosystem: Environmental > Aquatic > Freshwater > Lake > Lake biofilm | place: USA: Lake...
TAATTGAAATAGAGACAATTTATTGAATTATTTTAATAGCTGATTTTAAATAAAGTTTTGCGTCCATTTATAACTAGATAGTAGTAAAAAATATATCAATAACAATATCAAAAAGAAAATAGAGAAGTAAATAAAGAACAAATTAATTTATAAGCTAAAGAAAAAATATAATGTTAGTCATGTAACAAATATATTAACAAAAATAATAAATCTAAACATCAATAAACAATTACTCATATAAACGCAACAAATGTAACAATAAATAATTATAATTGATTTACAATATTTATCATTTTTATATAATTATTATCATCTTCTAGGATTAAATATATTGCTATATGGTGAACTGTAATAAACAGGATTGTTGTAATGTGGGATAACTTGTCTATTTGGCGATATTGATATATTTTGTGTTGGTTGACGATTAATTAAATTTTGATATGGTTGATATTGTTGAGCGATTGAATTAATTCTTTGACCACTTTGAGAATATGGATACATTGAACCTGGATTAACAGGAGCTCTTATTGGTTGTTGATTTGGTCTCTCTTGGTTTCTACCTCTATAATTATTTTCTTGTGCTTTTCTCTATTCATTAAATTTCCTTTCTTCTCTCTACAATGCCAATACTCTTTGTTCCGCCGGGTTTGTTTGTATTCCTGGAGCTTATTATCTTTATTATTTTATTTATCTTTCTTGGTCGTACTACTATTCAGGCTATGTTGATTCTGTGCTTAATATTTCACCTGTTCTTAATTTTTACAATTATTTCTATTTTTATTAACTTGGTTTTTATTACAGTTTTGGTGTTTATATTTCGTCTAAATTTTCATCATCCGCATTATATAAAGCTAATTTTAAATTATCATTAATTTATTTATATTTTTCAACTTTTGATTATATATCTATAATAATATCATCTTCTTCTTTATCATCTAATTTATATATTTTTTATTTGACTTCTTCTGTCATTTATTTGTCTAATTTATTCAATAATGTAACATGTCTTTTATTGACATCTTTTACAAAATCAAATTACTATTATTCGTCTTCAAATTATTATTATTCCTAATCTACCTATTTATTTAATTATTGTGTTTTATTTATAAATTCTAATTCTAAATCGTTTAATTTTAATGTTAATTGTTTTATATTATCATCTTTATCATTTAATTGTGATTTTGTTATTTCTAGTTCTTGTTTTATTTCCTCCTTTTCTTTCTACAATTATTCATTATTATTCTATATTATTACATCAATTTTATCCTATTTTATTATATCCTATTCTTATTATTTTGTCGGTTCTATATTTATATTTTGTGTTACATTTTCTTTCAATTCCTTTTATTTTTATTCAACAGGTTTTATGTTTATATCAGGTATTGTCGCCGCTTTCAATTCCTTTTTTTAATCCTATTATTTTTCCTATTATTACTCCTATTTTTATTTAATAGGTTTTATGTCTATATCTGGTATTGTCACTGATTTTAATTCCTTTTTTTAATCCTATTTTTATTCGATGTTTATTGTAGGTTCTATTTTTATATCGGGTATAACATTTGTTTTTAATTATTTTTATTTATTCTATTATTCGTCGTTTATTTGTTATAATGTTTATTCCATTTATTTTTATTCCTATAAAGTTAATAGATTTTCTTTTAATATTTCATGATTTAATTATTCTTCATTTGATAATTTTATTTCGATATCATTTAATTTTTATTCCATTTCTAATGCTTTATTTTTCATATCGTTTTTTATAGATATAATTGTATTCTATAGTTATTCTGTCTATTATTATTGTTCATCTTATATACGTATTACCTAATTTTTATAATTTTTATTTATTTCTTCTATCTATTACTATTTTTATTATATCGATGTTTTTGTATTGTTGTTGATTAATTCAATTTCTTTATTTTTATCATTTTTTAATTATTCTTTTTCTATATTGTATTCATCCTATTATTTTTATTGTTGCTATTTTATCGACTGTAATTCCTTTTATAAATTTTCGTTCTACTATTCAAATATTTATTCCGCGTCAATTTGAAATTGATTTTGTCCGCCTTTATAATATTCGTCGTCGCTATCCTATTATTTTTATTAATTTGTTTTTATCATAATTTATGCCCCGCCTTAATCATCATTATCGCTGTCACTTGACGAACTCTATGTATCCCGTTATTCTTCTTATTATTCGGCGCCAAATTTTATATTTTATAATTCCTCGTCATTTAATTATAACATTTTTAATATTGTTTTTGTCGTTTGGTTAGGATATTTCAAATTAAACTAAGTAGTATATTCATTAAATTTATCTTTAAATTTATATGTGTCAACTATTTATAACATATATTAAACGTGTTAAACCAATTTTTGATTATTATTCTATTATAATATTTCTTCAAAATATACTGATAACAAATTTAAAAAATTTAAATTATCATTTAATTTTGTTACTTTTTCAGGATCAAATTTATCAATCTACTAGTAAATTTATATTATCTATTATTTATATTCTTTTTCTTCTTTTTCCTATTTTTATTATTGTATTTCCTATTCTTCATTTTCTTCGTCTTCATTTTCTTCGTCGTTCAAATTTTATTGTAATTCTTCTTCCTATTTTTACTACATGTCCTATATTAAAAGTTTAACGATATTATATTTTTTGTTAAAATATTCTTCTTCTTCTTAAGTTCTTGGATTTGTTTTTTCAAGCTATAATTATTACATAATTTCCTATAAAGTTTATATACTTGTCCTTGATTATATATATTCTATCTAATCTTCTTCCTATTGTTATTATTGTAATTCTTGTTCATGTTCTGGATCTTACTATTTAATTTCCTATTATTATTATTTTTGTTCTTCCTATAATTATTATTGTTATTGTTATAATTCTTCCAATCTTTTTATTTCTTCTTCTTCTTCTTATTATTTTTATTCTTCATCTTTTTATTATTTTTATTCTTCGTCTATTTATTATTATTCTTCATTTTCTTATTAATTTTTAACAAATTCTTTTTCTTCTTCTGTTTTTGCATTTTCCTCTGTTAAATTATTCATACGTATTTATTCACCGTATTATTTTTGTAATTTTTTCATAATAGTTATTATTTTTTGTTGGTAATTAAATAACTATCTTCCACCTTTTTACTAACTATTTAAAAACTAATAATCAGCTTTATTTATTTTTTATAATAATTATTATTCATATTCCTAATCTTAAACATTTTTTATTTCATCAAATTATTATTACATATCAGTGTTTAATTTATTTAATTGTTCTTATTAATATGTTTAATAATCTTAATATGTTACATCTTTTATTTTTTTATCTTCAAAATATTTTTATTCTTGTGTTGTTAATGTTTATTTTATTTATTCTTTGTCTTTTTCAGCTTCTTTCTAATATTCTTCAAGTTATTTATTTTTTAAATCTTCAATATGTTGCATAACTTGTTCACGATTTTCAAAACGATCATATTTATCATCTTCAACAACAATCACATTATTTACATTATTATTATCTTCATCAGCATTACCATCAACTAATTAAAATTAATGTGGTTATATTTATTTAGGTTTTAAATTTGTTTACAATATATTCGCCTAAAATGGTTTTAATTATTAATTTTGCTATAATGTATTTTCTTTAAAAATTAATTATTAATTTAATTAAATAGGTTTTTATTCCTATATTGTTTATTATTATTAAACAATATTATCTTAAATTGTTACGTGATTTAATGTCTATTGAATTTTTTGAGGATTCAATATGTTATTATAAATTTGATTTAACATATATAATATAATTTAAAAGATGAAAAAATAATAAAAAATCAAAAATAAATATTGTATCATTATTTTATGCCAAAATCAGCTTTTGTATAATCTATGTCCAATGGATATTCCTAATCGACAATATTTTAAATTAAATTAAAATAACCTTCATGACATTATAAACCTAAAGGCAAAACTTGATTAAATGTTTACCAAGATAAATCTCCAACACCACCTATTATTTGTCCGTCGTCATCAAAAACTTTAGGATTCTAATACATTAAAATATGACATGTCTATAAAACATAATCAGCCCAACTATTATATAATTGTCTCATTCTATTTAATCTTTTTGTTATATATTTATTACCAACAACACCATCTTATAATGGATTAATTGCTTCGTTTGCAACTTTTGTTTATTCTATTATAGCTTCAATACCAGATTCTTATAAAAATTGGTTTTTTATATTAATTTAATATGCTTTATATTAAGTTTTTAAAACAGCATTATCATAGGCGAATTCTATAAATCTCTATCCGTTTTCACCTGTGAAAGAAGGGGGTACAAAATATTTAATAATTTTTTCCATTCAATATATAATATAAGATAAAATATAAAATCATCATTATTTACTAATTTATTGTTATTTAGATTCGCCATTTTACCCAATTAAATCTTTTCCTAAATCGTGCTATATTTGTAATGATTCTTTTTATAATTCGTGTTGAACGATATTAATTGAAATATTTTTATCATATTATTCATCTAGTAATTCTGCAAATAATCTTTGTATACTAGGTATAAATGGTCTTATTTGTTCAATAATATCAGATATACTTCTTCCTGTTGTATATGGTGTTTTATCAGCTACTGTTTTGGCTATGGCCTTACCGTCTGTAGTATCTAAACTTTTATAATACATTCTCGTCATTGTATTTAACACAAAGAATCCTAACTACTTATTTAATTCTTAAAACTAATCAAAATAAGATTTATTAAATCCAGTAATTTGGGCTTCTCCTTCACCTTAACTTAATAAATTTTTTAATCTTTCTTCTTGATATGCTATTCCCAATTGTTATTTTACATAATCAATATTTATTATATCTGTTGGTTGTAGATTTCCTAAAAATGTTTTATAAGGAGTATAACCTAAAAATACAAATTCGTCAACTTTTTGTTTAATTCTTTGATCCTATATTTCTACTTATTTCATTTTATATATAATATAGTATAAAATAAATTTCATTCTAACTACATTATTTCTGCTTTACATATACCCAACTATTTATTTAAGTTATGATAATATACAAAATTATGGTTTTTATAATTTTGATCAACCATTTTATAAAAATCTTTTTTATTTATACTTGAATCGTTCATAGCTAAAAATATTTATTCTAATCCTTGTTCCGACATTCTACTACAAAATATTAAATCAATATTTGAACGAACAGCAGGAGATAATAAACCCGATGAATATTGCGCACTAACAATAACACAAATATTGTAATGACGAGCAGTACTGAACAATAAATTTAAATATAAATATTTTTTATCCAATTAAACATCATCTAATATAATTATACCTTATGGTATCTATTTTTATTATTATTATTAATCTTGTAAATATTAAAATAAATTTTATACAACATTATCTATATCTTCTGTTGTATGTATATGTTATTAATTGAAAAAACCCCATTAATTATTTTACTAAATTAACGCAGTATCACTAAACAATATCATATATTGAAAATCATATTAATTTGTTAACACATGTAATAAATTTAAAACTAAAACAGATTAACCAGACCGACGAGCACCACAAATACAAATTGAATAATCATCACCTATTTCTAATTCCTAAACAGTTTATATGTTTTTATTTTCCTATGTTGTTGTTTTATTTTCCTATGTTGTTTTTTCCATAATTGTATATAATAAGTTTTATATTATTTTTTCATTCTTATTATATATAAATATGGCTTCACATTACGAACAAAAAGTTATAACACAATCAGATGCTTCTTTTTACAGTCAACCTGGACCTAATCTTGTTTCAACTACCATGAGTAAAGGTGCGTTAGGCGAACAATACAATTTTTAAAATCATATCCATTTACCAAATAACAGATATGAATATAACCTGATCACGCCAGTTACATTTGTCTAGTAATGTTATATTAATGGTTCTTTTATGGAATGGAGGATGGAAAAAATAGACCAACAATTAATATGTAAATTATATTTACATTTAATTATTAAAAATAATGATACCGTAAATGCGCTCTCTCTTCCTGCTATTCCTTTAACTTTGGATTATGTCTCGCTCATTAACAAAGGAACTTAGATCGGCACTTAATCGACTTCGGAGATTATCTAATTACAAAACGAATTAGAAATTAATGAAGATGATAAAATAAATCAAAGAGCTCTACGCGGGTTACCTGTTGCCCCTGCATTCTTGACAATTCCTGCAAATGGACAAGCTGAATATTTTGTATAGATTCCAACAGCTTTATCGGATAATAATATATTAACTGGTTTATTAAAAGATGATTTAAGATTAAGAATACAATTTAATAAAAATGTATCACAATCACTTGTTAATAATAATGATATTGTATTTTTAGTTGCTAACATCTACCAACATTTTATCAGAACTGATTATACTCAAGCTATGACGTTATACAAGCAACTGTATTGTGATTTTATTTACTGTTAACCACAATAATACGAATTTCCAATTAATCCACTTGTTACGGGTAATAAATATACAGTAAATTTAACAAGTTTCCACACTCAATCTGCTTTTTTACTTTGTTACATTAATAAACAAAATCCAACTTTTGCAGAACAAACTGTATATTATCCCATTAAAGATGTAGAAATTCAAGACAATGAAAATAAAAATATTCATAATAACGTTGTATATGTTAAACCTCTTTTAAGAAATGAAATGTTATAATATTTCAGAGAAGTTCCATGGTTGAAAGAAAATATCGAAACTGTTATATTATTGAATTTCTGTTTAGATCCCAGACAAGCAATTTAACATAATGTTGTCGGTTCGCAATCGTTTGCCGATTAAGATTTCAAATTTATATTTACATCTTAGGCAAATACTGGAGCGGGCACGTTCAATTTGAATATCGTATCTTACAATTATAAATACGTTCGTTTATTGAATGGTTCATTGTATGAATTAGAATCAAATATCGTGTCGCGTAATTGACTTAAATGATGAAATATATTTAAATGATATTATATAATGTATACTTTTGAAGATTTACATATTCCATATATTTAAAAATACCTAAGAGAATATATTAAAGACAATATAAAAAATTAAATAACAAATTTAGGTAAATAAACACCAAAAGAATTACATGAATTATTTATTTATTTTTAAATACCTTTTCCCAATAAATAGTCATTTATTTAAAGAAACGCAAAAGGCGAACAAGTTATAAAATAACAATAAATTGTATAAGAACCACAATTAAAAACAAATACAATTGAATAATTTAAAGTTGTTCGGGATAATACAAATGTAACCGGCAAAGCTACATAATAAATAGGACCGACAATATTACAAAGTGAAATAAGAATAAAATAAAAACCAGGTGAAACACAACAACAAGAATTTATATAAAGAATGTAAATATTAGACGAATATATATAACAATATGAAAAATCAAAAAATAATAATAATTATAAATTAAATGAAGCATATGAAAGATTAATATTTAATAACAGAAGTTATGATAAAATAATTTAAAATAATTTTAAAGGAGTATCAATCGAAGAAATAGAAAATATTATAAAATAATTTGATAATGATGAACAATAAATATATAATGAAAGAATGTTATTATTAAATAAAAAATGATATAAAGTTTATATTATACAATATTATATAATGATCTTGTCAAATATTTTATACATCTATATGTATTTTAGACAAATTAAATAAATGAGAGAAAATTAATAATAATTTGTTATTAAAAATTCTTTTTATCAATAATACAATAAAATTTGAAATCAAATTAAACAATTTATATGTTTTTTCGATTACATATGATATGATTAATATGAATTTGTATATTCATATTAACAAATATCACAAACATTTTTTGTTTTTTTCCATTTTTATATTTCTTCTTTTTTATTTTAATACCTCTCTTAACTATATTAATTTTCGTATTCTTTTTATTCTTGATCAGTTCTAAATGATAATCTTTCATTAACAATCAACTATTAACATATTTAAATAAATAAACATTCTAGTTTAATTAGATTACATTTTTAAATATTATCAAATTAAAACATCTAAACAATAGAATAATTACCTTTTTATAATATTTCATATGATGTCATATATCTGTAATCATTTTAATAATCATATTCATGTTATTTTAACCTCTATTCGATAGTTTAAAATGTAGACCCAATATAAAAATTTTAATCAATAGAATCCTAATTATATAATTTATATATAATACCTGTTCCTATTTATTCCATTTATAATATATATCATATTAATTTATTTAAATATATTGATCAAACAATAAAAGGAAATTAATTATGAATTGTTATTTTTAATTTAAACTATTTCAATATATACTCTATATTTTTATTAATATCTGGTGTTAAATTTAATAAGTAATACTACCAAAATAAAGGCTGATAATAATTGCGTTTGTCACATTTAAATTATTTATTTAAAAATTTTTCATTTAAACTGTCTATTTTATGGTCTGTATAATCATTATTATTATCACCAAAATATATTTATTTATTGTTTATCTATGCTACATATTATTATTAATGCGAATGATATATATCAACATTTGTTATATTTTTATTATATATTTTGTCATATTCAATTAAACCTAAATTTAATAAATATTTTTCAAAATTAGATATCTAAAAGGATTATTCCATTATATATTATATAACAAATGGAACAACTAAAACAAGCTCAATTTTATTTAAAAACTGTCATTAACAATTTATTTAATTGTAAATGTAATTTACCTCATGCTGATTTAATAGCACAAAATATTAATACATTGTAATGGGTAAATGAATTATTAAATAATTAGGATTACGATGCAGCATATAATAATTTAATTTTAATTAATACTCTTGAATAAATAACAGATTTAAATATTTTACATTTGGGTGCTGTTATGGATGTTGAAACTGATTCTGATTTTGATTCGGATGAAATGGACGAAGAAATTGAATAAAATGAAATAACAAAAGATGATTATAATTTTGATGATTTTAAAGAATAAATAAATATTATATACGATGTTACAAATCCAAATGAGTTATTATAATAACAATTATAACAATAGATTGTTCATTAATTTAAATCAATATTTTGATGATATATATTATATCAATTTTTTCATATTTCAATTATAATAATTATTTATTGTTTGATTTTGTATATTATTTGTTATATAATTTATATGTTATATAGTTTACTAATGTCTTGATTAATTTGAATTGTTATATACAGAATTACAAGCACATGTTATTTATTCTTAATTTTAATTTTGTATTTCATCTTTATTATTTTTATAATATTCTTATTTTTATTGTTGTAATTCATCTTTATTTTCTACTCTATATTCTTGTTGATACAATTTTATATTATTTATATTATTTTATTAATATTCTTAAACTTATTCGCTAATTTATTCTTTATTATTTATTCTGTATTCTTATTGATATTCTTATTACTATTCTTCTGATGTTATTGGATGTATATATTTATTTACAATCAACTATTTATATAATTCAATAAAATTTCTCTATTTCCACAATAATTCCTATTTTGTTATATTTTCAAATTTTGCTAATTCAACAATTGTATAAATTCCTTTTTGTAATATTTCAAAGGATGAAACATAATTATATTAATTTTTTAAAAATCTATTGTATCCATTTTCATGTTCTTATAATCTTTCCTAAATTGTTTTAAATGTGCTACCAATATAAAAATCTTTCTCAATTGAATCAACATTATATAATTTATATATAATGCCTGTTTACTTAATTTCATTTTGATTTTCCATTTATAATATATAGTCAATCTATTTATTTAAATCACAATAATTTTATTTATAATTGCTAAATTAAGTCTGCGTGATTTAATAGAATTGTATTAAGAGTCATAACTTGATTCTATAAATCTTTAATTCTTTGTGATTGTTAATCTAATTTATCATTCAACAATATGTCATTTTCTCTTAATAATTGTATCTCGTCGGCAAGCTGGGTTTGTACGTCATAAATGCGTGTATGTATCTATTCAACATTATCATTTGTTGGTGTAGTTGAGTTTATTTTATTAAATATTAAATCTTGATTTGTTTATAATTCTTCAATCTAATTATCATATCTATTAAAATAATCTTGTTTCATTTCTTTCATCGCTAAAATAATATAATAGACCACATTCATATTTGTTACAGCTTCTTCTTCTCTATTGCATAGCTAACAATTAGGCTAACAACATTAAAAACAATCAACAAATTTTTAATTTAATGTGCAATTATTAAACAGAGTTTATATCTATTCATAAATAAACCCAAT
>Ga0315900_10012499_pt1 | contig 10404 bp, 5 predicted proteins | sample LakEriMetagenome_FD_203521 | JGI IMG/M metagenome (GOLD analysis project Ga0315900, IMG submission 203521) | Freshwater fungal communities from buoy surface, Lake Erie, Ohio, United States - Buoy 12 MA114 | ecosystem: Environmental > Aquatic > Freshwater > Lake > Lake biofilm | place: USA: Lake...
CTACAGGAGATATACAATACAGTGCAAATACAATTCCAATTGCATTTCATAAAGGTAATGGTAGTATTTTTTCACCAGACATTTTAAATTTAAATTCAGACAACATTTCTTCAGGTAGAAGAAGACTTGGTATGTTGGTTTATGTTTATGAGACCGATAAAGTTTATCAATACCATATTCCAAATTATGATACTTTATGGAGTGGGGCCACAGGATCAACGGGAGTTGGTGGGCCTACTGTTGTTCAAACTGAATTTGGAACTATCGTTAAAGCTAATAGTGCTGCTGGTCAAACATTTATAAATGCTTGGACAGGTTCAACTATCGAAGGGGTTAATGGTGGAACAAGTCAATCAAATTGGAGGTTATTTACCGTAGGTGGTGGTGGTGTCGGTACTGGTATATCCGCATTTACATATACAAGCAACACATTTACAATATTAGACGCCACGGGTGGAACATATAATGCAAGTATTAATACAGTTACAGGATTAACTGTTAATGGTACTTTATTGGTTAATGGGATTTCAATAACAGGAGATACATTTTTAACAGGTGGTACTTATTTTTCAGCAACAAGTCAAATCGATTTATATCAAAATAACGGTACTGTAATTGAGGTTACCGGTATTACATCTAACGGTTCTAGTGGTACGAACGGTACTTCAGGTACTAATGGTACTAATGGTACTTCAGGCACTAACGGAACAAATGGAACTTCAGGTACTAATGGAACAAATGGAACTTCAGGTACTAATGGAACAAATGGAACTAGTGGTACTAACGGAACTAGTGGTACTAATGGGACAAATGGTTCAAGTGGTACCAATGGTACTTCAGGTACTAACGGAACAAATGGTACTAGTGGTTTATCGGGAGTTAATGGGACTTCAGGAACAAATGGTACTAGCGGTACAAATGGAACGTCAGGTACTAATGGGACCTCAGGAACAAATGGAACTAGTGGTACATCAGGAACAAATGGAACATCAGGGACAAATGGAACTAATGGGACTAGTGGTACGAACGGTACTTCAGGGACTAATGGAACTTCAGGAACTAATGGAACATCAGGAACTAATGGAACTTCAGGAACTAATGGAACTTCAGGAACTAATGGAACAAATGGTACGTCAGGAACTAACGGAACGAATGGAACAAACGGTACTAGCGGCACAAATGGAACCAACGGAACATCAGGTACAAATGGTACTTCAGGAACCAATGGGACAGATGGAACTTCAGGCACTAACGGAACAAACGGTACTAGCGGCACAAATGGAACCAACGGAACATCAGGTACAAATGGTACTTCAGGAACTAATGGTACTTCAGGAACTAATGGTACATCAGGAACTAATGGTACAAATGGAACTTCAGGGACCAATGGGACAAGTGGTACGAATGGTACTAGCGGAACGAATGGTACATCAGGAACCAATGGGACGAATGGTACATCAGGAACCAATGGGACTAATGGTACATCAGGAACCAATGGGACTAATGGTACATCAGGTACAAACGGAACTAGTGGTACAAACGGAACATCAGGAACTAATGGGACATCAGGAACAAACGGTACTAGCGGTACAAATGGAACGTCAGGTACTAACGGAACTAATGGTTCAAGCGGTTCAAGCGGTACAAATGGTACAAATGGAACTTCAGGAACAAATGGAACCAATGGTACATCAGGTATAAATGGTATATCAAGTGGATTGGTTTATTATTATGATGGACCAAGTGCATCACAAACAGTACCTATTGGGTCTTTAATTACTGATGATTTATTGTTATTTCCAAATATAGGAACTCAAACAACTATTGTAACATCGAGTTTTGACCCTGGCGATGGAGATACTAAAATAGTACAATATGTTACTCCCGCAACTCCTTTAGATACCGTAACAATAATACCAGGAATTTGGGTGAGTAACTTATTTGCTCAAAGAACCGCAGGAACAGGTACTCTTGTTTATTGGGTTGTTATTGATGAGATGCAATCTGATGGTACAACTTTAATCGCGAATATTGCAACGGGAAGTGCAGCATCAGGTACTGTAATTGGAAATACTCAAAATAACTACATTTATAGTCAATTTGTTTCTTCATATGTATTAGCATCAGTTAACTCTAGAATTAGAGTAAGTATATACGCAAACACGACAGGCGTTAATACATCATTTACAATTGAAATGAGAAATTCAACTCTTTCAAATATTGTAACAACATTAGCGGCAAACATTGCAGGTACTTCAGGAACAAACGGGACTAACGGATCATCAGGGACCAATGGAACGAATGGGACTAGCGGTACAAACGGAACTTCAGGTACAAACGGTACAAACGGAACTTCGGGAACAAATGGAACGTCAGGAACTAACGGTACAAATGGTACCAATGGAACTTCAGGGACAAGTGGAACCAACGGTACTAATGGAACTTCAGGGACAAATGGGACAAGTGGAACCAACGGTACTAATGGAACTTCAGGTACTAATGGGACATCCGGTACGTCAGGTACTAATGGGACATCCGGTACAAACGGAACTAACGGAACTTCAGGAACAAACGGTACAAATGGTACTAGCGGAACTTCAGGAACAAACGGTACAAATGGTACTAGCGGAACTAATGGGACATCGGGGACCAATGGTACTAGCGGAACTTCAGGAACTAATGGTACTAACGGATCATCAGGAACTAACGGAACTAGTGGATCTTCAGGTACTTCAGGTACAAATGGGACTAACGGCACAAGTGGAACGAATGGTACAAATGGGACTAGTGGAACAAACGGAACTAGCGGAACAAATGGTACTAATGGAACATCAGGGACTAACGGTACAAATGGAACTAGCGGAACAAATGGAACAAATGGAACATCAGGGACTAATGGAACTAGCGGAACAAATGGTACTTCAGGAACCAATGGAACTTCAGGAACCAATGGAACTTCAGGAACCAATGGAACGAATGGTACAAATGGGACTTCGGGCACTAATGGTACAAACGGAACTTCAGGAACAAACGGAACTTCAGGAACAAACGGTACTTCGGGTGTGAGTGGAGCGTCTGGAACCTCAGGCACAAATGGAACAAATGGTACATCAGGAACCAATGGAACAAATGGTACTAGTGGTACGAATGGTACATCAGGAACCAATGGAACAAATGGTACTAGTGGTACGAATGGTACATCAGGAACCAATGGAACAAATGGCACATCAGGTACTAACGGAACTAATGGTTCAAGTGGTACAAATGGAACTTCAGGAACAAATGGTACAAATGGAACGTCAGGAACAAACGGAACATCAGGAACAAATGGTACAAATGGAACGTCAGGAACAAACGGAACATCAGGAACAAATGGTACAAATGGTACTAGCGGAACTTCAGGAACAAACGGTACTTCAGGAACTAATGGTACCAACGGTACAAACGGAACTTCAGGTACAAACGGAACCAATGGAACATCCGGTACTAACGGTACATCAGGCACAAATGGTACAAATGGGACTTCGGGAACAAACGGTACAAGTGGGACTAATGGAACAAACGGTACTTCAGGTACGAATGGCACTTCGGGAACTAATGGTACTAACGGAACTAGTGGTACAAACGGAACGAATGGTACTAGTGGAGCAAACGGCACGTCAGGAACTAATGGTACTAGCGGAACAAATGGTACGAACGGGTCTTCAGGAACAAATGGAACTAACGGTACCTCCGGCACAAATGGAACAAATGGTACTTCGGGTACAAATGGTACTAGCGGAACAAATGGAACGTCAGGTACAAATGGAACATCAGGGACAAATGGAACATCAGGGACAAATGGAACTAATGGAACTTCAGGGACAAACGGAACTAATGGAACTTCAGGGACAAACGGAACTAATGGAACTTCAGGGACAAACGGAACATCAGGAACGGATGGAGGTAATTTAACCGCATCTAATTATGTTGCTAAAGGTTACAAAAACGGAACAACCCAAACTATTTCAAATGCTGTAGATACGGTTGTGACATTTGTTGATGATTTTGACCCTCAAGGTTGGATTACTTCAAATAAGTTTCAACCAACAATTGCGGGATATTATAACATTCAAGTTGCGGTATGGTGGAACGCTGGTTCTGTTACTAATAATCAAAGTAATATACAGGTTAGAAAAAATGGTAGTACTCAAATAGCCATTCAACAAGCTCAAATACTTACAGGTTCGGGTTATGGTCAAGAAATTGACATTATTGTATATTTTAATGGTACTACAGATTATATCGAAGTGACAGCATTTACTGGTAACCCAACCTCTCAAGATATAAATGGAGCTAGTTCGGGTACTTGGATTACTGCATCTTTAATTGTTGGAGGTGGCACTTCAGGAACTGATGGAACTAGCGGAACTAATGGTACAAATGGTACAAGTGGGACTAATGGTACAAACGGAACGTCAGGAACAAACGGCACAAGCGGGACTAATGGAACTTCAGGTACCAACGGCACAAGCGGTACGAATGGAACAAACGGCACTAACGGAACATCAGGTACGAATGGAACATCAGGTACCAATGGAACATCAGGTACGAATGGAACATCAGGAACTAACGGTACAAATGGTACTAGCGGAACTAATGGAACATCGGGGACGAATGGAACCAATGGTACTAGCGGAACTAATGGGACATCGGGGACCAATGGTACTAGCGGAACTTCAGGAACAAACGGAACCTCAGGTACAAATGGTACAAATGGATCTTCAGGTACTAATGGAACAAATGGTACTTCAGGTACAAACGGGACTAATGGGACTTCAGGTACTAATGGGACTTCAGGTACTAATGGAACTAATGGAACTTCAGGGACTAACGGGACTAATGGGACATCAGGAACTAATGGGACGAATGGTACTAGTGGAACAAACGGAACCTCAGGTACCAATGGAACATCAGGAACAAATGGAACATCAGGAACATCAGGAACAAATGGAACATCAGGAACGAATGGAACATCAGGAACGAATGGCACTAGTGGAACAAATGGATCAAGTGGTACTAATGGAACTTCAGGAACAAACGGTACAAGCGGTACTAATGGAACTTCAGGAACAAACGGTACAAGCGGTACTAATGGCACCAACGGTACATCAGGAACAAACGGAACATCAGGTACCAACGGTACTTCAGGAACTAATGGAACGAATGGTACAAGCGGTACTAATGGAACTTCAGGAACTTCAGGAACTAACGGTACAAATGGTACGAGTGGCACTAATGGTACGAATGGAACTTCAGGAACTAATGGAACTTCGGGCGTAAGTGGTGCATCGGGAACTTCAGGTACAAATGGAACTTCAGGTACAAATGGAACTAGCGGGACTAATGGTACAAATGGAACGTCAGGGACAAACGGAACCAACGGTACTTCAGGAACTAACGGAACCTCAGGAACGAATGGTACAAATGGAACTTCAGGGACGAATGGGACATCTGGTACGAATGGCACAAGTGGTACTAACGGAACTAATGGATCGTCAGGAACAAACGGAACGAGCGGGACCAATGGAACAAGCGGAACGAATGGAACTAACGGAACTTCGGGAACTAATGGAACATCAGGTACTAACGGCACAAACGGATCATCAGGAACAAATGGAACAAATGGTTCGAGCGGTACTAATGGTACATCGGGAACTAACGGAACTTCAGGTACAAATGGTACCAACGGTACGTCAGGAACAAATGGAACGAATGGGACAAGTGGTACGAATGGAACTTCAGGCACTAATGGTACTTCAGGGACAAATGGTACCAACGGAACTTCGGGTACAAATGGTTCAAGTGGTACTAACGGGACTAGCGGGACAAATGGTACGAACGGAACTTCGGGTACTAACGGAACTAACGGAACATCAGGTACAAACGGTACGAGTGGAACTAATGGTACAAATGGAACGTCAGGGACTAATGGTACTAGTGGAACCAACGGAACTTCAGGAACAAATGGTACGAATGGGACAAGTGGTACGAATGGAACTTCAGGAACAAATGGTACCAATGGTACATCGGGAACTAACGGTACTAGTGGAACAAATGGAACTTCAGGAACGAATGGAACTTCGGGTACTAATGGGACTAATGGAACGTCAGGAACGAATGGTACAAATGGAACTAGTGGCACAAATGGTACTTCAGGAACTAATGGAACTAGCGGGACCAATGGAACTTCAGGTACGAATGGAACGAATGGTTCAAGTGGTACGAATGGAACTTCAGGAACAAATGGTACCAATGGTACATCGGGAACTAACGGTACTAGTGGAACAAATGGAACTTCAGGAACAAATGGTACTTCGGGAACTAACGGAACTAATGGTACATCAGGTACGAATGGAACGTCAGGAACTAATGGTACAAATGGAACTAGCGGTACTAACGGCACAAATGGTACTTCAGGAACTAATGGAACTAGCGGGACCAATGGAACTTCAGGTACGAATGGAACGAATGGTTCAAGTGGTACCAACGGTACAAATGGAACATCAGGAACTAATGGTACTTCAGGGACTAATGGAACGAATGGTTCAAGCGGTACTAACGGAACCAATGGCACTAGCGGAACTAATGGTACATCAGGTACGAATGGGACTAGTGGAACTAATGGTACGAATGGAACTTCAGGAACAAATGGTACAAGCGGAACTAGCGGAACAAACGGTACCAATGGTACATCGGGAACTAACGGAACATCAGGAACTAACGGAACTAGCGGAACCAATGGTACTAATGGAACATCAGGAACAAATGGAACGTCAGGGACTAATGGTACAAATGGAACTAGCGGAACAAATGGTACAAGCGGAACAAATGGTACGAATGGTTCAAGTGGTACAAATGGAACTAACGGCACAAGTGGAACAAATGGTACGAATGGAACATCAGGTACAAACGGTACTTCAGGAACAAATGGAACTTCAGGTACTAATGGTACAAACGGAACTTCAGGTACTAATGGTACAAATGGTACTTCAGGAACAAATGGGACTTCTGGTACAAACGGGACTAGCGGAACGAACGGAACTAACGGATCATCAGGTACGAATGGTACTAACGGCACATCAGGTACAAATGGTACAAACGGTACTAGTGGGACTAATGGAACATCAGGCACTAACGGAACAAGTGGAACTAATGGAACTAGTGGTACTAACGGTACATCAGGTACTAATGGGACTAGTGGAACAAATGGAACAAATGGTTCAAGCGGTACAAATGGAACTAGCGGAACGAATGGTACAAACGGCACTTCAGGTACGAATGGAACATCAGGAACAAATGGCACTAACGGAACTAGTGGAACAAACGGTACAAACGGCACTAGCGGAACAAATGGAACGTCAGGGACAAATGGTACTAATGGAACATCCGGTACAAATGGTACATCAGGTACAAATGGAACATCAGGGACTAATGGTACATCAGGAACTAACGGGACCAACGGAACATCGGGTACTAATGGAACTAGCGGAACGAATGGAACAAACGGTACAAATGGAACTTCGGGAACAAATGGTACATCAGGGACGAATGGTACTAATGGAACATCAGGTACTAATGGTACAAGTGGTACTAACGGTACAAACGGATCATCAGGAACAAATGGAACTAGTGGGACAAACGGAACTAATGGAACGAGCGGGACCAATGGTACATCAGGAACAAACGGAACTAATGGTTCAAGTGGAACTAACGGTACAAACGGTACAAACGGAACATCTGGTACTAATGGTACTTCAGGTACAAACGGAACAAGTGGGACGAACGGGACAAATGGATCATCTGGTACGAATGGAACTAACGGAACTAGCGGTACGAATGGTACTTCAGGAACAAACGGAACTAATGGTACAAGCGGTACTAATGGAACATCAGGTACGAACGGAACGTCAGGAACAAATGGTACTAATGGAACATCGGGAACGAATGGAACTAGCGGAACGAATGGAACAAACGGAACTTCAGGGACAAATGGAACGAATGGAACAAGTGGTACTAACGGTACTAACGGAACTTCAGGAACTAATGGAACATCAGGAACGAATGGTACTAACGGAACTAGTGGAACAAATGGTACAAATGGTTCAAGTGGTACTAACGGTACTAATGGAACTTCAGGTACAAATGGTACGAATGGAACAAGTGGAACGAATGGTACTTCAGGAACAAATGGTACAAATGGAACGTCAGGAACAAATGGTACAAATGGAACGTCAGGAACTAACGGGACTTCAGGTACAAATGGTACCAATGGGACTAGCGGAACTAATGGTACTAGCGGTACGAATGGAACTAGTGGGACTAATGGTACATCAGGAACAAATGGAACTTCAGGGACAAACGGAACCAACGGTACTTCAGGAACTAATGGAACAAATGGTACATCAGGAACGAATGGCACAAGTGGTACGAATGGTACTTCGGGAACAAACGGTACTAATGGAACATCTGGTACCAACGGAACATCAGGAACTAACGGAACAAATGGTACTAGCGGAACTAATGGAACTAATGGTACATCAGGAACAAATGGAACATCAGGGACAAATGGAACTAATGGTACTAGCGGAACAAATGGTACGAATGGAACTTCGGGTACTAATGGAACAAATGGTTCAAGTGGCACGAACGGAACTAGCGGCACCAATGGTACAAATGGAACTAGCGGAACGAATGGTACTAATGGGACCTCAGGAACTAACGGATCATCAGGAACGAATGGTACTTCAGGCACAAACGGAACTAGTGGAACAAATGGAACAAACGGTACTAGCGGATCAAATGGAACTTCAGGTACAAACGGAACTAGCGGAGCAAATGGAACATCTGGAACAAACGGTACTAATGGTACCTCAGGAACAAATGGGACAAACGGAACATCAGGGACAAACGGTACTAACGGCACAAGTGGAACAAACGGTACTTCAGGTACGAATGGAACGAATGGAACAAATGGGTCTTCTGGTACAAACGGAACTAGTGGTATAAATGGTACTTCAGGAACTAATGGCACTAACGGAACTTCGGGTACTAATGGTACGAATGGAACTAGCGGTACTAATGGTACAAGTGGAGCAAACGGAACTTCAGGAACTAATGGTACGAATGGAACTAGCGGTACTAATGGTACAAGTGGAGCAAATGGAACATCAGGAACGAATGGAACAAATGGAACTAGCGGTACTAATGGTACAAGTGGAGCAAATGGAACATCAGGGACAAATGGTACGAATGGGACATCCGGTACAAATGGTACGAGCGGAGCAAATGGAACTAGTGGTACAAATGGTACTAACGGAACTTCCGGAACTAATGGAACAAATGGAACTAGCGGTACTAATGGTACGAGCGGAGCAAATGGAACTAGTGGTACAAATGGTACTAACGGAACTTCCGGAACTAATGGGACTTCAGGAGCCAATGGAACATCAGGTACAAATGGAACAAATGGAACTAGCGGTACTAATGGTACTTCAGGTGCTAATGGAACTTCAGGAACCAACGGCACTAACGGAACTTCGGGTACTAATGGTACGAGCGGAGCAAATGGAACTAGTGGTACGAACGGAACATCTGGAACCAACGGAACGAATGGAACTAGCGGTACTAATGGTACAAGTGGAGCAAATGGAACATCAGGTACAAATGGAACCAATGGAACTAGCGGAACTAATGGTACGAGCGGAGCAAATGGAACTTCAGGAACCAATGGGACAAATGGAACTTCAGGAACCAATGGGACAAATGGAACTTCAGGGACTAATGGTACAAGTGGAGCAAATGGAACATCAGGTACAAATGGAACCAATGGAACTAGCGGTACTAACGGCACAAGCGGAGCAAACGGAACTTCAGGTACTAATGGTACAAATGGAACTTCAGGGACTAACGGTACAAATGGAACTTCAGGAACAAATGGTACGAGTGGAGCAAACGGAACTTCAGGAACCAATGGTACTAATGGTACTTCAGGAACTAATGGTACTAATGGAACATCGGGAACCAATGGAACTAGTGGAGCAAACGGAACTTCAGGAACTAATGGTACTAATGGAACATCGGGAACCAATGGAACTAGTGGAGCAAACGGAACTTCAGGAACTAATGGAACAAATGGTACGTCAGGAACTAATGGAACTAGTGGAGCAAACGGAACTTCAGGAACTAATGGAACAAATGGTACGTCAGGAACTAATGGTACAAATGGTACGTCAGGGACAAATGGTACTAATGGAACTAGCGGAGCGAATGGAACGTCAGGAACTAATGGTACAAATGGTACGTCAGGGACAAATGGTACTAATGGAACTAGCGGAGCGAATGGAACGTCAGGGACTAATGGTA
>Ga0315900_10012504_pt1 | contig 10401 bp, 1 predicted proteins | sample LakEriMetagenome_FD_203521 | JGI IMG/M metagenome (GOLD analysis project Ga0315900, IMG submission 203521) | Freshwater fungal communities from buoy surface, Lake Erie, Ohio, United States - Buoy 12 MA114 | ecosystem: Environmental > Aquatic > Freshwater > Lake > Lake biofilm | place: USA: Lake...
CACGCTGCCGTCCGGCGACGCCGCGACCGTCTCGACGTTGAAGTCGGGCTCGGGTGCCCAGGGCAGCACGTTGCCAGTGCTGATGTCGATCGCCGCCAGGTTCTGCCTCGGCTGCCCGCCCATCTCGCTGAACGCGCCCGACAGGTAAAGAGTGGAGCCCTGTCGGCTCATCACCCGAATCCACCCCCACGGGTCGGTGGCCGGGTTCCAGGGCGTCACCCCCCTCGTGGCGAGATCGAACGCCGCCAGGCCGAGCCTCGGCTGCCCGTCAGCCTCCTCGAAGTACCCGCCGACATACAGCGTGTCGTTGACGACCAGGAGGGCATCGACCGACCCCGTATACCCGACGCCTGTCAGCGCGGGCACCCACGGGGTCAGTGCCCGCGTCGCCAGATCGAACGTCGCCAGGCCGTAACGCGGGACACCACCCACCACCTCAAAGAATCCTCCGGCGATGAGCTCGCCGCTGTGCTCGACCAGTTCCAGCACTGTCCCGTCGATCTCCGGGTTCCACGGGATGAGGGCACCGGTGGGCTCGAAGGCGGCAAGCCGCTTCTGCCGGCTTCCGCCGACCACGCGGAAGTTGCCGCCGGCCAGCACCGACTGGGCCGTCGGCACGATGGAGAATACGGTGGCGGTGTCACCGACGTCTGCCGTCCATGTGAGGGCCCCGGTGGCCAGGTCGAATGCCGCCAACCCATGCCGGCCGGCGCCCACCCGGAGACGCCCTCCGACGAACATCTGTCCCCCGAATACCTCGGCGTCGAAAATCCGCGACGGATTGTTGATCGCCGTCACGATGGGGGGCGACCATGCGGTCGGCAGACCGGAGACGGGATCGAGGGCCGCCAGCCCCACCCGTGGCTGCCCGCCGATCGAGGTGAAGTCGCCGGCCACATACAGCAGCCCGCCAGACAGCTGAATGGACCCCACCTCGTTATCCGCTGATGGATCCCACGGCAGCAGTGTGCGGGTGGTCAGGTCGAACGCCGCCAGGCGTTGCCGAGTGACGGCGTAGTAGAAATTCGAGAACTGCCCCGCCAGATAGAGGGTGTCGCCCACCACCTCCATGTCGAGAATCAGGCTCCCGGGATGCGGATCCCACGGCGACAGCATGCCGGTCGTCAGGTCAAACTCGAACAGCGTGCCGTGCAGGTTGCCCCCGACGAACACCGTGTTGGTGCCGGCATAGAGCGAACCCCCATGGATGGCCATGGTGTAGACCGTGAGGTCAGGCACTCCGGCATCCCAGGCCAGCACGGCCCCACTCGTCGCATCGACGGCCGCGACACCATGCCGCAGCTGCCCCCCCACATGGGAGAACTCGCCGCCAATGAACAGCCGGGTGCCGTCCCGGACGATCGACCGCACCTGACCGTCGGTCTCTGGCGCCCACGGCGATACCGTGCCGTTCGCCTGGATGTGCGCCAGATTGCGCCTCGGATAGCCGCCCACTCCGGTGATGGAGCCTCCAATGTAGACACCACCGCTTCCATCGGGCAAGACGACCCAGACATCCCCGTCCACGGTAGGCATCTGAAGGTTGGGGCGGCCAGTGGCACGGCTGACGTCAGCAAATCCGCCGGTGAGGGGACCGTACCGATCGAAGAAGCCTCCGACGTATGTGGCCCCATCTGAGGCCACAATTGAGTCATAGACCTCTCCGTCGAGCCCCTGGGTGGCCGGTGTGCGCGTCGGAGTGCCGTATGTGTCCTGCCCATGGGCCATTGACGCCCAGAGAAGACTCATTACGAAGATCAGTAAATGACGCGAAAAGACTCTAAATGACACAAAAACCCGACGGAACGGAGAAGTGTACGTGAGTAACCTCTCCGTCTATCGGGCGTATCTGTCAACTTCTGTAGATGCGGTGAAGAACCGTGCAGAACTGCTCAATCCGGACGACCGCACACCCGGCCAGACTCGGTTACAGCCACCCGTCGGCCTGCATGAGCTCGGCGTTCAGCATCGCCGCCCCCGCGGCCCCGCGCACCGTGTTATGGCCCAGCACCACGAATCGCGCGTTCAGGACGCTGCACGGACGGATGCGCCCCACGCAGACGGTCATGCCCGCCCCCCGGTCGACATCCAGTCGAGGCTGGGGCCGGTTGGGTTCGTCCATCACCAGCAACGCCGGGTGCGGAGCCGTCGGCAGCGCCAGCTGCTGCGGCCGTCCCGTAAACGCGCGCATGGCCTCGGCGATCTCGGCAGGGGACGGGCGGGCCTCGAGGGCCACCGACACGGTCAGGGTGTGTCCGTCGACCACCGGCACCCGGTTGCAGTGCGCACTGACGGTCAGGTCGTGCGGGACGCGTCCGCCGTCGGTCCCCAGGATCTTCCGGGTCTCCGTTTCCAGCTTCTCTTCCTCACCGCCGATGAACGGCACGAGGTTTCCCAGGATGTCGAGCGAGGGCACGCCCGGATAGCCCGCACCGCTCACGGCCTGCATGGTCGAGACAATCGCCGACCGAATTCCGAACGGGCGCAGCGGGGCCAGCGCCAGCGCCAGCATCACCGTCGAGCAGTTCGGATTGGTGACAATCGCCCCGGTCCAGCCCCGTGCCGCCCGCTGTTCGGCGACCATCGCGAGATGGTCGGGATTCACCTCGGGAATCAGCAGCGGCACCAGCGGGTCCATCCGGAAGTTGCGCGCATTGCTGACCACGATGTGCCCGGCGGCGGCAAAGGCGCCTTCGATCTCGCCGGCCACCGAGGCGTCGAGTCCTGAGAACACGAGGCGCGGTCCCCGTCCGGGGACGCACGCCTCGACCACCCGCGACGCCGCCTCGGGCGGCATCGGGGTCGAGAGTCGCCACGGGGCGACCTCGGCATAGCGGCGCCCCTCGGAGCGCTCGCTCGCCGCCAGCCAGGTCAGGCAAAACCAGGGGTGCGCCGCAAGGCGGGCCACAAACTGCTGGCCGACCATGCCCGTGGCCCCCAGGACGCCAACGTCGATCTTCTGCACCTCTCTAGGGTAGCCCATCGTCAGGGCGGACCCCCCTCTCAGGGCTCTTCCGCCGCCAGCAGCCGCACCCGACGCAGAACCCCGGCAGGTGTGTACAGGTACACATGCACTTCCGGGGCACTCCGCGCCCCGCCGCTGACCACCAGCTCGGGACGTCCGATGCCCGGCACCTCGAAGTCGCCCATCATCGTCCTGACGGCCCCGCCAAAGCCTCCGCCGCCCGATCCCATCTCTCCGAGCACCCGCCCGTCACCAAGCGAGTAGGCCCGGAGCAGCAGAGGCGATGCCCGGGTCGGGGCCAGCATCAGGTCGACGGTCTGGTCTCCGTCGAGGTCGCCAACGGCGAGGTGTCCGCCCGCCACATCGTCGCCAAACACCGCGGGCACGCTGGCCACCAGATCCGCGATGCCCCCTCCGAGCCGCCATCCCCGCAGGTCGGCGGGCATGCCCGGGCCCGGCAGCGTCACAACACTGAACGGGCCCACAAAGCCATTGCCCGGATGGGCCGCGGCCGCGACCTGTACGCCCCCCGTGAAGCCCGGATATGCCTCCCACTGCGCCACGCGGGCGACTCGGCCGCTCGACACCTGGAACACCCGGACCTCTGCCGCACGGCCCGGTCCTGCCCCCACCACCAGTTCGCTGCGCTGGTCGCCGTCCGTATCGGCACACGACACGGTGACACCACCGCCGAACCCCTCTTCGAAGGGCAGGAAGCTCGCCACCTCGCCGACCCGCGTCTCGGACACATGGAACACGCGCACGCGCGACCCACCCGGCCCCTGTGCGGCGACGACCTCGTCAAGGCCATCGCGATCAAGGTCGCAGGCGACCACGCGCACGCCGCCGGTGAAGGCCGGATCGAACGCGAGAAACCGCACGCCCGTGTCGGCCCCGTCGCCGGTGAAGATGCGCACCTGGGGCCGATCCCCCTCGCCGGTTCCCGTGACAATCTCGACGCCTGCCCCGGATCGCACCCGACCGGCGGCCGCCCATCGACCCGCGCCGGGACTGTCGCGGTAGCCATCGAGGACGACGCTGGCCTGGTCGTTGTCCGGCACCGGATCGCCCAGCGTGCCGCCCACGCGCTCCGCCGTCAGCCGTGTCGACGTGGCACCAGTCATGCGCACCAGCAGCCGCAGATACACCGTCTCCCCCGGGGCCACCACACCCGTGTACCACCGTCCGCGGCCCTCGCCGGGCCCCCGCTCGACGCTGCCGCGGGACGGCGACACCTGTTCCACCGCCACTACGGACCGATCCCACAGCGACATGTCGTAGTGGGTGGCCACAGGACGGCTGCCCTTGTTGGCCGCCGCCAGCCATACGGTCGCCAGCCGGCCTTCCTCAATGGCTGCCACTGGGGCAAACCCGTCGGCCGTTTCAACGGCGGCCCTGATCTCCATGTCGACAGCCGTCGCCGACTCGGCGACCTGCACGCTGCGCGCCACACTCTCGGTGCCGGCGCCGCACGCCAGCGCCACGCTGGTCGACTGCGCCCGGGCCGGCAGCAGCGTCCCGAGGGGGAGGTCTGTGCCCACCTGAAACACGGCGTCGATCGTGCGAGCGCCGCCGCGCCCGACCAGCGTCGAGCCTGGCCACACGCAGGTCACCGACACGGCGGTCGTGCTGCACGCGCCACCGGCGCTGGGAGTCAGCCTCTGCAGCGAGGTGCCCCGCGGAATGACCAGGCGGGTCTCGATGTCGGTCGCGTATCCGGGGCCGACATTCACCGTCGTCGTTCGGAGTGACCACACACTGCCCGCCACCACGAACGACGGCGTGGTGACGGCGAGTGACACATCCGCACACGCCTGCCCGGTGGCATCTGGCACCGCGATCGACGCGCGCGCCGCATTGTCACCGGCGAACAGATCGGGCTGCCTCACACTCCTGAGACGGGCATCGACGCCGGCGGCCCCTGCCGCGGTCACAAGGCCCTCAAGGGCGAGGGTGGCCGACTCGTGCGGACGCAGGAAGGGAATCGTCCAGGTGCCGATGGCCACGGCACTCTCGTCCGCCCCCGGCCGACGACCCGCCGCTGCCCGGTCGCCGGCGGGCCTCGCACCTGCGGTGTCGGTCAGCACCAGGACACCCGACGATGCCACTCCGCGGTCGACCCTGATGGCCTGTGCCGTCAGGTCCACCACCAGTTGGGTCGCCTCTGCGGGGCCTTCGTTATGCACCAGGACCAGCACCGGCGCCGGTTCGAACGGGACTGACGTTGGACGCAGCGCCATGGCGCTCACGGCCACCATCACCCCGCCCCCCCCGTTCACGGCCAGGGCATCGCGGTCGTTGACACTGTTCAGGTCTGCCGCCCCTGCGCCGACGACTGCAGCCTCGCTGACCGTGGGGGTGGCGGATGCCATCACGGCATCACGCGTCATCGTGGCCGACGCGCCGGGTTCGAGGCGCCCCGCCGTCCACACGCCCGTGCCCGCGTTGAACTGTCCCTGTGACACCGTCACGGTCGAGGCACCAAGCGCCGCGGCCGCAGCCTGACGCACCACGACCTGTGGAGCCGAGGCGGTGCCGTTGTTGCTCACCACGGTGGTGAACCGCACGCTGTCGCCCACACGGGGCGTCTCGTAGTCGACCAGGTGACTCACGGACAGGTCGACAAAGCCGTCACCGTTGAGCGAGACCAGGCTGATGTCGTTGAAGTGCTGCAGATCGTGCTCGTCGTGTCTGAGGATCACGGCGACACTCGCCAGTTCGCCCGGAGCCGTCACCTCGGCACGCAGCGTGGCCACAGCCGACGCCCCGGCCCTGAGCGTTCCGATGGCCCATCGCCCTGTGGCGGCGTCATAGGCCCCCTGTGACAGGGCGACGCCGCGGAGGAGCAGTCCCGTCGGCAGCACGAGACCCACGTCGAGCGCGGTGGCTGAATCGGGCCCGCTGTTCGACGCAGTGACCTGCAGAGTGACCACCTGTCCGATGGTCGCCGCGCTTGGCGTGATCGACTGTGTGATGCCCACATCGGCGCCCGAGGCCACCACCTGCATGCCGTTGGACACTGTCCCGGAGAGCCCGGGCGATGAAAAACTCAGCGTGACGATTCCCCGCCCCGTCACCGAGAGGTCCGTGAACGTCGCCGTGCCGCTGGCGTCGGTGCTCACCGTGAGCGTGCCCTCGAGCGTGCCACTGCCCGAGGCGAGTGCCACGGTGACGGGTACCTCCGATCGGGTGACGACATTCCCGGACGCGTCCAGGAGGCGCACGGCGGGCTGAGGCACCAGGCGGATGCCGCTGCCGGCGGTCAGCGGCGGCTGGGTGACGGTCGACAGCTGCGTGGCCGTGCCGACGGTGACCGTGAGGAAGTCGGACACCGCCTCGACCAGTGGCGCACTCGAAAACCTGAGGGCGTAACTACCCGCGCCGCCCGTGATGACGAGGTTGTCAAACCGCGCGCTGCCGTTGGCCGACGCGACCGACGTCGTGCCTGACAGCGTGCCGGCACCGTGCGCCAGGGAGGCCACAATCACGCGAGTGTCAGAGGCCGGTGTGCCGGACGACTCGTACTGCTGCACAACGGGCGCGGGCGAGATGACCATGCCGCTTCGCGCCACGGCCGGCGGCGCCGTGGTCAGTGCAAGGTAGGCACAGGCACTGCATGTCAGGTCGAACGGCGCTGACGTCACCGACGAGTACCCGGGGGCCGTGAAGCGCAGGGTGCGCGGGCCGGCAGCACCGCTGACTGTCAGGCCGGCGAACCGTGCCGTGCCTCCCGCGTCGGTGGTGGCAGCCGGTGCTCCGCCCCCGCTCATGGTGAGCGTGCCGACCCCTGCCCCGATGGCAGCCGACACGACGACCCCCGCCTGGAGGATGGGCACCCCGGCGCTGTCGACCAGTTGCACTACCGGCTGGGTGCCCATCACCTGCGACGGCTGCGCTCCTGACGGCTGGGTGGTCACGGCCAGCCGGCTGGGCGCGGTACTGGCCACCGTGATGGGCGCTGACACCACACCCGAGAGCCCCGCCGCCGTGAACTGCAGCGTGCGGTCACCGTCGCTTCCAGAGAGCGTCAGCGTCGAGAAGCTCGCCACACCGGCGCTGTCTGTCGTGGCCGTCAGTCCGCCGGACAGCGCGCCCCCCCCGCTCACCAGTGCCGCCGACACAGACACGCCCGCCCCGGCCACCGCATTCCCCGAGGGATCGACGACCTGCACCGCCGGCTGCTCAAAGAGCACCACGCCGCTCTGTGCCAGTGACGAGGGCTGCCGAGCCAGCGCCAGCGCCGATGCCCCGGCTGCACCGAGACGGATGGCGTTTGAGATGACAGCCGTCAGATCGGGTGAGGACAACTGCAGACGGTGCGTGCCGGCCGTTCCGGTCAGCACGAGGGTGCTGAACGCGGCCACGCCGGCGGCGTCTGTGGTCACTGTGACCGTGCCGCCCAGTGTGCCGCCGCCCAGTGCCACTGCGGCTGTCACGGGCACCCCGGCCCAGCGGGCAGGAGCGCCGCGGCTGTCCTGCAGCTGCACCTCGGGCTGGATGGACAGCGCCACGCCAGACACCGCCGACGGCGTTGGCTGTCGCGCCAGACCAAGCCGCGACGGTGCCCCGCCGGAGACCCGCACGATCGAGGAATCAACCGACCCCAGGCCGGTTGAGGAAAAACGCAGGGTATGGTCGCCAGCGCCGCCATCAATGCGCAGTCCCGAGAAGGCGGCGCGTCCCGTGTTGTCTGTCGTCACGCTGAGGCTGCCGGCCAGCGTGCCGTTGCCTGTCGCCAGGGCCGCGGTCACCAGCACGCCGGCCTGCGGCACCGAACTCCCCGAGGCATCGCGCAACTGCACGACGGGCTGCACGGCGAAGGCCTGCCCTGAAATCGCCGAGGACGAGGGCTGCGTGAGCAGCGCGAGCTGGGACACCGTCCCGGACCCGAGGCGGATGACGTCGGACGTCACGCTGGGCAGCGACGGCGCGGAAAACCGCAGCGTGTATTCTCCCGGCGGCCCCGTAATCACCAGGTCTGGAAACGCCGCGGCACCGGCCGTGGTCACCCTCGCCAGCGTCCCGGTGAGCACGCCAGTGCCCGATGACAGGTCGACCGTGATGGTGCGCTCCGTCGTCAGGGGATTGCCGAGGCCGTCCAACTGCTGGACCACTGGCCCCACCGCGAGTGGCACGCCGCTCTCTGCACTGGGAGACGGTTGCCGGGTGAGCCCCAGGTAGGCACAGCTGTCACAGGTGAGGGTGATGGCCGCCGACGTGGTCGCATCGAATCCCGTCGCCGTGAACGACAGGGTGCGCACGCCGAGCAGGCCCGTGATGCTGAGCCCGCTGAAGACAGCCCGGCCAGCGGCATCCGTGGCGACCACCGTGGACCCACCCAGGACACCGCCGCCTGCCGCAATCGCGGCGGATACAGCGACGCCTGCCTGCGCGAGGGCGACGCCTGCGGCGTCGCGCAACTGCACCACGGGCTGCTGGGCAAGCACCTGCCCGCTGCGCGCCGTCGCCGAGGGCTGCACCGTCAGCGAGAGCGACGGTGGGGCAGTGTCAGTGACGAAGATCGGGGTGGAGCTCACGGCCGAGAGCCCCGATGCGCTGAAACTGAGGGTGTGGCTGCCCACCGCGCCACTGATGGACACGTCGGTGAACGTGGCCACCCCGTCGGCCGCCGTCACCTGCACCCGTGTGCCCTCCAGCGTCCCGGTGCCGCTCCCGAGCGAGACCGTGACGGCCACGCCCGACTGGGACACCGGATTGCCGCTGGCATCCACCAGGCGTACGAGGGGCTGCTGACCAAACGGCACACCCACCTGCGTCAGCGATGACGGCTGGCGCGTGATGACCAGCCCCGACACCGCACCGGCGCTCACCGACACCACATTCGACACGGCGGCCGTGAGTCCGGTGGCCGAGAAGCGCAGCGTGCGGCTGCCGATGGGACCGGTGATGGTGAGTCCGTCGAACACAGCGCGGCCTCCGGCATCGGTCGGCCGCGACAGCGCACCACCCAGCCCGGGATCCCCGGATTCCAGGGACACGGTCACCGACACACCCGCCTGCGGCACGGCGTTGCCCGATGCATCGCGCAGTTGCACCGCCGGCGACACCCCGAGGGCGACGCCACTCGCCGCGCTGCTCGGGGGCTGTGTCGCAATCGACACCTGGGCAGCCGCGCCCGGCGCGACAGCCACGGTGCCACTGGTGGCCGAGGCCACTCCGGCGCTCGAGAAGACCAGCGTGCGGTCGCCAATGAGGCCGGTGATCCTCAGGTCGGTGAAGGTGGCCAGTCCGGCGCCGCTGGTCGACGCCGTGACCGTCCCGCCAAGAGTCCCGCCGCCGCTGGCGATCGCGGCGGTGATCGCAATGCCTCCCTCGCTGACGGCGTTGCCCGCCCCATCCCTGAGTTGCACCGTCGGCTGCACGGGAAAGGCCACGCCACTGGTCACGGCAGACGAGGGCGGCGTGGCCAGCGTCACCCGCGTCGCCACACCCGCCGTCAGCGAGAGGGTGCCTGACAGGGCGGCCGTCAACGGCGTGCTGGTGAACCGCAGGGCATAGCTGCCTGCGGTGCCGGTGATCGAGAGATTGGTGAACGTCGCCAGGCCTGCGACCGTCGCGACTGTCGTGGTGCCCCCGATCGTGCCGGTGCCCGAGGCCAGTACCACCGAGATGTCCCGGACCGATGCCGTCTGGTTGCCGGAGACGTCGTACACCCGCACCTGCGGCTGCACGGCCAGCATCTGCCCGCTGCGTGCCGTCGCCGAGGGGGCCACCGTGATGCCCAGCGAGGCGTCGGCACCAGGGGTCAGCGCGATGGCAGGGGAGAGGGCCCCGGCGTAGCCAGCGGCAGTGAACGACAGCGTACGGTCCCCAACCAGGCCCGTCACCGCCAGGTTGGCAAACGTCGCCGCCCCCGACGCATTCGTCGACACCGACAGCGTGCCCCCGAGCGAGCCGCCGCCAGAGGCGAGCGCGGCGGAGACCGTCACTCCGGCCTGCGCCACAGCGTTGCCAAACGCGTCGCGCAACTGCACGACGGGTGCCTGGGTGAACACCACGGCATTCACCGCTGTGGCTGGCGTCGACGTCGTCAGCGCGAGGACCGCCGGCGGCCCCGAGGAAATCGCGATGGTCGCCGAGGTCACCGGCGTCAGTCCCGCCGATGAGAAGGCCAGCGTGTGATCGCCCACGAGATCCGCGATCGCCAGGTTGGTGAACACCGCCTCGCCCGAGGCTCCGGTCGAGGCGGTCGTCACGCCGTTCAGCACCCCGCCGCCTGAGGCGATCGCCGCGGAGACGCTGACACCGGCCTGTGCGACCGCGTTGCCTGAGAGATCCGCCAGTTGCACGCGTGGCTGCACGGAAAACGCGACGCCGGCCTGTGCGGCCGCGGACGGCTGCACGGAGAGGCTCAGCGCGACGGCACTGCCCGCCGTGACCGCGATGCCCGACGACACCGTCCCGGTCAGCCCCGC
>Ga0315900_10012508_pt1 | contig 10399 bp, 10 predicted proteins | sample LakEriMetagenome_FD_203521 | JGI IMG/M metagenome (GOLD analysis project Ga0315900, IMG submission 203521) | Freshwater fungal communities from buoy surface, Lake Erie, Ohio, United States - Buoy 12 MA114 | ecosystem: Environmental > Aquatic > Freshwater > Lake > Lake biofilm | place: USA: Lake...
AACACCCACAAATTCCCTCCCTCTATGCCTATTTTACCAGCAATGATGGGCGACAATATCTTGTTCAAGAATATATTGAGGGAGAAAATCTAGAACAAGAATTACAAAGCGAGGGAGTTTTCAATGAGGAAAAGATCAAACATCTTTTATTGGAAATTTTGCCAATTCTTGATTTTATCCATGCTAAAAGAGTCATTCATCGGGATATTAAACCAGCTAATATAATTAGGAGACGCAGCGATAATAAAATAATTTTAGTGGATTTTGGTGCCTCTAAATTCATGCCCATTGCTAACCTTTCCCTGACAGGAACAGTGATCGGTTCGCCGGGATATATCGCCCCAGAACAAAGTAATGGCAAAGCGATTAATAGCAGTGATTTATATAGTTTGGGAGTCACTTGTATCTATTTATTAACGGGAATATCTCCCTTTGAATTATTCGATGTGAGTGAACATGAATGGGTATGGAGACAGTACCTGATTAATAATCCTGTTAGTGTTGAATTAGGTAAAATTTTAGATAAATTAATTGAATTTGGCACCAAAAAACGTTATCAATCAGCCGGGGAAGTCCTGCAAGAGTTAGCAGTAAAATTAGCCTTCGTGATTCCGCCAAAACCCCGATCACAGAATACAATTCAAGAAACAGTTTTGCCAGTTTTTCCAGCCGCCACCAGGGAGGAAATTAACCTCAAAAGTGCCAAGGAAATTGATTACACTAACCTACGGGATTTCTTAGCGCAAGAAAAATGGCAAGAGGCAGATCAAGAAACGGCTAATCTCTTCTTAAAAGTTGCCGATCGAACTAAAGAAAAATATCTTAAGATAGAAGACATAGATAACTTTCCCTGTGAAGATTTAGCCACTATCAATCAACTCTGGTTAAAATATAGTCAGGGAAAATTCGGTATATCTGTTCAGAAAAGAATCTATGAAAGTTTGGGAGGAAGCAGCAATTATGATCAACAAAAATGGAACGCTTTTGGAACAAAAGTCGGTTGGCGAGTTAATAACAAGTGGTTATACTACGATCAAATTACTTTCTCTCTCAAAGCACCCTGGGGACATCTCCCCACCCTTGTGTGGGGTGTGGGGGGTGGGATAATTGTTTTTTCTCGTCTGGAAACCTGTGCCATGGACGGAGTTTCTAGCAGGGGATAAATTGACTTAAAAACTTTTCTGGAGAATTAAACAATTTCTCCCTTCGCCAGTGCGGATATATTGTAAAGTATCAGTAAGAGAACGCATAAAAATTAATCCTCGATCGCTTTCCATTTCCAAAGGTGCGAGGGGACGTTGTTGTAGAGAATCAAGTTTTGCTTGCAGATCAAAAGATTGACCGTGATCCCATATTCTTATTTCTAGAGAATGGGACTTTAAAGTTAATTCTAGATCGATCGGTGTAGTCGGTGGTAAATGTTGGTGAGCGTAACGGACAGCATTAGTAAATCCTTCTGCTAAAGCCACCTTACACTGCCAAAGCACCGAGTCGGGTAGAAAAGAGCGGCCGTGAGATTCAAACCATTGTAGGACTGGGATTAAAGCTGCCAATTCCGTCTGGACTTGTAGATGGAATTGGAGGGGGAAAGAAGGGGAATTTAAGACTTCAGAAGGCACCACTGTTTTTTTGAAAGAGAATCAAAATCGTTTTAAAAATCAGTTGTAGATCGTAGCCTAAACTCCAATTTTCTTGATAGCGCAAATCTAGTTGAATTACCTCTTCAAAATTACTCACCCGAGAGCGACCATTCACCTGCCATTCTCCCGTCATACCGGGTTTTACATCTAAACGTTGCCATTGGGGAACATCGTAGCGTTCCACCTCATCGGGGGTGGGAGGACGAGTGCCAACAAGACTCATTTCACCGGTGATCACATTCCAAAACTGGGGCAATTCGTCTAAACTGGTGCGACGTAAAAATTTTCCTACCCGGGTAATCCGGGGATCATTTTTATTTTTAAAAAAAGCTCCCTCCGCTTGATTAGGGATTTTATCCTTGAGTGCTTCTGCATCCACACACATGGAACGAAACTTGAGAATTTTAAATTCCTTTCCCAACCAACCGCAGCGGGTTTGACTGAAAAAAATTGGACCCGGACTGTCTAACTTAATAGCGATAGCAATGGGGACAAAAATAACCCCCGTGATTAATAAACCCACGATCCCACCAACAATGTCAAGACCGCGCTTTAACCAACTGCGAATCGAGGGATGAGTTTCCGGTAGATGGTTTTCATTGGCAGTAAAGCCCTTTTCTTGGGCTGCTAGGGGGGAGGTTTGGAAAGTGAATAATTGATCTAGTCCCGTAATCGATAAAACCCCCATCACTGGGGGATGGACGTTAGCCAGCACTAACTCGATATTTTTTTCCCTAGCCGCTTTGAGATTATGGACTAAAGCACCCACACCACTACTATCCATAAATTGAGTGGCATTTAGATCAAGAATGACTTTTTCGGGAGTGGGTGTTTGGGCGATGAGATGGTGAAACAAATCCTTGAACTGTACTGCTTCCAAGACAGTCAAGCGATCCGGCATCCGCAAAACCGGATACTCCATCGGAATGATCAGAAAACGTGTTTCAGGAATTTGGGAAGTCATCGACACAAAGAGGTGGTTTGATAGATGAACAAGGCCTGATGACCCACTTAAATGTTTACTAAACTTTTCCCCAAATACCAATGGGTAATGTCAGAGATTACCTGTGATCATCGGCTAACGAATCTCACCTAGGGGCGGACGGCCTTGGGTTTGGGCTTTCGCTTTGGCTGCACTCTTTCTCAGGGCATCTAAACGGGTCTCATAACGCTTACGCAGACGACGGTTGGGCGTTTGTTCAATTAGGGTTTTAAAGGCACTGCCTAGGCTCTTGTAGGCGTTGGGGAGAGAATAACCGAAACGGGTGGCCAAGGCGATCGCTTTTTCATCGGCTTCGATCGCTTCTTTGAGAATTTTATCGCCATTATTTTTGCGCCAGAGACGATAACCGGAAATCCCACATAATCCCATAGCCAAAAGCAATAATAACCCGTCCTGTACCCATAATTCCCCCACTGCACCACCTAAGCCAATAGCGAGGGCGGCCATTTCCCAGCCTTCCCGGGGAATACTATCATTTTGAATCCTGGCGACTTCATGCCAAAAGAGCAAATTACGCTGATCGATGGCTAAATTTTCCCATTTGGCTAAATCTATCTGAATTTCTACCTCATCTCTGCCAATTTCTTCACAACGGATCAGGGGGGGATTAACCTCTGTGGAACCTTCTACCGTTACCCAACTTTGTAATTCTGGAGGTAGTAGGGTTTTTAGGCGCCGAAGTTCGCTCATTTCGGCTCGTGCAGAGGAGGCCGCATAAGATGTCATAGATTTTTTACCTATTCTCTACCAATGACGATGATTTCTATTTTCGATCATAGCGGTCTTTTTTGTGATCTTGGCAGCTTTTGGCCCTAGAGAGCATTTTCAGTGATCAGTAAACAGTGATGGAAGTGGGAAGTGGGGAAGTGGGGAAGTGGGGAAGTGGGGAAGTGGGAAGAAACCATCCATAACTGGGTTTTTAAAGTTCGATTGGGAGTCAATCATACTAAGTAGGTGGGTGTTAAAAATTGTCAGATACCCCCCTTATTAAGGGGGGATTAAGGGGGGATCAGCACCCCCCTTATCAAGGGCGATCCCCCCGCCTATCGGCACCCCCCTTATTAAGGGGGGATTAAGGGGGGATCAAAGACAAAATCTCTCTTCTATTTACTTATTAAATAGACTGTAACTTTTGCTGACTAATGCTCAAATATATCTTTGTATTGCTGTAAATCTAAAGCGGTGAAGATGGGGATACAACTAAAGCACTTTTGGGCTAATTCCCATCTTTCTTCTCTTTGCAGCATCACAATTAATTTATCTCGCACTGACAGTAAATAGCGCACATCGTTAGCGGCGTAACTCAGTTGTTGTGGGGTAAGATTAGCGGCATTTCCCCAATCAGAACTCTGAGCGGTTTTGTCTAATTCTATGCCTTCCAATTCCTGCACGAGACTTTTTAAACCGTGACTGCTGGTATAAGTCCGAGCCAGTTTACTGGCGATTTTGGTACAGAAAATCGGTTTAGTGGCAATGCCAAAAGTTTGGGACAATTGAGCCACATCAAAACGGGCGAAATGAAAGACTTTTTCTATCCGCTCATCTTCCATGACCTTTTTGAGATTAGGAGCCTCTGTTTGCCCCCTAAAAACCCGAATGGCAGTGACAAAACCACTGGGATCACAGAGTTGAATTAAACACAGTCGATCGCGCCCCGGTATTAATCCCATAGTTTCTGTATCTACAGCGATCGAATTAACCCCTAGATAACGGGATAATAGGTCATCGCTTAAATCTCGATCGCACACTTGAAAATTGTCTAAGTTCATATAGTTAGCAGATAGGAGAGCTTTTTTCAGTTATCAGTTATCAGTTATCAGTAAACAGTTATCAGTAAACAGTCAGCAATTCTCAGTTTTAGACACAGCAAGCCTTTTAGGGATTTAAAGAACATTTTAAAGGGGGATTTTTGGCGCAACTTTGGGTGTACTATCACGTCAAAAGCCTGAAGACTTGTGAAATGAAATTCGCCATCCCATTGAATTTTACCCCGTATTATGCGAACTAACTCCCAAAAGCCTTGCTACAGGGCAAATTTAGAATTGCTGGTAAACAGTGATCAGTAAACAGTGATCAGTAAACAGTAAAAAGACAGCACTGTTAATGCCATTTAATACTCCTTACTTAAGACTGTCCGCTGAAAACTCAAATCTGATCACTGATAACTGATAACTGAAAAGGCTGATAGTTAAAAACTGATAATTAAATTTAAATATCATCGGGGTAATTTTGTCAACGCTTTTTAACAAAAAGTTGTGTAAAATAATATTCACCAGCATTATTTTTAGCGATACCGATACCGGTGAGATTATAATCACCAACCATATTTTTTTGATGGCCGGGGCTATTAATCCAACCCTTGACGGCAACGCTAACGGGGTCAGGATATCCCTTCATAAAAGCCAAATTTTCGCCCATTTTTTCTAAAGGAATCTTCCTTTGTACTGCCTTGACTCTTCCCTCAAAACCATCATGACTAAAAGGAGCCTGTTTATGGGCCATTTTTTGACTAAATAAGCGAGCTTCATGACTAATACGAGCATCGAGACGTAGGGGCGGTAAATTTTGAGAAATTCGGTAGCGATTAACTTGATAATTAGTGTTTTCTTCGAGGGGGATTAAAAAAGATTTATTCTCGATAGAATCGTAGCTAAGGGAATTAGTAGAAACAGGAGCGGATTGACGTTTTAGAAATATTTGAGTAAAGTACAATTTCCCTTGATTATCCGTCGCTACTCCAATCCCGGTACTATCAAAATCTCCCTCCATATTTTCCCGATGACCTTGACTTTTAATCCAACCATCCACCGCAATCATTACCGGGTCATCATAACCTTGATTAACTGCCACATTTTCCCCCACCGCTTGATAGGGAACCGAAACACCAATAGTTTGCGCTCTTTTGTCAAAATCTTGATGACTAAAAGGAACTAAACCCGAGGCCATACGTTGGCTATGTAATCTTGCCTGTTGCGAAATTGCTCGATTTAACAGTAGGGGAGATAAATTACGAGATTGACGATAGCGATTGACCTGTTGATAGATTTTATTCTCTAAAACAAGTAAAGTTGCCGCATCTAAAGGAGAGGGAGAAGGAGCGGGAGAGAAAGATGGCACGAGTTCCGTAAAAGAGCTATAGTTTAAGGCACTACAGGCGATTAAACTTGTCGATACAAGCATCAAAATTCCTAACCGATAAGGTTTCTTAAAAAAACTTTTCATCAAAAAAATTGGGTCTGAAACCCCGCCGTTCTAGGTTGGATTTACTGTTAAATACTAGCGCATTTACAGGATATATGCCAGAAGGTCAGGTATGGGGAAAGCCGATCGCTACCGATTTTACCCAACACCAGAACAAGAGTCGCTATTGCGGCGCACCTTGGGCGGTGTAAGATTAGTTGACAATAAAGCTCTCCATGTCAGAACACAGAGAAATCACAGCGAAGGGGTTTTAGTTGAATTTCCCCATTTCCCCATTTTCCCAGTCCTGGTGGCGACCTGATGACCAGAGGGGGGTAAATCTGTTAAGGCAGCCGCGAAACCAGGCAAGGGACCCCAAACAGAAACCCAAATCGTCAGGTTTGGAAATCACCGTCCGGCCCCGGCGGTGAGGATGTCAACTTTTTGGTGCCAGGGTCAAGACTTGTTAAGATCGATCAAGCCGCTCGCTCAAATTTATCACTCCTGTGGCTCTCATTTATGGTAATCGACTTTCTGCCCTTCACTATCAATATTTCCCCGGCCTTTATTGCCGGTAGCTGTCTCTGGTCTTTAGCATTGTATCTGGGGTTAACTGGGGTGCGAAATTGGTTTATAGAAATTTTCTATGGCTGGTTTAATTTTGCCGAGCGTTTCCTCTATACTTCCCTAGAGGAGTTTGAAAAAACTCGCGTCGCCAGAGAATCCCAAAATGCTTTTTATGCCTCTATCTTTAGTATTATTCCCTTTCTCATTCTCGGCGGTTTCTCCGATTGGTTAATCGAGATTAGTTTAGGAAAAAGTTGGCCGATTAGTGTCGGTATTCTCGCCTGTGTTGCCTCTGGTGTCTATGAATTAGGACGGCAGGATGGCAGCGGTAATCAGTAAATTAAGCTGTTAACTATCTCAATTACTTCTTAGGACAGCACGGGAGTGGCAAGTGAGTCGATTTTAACCCTTGACTAGCGCTCAATCTTTTCCTTCCAGACGATTTTTATGTTTATTAAGAGTCTTTTGTAGTAAATTCAAAACCTCATTGGCAATCTCAATAACTTGATGGGTTCCAAAACCAGCCTGAGTTAATTCTTTAAAAAAAGCCTTAGCGACAATTTTGGCTAATTTCGGGGGATAAGGATGAACAGCGATTGAATGTTCGGACTGAATTTCTGCTATTTCTCTAGTCACTGCCATAGCCACAAAACGAGATTTTAACATCCCTTGCAAATGAAAAATTTGCAGGGATTGGGCAGCCTGTTGAGCGAATAACTGCAAGATTTCTAAATCTAATGGTTCAAAATGTTTTTTGTCTAGGGGAAAACTGAGATTAATTACTCCAATTACCTGCTGATTCAGAATAATCGGTACGGATATAAAACTATTATTATTTGATTTTTTGGGATAAGGGGCTGCACTGGAAAATGGCGATCGAGTGATATCCTTAATTAGTAAAGGTTTTCCTGTGGCCGCTACACTGTCGGCAATAACTTGATCGAGTTTAATTATTTCTTGATCAGCCAAGGGTGATAGATCATCATAATGGGCAAAAACTTCTAGATAATCGGTAATTTCCCCTTTTAATTCCTGTGGAGAGCTTAACATAATTGAACAGTGCCGCGCTCGCAATTGATGAGCGCTCATACTAGCTATTTTCCGAAAAATATCTTCGAGATTTTCCTCGACATTCAAGACAAGAGCCAGAGCCGTTAATTTGGGGTTAAAATTATCCATGTATTCAATCACTTATTCAGTCCGAGTTTAGGCTTTCAGGGTGAGGGTGACATTCCCCATCTCCCTGTTTGTCTGAGTCTATAGCTTGCCATAGCATCTCACGGAAGGGCTTTTTTACTCGCTAACTGATCTATTGTAGATGTAGCCAAAACTTCTGTATGTCTCTTGTGTTTTGTCTTCCCTCTAGCTACTCTGATCTAGTAGGTCAGAGGAGTTTAACCTGACTGGAGTGAAAGATGGTGCGTTTTCTCTGGGCAATTTTGGCTGGTGTGGGGATGGGGTTAACAGTAGCACCGGTTTCTTGGTGGTTACTCGCTTGGATTTCTCTCGTCCCCCTGTGGATTGTTGTGAGATTAGCGGAAAAATCCCTAAAAAAACCGCTTTTATACGGTTTTGGCTGGGGTTTTGCCTACCATGGTCTCGCTTTATTCTGGATCACGGGAATTCACCCGATGACGTGGATGGGTGTCCCCTGGTTAGCGAGTTTGTTAATTGCCCTGTTTTGTTGGTTGTTTATTACTTTTTGGGGAACGGCGATCGTGCTAACTTGGACGTTAGTTATGTTTTATGTCAACAAAAGTGTTAATCAGTCATCTTTTCGGGATGCCCTCCTACGGGTTTTCATCGGTACTGCCCTCTGGTGTGGGTTAGAATCTCTCTGGAGTCAATCCCCTCTCTGGTGGACTACCCTTGCTTATAGTCAAAGTCCCCATAATTTATTGATTCTGCAATTGGGCAAATTATCGGGTTTTACGACGGTAACGGCGGCAATTGTGGCAATTAACGGTTTAATCGCCGAAAGCTTGCTCCTAATCCGTCAATCGCGGCAAAATCTCGCTTTTCTCTCTTTACCCCTGCTTATTTGTTTGAGCCTCCATCTCTGGGGATGGAATGTATACCATAAACCGATCGAAAAGTCAAGGGATTTAGGGATAAAAATTGGCGTCATTCAGGGCAATATTCCCAACACGATTAAACTTTCGCCCCTAGGATTTCAAAAGGCACTCGAAGGTTACACCTCTGGTTATCAAATTCTCGCCGCTCGAGGAGTAGATGCCGTCTTAACTCCTGAAACGGCCTTACCCTACTATTGGGAGAACTTAGTCAATAATAGCTCGATTTATTCGGCAATTTTAGCCAAAAAAACGCCGATCTGGTTAGGTGCATTTGGCAAGGTGGACAAGGGTTATAACAATAGTCTCTTGACCATTGATGGCGAGGGACAGGTGATTAGTCGGTATGATAAAGTAATTCTCGTGCCTTTAGGCGAATACGTTCCTTTTCAGGAAATTTTGGGCGGAATTGTTGATCGCCTTTCTCCCTTGCAAGCGCATTTAATCCAGGGAAATCCTGATCAAATTATTGACAGTCCTTTCGGTCAAATAATTGTGGGCATTTGTTACGAGTCGGCTTTTTCCGAACATTTTCGCCGTCAAACTGCTAGGGGAGGCGAATTTATTATTACTGCTTCTAATAACGCCCATTATAGCCACGCCATGCCCGCTCAACACCATGCTCAGGATACCATGCGAGCGATCGAAACCGATCGATGGATGGCCCGGGCCACCAATACAGGTTATTCTGCTTTTGTCGATCCCCACGGTAATCACCTTTGGCTATCGGATTTAGATAAATATCAAATCCATAGCGAAACAATTTATCGACGGGATACGAGAACTTTATATGTGCGCTGGGGAGATTGGTTAACTAAAGTTTTAATCATTACTGCCGGACTAGCTTGGCTCTGGAGAGCTTGGGATTAAGGTGACAGTGGTATACTTTTTCGTGAATGAACTGTTAAATAACCTAAGTTTTTGCTGCAATGAAAGAGCAATTTGTCAAGTGGTTGAATAGAATCTTAATATTTGATGTGTTTTTGGTAATAGCGGGTTTTCTCTGGTTTGCCCTGGCTGTTATCGGTGAATCCACGGGAATTCCCCTAGGATTTAAACTTTTTCAGCGTCTTTGGCTGCCCCTATTCAATCCTGCTATTAGTATTTTAATTGCGGGGGCGATTTTAAGCTGGGCGATTAATCAAATTCAAGAACGCTGGTTCCCTAAATAGGGCTGGCTGAATAAATCTAAAAACCTTGCTGGATAAGACTTTTAGCCTTTTTTGAAATCCAAAAGTACCAGATATGGGAGTGATCAGGGGGAAATTCAGCTACTTTTTCCCTGAAAATTAGGTAATTGACCCCCTCAAAATCTGTAAAACCCGACACCCCACACCCTACACCCTACACCCTGCCCCTAGGAAAAACTTTTTCAGCAGACCCTATTTAATCCTAGTTCAGATTCTTGACCTTCGTAGCGAGATGATTCCCGCTCCCCTAGAAGTTATTTTTCCTAGATGATAAAAATCGGGGTTGAAAATGTTTCAACCCCGAAAAAAGCAATTTTTGAGGGGATTAACCCACTGGTTGTAACTGTAATTGCGAGAGAATATCGCTTTGCTCAGAGCGCTGATGACTAGAGACTGTCACCACAGCTTCAGCAGTTACATCTAATATCGCATGGTCTCCAGAATTGACTTTTCCCGATAACATCGCGACCGCTAAACTATCCTCTAAGCGTCGAGTTAAAGCACGACGTAAAGGCCGCGCACCGTAGCTAGGATCATAACCCTCATTGATGACCAAATCCTTAAAAGCGGCGGTAACTTCCACAGAAATGCCTTTTTCTGTCAATTGTTTGGCTAGATCCGCGATCAGAATATCGGCAATCTGGGTAACTTCTTCGCGAGTTAACTGTCGGAAAACAATGATTTCATCGAGACGGTTGAGAAATTCGGGACGGAAATATTGTTTTAACTCCTCTGTCACCCGATTAG
>Ga0315900_10012509_pt1 | contig 10399 bp, 6 predicted proteins | sample LakEriMetagenome_FD_203521 | JGI IMG/M metagenome (GOLD analysis project Ga0315900, IMG submission 203521) | Freshwater fungal communities from buoy surface, Lake Erie, Ohio, United States - Buoy 12 MA114 | ecosystem: Environmental > Aquatic > Freshwater > Lake > Lake biofilm | place: USA: Lake...
GATCGGGCCGCCGCGCAGATGAATGCCTTCAACCCGCGGGGAATATACCCAGATTTCACGATGCGGCACCGGCGCTGGCAGCCCCGGCATGGCGGTGCTGTCGATCTTGCAGGCCAGTGCCTCGGGCCCGCCCGGCACAAAGGCATTGGTGCGCAAGGTCGCCAGCATGGCGGCGCGGTACAGGCGCAGGATGCGATCATCATCAATGCTGGCCACATCGGCCAGCGCGGCATCGATGCGGGCCAGAACCTCGGCCTGCGCTGCTGCGCGATCGGCCACGTTCGGCCCGAACCGCACGGCAAAAAGCGCCACCAGATCGCGGGTAACCGCCGGATAGCGTTTCAGCGCTTCAACCACCGTCATCACCCCATAGGTGACACCGGTTTGCCGCAGATATCGGAACCAGGCGCGCAACCAGCCCGCCTCCCGCGCATCCAGTCCGCAATCAAGGATCAGGGCGTTGAAGCCATCATTCTCCTGCGCGCCGGTCAACACGGCAGTCAATGCCGGCTCCACTCGCGCTGCCATGGCTTCCCAGTCAGACAATATGGCCGCATCGGGCACTTCGGCCAGGAAATCATGAATCCAGCCCAGCGTGCCGCCAGCCAGATCGAATGGATATTCCTCAACCACCTTCAGGCCGAAATTCTCCAGCACCGGCACAGCTTCGGAGAGGGGAATGATGCGGCCCAATCGATAGATTTTCAGCCGAACCTGCCCCTTTGCCCCGCCAACAGCCGGCAACAGCCGCACTCCGCGATCGGCCTCGCTGCTCAAATGCGAAAGGGCTAGGATGTCGGTGGCGGCTTCGGCTGCACTGTTCTGGGCGCGATAGCTGGCGGAAAAACTGCGCCCATGGCTGATCGTCAGGCGCGCGGCGCGGGCGGCGCCGGCCATGCCCGCCAGCACGGTTTCCAGCTCCTCGTCCCAACCGCGCACCAGTTGGCGCAGGCGCCGGTCCAGCGCTCCTGCCTGATCCGAGCCAAAGCCGGCGGCATCGGCCACATCCACCACATAATGCACCCGGGCCAGGCCTTCGGCCCGCAGCTCCACCTCGAACCGGGCAATGCGGCCGTTCAGTTCCTGGGCCAGCATCTGTCCCACCGCCTCGCGCTGGCGGCTGGTGTAGGTGTCACGCGGTACGAAAACGAGCACCGAAACAAATCGGCCGAACGGATCGGGCCGGGCAAACAGCTTGGGCCGCGGCCGATCAAGCAGCGACAGCAGCCCCAGCGCCATGGCCTTCAACTCGCCCGGGCTGGCTTCGAACAACTCCATGCGCGGAAAGCTTTCCAGCACATGCACCAGCGCCTTGCCGGTGTGACCGGCCTCGCCGAAACCCAGCGTGTCGATGATCTCGCCCACCTTGCGGCGGAGCAGTGGCACCTGGCGCGGCGATGTGTTGAGCGCTGCCGAGGTGTAAAGCCCGAGGAAACGGGTTTCCGATATTACCCGGCCTTCGCGGTCAAAGCCCTTCACACTCACCAGGTCGCCGTTGACCCTGCGGTGCACTGTCACCACGGCACCGGCGCGGGTGATCAGCAATGGTTCGGGGCTGGCCATCAGGGCCTTGAGCGCGCGCGGTGTGTCGCTGGCCCCGCGTGCGCCGGTCCACACCGGATAATCGGGATCACGCAGCAAGCCCAGGCCGCTTTCGCCAACCGCCTCGCCATCGCTTGCCAACTGATAGCGGCGGGCGCCCAGCAGGGTGAAATTGTCTGCCGCCAGCCATTCCAGAAAGGCCATGGCTTCGGCGGTGCGGTGTGGTGCGAGCGGCGGGGGATTGTCGCTCAGGGCGCGGATGCTGTCCCGCAGCAACACCAGCATCGCCTGCCAATCGCCCACTGCGGCGCGCACATCGGCCAGAACCTGGTGCAAATCATCAATCAGCGCTGCCCGGCCCTTTGCACCAACCCGTTCGATCTCCATGTAAATCATCGATTCGCGAATTGCGCCCAGCGGCGCCGGCCGGCCATGCCCATCGCCCACTACGGCGATCAGATGCCCATCGGCGTTCCGCTCCACATCGATGATCGGATGAATCAGGCGGTGAATATCGATGCCCGCGGCAGTAACGGCTGATGCCGTTGAATCCACCAGAAACGGCCGGTCATCGCCAATGATGGCCAAACGCAGGCGACGCTGCCCAACCGGTCCATCATCGGCCAATGTTTCGATCTGCACCAGCGGTTCGCCGGGCAGGCGGCGCATCGCTGCCTGGGCGACAAAGCCTGCGATCGCGCCGCGCTGCGCGGCATCCAGATCATCCACCTCGCCCGGCAGTGCGTGCTGGAACAGGGCGGTTCGCAAGGCCTGGTCAACGGCGCTGTGGGTGGTGTTGTCGGCAATCGTGGCAGACACGTCAATTGCTCCCGCGTCAAAATATCACCTGCCTATGCGCCCCGACGCGGCAATTGAAAAGCGTGATGTGACGATCAGCGGGAAATTTTTGTTACGTCAATAACATTGCCGGCCGGTTTCTGGGCTGGAAACGGATCGGCCCCGCTTGTCCTTGGCCGCACATCCGCAAAGGCGGCTGCCAGTTCCGCTTGCAAGCGGCGCGCCGCACTGTTTGAAAGCACTTCGCGCCAGCTCATCACCACCTGCACCAGCGCCGCGGGATCATCCGCTTCGGGCAGTGGCAGGGCCAGGGCGCGCACAAGAATCTGCGCACCTAAGGGATCCAGAACGCTGGCTTCGAAATTGATGGGCATAGGCTGAAGAGCCACCAGTTCGCACGCCCCAACCAGTTCCTCGCCCAAACCGGGATCGCGCAGCAGCGGCAGGCCAGCCATCAAACCAAACCGCGCCGCCAGCGGGCCGCCCACGCTTTCGATGATTGCCCGCCCACCGGGATCGCGCACCACCAGGCTATGGTCAAAGAACGGGGCGAGAGCGGTGCCCGTGTTGCCATCACTTGCAGTCTGCCAGGCGATCAGGGCCCGGTTGGTCAACCGCCGTTCCACCACCACGCTGCGCGGCATTTGGCCGAAATGCGCTTCAGAAACCTCCGCACTGCCGGCGCCGGAATATGTCGACAGTGCGGGTCTGTTTGTGACTGGCTGGCTCATGCAGTCTATAACGGCGGCAGCCACAGCGGGTTGAACACGGCCGCAATCTGTGGGCCGCCGATGAAAGGCTGGCCTTCAGCAATCCCCTTGCCAGCCGCCCCGCCCCCTGTTAATCGCGCCCACTCACCGAGGCGCCGCTTTAGCTCAGCCGGTAGAGCACCGCATTCGTAATGCGGGGGTCACGTGTTCGAGTCACGTAAGCGGCCCAATTTGCTATTGAGACCAATGACATAGGGACTGCGTCGCGCACCACCGACCTTCCCTCTGCGGGGCTGCGCCATTGTGCCTTACAGCAATTGCTGGGCAAGCCGTGTCAGGCTGGTGACGATCACCAGCAGGCCGATGCAGATGATCGCGACCGTGGTGGGGAGTTTCTTTGTCAATCGGGCTGCAATAGGGGCAGCCAGCAGAGCACCGCTGATCAAGCCCAAAGCAAGCTGCGAAACCGCCGCGAAGCCCAGGTTGCCGACCAGCACGGTCGTCACCGTGACGGCAACGATGGTTTCAGCAATGGTGCTGGTGCCAACGACATAGCGCGGGGAGCTGCCGCGTTCTACCAGGCTGCTGGTCACGAACGGGCCCCAGATGCCGGCCAGTGCTTCGAGTATACCGCCAAACAGGCCGATGATGGTGCGGTGCTGGCGCTTTGCCAGTTGCTGGCGCGGGCGATAAACCCGGTAGAGGATCACGGCGCCAACGAACAGCAAGTAGATGTTCACATAGATTTTCAGCTGGTCGCTGTGGATTGTCACCAACAGCATGGATCCGATCAAAGCACCCGCCACGCCGCCGATTCCCAATCGCAACAACATGGATTTGTTCACATTTTTTTCGCGCACATGCGAAAATGACGCTGCAGCGCCAGTGAAGATCTTGGAGGCGTTGACCGTGGCGCTCACGCTTTTGGGGTCTAGCCCGATACCGTTGAGCAACGTGTATGAAAGGACCCCGAAGCCCATGCCCAGCGAACCGTCGAGCAATTGCGCCACAAAGCCCACGCCGAAGGCCGCCAGGATATTGGGGTTGGCCAGCAGATCGGCCAGAAGTTCTGTCATCGGCCGATCCAGGTCGGCAGGGACGACAGGGTGGACGTCACCGGCCGAGCAGCACTGCGGTGCAATGGCTTTGGCTGGGGTGCACCATATTCGTCTGGCCCTTCAAACACTGACACGTCCCCTGTTCGCGTTGGCGGCATGCCTAGCAAAGGCACGGGCTTCATGCACCTGTATGTTCGACCCTGGCCGGGATCGGCAGCGGATTTCATGAAATTGCCGCATGCAAATGGACGGATTCGTGCCCGCATACAACCATATGGTGCCAGCATTGGCCATGGTTGCGGCCAGATTGCCTGCACATGCGCCCGAACGAGCGCGCGAACTGCGCATGGCAATCTTCATTCAGCTTGATGAGAAGTCGTCAAATCTTTTGCTTGCCATGCCGCTTTGGTGGCATGAGGCCGCCGTTGCCCCGGGCGGTGCCGCTGCGCTGCCGGGGTTGAGTGAAGTTGATAGAGGTAATCATGGTCACATCCCCGGCAAGCATGCCGCCAGCAGCCGGCGCCCCCGCCGTGCAGCGGCCTGACATATTGGATTATGCCCGGCGCATCGAAGCCGGCTTTCCGTTGGGGGATGTGGTGCTGCCCCGGCATCTGCAGGAATTGCAGGCCGAATCGATCCACATTATGCGCGAAGTGGCCAGCGAATTCAGCAACCCGGTGCTGCTTTATTCCATCGGCAAGGATTCGTCGGTGATGCTGCACTTGGCGATGATGGCCTTCTGGCCGTCAAAGCCGCCGTTCAAGCTGATGCACATTGCCACCGGCTGGGACTTTCACGACATGATCGTCCACCGCGATGAGCTTTGTGCCGCGCTGGGCCTGACGCTGCTTGTCGAATCAAACCAGGAGGCCACGTCGCAGGGCCTCACCCCGTTCAACACCGATTCGCGCGAATGGGCGCGGTTGATGCTGATCGATACGCTGAAGGCCGGCATGGACACACACGGCTTTGATGCGGCGCTGGGCGGTGGCCGGCGGGATGAGGAAAAGAGCCGCGCCAAGGAACGCATTTTTTCCGTGCGCGGCCCCGGCCAGGTGTGGGATCCGCGCAGCCAACGGCCCGAGCTGTGGTCGTTGTTCAACGGCCGGCTGGCCAAGGGCGAGAGCATGCGCGTCTTCCCGCTCTCCAATTGGACCGAGCTTGATATCTGGGAATATATCCGCCTGTGCAACATCCCGGTGGTGCCGCTCTATTTCGCCAAGCCGCGCCCCGTCGTGGACCGCGACGGGCTGCTGCTGGTGGTGGATGATGACCGCATGGTCTACCGTGAGGGTGAAAAGGCCGAAGACCGTCTGGTGCGCTTCCGCACCCTAGGGGACTGGCCGCTGTCGGGCTGCATGGATTCCCCGGCAGACACGCTGGAAACCGTGATCGAGGAAATGCTGACCTCGCGCGTGTCAGAGCGGCAGGGCCGCATGGTCGACAAGGATGAAGCCGCGTCGATGGAAAAGAAAAAGCGCGAGGGTTATTTCTGATGAACGCTTTCGAAAGCGCGGTCGACACCATGGAACGCGCCAGCCAGCTGCGCTTCCTCACCTGCGGATCGGTGGACGACGGCAAATCCACTCTGATCGGCCGCCTGCTCTATGACAGCAAGCTGATCATGGATGATCACCTCTATGCGCTTGAATCCGACAGTGTGAAGCATGGCACCACCGGCGAAGACATTGATCTTGCGCTGTTGGTTGATGGCCTGGAGGCGGAGCGCGAGCAAGGCATCACCATTGATGTCGCCTATCGCTTTTTCACCACGCCGCGCCGTTCGTTCATCGTGGCGGACACGCCCGGCCATGAACAATATTCGCGCAACATGGCCACTGGCGCATCCAATTGCGATCTGGCCATCATCCTGATCGACGCGCGCAAGGGCGTGCTCACCCAGACGCTGCGGCACAGCCTGATTTGCCATCTGCTCGGCATCCGGTCGGTTGTGCTGGCGGTCAACAAGATGGATCTGGTGGACTTCGACCGCACTCGTTTCGAAGAGATCGTGGCCGATTATCGCGCCAAGACTGCGCGCAACGCCTTTGAACAAGTTGTCGCCATCCCGATGTCTGCCCGCTTTGGCGACAATGTGTCCAGCCGCAGCGAAAAATCTGCCTGGTACAAGGGGCCAACCCTGATCGAATATCTGGAAACCGTGGTGCCGCCGGTTGCCGCCGGCTCCCAGGGCTTCCGCCTGCCGGTGCAGTGGATCAACCGCCCCAACCTGGATTTCCGTGGTTACAGCGGCACCATCGTTTCGGGCGAAGTGGCGGTGGGCGATCAGATCGCGGTGCCGCGTTCGGGCTTGACCAGCACCGTCACCAGCCTGGTCGGGCCGACGGGCCCGCTGGAACGCGCCGGCGCCGGCGAGGCAATCACTCTCACGCTGGCTGACGAGATCGACATTTCGCGCGGCGATGTGCTGGCCCCGGCCAACGACCGGCCCGAAGTGTCCAACCAGTTTGCCGCGCATCTGTTCTGGATGGTCAAGGATCCGCTGCTGGTGGGCCGGCCTTATTTGATCAAGCTCGGCACAGCGACAGAGATTGCCACCATCACCGGCATTGGCCACCGGATTGATGTGAACACCGGCGAGCAGGCCCAGGCCAAAAATCTGCAGATGAACGAGATTGGTTTCTGCAACATCCATCTCGCCCGATCGATCGTCTTCGAACCTTATGCGGACAATCGCGCGCTGGGATCGTTCATCATCATCGATCGGTTCAGCAACCAGACGGTTGGCGCCGGCATGGTGGAATATGGCCTGCGCCGCGGCACCAATATCCATGCCCAGCCGGCCGATGTCACCCGCCAGCAGCTGGCCCAGATGAAGGGGCAGCAGCCGTGCGTGATCTGGATGACCGGGCTGTCGGGCGCCGGCAAATCCACCATCGCCAACCTGCTGCAGCGCAAGCTGATGCTGCTGGGCGCCCACAGCTTCCTGCTGGATGGTGACAATGTCCGCATGGGCCTCAACAAGGATCTCAGCTTCAGCGAGGCGGACCGGGTGGAGAATATCCGCCGCGTTGGCGAGGTGGCCAAGTTGATGGTGGATGCCGGGCTGATCGTCATCTGCTCGTTCATTTCGCCGTTCCGGCAGGACCGGGCGATGGTGCGCGAGCTGTTGCCGGACGGTGAATTCCTGGAAGTGTTCGTGCAGACGCCGCTGGAAATCGCCGAGCAGCGTGATGTGAAGGGGCTTTATGCCAAGGCCCGCGCCGGCAAGATCAAGAATTTCACCGGCATCGATTCACCCTATGAGGAACCGGACGCTGCGGAAATCGTGGTCGATACGGCCGCTTTGTCGGCAGAGGCAGCGGCCGATGCGATTCTGGCGGCCATCCAGTCGCGGCTGCAGCCGGCCGGCTGAGAAACTGATCGCGGATTGATGCCATGAGCCCGGATTCGACGCCGCAAGCAACATTGCCGGATGGCCGGCGGCTGTTGATCCATGTCGGCTATCACAAGACGGCGACGACCTGGATGCAGCGGCAGTTGTTCATCCCGGCGCTCGGTTATCACCAGATCATGGATCATGAAGCGATTTTTGCGCATTTCGTGCGGCCGCACGGCTTCGCCCATGATGCCGATGCAGCCGCGTGCGCCGTTGCCGAAGCATTGGCAGCCGTGCCCGACGGGCTGACCCCCGTGATGTCGTCTGAGATTTTGTGCGGCAATCCCACTTTTGGCTCCCGCGAGGCGGTGGCCGTGGCGCAGCGGTTGCAGGCGGCCGTACCGAGCGCGCGCATCCTGGTCACCATCCGGGAACAGGTGGCGGCCATCGCCTCCACTTACATGCAATATCTGCAGCGTGGCGGTGAATTGTCACCCGCCATGTTCTTTGCCGAAGCGCCGGATGTTGGCTGGCCGGTCTTCAACCATGAACATTTCCGCTATGACCGTTTTGTCGCCATGTATGAGGGCCTGTTCGGTGCCGGCAATGTGTTGGTGTGCAATCAGGAATTGCTGATCAAGGATCATCTTGCCTTCGCCCGGCGGGTCGCGGAATTCGCGGGCCAGACCGGCCCGATCAACCAGGCGGCCTTGTTGTCGGAACGCACCGGGGTGAGCTATCCGGAATATGGGGCCGGTCTGCTGCGCCTGATAAACCATGTCCGCACCGGGCCTGCCGGGCCGAGCGCCTTTCCAGATCTGGGGCCGGGCGGGGATCTGCTGTATCGCGCCGCTGGAAAGTTCCTGCGCCTTGATCCGGTGCGCTCCCTGTTTGGCAAGGGCAAGCCGGTGACCCAATATGTGCGCCAGCGTTTTGCCGGGGCCTTTGTGGACAGCAACCGCCAGCTTCGCGACATGGTGAGCCCCGGCCTGCCGCTGGAACGCTATCAGGGCATGGATTGAGGCGGCTTGGCCGAACGGCGGCCGAAATCGATGATCTTGATCCCCACCACATAACGCACAACCAGCCCGCCCGCGAGGCGGCGGAAAATCATCGTGACGGTGAGGGCGATGGCACCGCCCGTGACGCCATAAAGCGGCACCAGCGAGGCGGACAACACCGTCAACAGCACAATCGCGCCCAGGGCAAAGCCTACGGACCAGCGCTGATGGCCGGACATGATCAGCAGCGATCCCACCGGCCCGCCCGAAAGCGCCACAAGATTGCCAACGGCGACAATCTGCAGGGCGGTGGCCCCGGCCACGAATTGCGGGCCGAACAGGCCCATGATGAACTCCGGCCAGATCAGCACGACCGCAAAGATCGGCGCGGTGGCCGCCAAGCTGCCCAGGATGGTCTTGCGCAACAGGCTGGCAATGCGTTGCTTTTCGCCCACCTTCCAGCTGGCCGCGATCTGCGGCCCGATGATGGCATCGAATGAGGAGATCACCAGCGCGGTGATCAGCAGCGTCTGGGCCGCAACGCGCAGGGTGCCGGCCGCTTCGGGCGATGCGAAATAGCTGGTGAGCAGCATCGACAGCCAATCAATGCCATAGCCTGCCACCACCGAGATCATCACCGGTACCCCGGCCACCAGCATGGGGCGCAGGGGCGGCGCCTTCGGGGCCGGCCAGGCTCGCACGGCCCGCACGTAAAGGATCCAGCCGATCATCGCGGTGATGATCATCGAGGCGGTGTAGATCACCGCCAACATCCAAACCGGTGGCAAGATCGGAGCGGCGGCCAGCAGGCCCAGCATGATAATGGCCAGACCGGATGTGAGCGGGCCTTCCATTGATTGCGAGGCCAGGGGCAAACCGGCGCCGCGCAAGGCGAATGAACTCAATCGCATGGCGACGATGCCGATCACCGCCGGGGCGACAATCGCCATCACCCGCGCCGTGCCTGGCGTGTCGATCGCACGGGCGATCAGCGGGTGCATGGCCAGCAGCACCAGCGCGGCCAGCACCGATGCGGGCAGGGCGACCTTGGCCGCCACCCGCACCGCACCGCGCGCCAGATCGCGGCGATCCACCCGGATTTCGCCCGCCATGGTGCGCAGCATGATCGAATCCAGTCCGATCAGGGCAATGAAGCCAACCATCTGCACCGTGGTCTGGCCGATGGCATAAAGCCCCGACCCCAGCGGGCCATAAAGCCGGGCTACCACCCAGCTGACCGCCAGGGCGAGTGCAGCGCCCAGACCCTTGAGCCCGAACGACCAGATGACTTGGGATCGCAGCCGCATGCTGCGCTGTTAGGCAGGTGCCCGGCCCGTGTCTACCTGCCCGTCGCAAATTGCGGCAAGGCTGCGGGCGGCGGCCTGCAGGGCTGCCCGTTGGGGATCGGGCTGGCCGGTGATCGCTGCCAGTGCGCCGGCCAGGCTGGGGTGGCGGAAGCGGAAGCCGCTGGCCAGCGCTGCCGATGGCTGTACCCGCTGGCCGCCCAGCAGCAGTTCCCGGGCAAAATCCCCCAGCAGGGCGGTGAGCGGTGCGGCGGACACCGGGATCAGGGTGGGCCGGCGCAGCAACTGGCCGAGGGTGCGGGTGAATTCCGCGTTGGTGACGGGATGGGGTGCCGTGGCATTCAGGGGCCCGGAAATCTGTTCATTTGCAATGGCATGGATGATCAGACGTGCCAGATCGTCGCGGTGGATCCAGCTCATCCACTGGCGGCCGCTGCCCAGCCGGCCGCCCAGGCCGAATTCGAACGGGGCGAGCAGGCGCGACAGGAGCCCGCCGCTGCGATCCAGCACCAGCCCGGTGCGCAGCATCACGGTGCGGGTGCTGGCGCGGGCGGCGGCAGCTTCCCAGTTGCGGCAGACACGGGCCGAAAAGCACGGCCGACCGGCCGCATTTTCATCAAGAAAATCATCATTCTGCAGGCCATAG
>Ga0315900_10012510_pt1 | contig 10399 bp, 10 predicted proteins | sample LakEriMetagenome_FD_203521 | JGI IMG/M metagenome (GOLD analysis project Ga0315900, IMG submission 203521) | Freshwater fungal communities from buoy surface, Lake Erie, Ohio, United States - Buoy 12 MA114 | ecosystem: Environmental > Aquatic > Freshwater > Lake > Lake biofilm | place: USA: Lake...
CCTACGGGTGGTTTTTTCATTTGTTAGCTAAAGCATTAACGCAGTTCGACTTTGCCTGTCGCTGTCGTTTTAAACGACATTTACTGGGCCTCTAACCTAAGATATGTTCTGCTGATATTTCCTTTGTGTAGTTCATTAAAGTTCGCTAACTTTTCAAATTGGGGGGCATTTGATAAGCCCTTAACGGCGGCTTCAACACCCGCCATTTCCTCAGCGTATTTTTTTGTTCCATCAACAAGAAACTTCAGATAGTCGCCTGTTTGTCTCTTTGCTTTGTTTAGATCGCAAATATTGCCATGTCCAGGAACAATTACCTTTGGATTAATAGATTCAATCTGATTAAAAGCATCTAACCATGTTGAGGCATTACTTTGCGGCAAAACTCCTAACAATCTATCGACGTATATATGGTCTCCCGAAAACATGATGTTTTGGTCTGGAAGATACACCACGACATCGCCTTCAAAGTGAGCGTGATTAAGATATTTAATCTGAACTTTTGTGCCACCAAGATCCAGAGCAACATCATTTTGAGTAATTGGTTTTTGAGCATATGCTGGTTTAGTTCCGTTAAAGCGATCCTTTAAAACGGCTTTAACCGAGTCTACTTGCCCGCCCGCCATCAATTTTTGCGTGGCAACCGTTTTACTAAGAGCAATCACTTCAGCGCCTTGCGATATAAAGTAATCATTGCCTAACCAGCGATGGTCTTGAGAGCCTGTGTTGATGACCCATCGTATTTTCTGCGCAGTTATTTTTTGAACCTCTTTACTAATTAGCTCCGCTCCTTGTTTTGATGCGCCGCTATCAATCAGTATGACTCCATCCTTTGTAACCACAACCCCATAGTTGGCATTTAGACCTTGGTTCTCATAAGTTCTACCGCCAATTTCACCAATCAAGGCATAACTAGATTCATTAATCTTTTGGCTTTTAAGGGTTTGAGCATATGATGCTGAACCGAAGGTTGCTACCAAAAATATAGTTAAGAAAAATTTTGTCATAGAAAGTCCATATTGAATGGCTCTATTATTAGTGATTAGTTTCTAAAAGGTAAGCCTTAATACCCCTCACATTAACTATTTTTGTATGAAATGAAGCAACTTATGGATTTTTTAAAATGACAGTCTAGAAATAGAGTCAGACATCCTCGGCCCTGGTTCGATTCCGCCCCGGGCCACCAAGAAACACCAAAACCACCTTCGGGTGGTTTTTTATTTGTTAGCGTCTAGAGACAGGACGCCATTAGTCTCGGTTAGCCCCATCATGAGTCGTCCCTTTAAAAGGATAAATCAAGTTAGCATCCTTGCGTCAGTCGATGTCGTTTAAAACGACATTACAAATATATGCGTATATACGTATATATAGAAACCTTACTTTCTTTGATTAAGTTTTCCTGAGCTCCATATGTCTAGTTGCCGTTGAGCTTCAGCAGTGATGCCATCAATAGAATCTTGGGGTAACTGCTTAAGGCATTCTGCCAAGGCTTCGGGGCTGAGTTTTTCAGCAGACTTGCTCTTCTTGATTTCTTGCGGTGATTTGCCATCCCAGGCAAATGGATTGCCAAACGCTGGTGTATCAGGCAGGCAATCATCCCTGTAAATTGGGGCATCATTTGTAGCAAATGGCGTAAATGAAATGGTTCTCTCAAAAATAAGTGATTTCCCAGTTGGCGTGGGCGGCAAAGCAGGCATAGACTTCATTGCCTTTCTCGCCAATTGCTCTGCTTTGTCCGATGTTTTCCAAAGTGTTTCCACTTTAACGACAGCGCCATTCGGAGCAATTTCAATTCTAAATCTCACTTGCCCTTGGTCTGGCCCCTCAACAGCAGTTCCCATCATACTTCGCACTTGCTGACCAAAGGAATGGCGATAGCCTTTGCTATTTTTGAGTGTGTACTTTGAGGCAAAAGCCCACTCTTCTGCTGTTGGCGCTAAGGGAGCGGCCAATGATACTGGCTGTTTATCGATGTTTTGACTGGCGTTTAAGTCATTATTGGTTTTAGCGATAGGCTCTTCAAGCTGAACCTCAATGATGTCTGGATTTTTATCTTTGGGTTTTAAGTGGGTGAAGCCTTCATATGATGTCCACAGCAGAAATAGCCCTAGGTGAAGAGCGATGGAGAGCCAGATAGCGACGGAGCGCATAGGCGCCGGTTGTTTGGTCAATTTAGAGGCTTAGACTGTATCGATTGCGTTATAGGTTTGCTTGTTGTCCATACATCATGTCATGGCTAGCTAGGTGCCGTTTAAGCGTCTTAATCAGAATAGGCTGCCATTGATGAGTCATTGATTTGTCGTTTTAAACGACAAATCAATACTTGTAGTATTTAATACATTAATGTAGCATATATTACATGAACAAGTTCTATGCCCTCATCCTATCTTTGCCTACTTCCAGCCCTACGGAGCGGATGCGAATTTGGCGTTCTTTAAAGGCTTCAGGCGCCGCTGTTCTGCGAGATGGTGTATATATTTTGCCAAATGATAAGCAACACAAAACAACATTCGAGCTTGCTTCAGAGCAAGTATTAAGTGCGGGTGGTTCAGCTTATGTAGTGACTATTGAACAGCCGACAAGCGAAAGTTTTAAATCGTTGTTTGATCGAGCAGAAGACTATGCCCAATTAATTCAGCAATCTAAGGCTCTGATTAAAAAACTTAAACCCAAATTAATACTTGAACAAATTAAAGAAGCGCGAAAACTTCGTAAGCAATATGAGGCATTAGTAGCAATTGATTTTTATGTTGGTGAATCAAGCAGACAAGCTAATCGTGTTTTAGAAGAATTGGAGCTTGCGATTGCTGCCATTCAATCTCCAGGTGAGCCGCATGCCATTCAGCGAAAAATTACCAAGCTCAATATCAAGAACTATCAAGGCAAGAGGTGGGCAACCCGCTCTAGACTTTGGATTGATAGGCTCGCTAGTGCTTGGCTTATCCGTAAGTACATCGACCCAAAGGCATCATTTATCTGGCTTAAATCAATAAAGGAGTGCCCTAAGACCGCGTTGGGATTTGATTTTGATGGCGCTACCTTTACCCATATAGATGGCCTAGTGACATTTGAAGTGATTGCCCAAAGTTTTGGAATTGATGATGCGGCTATTAAGCGTTTGGGCGCTGTGATTCATGCTTTGGATGTAGGTGGTATTCAACCAGCTGAAGCGCAAGGTGTTGAGGCAATCATTGCGGGGTTGAAGGTATCCACTAAAACCGATGATCAATTGCTCGACAAAGCCAGCGGTGTATTTGATGCCTTGGTAGGCGCATTTACGAAAGAGGGTGTGAAATGAGCAATTCAATAGAACAACTCAAACCAAGTTATTCACTTTGGCAATTGGTTATCTATATGCTCAAGTTGGGTACTTGGGGTTTTGGAGGACCGGTCGCTTTGGTAGGTTATATGAATCGAGATTTAGTGGAGAAGTATGGCTGGATAACTGAAGCTGATTATAGAGAAGGAATGGCCTTAGCTCAGATGGCCCCTGGTCCAATGGCTGCACAATTAGCCATATATCTTGGGTATGTGCATTACAAAATTCTTGGAGCAACTTTAGTAGGTATTGCATTTGTGATCCCCTCATTTTTTATGGTGGTTGCTCTAGGATGGGCATATGTGGCTTATGGAGATTTAGCTTGGATGCAGGCAGTTTTTTATGGCGTGGGTGCCGCCGTGATTGGCATCATTGCGATTAGCGCCCAAAAACTCACTAAGAAAACGATTGGTAAAGATAAGTTATTGTGGGCAATCTTTGTAGTGATGGTGGTAAGTACCGTCATCACTCAATCTGAAATTGCCTCACTCGTCTTTACTGCAGGCCTTATTACTTTATTTGTTAAGGCGCCACCAAAGTGGTTTAAGAGCGGTGGACTGAACTCCATTGCCGTTACTCAAGTACCAGCATTTACGAGTATTTGGGGTAGCTTTGATCTTTCACTTCTAAGTCAAATTGCCATCTTCTTTACAAAAGCAGGCGCCTTTGTATTTGGTTCGGGATTAGCCATCGTGCCATTCTTATATGGCGGTGTAGTTGTAGAGCATCAATGGCTAACTGAGAAACAGTTTGTCGATGCGGTGGCTGTTGCAATGATTACGCCAGGTCCTGTAGTCATCACTGTTGGCTTTATTGGATATCTCATTGCTGGCTTTACTGGTGCCAGTGTTGCGGCATTGGCCACTTTTATTCCTTGCTACTTGTTCACTATTATTCCAGCACCTTACTTTAAGAAATATGGCAAGAATCCGAGTCTGGTTGCTTTTATTGACGGAGTAACAGCCGCCGCAGTTGGTGCTATTACTGGTTCAGTCATTGTGATTGGTCAGCGCTCTATTGTGGATATTCCGACTGCTGTATTGGCTATTGTGACGACCGCATTGCTTTGGAAATACAAGAAACTCACTGAGCCGGTGGTGGTAATTGCGGCCGCTTTATTTGGTCTAGTGTTATACCCAATGTTTCGTTGAGTAGTTTTAGAAACTTCATTAAAGAAGTTAACATTATTGGTGGCAGATCTAATTTAGCCGCAATGGATGTTGATAATTTAGTGAAAGTCTTAAAGCCTGTTTATAGAGAGACTTATGCAGAAAAGGTCGAATAAAAGGTTAAATCAAGACTGCGCTTAGCCATAGAAACGTCCTTTAAAAGTACGTTTCTTGTTCAGGTTGTCCAACTCTAAGTCTGAAAATAAAATAGCGGTATGACAACGGTAATCTGCCCACAAAGTGACTAAGGTAATTAAAGTACCCGAAAGCCACCTAGAGGTAATCTCCTCACCCCAGCAAGATTTCCAACCCACAGCCCTAAGTCAGCTCAAATACGCAGAGCCCACAGAGCTTTATCTGCGTGATGGCGACGTAGTTCTCTTTCGCAGGCCAAATAGCCCTCTCTGGCAATGTCGTTTTAAACGACATGACAACACATGGGACAGAGTCTCAACCAAGCAAGCATCAATTGAACATGCCGTCAGAGTTGCCTGTGATTTATATGATGAAGCCAGATTTCGCCAGCGGTTGGGGCTTGCGCAAAAAGCACCTACATTCGCAGAAATAGCGCACGCCACACTTTATGAAATGCGACGTGATTTGGATGAAGGCATTGGTAAGGTGGTTTACCTAAGCTATATCACTTGTATTGAGAAATACTTTTTGCCTTATTTCATGGATAAGCGACTAGAGGAAATAACCTATACAGACGTTCATGAGTTTGAGATTTGGCGTAATAGACAAATGCGACTAGTGCCTAAATCCAGCACCTTAATGAACTTTGCCAGTGCTTGGGCGAAGCTACAGCAGACAGCAGTTAATAAAGGCTGGATAAGTGAGCGAGTGGCAATACCTAAATTAACTACTCGTGGGCATAAAGGTAAAACTCGTCCTGCCTTTAGCCGCGAAGAGATTACCAAGTTATTTGAATATATGGAGAGGTGGGCCAAGGAAGGCCGCCTAGAGGTAGAGCGGGAGATAAGGCCTTTAGTACGTGACTATGTAGAGATGCTTTTGCTAACTGGCATGCGACATGGTACTGAAGCACTCAATATTTGCTGGAACAATATTGAATGGCATACCAATGATGGCAAGAAATATCTGCGTATATGGGTGGATGGCAAAACTGGCGGTCGCTGGCTAATAGCTAAACATAGGGCTGTTGATGTTCTCAAGAGATTACATAGCCGCCAAAAAGCTGTGTATGACATTCCGTTTGATAGATTGTTTGAATCTCGTGCGCCGCAAAGGATATTTGTGATGGCAGATGGGCATCAACCTTTGCGTATTGATGGCACATTTAAGAAGCTTATGCGAGATAGTGGATTAGCCAGAAGTCAGGATGGGCAAATGCGTACCTTGTACTCATTGCGACATACTTACGCAACATTAGAGCTACTAGAGAATAAGACGGATATTCACACGCTGGCTAAGCAAATGGGAAATAGTGCCGCCATGATTGAGAGGCACTATTCAAAACTGACTCCCACTATGGCGGCTGAGCAATTGGCGTAAAAAAGCCCACTAAAAAGTGGGCTTAAAGAGAGTTAATTGAGTTGCTGAATTTCTATGCCCTCAATAAAAGTTGGGCGTTTCTTTGGCATTTCATATTTAGAATTCAATCCTTCGGAGGGATTAAATGAATCAGGGTGAATTAGTGCGACCCTGCTATTATTTAAATATGCTGATAAGGTCGCAAGAATCACGCAATCATCACAAAAATTCTTCCACCTTTGATTGCTAGATACGGCTAGGTGAGGATTAGAGTCAAAAAACTTGTCTTCCAAAGGCAGTGAATATTCAAGTCTTTTAAGCAAGCCCTTCAAAAATGATTCATCTTTTTGGGTGCGGTATTTATTCATATGCCATTCAAGATTAGATTGACTTGCCATAACAATTGTTGATAAACCAAATGGTGCCATGTAGACGCCATGGTGAATATCTCGACTTTTCATATCGCTACTCCTTTCCGCCTAGCTAACCGCTTGAGGCCATGATTAAGATTTCTAAATGACCCATTTGCCAATGAAATAGCCTCTAATAAAACTTCGTCGTTTAAAAAGACATTTTTATTTTGGGCGATTTCTTTTGCTAATGGCAAATACTCCTCAGGAGCGCCCGCATTCATTTCAATCAAAACACATCTATCTTTAAGGCCTTTATCAAGCTCAGATATGTTGTTGGTTGTCAGAATAAAAACTGCCCTATGAGTATTCATGGCTGATTTCAAACTCTGCTGAGCTAACTTGGTTAGGTTATCGACTTCATCAAGGATGATGTAGTGAAGCCCGCTAGAGTTAAAGGACATGACGTTTAAGATATTGCCTATAAGTGTCATTACCTGCGGCCCATTGAATCCCTGCTGACAGCCGATAAAGGTTTCCGGGCTATTTAAGCCAACTCCAGCTTTACCTTTTTCGATTGCGTCAGGTAGCAAGTTCGCGAGAGTGGTTTTTCCTGTCCCATAGACTCCGTAAAGAAGTAATCCTGATTTGCCGCTTGAAGGGATCTCTTCGATATTTGTGACAATATCTTCGATTCGTAATCGACTTTCAGGATTGCTGTAGTAGATGTCAAAAACATTTTGAGGCGCATTTTGGTTCTCCTTGTTCATTTGTAATTCCTTTCAGTGTTTAATGGTGGTGGCAGTTAAGCCACCACCTGTTTGGTTAGGCCGCTTTGGCAAGTTTTGCTTCAGCATCGTTAGCCGCATCTACAACTCGTTTTGCTTCGGCTGTAACCTCTTGTTGCTTTGAGTACATTGCCGCAAATGCCGCCTTTACGACGCTGGCATTACGAATCACGACTTTGATATCAAATCCACCCTGACTGTTTTGCTCTGCTAGCAATACACAGGTATCACCCATGAAATCAGCATCAGCTGTCAGCGAAAGCATTTCGGAGCTGGCAGTACCAAGGGCTTTCATGTTGTCAAAGTGCTCCTTTGCCATTTCTGCCTTATCAGCCATGCTTACAAAGGTTTCGCTTTGTCCCAGCTTGATTTCTTGAACGCCACCCTCTTTTTCAATCCAATCCGCTAGCTCTAAGTAAGGCACATTTAATTTTTGTGCTTTACGTAAAACGATGGAATAGGTGCTTAGGCGTCGTCTATCAACATCTCCAAATACAGCACGAATTACGCGGGTAATTAATGGCCTGGTTTTGTTGTACTTATAGTTGCGTGATTTATAAAACTTCTCAAGCGAAGCCAAACGAGCTTTAGCGTCTCCAATTGATAGCTCTCCGCAAAACTGTAAGCATTGGGCTAGCACTTGATATAGAGCTTGATTACTTGTTCTATATGCGCCTTCTTCCCATGTAATACGACTTTCTTCCATAGCGTATAAGAGCTTGGTAGAAGTTGAGGCAATCGTAGCCTTACGAGCCTTCTTTTGTTTGTCGTTTAAAACGACTTTATTTGTTGCTGTTGTTTCTACTGCGTTAGTTAATGTATTCATTTTTACTTCTCCTGTGTGTATATAAAGGTATGGTTGCTTGTTAAGAAATTTAACCGCTTGGCCATGACTCTATTAGGCCTTTTTTTGATAAACTTAACCGCATACAAACTAATTAAAGTAATTTGGATGTTAAGAAAATGTTAAGAAGATTCCTTGCCCAGCACCCAACATTTGGAACAAAGAACAATCCACGCTCTTTGTCATACCAACAACAAAGCCCTTATTACTGGTGGTGGGCTTATTTGCGTCGTAATGAGGACTACTTAAAGTGCTGTGAAAAAAGCGGCAAAGGAAAGTTCGCAAAACTCTATAAAGACTTTGGAGATGTAAGAGAAGATAACTTTAAGAAATGGTGGACGGAGGAACAGCGAGGCGCCAATCTATTTTCTGAACAAGCGGGGTTAATGACGCTAATCGAACTTGAAGATAAAAGCCAATGGGATGAAGCTTGGACTAAAGACAATGTACTGATAATTGCGGCGCCTCTTACATCTAGCAAAAGATATCTTCAAAGCAGATTTGCTCGATTATTGAAAGAGCGACATACCGCTAAACGAGGAAGAACAGCCAAGAAGCTGGAAGCTAGCAATGCCAACTATCCCCTCGAAAGAAATTACACAATAGAGAATTTGAGAAAGACACTTCAGGTTTACGACGAATATGTTCGCACTAGGGCTGATGTTAAGAAAGTACCGCTATGGAAGGTTGGGGAGAACCTCCGATTAGTGCCTACTGCCATGACCTCTTCAAAGTTAATGGCAGATGAAAACTTTTTAAGAAGAAACGTCATGGGCGCAACTGTTAAGCGTTATCTAAAAAATGCTGAAAGATATATCAATGGTGCGGCACAGGGAAAATTCCCTGTATCAACAAAAGTCGTTTCAAACGACTAAACCAATTCAACCGCCGCTTTAAGTTGAGTTGGACTTGAATATAGATAGCTAGCAGTAGTGCTGATGTTTCTATGCCCTGCCAAGCTTTTTAATATATGGATTGCTGTACCTTTATTGGCAAGGCCAGTTAGAAAGCTACGTCTTCCGCTATGACTACTCGCACCATCTAAGCCTACGTTGCGATATAGGTAAAAGAAGTACTGGGCTAGGGAGTTAGCTGAGAAACCTGCTTGTTTCTGCGTGTAGAACAAAGGCTTGCCGGCATCCCTAATGCGAAGTAGACGCAAATACTGGCCAATCTCTTTGCGCATACGTTCATTAAGGTAAACAGTACGGGCATGTTTACCCTTGGTTTGTTCGGGCAATAAACGTACTTCATCCTTAATCGTGTTATCGCTGTTTAAAACGTCGTTTATGCGTAGGGCGGCAACTTCACCTACCCGCATACCCGCGTAATGCGTAAGTAGCAACATAGCGCGATTACGTGCGCTGTGCCTACGTGTAGCAACATGGTCTAAAACTCTACGTAGCTCTTGTGGGTTTAAAACTCTAGCTTGTGACATACGTTCTCCCTGAAATGTAATAAATACAGAGCTACAGTATGTTTTCTTATGTTTGGTTAGAGCAACCGAAAATGGCTAAGTAAGAACCTTCCAAAATTCAAAGACTTAGCTGATTTCATAATCTTTTACATATTAGATTATGTTTTCGTGGCATTTTCGCCACGAACTTTCATGAAGTATTTATAAGCCCTACAAGCTGTTTGATTTCGGGTTCTGCTACCCAAGTAAGCGAAAGCTTCTAATCATCGCTTAAACGAAGGATTTACCCTGAATGGGTCTACAGCTATTAAATTTCTGGGCTACGAAAAATTAATAGGTAGCTGAAGCTTTTCGGGTGGTGATTTTCTACCTATACCCCCTTAGTAGTAAGCGAGCTAACACTCGCTTGTGATTTCGCTTGTCGCTCATCACATTTCTTTCTTCTTAAATTGTTTGTATTGGCTTTCTCTAGATTCAACCTACACTGAGCCTTAAGCAACAGGCTCAGTTATAGAGAAGAAATAAGGAAAAGGACTTTCTCTGAGTTCTTTACTACACCACTTAGGGCACAACCCAATTGGGTAAGGGCGGTTTTGCTGTCTCCTTTTATGTGCGGCCGTAAAACGCAACAATGACATCAGCATTAAGTGGCTACCAATGTCTTGTTCGCAAGTTGCTGTGTAAGCAGGGCTTGCTCGTGATTCATTTAATCTTTGTGCTGAAACATTCTTGTATCAATTAGTAAGCAACTCTAATGGCGTCCTGTAAAGGATAGTGATACTAAGTCTCTGCTACTGCCCAGAATTTCCATCACTGCGACTCTAAGTCCAGCTTTAGGGTGACATAACGACTGGGTGTCACTGCCCTTGTTTCAGTAGTAATTTATAAAGTTATTTAGCAAAACCTAATAAAAGAAGAGTAGAAATGAATGTGATTATTAGGTATATGTGGCTTTTGGCATAAAGAGGTTGCTCTTTCGAAAAGGCCGACAATAAATTAACTGTGCCCATTCAACTTAAAG
>Ga0315900_10012511_pt1 | contig 10398 bp, 7 predicted proteins | sample LakEriMetagenome_FD_203521 | JGI IMG/M metagenome (GOLD analysis project Ga0315900, IMG submission 203521) | Freshwater fungal communities from buoy surface, Lake Erie, Ohio, United States - Buoy 12 MA114 | ecosystem: Environmental > Aquatic > Freshwater > Lake > Lake biofilm | place: USA: Lake...
CTGGCTGGCAAATACATTTCCCCCTTCGGCACACCATTTAACCTCGATGAAGTGCCCGATGATTCGCTGCTGAATAAAGATGCGGTAACACATATACGCGTGGTAGATGCAGTAGGCAGTTTACATGATTCATTCTGTACACGCGATGCTGCCGGCCATAAAATAAACGATCCTTGGCCAACACCATTCCCTTCATCGGGTTTCGATCTGGATGCGCTGGGTATTATTCATCAAAATACGGCTATTACATATTCACCAACACACAGAACTCCAGATTTTTCACTTTATCCTAATCCGGCAAGGGAAAATGATGTCGTAAGCATTCGTGTGGCCTTCAAAGCACCTGTAGTCAGCATAAAGGTTACAGATGTGTCGGGTAAAGAGCACATGGAGCATTCGGACTGGCCTACTGCAGAGATAACTGGCCTGCATGCGGGTATATATTTCATACATGTTACAACTGTTGCAGGCACCACAGTAAAGCGGCTGGTTATTTCCGAGTAACAATTTTATTAAATAGCTCCTGGTTGGCTAAAAAGTGCCTGCCAGATAAAACTGCTGTACGAAGGTTTGGTCGCGGTCGAAGTAATTGGTGTTTAACAATGCGTTCAAACGAGTGCCCATCGAAAGGTTAATCCATTGTAGATTCACAACATCAAACATCAACTCACAACCTGCCGAATTTTGGGCAAATGATTTGTTCAGTTCGGTACGTGATACTTGTGAAAGATCCAGGAATAGGTTGGCCTTTATTCGTTTAACATAAATTATGCCTCCCACTCCAAAATCGGGATACATCAATGGCAATATATAGTTTGCACTAAATACCCACTCGCGATCGCCCTGAATGGGAATGTATCCGCGGGCATGCGTAAATTGATCGAAGAAGCGGTAATCGTTTTGCAAACTTTCCTGTTTAAACGCACCGGTAAACTTAAATCCGTGGTTGCGCATAGCACCCGGCAAATAAATAGCAGAATGCAAACGGAAGTTGGATGCGCTTACTGAATTCACAGCAGTACCATAATAAACCGATAGCTGTGCACCGAATCGCGGTTGTAGATTTTGTATAGCCCGCCCGCGTACTACCGACATATCCATGCCGCATTCAACCAAAGCAGGCCTTAGCTCACGTGCATTGTCTGACTTATCATTTATTTCGTAGTTAAACAGATTCACCAGAGCTGCATTGGCATATAGCTTAACGGTGGAAATGTACATGCCATCGAAGCGTGTGTAGGGAAGGTACGTTCCTATACCGTAAATAGATTCGGTGAACGTGGTGGCATTTGTGCTATACTTACCGGTGTCGGATAAGTTGGTCGGCATTACAATGCTGCGCTCGTTTACTGCTGCCAGTATGCCGAATGGCAATCGGTAGCGTGCATAGTCCATGCGACCGTTTATGAAGTAGGCGTTTTCATTAAAGTTAATTCCGGTAGTGAGGTCAGCACCAAAATCATTTAAGATGTTATTTACTTTAAGCGATACTGTTGCCTGCTGTTGATTGCCTGTAACCGACCAAGAGTGAAGCTTTGCACTGCGTATAGCACCCGTATAATCTTTGGCTTCATAGGTTGTGTTTTTAGGTAATCGATCGTAAATTCTCGATTCTACAGGCGTGGTTACTATGCGGTATCTGTTTTGCAACTCGGGTTCTGTCACTGTGTAGTTTTCAGGCGTTACGGTATTCAATGCCAGCGCATCTACATGCTGCCCCATCATACCCAGCTGAGTAAAGTACACCGTGTCCTCCGCTTCATTCAGCGAAGGCCCCATCAATCCATATTTCACACTACTCAGTTTTCGTATTTGCTTATCGCCTGAAAGACTAACTGCATACAGATTATTAATACCCGAAAATCCGGATGCGAAATACACGCTGTTTTTACCGGGATAAATGCCCTCGATGACATGCTCCGTTGGAACGGTTAAGTCAGTAAATACTCGTGATAACATATCGTATCTTACTAAACGGATGCGGTAGCCCGTTTTGGCTACGTAAATAATGCTGTTATCGTCTTTGCTCCATTTAGGATAGGATATGAAATCGTTGTCAGGATTGGCTATACTGTCTATCACTGCGCCCGTTTGCGCATCTAAAATGACAATGGTATTTCTTAGCTGTTCATCGGCACGAACGGCAACAAATGCATTGCGCTTTTGAGAATAAACAGGGGAAAATAATTTTGAGTGGGTAGTCACTCTTCGCTTTAAGTCGGTTTTTAAGCTGTAGCAAACAATGTCTGAATAGTTTCTGTTCATAAACCGGCTATCCGTTGTTAACTCAGTCCATGCAGCTACATCGTCACGCACCGAAAGGTAGGGTTCTGTTACCATGAGTCCCATAACTGCCAGGGTGGTTACTTTACCGGCTGATAGTTTAACAACTTCCTGAGTTCTGTTGTACGCTTCACGTCTGCATATAATACTCCCGTCTGCTTGTGCATATGGCCATTCGTAGTTGGTGACTATTCGTTTCGGTTCTGGTGAAATCTGCGTTACCGGTGTTAGTTTCTGTTCATTCAGCTCGTTTTTCCACTGCGTTTGCAACGTATCGTATGTGCGCATATATGTTTTACGTGAACCGTACCCTGTGTGGCGCTTCATCGCAGCTGAAAACGGGTACAGCAAACCTTTGTACGCTGAGGCATCCTTTATTATTTTCCTCCACACATCGGGTCCTTTTTCCCATCTCACCTGATGCAGCATAGCATATCCTAGACGATAATGATCCGGCATCAAAGTTAGGAATGATCCGTTGCGTGCTTTTTGATACCTGTATTTTTTATCGTTTAAAAGCTGCGCGCGTTGTTCATGAAAAAAGTGAGGTGTTCTTCCTCTGCCGGCCCCTGTTAGAACAGTTTCTGTTTGTACTGCATCTCCTTCATAAAACCAATTGGGTATGGCTACGTTTTGCGCCAGTTGCCAAAGCGTTTCTCCTCCGGCTATATACATCATCTTAGTAAGTCCACGCCTGTTGTTTATGTATTGTAAGGCGTGCCTGTATTCATGAATAGCCAATACATCCATCCAGCCAAGTGAACCCAAGTAGTTTTGATTTTGTATACCTGTGGCAAACAACTCGCTTCGGAAGGGCATAAGACCTACATAACCATTTGATATAACCTGCTGGGTTTGAATCAGCATAGTCAGGTGTTTTCTTTTTTCACCAATAGAAACTGCAGCGCTGTCACTTATAAAGTTGATGATATCGGCTATACGTGCGGCCTCTTTCTGATTTCCGTCCGGGAAAATTATTTTTAATGCGGGTGTTTCAAAATACTTCCATTTAAGGCTGGAAGGATTAGATCCTGTTACCGCTGATGGAGGTATAATTTGCGCCTGAAGAATTAGTGCATGAATGGCAAGTAGAGCCATGCATAGTTTACGTTTCATGTATTATGTATTTGAAACAAAAATATAAAACTGTGTCGCATTTTTAAGAAAGGTTATGAATCGCTAAAACCGGTTGCCACAAAAAAAGCTACCCGGTTACAGGTAGCTTTCTTATAGAATAATATTTGGGAATTATTTAACCAGCTTCAGCTCGTTGATGATGTTGGTGGCCTCTCCGTATTTTTCAATCAAAAACAGTACGTAGCGAACGTCTACGTTGATGGTGCGTTTGTATTTTTCGTCAAACACAATATCTCCGCTCATGGCTTCCCAGTTGCCGTCAAATGCCAGACCTATCAGATTGCCTTCACCGTCAATAACCGGACTTCCCGAGTTACCGCCTGTGATGTCGTTGTTGGTTATAAATGCTACCGGCAATTTACCACCGGGCAGCGCATACTGACCGTAGTCTTTTTTAGCATGAAGATCTATCAGCTTTTTAGGTACATCAAATTCAAAATCGTTGGGATTGTATTTTTCCATCACACCATCCAGTGTAGTGATGTAGCTATACATCACCGCATCTTTAGGTTCGTATGATTTAACGCTGCCATAAGTAAGGCGCAGCGATGAGTTGGCATCCGGATAAAATACCCGCTCGGGTTGCATGTCCATCAGGCCTTTTATGTAAATGCGTCCTTCGCGCATATTTTTTGCATTGAAGGCATCTACAACGGGTTTATATTTTTCCATATAGATTGAATAGAATGAAGCTACAGCAGCATAAGCCGGATCTTTTCTTAGTGCTTTTACATCGGGCTTTTTCAGAAATGCTTGCAATTTATCTTTGTTTACAAACATACTTTTCCTGTAAGTTTCGGTTGCGTATTTGGCCACTGCCGCTTCCGGTGTTTTGCCCATTTTAAGAATGGTATTCATATAAGGAGCTTGTTGCTCTTTAGGTATATTCCGGTAGTACATAAGCAGTATTTGCTGCATGATTTTCTCGTCAGCAGATGGGAAGAAGCTTTCGTACAGCCTGTCCTGGTTTTTAATAAATCCGGCAAGGGAACGGTTAGCTCTGGCTGTATCTTTCTCCGTTTCGTAGCCATTTAGTTGCAAGGCAATCTGAAACAGGTTAATGCCTAAAATGCCTTCGCTTAAATAAGTACGTTGCAAAGCATACGGCTCATACTCGGCATACGCATTATCAATATTTTGTAAAACTGCAGCATACTCAGGTTTTGATGAAGCCCATATGCTGAAAAGCTTTTCCTGCTCTTTTTTATACTCATATACTTTAAGTCGCTTCAGTTGTTCGGTTTGACCAATAAAATATTTCCAGTAGTTAGCTACCTGGGCGTATTGAGCTGAAAGTACCAAACGGTCTTTTTCGCTTTTTTCCATCACTTCTTTCCAAGCTTTCAGTCGGATATCGCGCAGATTGACAATGGTTGGGTTCACTTTATCTTGAGCCAGTGCAATGCCTCGGGCAAATTCATAGCGATTGGTTCGACCGGGAAAACCCATTATCATAGCAAAATCATTTTCCTTGATTCCTTTCAGCGATACGGGCAAGAAATGCTTAGGCTTGTAGGGTACATTATCGGCCGAGTATGCAGCCGGTTTATTGTCTTTGTTGGCGTAGATGCGAAACATACTGAAATCGCCAGTGTGGCGAGGCCAAACCCAGTTATCGGGGTCACCTCCAAATTTTCCAATGTTCTGTGGTGGAGTACCAACCAATCGAATGTCGGTGAAGCGCTCAAAAACAAACATGTAGTAGGCGTTTCCTTTAAACATTTCACGAACCTGTGCTTCGTAATGTGTCCCTTTTACGGCTTCGTCAGTTAGTTTTTTATAGATTGTTTGCAATTTAGCTGATCTGTCTTTTTCCTCTACACCTTTCAATTCGGCCATTACCTTTTCAGTAACATCATCCATGCGCTGTACGATGGAAATCCACATGCCTTGTTTTGGGCGCTCTTCGGCAAATGATTTTGCCCAGAAACCGTTGTCCAAAATATTATCGGCAGGTGTGGAGAGCGAAGCGATGGCATCGTAGCCGCAGTGGTGGTTGGTTAAAATCAATCCATTGGGTGAAATGATTTCACCCGTGCAACCGCCATTGAACCAAATAATGGCATCTTTCAGGCTAGAGTTGTTGACATCATACAATTGCTCGGCTGTAAGCTTAAGCCCCATTTGTTTCATTTTCTCATAATTGTACTTCTTTAACAAAATGGGCATCCACATGCCTTCATCGGCCTTGGTGTGAAAAGAACCCAACAGCATGAAGGCTGTTAAAAAGTGAATCAACGATTTTTTCATGGTATAAACGTATTTTATAAATATGAGGGGCGAATGTATTGCAAATATTCTGTTTTCATGAACCATGTATGATAAATGGTTGATAATGTGATATGAGCGTAGAAATAAAAAGTGTTTATAAGGGCTTAACAATTACTTAACATTCGGACATAGGTATTGCTATACTTTTGCCAAAAACCTACCATATGTTTGGACTAGACCCTACCTTAACCGCATTGCTCGTTTTTTGTTTATTGCTCGCCTGCGCATTTGAATTTATCAACGGTTTTCACGATACGGCTAATGCTGTTGCTACCGTTATTTATACCAATTCATTAAAGCCTTATGTGGCGGTAACCTGGTCAGCCATCTGGAACTCCATTGGGGTATTTGCCGGAGGTATAGCTGTAGCTATGGGCATCAGTAATTTATTGCCTATTGAAGTGCTCACCGATCCCGACATTCACCACAATGTCGCACTTGTGCTATCTCTATTATTAACAGCTATTGCGTGGAATTTAGGCACCTGGTATTTGGGAATTCCATGCTCCAGTTCGCACACACTTATAGGTTCCATTTTAGGTGTAGGATTAGCCTATTCGGTAATGGCCGAAACACCGGGCAATTATGTAAATTGGTCTAAAGCTTCCGATATTGGAATGTCACTATTATTCTCTCCGTTATTGGGTTTTAGTCTGGCCATTATGATCATGTATATTCTTCGCCAATTTGTTCGTAATAAGGCTATTTTCCGTGAACCGAATACCAATGCACCGCCACCAACTTGGATTCGTGCAGTATTGTTACTGACCTGTACTGGTGTTAGTTTCTCACACGGCTCCAATGACGGACAAAAAGGAGTAGGACTAATGATGCTGATATTGATTGCCATCGTTCCGGCCCATTTTGCCATTGATCAGGAATTGGATATGGTAGAATATAAACGCGATGTGCAAAGCGTGCATTACCTCATGAAAAAAATTGATACTCATCAACTGAGCTACGAGGACAGTATGGAATATGCCAAACTCGACCACCTGATACTTGATTTAAGCCAACTGGTAACCACAAAATCCAATTTGTCTGAATACAGCAAAGAAGAGCAGTATGCACTACGCAAGGATGTTCTGACTATTGGCAAGTCGGCAAAAAAATTATCGGAAAGTCCTGATTTAAATTTGAGTTCGAATGATAAAAAACGCTTGAAAGGAATGATTGCTAATGTGAAAGAACTTACAGACTATGCTCCGTATTGGGTAATTCTTCTTATATCTCTGTCATTAGGCACCGGAACGATGATAGGGTGGAAGCGCATTGTAAAAACTATTGGTGAAAAAATTGGCAAGCAACATTTGACCTATGCTCAGGGTGCTTCCAGCGAATTGGTTGCGGCCGGAACCATCAGTCTTTCTACGTGGCTGGGTTTGCCTGTGAGCACAACACAGGTTTTATCGTCAGGTATTGCCGGAAGCATGGTGGCCAGCAAGGGCATCAAGAATTTACAAAAGGGAACAATAAAAACGATCTTTATTGCTTGGATTCTTACCCTGCCTGTAACCATTCTTATGGCGGGCGGATTGTTTATGCTATTCCGCGCTATTATTTGATTGTGCACTGAACAGCTGATGCAGGTGAAGCACCTGCGGCAACAATGCACTTACTTCATCGTTTGTAATGATGTACCGGCTACGCGATTTTTTTTCTTCCTCACTCATCTGGTTTTTCATTCGTGCCTGCACATCTTCTCTGCTTAAACCGCTTCGCTTTATTACTCGCTGTATGCGCAGTTCTTCGGGCGATGTAACGGTAATAACTGCATCCAGCTGCTTATAGCTGTCGCTCTCAAACATGAGAGCAGCTTCCTTTAGAACATAAGGCGCATGAGCCTGCCCTTGGCTCCACATATCAAAATCGTGAATAACAATTGGATGAACGAGTGCATTGAGTTTGGCAAGCAAGGATGAATCAGCAAATGCCGCAGCTGAAATAAACGGCCTGTTCAATTCTCCTGTTGAAAGAAAAGCCTGTTCACCAAACAGTTGTATGAGTCCTTTACGAATTTCTGCATGATTGGCCATCAGCCATTTGGCGCGATCATCGGCTACGTACACCGGAATTCCCAATTGCCTGAACATGTGTGCAACGGTTGATTTGCCACTTCCAATACATCCGGTAATTCCGATGCGGAGCATATTATTTTTTCTCTTCTTTGGCAGGGGCGTTCAGTGCCCTGCTCGCTTCCATAGCTATGGAACCTCTGTCGAGTTTCAGGCGTGTGCCTTCGCTTTCAATGATGGCGTAAGTATCTGTGAGTTTTACAATTTTAGCATGTATGCCACCTACGGTTACAATTTTATCGCCTTCAGCCAGCGATTCGCGGAATTTTTTCAGCTCTTTGTTTTTCTTCATTTGAGGATAAATCATGAAGAAATAGAATACAACCAAAACGAGAATAAGGGGCAGAAATGAACTTAAACCTCCGCCTGCACCGGCTGCAGGTGCCATTAGTAATAGGGATGATGTTGTCATGTTATGTATAAATTATAAAATTAATGTGCGTTAAAATTGGAAGGAGATCCGGCTTTTTGAACTACATATCCTCGTATGTAAAGTGTAGTTTCAGTAGGCTGTGTATTGGACGTAACGGTAACCTGTTTTTCAAAAGCTTCAGCCCTGTATTTGCTATCAAATACTACTTTAATATAGCCTTCGCCTTGTGGCGGAATGGGTTCTTTGGAGTAGCTGGGAACTGTGCATCCGCAACTGGCAGTTGCGTTGGCTATCAGCAATTGAGCATTGCCCGTGTTTTTAAATTTAAAGGCATATTCAGCTTTTTCGCCTTCCGTAATATTGCCAAACTCATGCACCGTTTTTTCAAACTCGATTCGGGCACCCTGGGTGGTATCGGCTGCCTCTGTTTGCAGTGTCGTATCGGCTGATGCCGGGTTATGTATCACTTCAGGAGAGGCTTTGGGTGTTTCCTGGCCACATGCCCATACGGTAAAGGCAAAGACGGCAATAAGCAATTGATTTTTCATGGTGATGTATACGTTATTAGTGATTAATTTTCTACAAGTCCACGTCCGAGTTTTTGAATTTTGTTTTGCTTCCGCAATTCTAATTGTATTTTATCTAAAACGCCATTGATAAAGCCGTGGCTTTGTGGCGTGCTGTAAAGTTTAGCTAGCTCCAAGTACTCGTTGATGCTCACTTTCACAGGTATGTATGGAAAATACACGATTTCGCACAGGGCCATTTTCATCAGCAACATATCGCTGTAGGCAATGCGGTCGGCATCCCAGTTTTGCGTTTTGGAGGCAATCATTTCCGTGAGTGTATCGTTGTGCTGTACGGTAAGTTTCAGCAGCTCTTTCATAAATTCAAGCACTTCTTTATCGTGCTGAAAAGATTGGAGTGGAACTTTACCGTTTTCTTTCAGCTGGTCAATGGTTTTTAGTACTCCGGTCATAACCCAAGCCTGATCGTCTTCCCAGTTCATGTAACGCTCTTCAATATATGTTTCCAGCAATTCGCACTCAACCGAAATGTACTGAAACAATTCCGAAACCATTTTTTTATCGTCCATAAATCCGGGCGATTCCATAGCTCCATAAGCTTCTATGGGTTCGTATGCTTTTACCTGCTGCCAAATTCTTCTCATCAGGTCATCGCTGCCGGTCCATTTTATTTTAAAGTGCTTTACATAGGCGACTATCTGTTCTGATTCTTCCATCAGTTTCAGTGCCTTGTTAGAATAAATCCTTTCCAACTGATCAATTTGAACCTGACTGGGGATGAATTTATTTTTTTGCTGATCCAGTTCTTTTGAAATAAAGAACCTGAATTCGGCTGCAAATGATAGGAGGAAGATGTATAACTCATAGGTTTTATCGAGGCTTTTCAATAGTGCCTTTTCGTGAAGGGAAAGGTTGCTTCCGGCATCCTGGCCGTAGGCGTACAGTTGCTGAAAAGTTTTGATGCGGTAAAATCGTCTGTTAAACATGAGTTAGAACGTAAGGGTAAAAAAATCGTCCCATTTTTTACTGGAAAATGGGACGACAAATGTAAGAGAAAAAGTCGGAAATCAGTATGTAGATGTAACTTTTAGTATATCGTGAATACGTTTTTCGGCCATATCAATGGCTGCTTTTTGCGTATGTGTTTTTTCAGCTTCAGCTTTGGCATATATCTGAAGTGTTACATCATAAATGTGTTCGGTATTGCGTAAGGCAGTTTCGCGGTTATAGCCTATATATTCCTGATACACATTGATTAATCCACCGGCATTGATTAGAAAATCGGGAGCGTATGCTATGCCTTTTTCTATCAGCATCGGACCGTGAACATTCTCATCGGCCAGCTGATTATTGGCTGCACCGGCCACAATGCTGCATTTTAGTTTAGCAATATTTTCAGTGTTTAGCACTGCACCTAACGCACATGGAGCAAAAATGTCGGCATCAGTACTGTAAATTTCATCGCCTTTAACTACCGTGGCACCTAGGCTAGAGGCATAATGCTTCAATACGTTTTCGTTAATATCTGAAATGTACAGCGAAGCACCTTCTTTGTGAAGATGTTCCAGCAAATGGCCACCTACTTTGCCAATGCCCTGCACGGCTACTTTTTTACCTTTCAGGCTATCGTTGCCCCACACATGTTTGGCTGACGCTTTCATGCCCATGTATGTGCCGTAAGCAGTAACAGGCGAGGGGTCTCCACCGCCACCCATCGATTCGGGCAGGCCTA
>Ga0315900_10012513_pt1 | contig 10398 bp, 5 predicted proteins | sample LakEriMetagenome_FD_203521 | JGI IMG/M metagenome (GOLD analysis project Ga0315900, IMG submission 203521) | Freshwater fungal communities from buoy surface, Lake Erie, Ohio, United States - Buoy 12 MA114 | ecosystem: Environmental > Aquatic > Freshwater > Lake > Lake biofilm | place: USA: Lake...
CGCAATTGATATTTTATGGTCTAGATGGGAACTGCCTGTACTTATCGATTGTTTGTTTGCTCGCGTTGCTATCCATGCTGATAGCTGCCTGTGCCCCCTCGACGCGTCGCTGGTTCGCCTTCATGGCTGTCCTCCTTGCGGTCGCTTGCTACGCGAGTTCCTATTTCCTAAAAGTCGATGGATTCTATGGCGACCGAACACCGCGAATCGTTTGGCGATGGACGGCTACTGCGGAACAAAAGGTACATGCCTATCTTGTAACAAAACCGAAGGAACTAATTGCACTGACGCCTGAGTTGCTGGAACCGACCAACGCGGATTGGCCTCAGTTGCTTGGAAAGAACCGGACCGGTGTCCTTCATGGCGTAGGACTTGAAACGAATTGGGCTGATTTTTCTCCCAAGCTTCTGTGGCGTCATCCTGTCGGACTCGGATGGTCCAGTTTTGCGATACTCGGAAACGTAGCGATTGATATGGAACAACGAGACGAGAATGAGAGCATCGTCTGTTACAACCTGCGTAATGGAAAGGAGCTTTGGTGTCATCAATCAGCCGGTAGATTCCGTCACGAACACGGAGATGGACCGCGAACAACTCCTACGATTTACAACGGGCGAGTCTATGCATTGGGTGCAATGGGAGCCCTGTATTGTGTGGACCTCGCCAATGGATCGCTTTTGTGGAAACAAGAAGTGTTCGAAAATCCGACAACGCAGAACCTCGCATTCGGAATGTCGGGATCACCTCTCGTGGTGAATGATCAAGTCATCGTAACACCAGGTGCTGGGAAAGATGCCGCAACAATTGCATACTCGTGCTCGACGGGACGAGAACTATGGCGATCAGGGGATGATAAAGCTTCGTACGCGTCGCCAGTTCTGGCATCTCTTTTGGGTGAATCGCAAATCTTGAGTTTCAACGGAGATGGACTACGTGCATACGATATTCACGGAGCAGCGTTGTGGCTCCAACCATGGGTAACCCAAGGGGAATCGCGAGTCAATGTCGCTCAACCAATCGCGATAAGCGATAGTACACGCGCTGACGTGCTGATCTCATCCGGTTACGATATGGGAACGGCCTTAGTAGAAGTGACTCGAATCGATGGCCGATGGAATTCTCGAATCGTCTGGGAATCGAAGCAGCTTAAATCGAAACTTTCGAACTGCCTCGTTCATGAGAATTATGTATACGGTTTCGACAACGGTATCTTGACCTGTCTCGATCTCCGCGATGGATCACGCCAATGGAAGCGTGGTCGCTATGGTCACGGAAAAATGCTCCTCATCGATGATCTCTTGCTGATTCAGGCGGAATCTGGAGAAATTGTTCTTGTAAATGCAACACACGAAGGACATCAGGAGCTAGCGAAAATGGAAGCCCTCAATGGCCGTACTTGGAACTATCCCGCTCTCTCCGGCGACATCCTGGTCGTCAGGAACGACCACGAAGCAGCCGCATATCAGCTTCCGCTGAAGCACGACCAATCACCGTTGGCATCTTCTTCCAAGCGTGCGTCACTGGCTCAAAATTGATAGTTCCGTAGATCGCCAAAGCAGTGTCCGATCGGGACTAGCCCGATACGGAAAGGTTGACGTTACGGTTCGGGCTTGCCCCTTACGTCCAAAACTTTTGCGATCTACCAGATAGGATAACAGCCGATATCGAGAGCTTGCATGCGACGTATTTCGATCCCCAATCGCTCTTTGCGTGTTGTTCATAAGCTTCTTGTTGTTCATAAGTTTCGAAGCTTCCTTCGCACCAATGGGCATTTTGTTTATTTTTTGCCCGGCTTACTCGCTTTCATCGAAACCAAAGGTCTTGAGCCAGTCTTTCTTCTCCCCCTCTTGGAGTTTGGAATGGCGAAGCGCTTCGTCTCGTTCGTTCTGTCGTTCAGCCTCTGAGATGTCGCTCGATTGTAAGTCGCTAAGCGGGTTTTCGGGTAGGATCAGACTGACCCACTGTTCGCTATCAAAGAAATTGGCCCCGCGGGCTTTGGCGGCCCGCTGCACTTGATGATCCGACGAAACGACAGATAACCCAGCGGGATTGGTATGGCTCCGAATCCATTTGCAAAGATATTCATCCGCCGATGACTCCTCGCGTGCAAAGGTGATCTGCATTCCGCGATAAACCGTCTCGTCCGGCAAGCCAACGTCTTGATCTGAATCGAAAACAATCCATGTCGTTCGCCGATCTGCATCACTCAATCGACTGGCAACAAACTCAAGCAACTGTTCTCTAGCTTGACGAAGCGCTGCCGTTCCAAGTTTCGGATCTGGAATGGCAATACTTTCAAACATAAGGTTGTATCCGTCAATCAGACAACGAAACTGACTGACAGGTGCTCGATCTCGGGGAGACGATTTCATGGATTCTTGCCTAGCTACCGATTCTTGTCATGCAATCGATCCGGGGTTCCAGAGATCTTGCTGTTGCTCTTTTCGGTAGGAGCTTTCTCTAGCGTTAACAATGCAAACAAGTCTGCCATTTCTTGAGGAGTCATTTGCTTCTCTATACCCTCCGGCATAAGAGATTTCTTGTCTCGTTTGAACTCGTCGATATCTTCTTCCAGAATCGTTTGCTCCTTTCCTCCCTGTATCTTCAGCACTGTCCGCTTGTCGTTGCGATCGACGAGCAGGCCGGTAACAATTTGATCATCCTTGGTCCGAATCGTAATACTCTGGTAAGACTCGCCGATCACCAAACTGGGGTTGAAGACGCTGACGAGCAATTGTTCATACGATCCACGTCCATTTGATGTGATGTTCGGACCTACTTCATAGCCGCGTCCATGCATCACGTGACACTGCCCACAGATCCGATCGTACACGACCCAACCTCGCTCCGCGTCCCCTCTCGCATCCCATCTCATACTGCTAGTGGCGCGTTGGATGACGTCTTCACGTTCCTTTGAGCTTTCGACATTCACATTGCCCCATATCTTTGTCACCCACTCCTTGATAGACGCTTGGTTGCTCGTTGCCAAAAGCCGAACTCGATTCGGGCTAAGCAATTCTTTGCGAAATGCACCGTTCGCCATCTGCTCCAGAATCGCCGCTGCAGTTTCGTTTCTCTGACAAAGTCGCTCCGCAATACTCGCTTGTAGATTCGTGTTCATCTTCGGAAGATATGCAACAATACTCTTCGCATCTTCTCCGTCCGCGCGCGCGATTCCCAAGTCGAGTATCGTATCCCGCAGTTGTTGCTGTTTGTCCTTACCCTCGGCAAGCGATTGAAGGAGGGCAATTAGATTTTCTTTCACAATCTTTGGTTCGATTTGCGAAGCAGTTTGTATCAGTTGCCGTTTCAACTCGGGCTTTGCATTGGAATCGAGCGTGATCGAACGAGTCAGTTCCAGCGCATTCGCATTCGCAACCAAAAGGTTCGATTGAAGGATCCGCGTTTCCCAATCGGTCCATTCCTGAAGTCTCTTGACGTCGGGCAGCACAAAAAGCGAAGCCGATGCGTTCTCTTCAAGCCATTGCTTTACCAGCGATTGAACAGGGATCGTCTGCAATTCGAGATTGCGCGATTTGTCGAGAACCGAATCGATCACTTGGGCTGCCATTGGTGGATTCTTCGACGCCAAGCCCTTTGCCAACTTTAAGATCGCTTGGATATTGCGTCGGCTCGTATCATCCTCGAGATTCGCCTTGGTATTGGACGCTAGCAGTTTCGCGAAGCGGGGTGCAAGTTCGAGCAGTTCGCTATCCTTTTCGGAAGCGAGTATGGACTCAAGCACGAGCGTTTGTTGTTCCGCAAGTTGGGGAAGCATGTTTTGCCACACGACTCGGCTTAGAAGAGGATCCGTCCCACTCTTTGGCAATAGGGAGAGTTGCTGCTGAATGTTCCAACGCGAAGCCTCTGAGCCGTTGGCAATCTTTGGAGCAGCGACCGATACTTCCAACCGCACTCGCAAATCGCTGTCTTGCGACAATTGCGAGACTCGCTGCAAAATCTTCTCGTCGCGCACTCGATGCTGTCCCGCCGTTCGAACTCCCCAGGCTCGAAGCTCTGGTTCGGCGGATTCCAGAAGCTTCGGCACTAGATCGGCAGGGATCGAACCGGATCCGATCAAAGACCACAACGCGTGCATGCGGTATTTGAGATTCACTTTCTCCTGAAACACCATCGATTGCAACCGTGACGCGATGGCAGCATTCTTAGAAGCACCGCGCTGTTGAAGATGGAGTTGAGCGCGTTGGCGTATAAAAATGTTTGGATCCGCAATGGCATCGATGCATTGATCATCGGTTAGCTTAGCAATGTCTGCATACTTTTGCTTAGGGCGTTGTTGGTGTACGACTCGATACAACCGGCCATGCCCTCGGTCGACACCTTTCGGGTCTGCGTTGGCGTCTTGATAGCAGTGATATCGATCGTACCAATCGAGCACGTAGAGGCAACCATCGGGGCCAACCTTCTGTGCAACGGGCATAAACCATACATCGTTCGCCGTCAGAAAATCAGGCTCTCCCGAAGCTCGGTAGGTGGCACCGTTGCGTTCGATCGAATCGGAATTGATACAACCACCGTGAATATTACCCATGTACAGTCGATCTCGAAACTTTGCGGGGTAGGCTTCGGAATCAAAGAACTCGATTCCGCAGTATGCCGCCATCTGGTGTTTATGCTTGACGATCGATTCCGCAAAGAAGGTGTGGGGAGGATAGGGGCCGCCTTGACGACGGTAGTATGCCGACTCGCTGAGGTGCCACAAGTGATCGATCACGCATGCGCTAACAAACGCGCTCCCTTCATGATTGAAGGTCACTCCCCATGGATTACTGGTACCCTCGCAGAACAGTTCGAACTTTTTCGTGCGTGGATCGATACGAAACAGAGCGCAGGTGAACTCGAAAGTTTTGCCATCTTGCTTGACGACCGATCGATTGAATACACCATTGAGTCCGTAGAGATATCCGTCGGGTCCCCATGTCAATGCACTGGGAAGCTCGTGCGTATCGTCGCGACCAAAACCAGTAACAATAATGGTTTGCTTGTCGGCTTTGTCATCTCCATCGGTATCTTCCAAGAACAGGATGTCAGGCGAATTGGCAACCCAGACACCACCATATCCGATAGCGATTCCCGAAGGTATGTTCAGACCCTCCGCAAAGACCTTGACGGTTTCCGCAAGACCATCACCATCCTTGTCTTGAAGTATCTTGATCGTATCGCGTCCTGGCCCAGGTTCACGGCGCGGATATTCAAAACTCTCGGTCACATAGATGCGGCCCGCGTCATCGAACGCCATCGCGACTGGATTTTGAATCGACGGTTCTGCGGCAACTAGCTCTACATGAAAGCCCTCAGGCACCTGCATTTTCTGGATCGCCTCTTTCGGAGAGATCGCAGGTCCCGGAGGAACCTTTTGAGTGCGAGGAATGAACTCTTGTCCATTTGCATTCGCGAGAGAAACCAACGACAATCCCGCGACGGATAGGCAGATGCGCAGCCAGAGCAGAGTGTTTTTCGATCGAGTCATTCTTGACCTAAAGGTGAGAGGCTTTTGGTATTCAAGTACCTGCGTCTCACCAGTTTAGCCGAAGAATCGACAGGTTGGGACGACAAAGAAGGAGCGCGACGAAAAGAAGCAGTACCTAGTACTTTTGCTTGAAAAACCTAAGGCAGAAAGATCAAGCATGAAGTTTTCCTGCGTCTAGGGACGGTACGCTGGGCAATTCTCCTCGGTAACCGGACGAATTTCTCATCGCCATGGTTCACGATTTCAGTGGTTGCCATGATGGTGTCCTTTTCTGGAGACATCAAAAATCGATTTGCAGAAGCATGATTCGCCATTCATTTTCTTCTGCGTCAATTCTACTTCCAATTCTGTCCGCCGATCAAGAACTTCGCGATACAAGCCGGTGCGATTAGTTCTTGGTCGTGTCTACGGATGGGGGAGCAGCAGACTTGTTGGGCTCGGCAGGTTTGTGAATCGCAGAGTCCAAATCGATCTCTCGACCAAAACTCTCATGTTCAAATGCTCGCTGCAGATAGTGAACCGCTTCGTCAATCGTATCCGCTTGCATCAGAAGCAAATCACCCTTGCGAATGAGTTTCAAAGCTCGATCGACAGCATTCGGCCAACCCGAGACTTCGTGAATCTCTTTTACCCGTTTTGTAACCGAGCCGCTGTCCATCCCCTTCTTGAACAATGCCATGATCTCGCCAGGCTGTCGCCCTCGTAGGTATTGATCTTCGTAAAGGATGATTCGATCAAAGTGGGCCGCGAGGATCTCTCCCTGCCGCACCATATCTTCATCGCGTCGATCCCCGGCTGCGGAGTAGATAACGGTTCGATTCGTATGAGGAAACTGTTGAAGAGATTCCGAAATGGCCATCAACGACGAAGCGTTGTGGCCGTAGTCGACGATCACCGTTGCTCCGTGCATCTCGACCAAATTGAATCGACCTGGAACCTTGTCCATGTGCGCCGAGAAAGACTCTAGTCCCAATCGGATTTGTTCGCACGGCATTCCCAACCCCCAGCATGCAGCCGCGGCAGCGAGTACATTCTCCACTTGGAATGTGATGCGACCGTTGTGGGTGAGAGGAATTCGGTCCAGTGACAACAGAGGGAAGTCGGTCGTTCCTTCTGCGAGCACAATGGAGTTCTCGCGAACGAATGCAGCGCGTCCGCCTTTCGCGCGGTGGATTGCCAATACAGGGTCGTTGCTATCGATGGCAAAGAAGATCACTGATCCTTTGCACTTTTCGGCCATCTCTGCAGTCAAGGGATCATTTGCCTTCAATACCCCGTAGCCGGTCTTCGATACGGCTTCGATCACGCAACGCTTTACTTTGGCCAATTGTTCAATCGTTTCGATGTCCGACAGGCCTAAGTGGTCTCCTTCCCCGATGTTCGTAACGATTCCAACGTCGCAATAATCGAATCCGAGCCCTTCACGAAGAATGCCACCTCGCGCGGTCTCAAGAACAGCAGCCTCGACGCTTGGGTTCATCAATACAGATCGAGCGCTCTGTGGTCCACTGCAATCACCGGAATCAATTCGCCGGCCTGCGATATAGATTCCGTCGGTGCATGTCATGCCCACTTTCTTGCCGCTGCAAGAAACGATATGTGCCACCAAACGTGTCGTTGTTGTTTTCCCGTTCACACCCGTCACGCTGACGATCGGCACTCGCCCATTGTTCGACTCGGGGAACATCATGTTGATGATCGCTTCGCCGACGGGACGGCCTTGACCCGCGGAGGGTTCAATATGCATTCGAAGTCCAGGTCCAGCATTCACTTCGACGATGACGCCGCGCTGGCCTTGCAAGGGTTGCGTGATGTCTTGAGCCACCACATCGACTCCGGCAATATCGAGCCCGATCACGCGAGCTGCTTCAATGCACTGACGAGCGACATCTGGATGGATGAGATCTGTCACATCGGTGGCCGTGCCACCTGTACTGAGATTCGCATTTCTGCGGATCAACACTCGTTTGCCAAGTGGTGGAATCGTATCGGGTGTCATCCCTTGCTCTAAAAGCACTCCAAGTGCAACGGCATCAATTTTGATCTTGCTAAGGACCGTGCTGTGGCCATCGCTTCGTCGTGGATCTTCGTTGACAATGTCGATCAAAGTCTGAACGGTAGATTGTCCATCACCGATCACGTGCGCTGGTTCACGCCGAGCGGCAGCAACCATCTTGCCCCCGATGACCAAGACTCGATAATCGTCGCCTGGAGCATGGCGTTCGCAAACGATCGAACTCCCTTCTTCTCTGGCGGCTTTGTAAGCCGCTTCGACTTGTTCGCGCGAGTTTAGGTTGGTCGCAACTCCGCGACCGTGGTTCCCGTATTGTGGTTTGACAACGACAGGAAGCCCAATGTCCTCAGCCGCTTCCCAGGCATCTTCAGCGCTATCGACTGGACGACCTTCTGGAGTCGGAACTCCAATCGTCTTTAATAGCATACGTGTTAGATCTTTATCTTGAGCAATCGACTCTGCGATCGCGCTGGTAGTGTCTGCTTCTGCCGTGCAAATGCGTCGCTGATGGCAACCGTATCCGAGTTGTACTAAGCTGCCATCGTTCAATCGTCGCCATGGAATGCCGCGTGCTTTGGCAGCATCCACGATCGCCTTGGTGCTAGGACCCAAACATACGTCGTAAGCGAACGATTTGAGCTTTTCTATTTCGGCAGCAACTTCGAAAGGTTTATCGTGAACGGCTGCTAGGATGAGTTCAAATCCCTTTTCTAAACATGCAAGACCTAGGCTCTCTTCGCGATATGCGATCGCCACTTTGTAGATGCCGTCCGTCTTGGTCTCGCGCGCTCGGCCGAAGCCAACTGGTGTACCCGCGAGTGATTGCAACTCGAGCGTGACGTGTTCCAGAATATGTGCCATGTAAGTCCCACGACGAAGACGAATAAAGAACCCGCCTCGCTCGCCTACACTGCATCGGTGCTCGACCATGGTTGGCAACCATGCCATCAGTCGTTCATTAAACCCCGGAATCATTTCCGAAGAAGTATTTTTCAGCTCTTCGAGGTCTACCCAAGCCTCCAACACTGGCGAATTTGACCAGATGTTTGGGCCTCTGAGTTTGTTAACCTTCAGAATCTGCATGACTTCCTCTTGCTGACTTTACCTTTGGAGAGAATCGTTAAGTCGTCCTATTTTGAATCAACCTGTTCGAATAAGATACAGTCCAGTCAACGAAATGCTGGCAATCCAAAATAAGTACCGCTGATACACTTGATCAGCCAACTTAAGATAGATGATCTGTTGCAAACGATGGGCCAACCGCTGCTAAGCAGCGTATTCGGCAAACAAACCGTTGGAAAAACCGAAAAAGGTAGAGAAATCACGAAAATTGCGGTGATCGCAACTGACATCAATCGGAGTACGCGACTGTATCACTTTAGACTCGGGGGATGAGGATGTTTCGTGTTCGCGAGGTGGAACTGACAGATTTGGATTCGCTATGGAATCTGATTTGCCAAGCGTCTGCGGGGATGACTTCGTTACAGATCAATCAAGAGACATTGAACGATCGATTGGAGAGGGCGGTGTTCGCGTTTTCTCGCACAACTGAGAAAGCAGAGGGGGCACCCTATGTCTTCGTGATGGAAGACATGACGACGAATCAATTGATCGGCACCTCGTGTATCTTCTCGAAGACCGGAGGATATCAACCTCTTTATGCGTACAAGATCGAGACGGAGAAAGCGTACTCCGAGATTTTGGAAATGGAAACGATGGTCCACTCTCTTCATCTGATCAAAGAGCACAATGGTCCGACGGAAATCGGTAGTTTATTCTTGCAACCTGACTATCGCGGCAAAGGGTGTGGCAAACTGCTGAGCATGAGTCGGTTCCTTTACATGGCGGCGCATCCGAAACGTTTTGCATTGGAAACAATTGCGGAGATGCGAGGCTTTCAAGACGCGCATGGCATCTCACCCTTTTGGGAAGCCATCGGCGCGCACTTCTTCAAAATAGACTTTCCTCGCGCTGATTCGTTATCGATGGTGGATAAGAAGTTCATCGAAGAACTCATGCCTAAGTATCCGATCTACTTGGAACTGCTACCGCACGATGCGCTAGAGTCGATCGGGCAAGTGCATGAACAAACACGTCCGGCCCTGAGCATGTTGGAGGCGCAAGGATTTCGTCGCAACAATCTAATCGATATCTTCGATGGTGGCCCGATGATCACGTGCAAGACCCAGGAGATTGCAGCCATTGCGAACGCAATGACGGTCTCATGGAAGTTGAGCGAAGATGCCGACAGCGATAGGCAAAGCGGCGAGCAATCGATCCTAGCCCGCGCCGCACGACCGTTTCTTGCCATCCAAACAAAAATTCCTTCCCTTCACGTTGAGAGTGTAGAGCAAGTGGTGCTTCTCAGCGAGCAATCTGCCCGCGATCTTCGATTGTCGTCGGAGGATAAACTCGTTGTACTTCCGTTGCATCGTTGACATATCTATTTCATCGTGGACGCAACCGAACCCTCGACCAGCATGATAACGTCCCGCATGAAGCACGCTTCCGACCAGAGACTCAAGCGTCGGGATTCACGAGTAATGCTTCAACCCTCGCGACAACTTCAGATAACTCGGAGGTAGAAACGCGATGAATCAATTGAATGTTGCGAGTTCGCCAATCGACGTTTCGCAAATGGTCTGCAAGCACAACAGAGGATGTTCCATCGTTGTTTGCGATCTCATCGCGCTTTGCTTGCCGTGACAACAGCGTTCTGGGACTCGTATCTTCGCAACGACGATGCGGCCCGATCGTGGCTCGATAGCGATGCTGTTCGAAATATTCTCGAAAAGGACGACCTATGGCAAAAGAAGTAACGCGACCTGCCGCTGACGATTCCGATCACTGCCCAAAGCCCCAATCGACGCGGCCGCGTTTCTAGCCTCGAGGG
>Ga0315900_10012514_pt1 | contig 10397 bp, 13 predicted proteins | sample LakEriMetagenome_FD_203521 | JGI IMG/M metagenome (GOLD analysis project Ga0315900, IMG submission 203521) | Freshwater fungal communities from buoy surface, Lake Erie, Ohio, United States - Buoy 12 MA114 | ecosystem: Environmental > Aquatic > Freshwater > Lake > Lake biofilm | place: USA: Lake...
ATCAATGACATCAGCGGAGACGGCCGTGGCGCGCAGCACGATCTTGCCATCATCCACCAACAGGCGCGCACCAGGGCGCAAGGCCGCAAAGATTTCCCTGTGCGGCAGACAGGCGCGGGTCGCATCGCCGGGGCTGGTGTCGCGGTCCAGCCGGAAGGCCGCGCCCTTGGCCAGTTCGGCGCTGCCGCCGGATATGCGACCAACGCGCAGTTTCGGCCCCTGCAGATCGGCCAATATGGTGATCGGGCGGCCGTTGGCCTTTTCAACCGAACGCACCGCTGCGATCAACTTGCCCTGGCTGTCGTGGCTGCCGTGGCTCATGTTCACGCGAAAGGCATCGGCGCCGGCTTCGTGCAGCCGGGCGATCATCGCTTCGCTGGCCGAAGCCGGGCCAAGCGTGGCAAGAACCTTGACCCGGCGACCACGGGGTTCAAGATGACGGGACATGGGTGCGCCCTTCGATGGTGCGATTGTGAACGTTCGTTTCGCCATGGATAGCCTGTGATGCGGCGGATTGCCACAGAAGAGAGACGGAAAAATGACAAGCTCGCCAACTGCTTCGAACGAAACTCTGGCCGATCCCGCCAGCAGGGAACGGCTGGAGGCCGCCGCCTTCCGCCGCCTGATGCTTCATCTGCGCCAGCGCACCGATGTGCAGAATGTCGATCTGATGGGCTGGGGCGGGTTCTGCCGCAACTGCCTGGGCGACTGGCTGCACGAAGAGGCCGCTGCGATGGGCCTGACTGTGTCGAAAGATGATGGCCGCAGCCATGTTTACGGCATGGCCCAGGCGCAGTGGAAGGCGCTGCACCAGCAACCTGCAAGTCAGCAGCAGCTGGACCGCATGGCCGAATCGCTGGCGAAGAACGAAGCCGTCCGGTAACCGACAGAGCGGTATATCAACGGCCACTAACCACAGGACGGTCATGAGCGAAGAAAATGTGTCTGCCAGCCAGTTGCGCCTGTTCATTGAGCGCATCGAGACGCTGGAAGAGGAAAAAAAGGGCATCGCGGACGACATCAAGGATGTCTATGCCGAAGCCAAGGGCACCGGGTTTGACATCAAGACGATGAAAACACTGGTGCGGCTGCGCAAGATGGAAACCGCCGCCCGGCAGGAGGCCGAAGCTTTGCTGGAAACCTATCGCGCCGCCATCGGCCTTTGAGGGAAAGGAAGACCATGATCCTTTATGGAGGCAAGCTCTCGCCGTTCGTGATGCGGCCACTTCTGGTGAGCCGCGCCAAGGGCGCCGAGGTTGCGCTGGCCAGCTTTGAAGGCGGCATCAAGTCGCCGGAATATCTGGCGCTGTGCCCAACCGGAAAAATGCCCTTGCTGGTGGATGGTGATCTGGCCCTGCCGGAAAGCCAGGTGATCGCCGATTATCTGGATCTGGTGCTGCCTGGCCCGGCCTTGGTCCCGGCGGAGCCGATTGCCAACACCAAAGTGCGGCTGCTGGTGCGGCTGGTGGACTCCTATATGGTGCCCAGCCTGGGCGGCCTGTTCCGGGGGCGCGAGAACCCGGCTGGCGTGCCCGATGCCATGAAGTCCATGGGCGAGGCGCTTGGATATATTGAACATTATCGCAATGCCGATGATGGCTGTGCCTTTGGCGATGCGTTCAGCATGGCCGATGCCGCGATGATCCCGGTGTTTTTCTTCCTTGATGCGCTGGATGGCCCGATGCCGACCAAGGCGTTGATCGCCGCCCGCCCTGGCCTGGCCAGTTGGTGGGACCGCGCCAAGGCCAGCGCCCTTGGTGCCCAGGCGGTGGCCGAGCAGGCTGAAGGCCTCAAGGCGATGATGGCGGCGCGTGCGCAGGGCTGATAGGCTGTAATCAGGGGGACGATCGCAATGCAGATGAAGCTGACCATCAATGGCAATGCGCACGAGGTTGATGTGCCGGCAGCCTGCCTGCTGGTGGAGGTGCTGCGCGACCAGTTGGCGATGACCGGCACCCACATCGGCTGCGACACCAGCCAGTGCGGCGCCTGCAACGTGCTCATCGATGGCATGGCAGTGAAAAGCTGCACCATGCTGGCGGCGCAGGCACAAGGCGCGGCGATCACCACGGTGGAAGGGCTGGGCACGGCCGAGGCTTTGCACCCGATGCAGCAGGCGTTCCGGGATGCCCATGGCCTGCAATGCGGTTTCTGCACACCGGGCATGGTGATGGCCGGGCTGGAAATGGTGCGCAAGCATGGCACCCGCCTGACGCCGGAACTGGTGACGCACGAACTTGAAGGCAATTTGTGCCGTTGCACGGGCTATATCAACATCGTGAAGGCCATAGTGGCTGGCGCTGCGGCCATGGAAAAACACGGGGAGATGGCCAATGCGTGACTTTGATCTTCAACGCCCGGCCGCTGTTGCCGATGCGGTGGCTGCCTTTGCCGCCGGCGGCGAAGCGGCTTATCTGGCCGGCGGCCATACGCTGATCCCGGCGATGAAATCGCGGCTGCGTATGCCCGATGCCCTGATCGATCTTTCCGGTCTGGGCCTGGCTGGCATATCGCGTGACGGGAACCGCCTGTGGATAGGCGCCATGACCCGCCACGCCGATGTGGTCACCGGCGCGGGCGCCATTCCCGGTCTGGCCAGCCTTGCGGCCGGCATTGGTGACGCGCAGGTGCGCAACCGTGGCACCTTGGGCGGCAGCGTGGCCAATAATGATCCGGCGGCGGACTATCCGGCGGCCTGCGTGGCCTTGGATGCGGTGATCGAAACCGATCGCGGCAGCCACGGCGCCGATGATTTCTTCCAGGGCATGTTCAGCACCGCGTTGGCCGATGGGGAGATGATCACCCGCATCGGCTTCGCCATGCCGCAGCGAAGCGCCTATGCCAAATTCCGTCACCCGGCCTCGCGCTATGCTGTGGTGGGGGTTTATGTTGCCGATCACGGTGGCCAGTGGCGGGTGGCCGTTACCGGCGCCGGGCCGGGCGTGTTCCGCTGGGCCGAAGCCGAAGCCGCCATTGCCGCGGGCGGCGCCTTGCCGGCCATGCCGGCCGATGATCTCAACAGCGACATCCACGCCGGCCCGGAATATCGGGCACATCTGTGCGGCGTGATGCTGAAACAGGCGTTGGCCAGCCTCGTCTGATTGCCGGGCCGGCCTGGGGTTGCTAAGGCCGCTGTCACATCAACCGCAGCGAACGAAGCACCATGGCCGGCCACAGCAAATTCAAGAACATCATGCACCGCAAGGGCGCGCAGGACAAAAAGCGCAGCGCCCTGTTTTCCAAACTGTCCCGCGAAATCACCGTGGCGGCCAAGATGGGCATGCCCGATCCGGCCAACAACCCGCGGCTGCGCGCTGCCGTGCTGGCTGCCCGTGCCGAAGGCATGCCTAAGGACAATATCCAGCGCGCCATCGACAAGAGCCAGGGCGGGGACACCGCCAATTACGAAGAGGTGCGTTATGAAGGCTTCGGCCCCGGCGGCGTATCGCTGATCATCGAAACCCTGACCGACAATCGCAACCGCACCGCCACCAACGTGCGCACCATCATGGCCAAGAATGGCGGCAATCTGGGCGCATCCGGCAGCGTCTCCCACGGATTTGAGCGGTTGGGCCTGATCGCCTATCCGGCGGCGGCCGGCACGGCGGATGCGGTGTTCGAAGCCGCGCTGGAGGCCGGCGCCGACGATGTGCAGTCCAGCGAGGACAGTCACGACATCTGGGTGGGCATCGAAAGCCTGCACGATGTTGCCCGTGCGCTGGAACCGGTGCTGGGGGACAGTGGCCAGGCCAAGCTGGGCTGGAAACCGGGCACGATGGTGACCGTGGGTGCCGAAGATGCCGCACAGCTGCTCAAGCTGATCGACACGTTGGAAGAGGATGACGATATCCAGACCGTGTGGGGCAATTTTGATGTGCCCGATGATGTGATGGCCGGTCTGTGAGGCCGGCACTGGCGGCGCTCGCAATGATCATGGCCACCCCTGCTGCTGCTGATCCGGTAGCCGACATCAAGGCCGCCCGCGCCGCCTATAATGCCGCCATTGCCGCGCGTGATGCCGCCGGCGTGCGCGCGGCCTTTGCGGATGGCTATATCGGCATTGCCGGCACCACCGGAGAGGCGATCATCGGCGCCGATGCCATGGCCGATTATTTCGCCCGCGCCTTCAAGACACCGGGCTTTCTTGGATTCGTGCGCACGCCCGACGTGGTGACGATCGCTAATCCCCCGGCCCGCGCGATGGAGCGCGGCCACTGGTCGGGCGGCAGCACCAATGGCCAGCTGAAAGGCGAATATTTCGCCGTCTGGGTGCCAACGTCCCAAGGCTGGAAGCTGCGCAGTGAGACCTTCGTGACCCTGGGCGACGGCGCGCGCCCCCGGCTGTGACCTGTATCATCGGCCTTGATCCCGGCCTGGCCGCCACCGGCTGGGGGGTGATCGTGGCTGATGGTAACCGTTTGCGGCACATCGCCCATGGCACGGTGAAAACGGCGGCGACGGCTCCGCTGGTGGAACGGCTTTGCGCCCTGCACGATGGGCTGTTCGAAGTGATCCAGGCGCACGGCGCGGCGCAGGCGGCGGTGGAGGAGGTGTTTGTCAACGCCAATCCCCAATCCACCCTGAAGCTGGGTCAGGCGCGCGGGGTTGTGCTGCTCTGTGCCGGGCGCGCTGGCCTCCCCGTGGCGGAATATGCCACAAGGCTGGTGAAGAAGGCGCTGACCGGGGTGGGGAGTGCCAGCAAGGATCAGGTGCAGGCAATGGTGGAACGGTTGCTGCCGGGGGTGAAGGTGGTGGGTGCGGACGCGGCCGACGCGCTGGCCGTGGCCATTGCGCATGCCCACCTTGGCGCCAGTTCGCGAAGGGGCCTGACATGATCGCCCGGCTGAAGGGTCTGGTAGACAGCGTGTCGGCCGACGCGCTGATCGTTGACGTGAACGGCGTTGGCTATCTGGTGCAGGCCTCCACCCGCACGCTTGGCAATCTTTCGGTGGGGCAGAGCGTGGCGCTGCACATCGAAACCCAGGTGCGCGAAGACGCCATCACCCTGTTTGGCTTTGGCTCGGAATCCGAATTGGCGGCCTTCCGCGCCCTGATCACCGTGCAGGGGGTTGGAGGCCGCGTTGGGCTTAATATTCTCTCTGTGCTGTCGCCTGACCAGGTGGCGCACGCCGTGGCGGCAGGCGATGCCGCCAGCCTCGCCCGAGCCAACGGGGTCGGGCCAAAACTGGCGGCGCGCATTGCCAATGAACTCAAGGGCAAGATGGGCGGTGTCGCCATGGCGGCCGGCGCGCCCCTGCCGGTGCAGGCCGGTGCGCGTGTGGCCGATGATGCAATGGCCGCGCTGGCCGCACTTGGCTTCCGGCCAATGGACGCCAGCCGCGCGGTGAGCGAAGCGCTGGCCGAACTGGGCGAGGGGGCCGCGCTGAATGATCTGGTGCGGGTCGCCCTGAAGAAGAGCGCCAAGCCATGACCGCCGATCTCTCCCCCCAGCGTCGCCCTGACGATATCGATGCCGCCTTGCGCCCCAAGGGGCTGGACGAGTTCATCGGCCAGCAGGCCTTGCGCGAGAATCTGGGCATCTTCATCGCCGCCGCGCGCGGGCGGGGCGAAGCGATGGACCATGTGCTGCTGCACGGCCCGCCCGGCCTGGGCAAGACGACGTTGGCGCAGATTGTTGCCCGCGAGCTGGGCGTGGGCTTCCGCGCAACATCAGGCCCGGTCATCGCCAAGGCGGGCGATCTGGCCGCCATCCTCACCAATCTTGAACCGCATGATGTGCTGTTCATCGATGAAATCCACCGCCTGGCACCGGCCGTGGAGGAAATTCTCTATCCGGCCATGGAAGACCGGGTGCTGGACATCATGATCGGTGAAGGCCCATCGGCGCGCAGCGTGCGCATTGATTTGCCGGCCTTCACCCTTGTGGGCGCCACCACCCGCGCCGGCCTGCTCACCACACCTTTGCGTGATCGCTTCGGCATCCCGCTGCGGCTGAATTTCTACACGGTCGATGAGCTGGAACAGGTCGTCACCCGCGCCGCCCGGCTGCTCGATCTGCCGCTCACCCCCGATGGCGCCCGCGAAATTGCCGCCCGCGCCCGCGGCACGCCGCGTATTGCCGGCCGCCTGCTGCGCCGCGTGCGCGATTTTGCCGGCGACCGCGCGGTGGATGCCAAATTGGCCGACGCCTCGCTCAGCCGGCTGGAGGTCGACCGGCTGGGCCTGGATGCCATGGACCGGCGTTATCTGATGATGATTGCCGATATTTATCGCGGCGGCCCGGTGGGCATCGAAACCCTGGCCGCTGGCCTCTCCGAACCGCGCGACACGGTGGAGGACGTGATCGAGCCTTTCCTGATTCAGCAGGGCCTGATCGCGCGCACCGCCCGGGGCCGCATGCTCAACGGCCTGGCCTGGAAACATCTGGGTCTGATTGCACCGGCTCAGCAGGTGGTGCTGCCGCTGCTGGACGAAGATTGATCCGCCTGTAACCTTTCCGGCCTCTGCAGCGAAAGACCCGTCATGCGCACCTTCCTCACCGCCCTCACCGCCCTCATCGCCCCCGCTCTGCTGATCGCCGCCCCGGCGCTGGCCTTTCCCGCCGTGGGGGACAAGGCGCCCGCCGTGTCCGCTGTGGACAGCATGGGCAAGGCCCGCACACTGAAACAGCTTGCCGGCCGCAAGGGCACGGTGCTGATGTTTTTCCGATCGGCCTCCTGGTGCCCCTATTGCAAAGCGCAGTTGATCGCCATGAACGAAAAGGCCGCCGCTGGGCTGGCGCAGCGCGGCTATGCGCTGGTGGGTTTGTCTTATGACAGCAGCGACGTGCTGGCCAAGTTCGCCGCTGAACGCACGGTGGCCTGGCCGCTGCTGTCTGATCCCGGGTCCAAGGTGATCGACGGCTGGCAGTTGCGCGATCCGGCCTATCCGGCCGGCAACCGCGCCCACGGCGTGCCGCTGGCATCCGTCTATGTGATTGACAAGAAAGGCGTCATCCGCGCCCGGCTGATGGAGGCCAATTACCGCGTGCGCCCACAACCTGAAGCGGTGCTTGCCGCCGTGGACGCATTGGGCCAGTAACATCTCCGTAATCAGCGGGGGACTTCATGATTTTGCCGATCGACAAAGTGCGCGCCGCTTTCCCGGCGCTTGCCCTCGCTGATGACGGCGTTCCCCGCCATTATTTCGATGCACCGGCCGGCAGCCAGGTTGCCGGCAGGGTGATCGCGGCGATAAGCGATGTGATGATCGGCGCCTGCGCCAACGATGGCGGCTTGTTCCGCACCAGCGTCGCAACCACTGAGGTCGTTGATGCCGCGCTTGCCACGGCGGCGGCCTTCTTCAACTGCGGCGATGATGAAATCATCTTCGGATTGAACACCACCAGCCTGTTTTTCCAGATGGCGCCGCTGATCGCCCATGATTGGCAGCCGGGGGACAATGTCCTGGTCACCCGCATGGATCATGACGCCAATGTCTCGCCCTGGCTGCAGGCGGCCGCCGCGCGCGGGGTGGAGGTGCGTTTCCTCGAATGGGACCGCGAGAGTTTCGCGCTGCGCCTCGAAACCCTGCCTGATCTGATCGACGCGCGCACCCGCGCCGTCGCGGTGGGCCATGCCAGCAACATGCTGGGCACCATCAACGATGTCGCCGCCGTGTGCGCGGCTGCCCGGGCGGTGGGCGCCACAAGCATCGTTGATGCCGTGCAATCCGCCCCGCATCTGGCGTTGGATGTCGGCGCCATCGGCTGTGATGTCATGTCGGCATCAGCGTATAAGTTCTTCGGGCCGCATGCTGCGATCATGTATGTGGCAAAGGGCCTGCAGGCGCGCATCCCGCCCCTGAAAGTCCGCCCGTCAGTCGATTCCATGCCCACCCGCCTTCAGCCGGGTACCCCCAGTTTTGAAGCCATGGCCGGCACCGCCGCGGCCATCGAGCATCTGGCCTGGCTGGGTGAAGCTGCCGGCAGCGTGACCGCCGATCAACCGCTGCGCACCCGGCTGGAGGCCGGCCTGGCCGCCGCGCAGGCGCATGAGCTGGAATTGGCCCGCCAGTTCCTGTCTGGCCTGAGCACGATCCCGGGCGTGACGCTGCACGGCATTGCCAACCCCAACCGCCTGCACGAACGTGTGGCCACCTTCACCTTCGAAATTGCCGGCCACAGCGCCGATGCCATTGCTGCCGATCTGGCCGCCCGCAACATGTTCGTGTGGAACGGTTATTATTACGCTTGGGAACCGGCCGGTGTGCTGGGTTTGAAGGAACGCGGCGCGGTGAGGGTGGGCTTTACCCATTACAACAGCGCTGCGGAGGTGGCGGCGCTGATCTCCGCCCTGCGGAGCATTGCCAGCTGAATTGGCAATTGCCGCTGGATTTTGGCGCGCGGGCTTGGCAGAGCCAACGGCCATGAGCCACAGCCCCCGCACCCTCTACCAGAAGATCTGGGATGATCATGTTGTCAGCACGCTGGACGACGGCACCGCGCTGATCTTCATCGATCGCCACCTGATCCATGAAGTCACCACGCCCCAGGCGTTTGAATCGCTCAGGCTGGCCGGCCGCAAGCTGCGCCGCCCGGATCTGACCCTGGCCGTTCCCGATCACAATGTGCCTACAACAGACCGGCGGCTACCGATCCTTGATCCCATGTCGAAGGCGCAGCTCGAAGCGCTGGTGACCAACTGCGCCGATTTTGGCGTTGAGCTTTACAGCATCGATGCGCCCGAACAGGGCATCGTGCACGTGATCGGTCCCGAACAGGGCTTCACCCTGCCGGGCGTCACCATGGTCTGCGGGGACAGTCATACCGCCACACACGGGGCTTTCGGTGCACTGGCGTTCGGCATCGGCACATCCGAGGTGGAGCATGTGTTCGCGACGCAAACGCTGCTGCTGCGCCAATCCAGATCGCTGCAGGTGCAGGTGACCGGCGAACTGGGCTTTTCGGTTTCGGCCAAGGATGTGGCGCTGGCGGTGTGTGCTGCGCTGGGTTCGGGCGGCGGCGCCGGTTATGTGATCGAATATACCGGCCCGGTGATCGAAGCCCTGTCGATGGAAGGGCGGATGACGCTGTGCAACATGGCGATCGAAGCTGGCGCGCGCGCCGGCCTGATCGCGCCAGATCAAAAGACCTTCGATTATGTGCGGGGCCGCCCGCGCGCGCCCACCGGCGCCGCCTGGGATCAGGCGCTGGCCTGGTGGCAGACACTGAAAACCGATGCAGGCGCCGTGTATGACAAGGTGATCGAAATTGACGGCAGCGCCATCGCGCCGCTGGTCACCTGGGGCACCAGCCCGGAAGATGTTGTGGCCATCACCGGCACTGTGCCCGATCCGGCCAGCTTTGCCGATCCGTCCAAGCAGGCTGCCGCGGCCAAGAGCCTGGATTATATGGGCCTCACGCCCGGCACTCGCATGGAAGACGTGGCAGTTGAGAATATCTTCATCGGCAGCTGCACCAACAGCCGCATCGAGGATCTGCGGGTGGCAGCCGATGTTGTGAAGGGTCGCAAGGTGGCCGCCAATGTGCGCCAGGCGTTGGTGGTGCCGGGATCGGGCTTGGTCAAGCGCCAGGCCGAAGCCGAAGGGCTGGACCGCATCTTCATCGAAGCCGGCTTCGAATGGCGGGAACCGGGTTGTTCCATGTGCCTGGGCATGAACCCTGACAAGGTGCCGGCCGGCGAACGCTGCGCCAGCACCTCCAACCGGAACTTCGTTGGCCGGCAGGGGCCCGGCGCGCGCACGCATCTCGTGTCTCCAGCGATGGCGGCGGCCGCAGCGATCTGTGGCCGGCTGGTTGATGTGCGCACGTTGGTCGATTGATTTGGCCGGCTAACCATTTCTAAAGGCTTTTTTGCGAATAGTTTTGGCCGCGAGGGTCACGGTTGGAGCAATGGGGGAAATTTTCCGCCAGTTCTTTGCTGCATATCTGCATCATGTTCACATGGTGCGCCTTGCGCTGTCCGCTGTTTTGCTGGTGCTGGGCTTTTCGGGGCTTGCGTCCCCCCCGGCCGAAGCGGCGGCGTTTCAAGCCAATTTCCGCCTGATTGATTGCCGGGCGCAAGCCTGTCCGGCGAAACCCGAGCCGCGCTGGACCTGGTTTCAGGTGGGCGTCGTCTCTGTGCGCACTCTTGCGCCAGATTGGCAGCTGCTTGTTGATAATACACGATTTTCCAGCATTGAAGTGCGGGTGCAGCACAGCGGTGGCACCTTGGTCATCCAGCGCGATCAATTTGATCTGGAAGACAATTGGTCGATGGGGAACAATCTCAGGTTCCCGATCCCAATCGCCGGTTCGGACATCAGCCGGATAGAGGTGGGCTTCCGTGACATGGATTCGCCCGGCTTGATGCGCACCATCAAGACCATGGACAAGGCTGATCATGCCGAGTTCATTCAGAACTGGACAGTGCTGGTCGCTGTGGTGATCGGGATAT
>Ga0315900_10012517_pt1 | contig 10396 bp, 10 predicted proteins | sample LakEriMetagenome_FD_203521 | JGI IMG/M metagenome (GOLD analysis project Ga0315900, IMG submission 203521) | Freshwater fungal communities from buoy surface, Lake Erie, Ohio, United States - Buoy 12 MA114 | ecosystem: Environmental > Aquatic > Freshwater > Lake > Lake biofilm | place: USA: Lake...
AGTCCTGGCGACCCGTGATCACCGGGGCAAGCTGGCGAACGAGGGAGTCGCGACGAGCGCGGTCCTGACCGGTGAGCCGGTCGATCTCGTTGAGCCACATCGCACCGCGGGCGGTCTCGGCGTCAGCACGCACCGAACTGGCGACGTTGCCAGCGATGAGCGAGGCCGGGACCGCGCCGAAGGGGCGCACGAACTGGGAGATGGGGGAGTCGGATGCGATGCGCGCACCCGCGTCGAAGATCTGGTTCACGCGGCCTCCGCGACGTAGTAGGTGGTGGTCCCAATCACCTGCGACTCGCCGGTGAAGCGCCATTGCGAACCCGCGCCGACGAGGGCGACGGTGTTCTGCGAACGGGTGGGGGTGAGCGCGCCGCTGGCCGAGAGGTCAACGAACACGAAGTCACCGGCAGACGGAGCCGCCGCCGGATTGACGAGGAGACCCGCGCCGCGGAGCATGTACGGGACCGCCGTGCCGCCGCGAACGGTGGTACGGGAGCCGGTGCCGTAGGTGTCGGACGAGTCGTCGGCGGGGTCGTACACAACGGCCAGCTGACCGGGGTTCGAGCCGCTGACGCCGCTCGCCGCGGTGATCGCCGCGCCAGAGCCGACAGCGAGGACCGACGCGGAGGTGAACGTGTAGCCCGCGGGCACCGTGACGGTGACCGTGACCACAGAGCCGACCGGAGTCGCCGCAGAAGCGGTGATCGTGCCAGGACCGAAGGTGTTGACCGCGGCAGCGGCGGCAACAGCGTTGGCACCCGTCAGGGTAGCGGTCGTGCTGGAGTCGAACTTGATCGCGAACTCCACCGCGCTGTTCGTCATGAAGTCGAACAGGCTGATGGACGCGAGATAGTTGCTCGACGCGGCGTGCGTGATCGCCAGGGTGAACGTGCCCAGCGTGGCGGCGGGCGGGATGCGGGCCTTGCGGACGCCGCTGGCGAAGTAGACCTCGACAGCCTTGCCGAAGGTGTACTCGGTCGCGGCGGCGGCGACGGTCGGGGTCGCAACGGCCATGTGGCTGTTGGTGTCCACGACCTCGGCCACCACGATGGCCAAGCCAGGGGTGCGAGCGGTGAGCGTGACCACGCCCGCGCCGTCGTCAGCAGCCGAGAAGAGGCCGAAGGCGAGCGGGTTGGCGAGGATCGCGCTGTACATGGCCGCGGAGGCTTCCGCCGCAGACGTACCGCTATCGGTCGTGATCGCGATGATCGCGGTCACAAACGTGAACGGGTCGGTCACGCTGATCGAGTAGGGCGAGCTATTCGACGGGCTGGAGAAGGTGACGGTGGAGACCTGAGCGACCGCGCCGTCGCCGGACGCCGCCGCACCGGCGACAGGAGTGGAGACAAGCTGGCGCACGATCTTGCCAACGCCAGTAGCGATGGGCTGCGCCGTGAACGAACCGATGGGCATGATCAAGCCCTCCCGATCAGATGGGTGATGTCGTCGGCGTCGGCGCGGTGCTGCTCCGACGCGGGGACGGAGCGCGAAGCCGCGATCCAGCTCTCAAAGGTCGAGCCGTTCGCGCTATCCGCACGGCGGGCACCGGCCACGATCACAGCGTCAAGCCCGACAGAGTCGAGCGAGTCGGCGCGCTCCTTGCCAACGATGGCACCGGCGACGGCCCGGCGGGCGTCGAGCAGCGTCACGGTGTCGGCCAGGTCCACCTTGTGCGAGGCGGCGGCGGCGAAGATCGAGCGCCACGCGCCAGCGTTGCTGTCGGCGCGATGCTCAGGCTCCTCCATCTCTTCCTTGGCGAACTTTTTGAGCTCGGCCTTGACCTCGGGGTCAGAGTGCTCGGGCTCCTTGGCTTCCTGCTCGGCCCACTTGGCGAGGGCGTCGCCAATCTTGCCGTCCATCGCGTCCATGCGGGAGTGCATGTCCTTCATGGCGGCATCGTGCGCGTCCATGCGCTTGGAAAACGAGGTCAGATCCTCGGGACTGAACTGCATGTTGGCTCCATCGGCACGAACCGCGACTGCGGGACCACCGCGGGGGGTTAGGGTCAAGATGAGGTGGTTGGGCGCGTACATGCGGGTGCGACGGTGAGTCGCCCCGTCATGCCGGTCATCCTCCGCGGTGGGCACAGCGTCGGCGCTGTAGCCCAACGACACGCCGCGGACGCCGCGAGCGACGGCGTCGAGACCGTCTGGCGTGTCCACGACGAGCTCACCCACCAGCGCGCCCTGCGCCGCGTCGAACCGAGCCGAGAGGATGGTCCCAGCGCGAGCGGCCCCTCGGGTGTCGCCCACATCGACCCGGTCGGGGTGTGCAACGTCCTCGAGGCCGACGACGACCGGAAGCCCGACCAGCGACTCGATGAACTGCGGGTCCGAGAGGACGGCGGCGTCCACGCGCTCGGCACCCCAAGGGTAGCGAAGCACACCAGCTCGGGCCAACACGACCGGCAGACGGCGAGCGCCCGTGTCCAGCGTAGCTGGAACGTCGAGTCGGTCGTAGCGGGCGGGATGTGGTTGCATGCCTTGGCCCTACACCTTGCGTGCGAAAACGTCAACCCGCTGCTCTGACAGAATGTCAGTAGGACCAGCCAAGGTTGACATGTTGTCAGTCTTCCATGATGTCGTCAGGGAGGATGGGGTCCGCGTAGCAGCGGCATTGGATCGCGTCACCAGGGTGCCCCGGTTGCGTGCCCGGCCCGGCCACAGGTGGATCCGACCAGCTGAACGTCTTGCCGTCGAGCGCCCAATGCGAGGGGCGAGACCGGGCGAACCTGCCGCCAGGGCGACCTCGGACGCGCTCGTCGTCCACGGTCATCCACATGTACTTTTCCACCCCGGCGAGCCCCTGGTTGACCTGAGTGATCTGGCCGTTGAGCTTGCCCACTTGGTCGCGAGCGATGAGCTTGGCGTGGCGCGGAGCGATGCCGAGCCGCTGCATGAGCTCTCGTTGGATCCCGGTGTACCTCGACCCCTCGATGATGGACTTGGACATCCAGCTCTCGGTGCCCACAAGCCAGTCCTGCGGGATCCTGCTGATGAGGTCGAGGTTGAGCCGCACGAAGCCCTCGAGCGCCTCGGCGTGCGCCGCGGTGGGTGCGATGTTGATGAGCCGGATCGGCTCGGTCTCGATGCCGATCTGCGACTGCAACGTCGAAGCCACGATCCCCCGCTGGGTCAGCTTGGCTGGGCTGGCACCAGCTCGGATCATCGTGCGGCGCGCCGCCTGCGTCGAGAGCCGCTCGACCTGTTGGGCCTTCGCCGCGATGGCAGCAGCGGACGCGCCGATAGCCGGGAGGATGATCGGCACATCGGACATGGACCGGCGGAGCCAGTAGACGAGGTCGGCGGCGTCGAGGTCGGTGAGTTCGTCGTCGTCGTCGGCGTCGGCGTCGAGGCGGCGCAAGCCGGGCCTGCGCTGGGTCTCCCACGCTCTAAACGCCTCCAGGAGGAGCCGTCGCATCTTGCGTGACCATTCACGCGCCAGCTTGACGTAGAGCGCCTCCAGGGGCCTCGAGGACGGTCTCCGCGGCGGCTTGCGCTCGAGGGCGTCGTCGCGGTGGCGGCGCGCCTCGATGGCGCGACCCTGCCGGGAGGCGAGCATCTTGGCTCGGCGGCGCGAGACCTCGTTGCCACGGGTGTAGGTGTAGACCTTGCCGGTCTCACCCCACCGGTAGCCGGGCTTGCCGCCCTCGCTGGCAGGCTGGACGGGCATGTCAGTCCTCGTCCGCGCCGGTGATGCCACGCGCCCAGTCCACGCCGCTGGTGCCGCCCCAGCCAAGCCACGCGACGTACCCGGCGTCCTTCCACGGGGTGTCCTTGTGCTCGGCGTCGATCTCGGCGTTCTTGCGGTGACGGTTGAACGCCGCCATCTTGGCGACGGTCTCGTAGCCGACGTACTCGTTGTCCGCGAGTTGGCGGGCACGCTTCCAGCCGACCTCGGTCATGCCGCGGATCTCGTCGGCGTGCTCCTCGCGCCAGCGCAGCACCTTGCGGGCGTTGTTGCGGGCCGCGGCGGGCACCTTGTAGCGGTCGGCGTCACCTCGACCGACCACCTCGGGAGGCTTGATCGGGTCGATGCCACCAGGCGTGGGGACGAACGCGCCCTTGGGAGTGCCGGCACGCACGATATTCTTGCGGTCGAACGCCGTCTCTTGGCCTTCTGGCTCATCCTCGACCGGGCCGACGAGGTCATCGAGGTCGTCATACTCGGACACGACCGGGTAGGGCAGCACCTCGTCCCCGATGTAGCGTTGACGCGCCTCTTCGCGGGTGATGATGCCCGCCTGGACGAGCATGATGTCGCGGCGCACGCGGATCTCGTCCACCTCGGCCTCTTCGCGCTGCGTCGGGGCCTCCAGCTCGCCCCACACGATGGTCCGGTCAGCCGGGCCGAACGCGATGTCGTAGATCGCCTGCAAGACCGGTTCGACACGGTCCACGCGGATGCCGCGGAGCAGCGTGGCGTAGCTCGTCCTGCCGCTCTCGTTGTCGGTGGACAGGCCACCAGGGCTCTGGCCGAACAGCTTGATGATCGGGATGCCTTCAATGGCGCAGATGCGCTCCTGGAGGCTCATGATGGCCTCGCGAGCACCGGTGAACTGCACCGGGAGCCGCTCCAGGTCGTCGGACCCAGCCAGCGGCAGCATGCCGAACGTGCTCTTGCGCAGCTTCATCAGCTGGAGGCTGGCGAGGTACTCCTGCCGGTCCACGCCGCTGTACGCTTCGCTGTGCGCGCCGAGCTTGAGCACCGGGATGGACATCTCCAGCGCGGCGACGGCGATGGCGTCGGTAGCGGCGAGGTAGTCGCGGGTCGGCCCCCAGTAGGCGTCAGGCACGCTGAGACCGCGGCCCAGGTCGAACCCCTGGACGGGGGTCAGGGCAGGGTCCAGCCCGCGCAGCGTCAGCACGCGGGAGGCGTGGACCGGGGTCGCTGGCGCGAACACGCCGACGCGAACGGGGACCACGTTCCACATGTCCACATCACCGAAGCCGGGGTCGCCCAGGTCTGATGACCAATGGAACGGGATGCACTCCCGCCGCATGAGCACCTGGACGGCCTTGATCTTGTGCTTGCCGGGCGGCAGCGGCTCGGACAGCGGCAGACCGTCGTCGGTGACGACGAGCAGGTGGGCGCGACCGTAGGCGCGGGCGTAGCGGGCGCAGTCGAGCAGCCGCTCTCGGAGGCCGAGCCGGTGGTCGAGGGCGGAGGTGCTGTTCTGGTCGATGCCGTCGTCGGTAGTCCAGCCGCCAGAGATGGCGTCCACCGCAGGCCCCTCGGAGATGCGCCGGAAGAGGCCGCCCTGCAAGTAGAGCGCGTCGAGGCTGTCGAGGCTGAAGAAGCCGCGCAGCACGGGCACGATGGTCTCCCGCTTGTCCTCGGTGGACTCACCCATGCCGATGACGCTGGATGCGAGCGCGTCGGCGCGCAGCGTCGGGGTCACACCGTACCGGCGGAGGGTGTCCGCAGCGACACGCAGCTCGCGCCGCATGATCTCATCGGAGCTCTCAGGGGTGGCGGGGGTGGTCTGCACAGGCAGCGCAGGGGCGCGACGGAACCAGCGGTCGAAGATGCTCATTGTGCCCCCAGGGCGCGGAGGATGTCGGACGCGGCGGGTCGCCGTCCGACGACGCTGCTGAGATAACCTAGCAGAAGCGAGGTCGCGTCCCATTGGTCGTCGTGCGCGCTATCCGGTACGCTCACGATCTCGCCAACATACTCCGACACCCAGCTCGCGCTCGACGGCAGCAAGATCTCGCCCGCGGCCCACCGGCTCAGGTGCGGGTGCATGCGCGCCACCTTGTCGCCGCGCCCAGCCACGTTGACGGGGATGACGGTCAAGCCACGCCGCCGCAGGCTGGGCACCCACGCCTGACCGACTGAGGTGTCCTCGACCAGCACGGTGATCGGCACCCGCGCCGTCGAACGCCAGTAGTTCACCAAGTCCTCGATGCGCCGCTCGGTGTCGGGCGCTTCACGCCGCTTGGCCTCGACATGCAGGATCATCACATCGCTGCCGTTGCCGCGAGGCCGCATGCCCGCCACCACAATCGCGGTCGGGTCGTTGTGCTGCGCGGTCTTCGCCGCCGGGTCCACGGCGATGAAGATGCCGCGACAGCCGAGCGCAGCTTGCTCTGCCGTGCCGGTGTAGCGGTGGTTGGTCCACTCCTCCAGGATGACAGACCCGCCCTCGCGGGTCGGGCGCTGCTGGTAGAGGCTCGACCAGATGGGCGAGCTATCGACCAGGTGCGGCATGGACGCATGCCAGTCGGCACCGAACTTCTCAGGCCACAAGTACTGCCCCGGCTCGCGTCCGTCCTGCTCATCTCTCTCGGCGCGGCAGCGCCAAGTGAACCGCTTCAGCCGCCCTGGGTACTCGCTCTCCAGCCAGCCGCTGATGTCATCGAGCCCGCGCCGGGTCTCCATGACGACCAGAGGACCGCTCTCCAGACGGGTGATGGCGTCCTCGAGCAGCCATCGTCTCGTCCCACGCTTCCACGCCGCCGACCGCTGCCGCTCGGCAGAGCCGGTCACATCGTCCAGCACAGCCAGCTGCGCGCCGATGCCGCCCGTCGCCACGCCGCTGCCGACGCCAGTCCAGCGCCCTCCACCCTCGGTGACCCACGACGTTCGCGTCCAGGTGATGCCTCTCTTGAGGTGCGGGAACGCAGGCGCGAGCCGCTCGACCACCGACCTCGCGGCCATGCTGACATCGTCGGCACGGTCGTCGGTCGAGGTGGCGTAGAGCACCGACGCGCCCGGCATCAGAGCCATGAGCCGGGCCGGGAGGATGCGGCCAACGTGCTCGCTCTTGCCGTGGCGCGGCGGAGCCTCCAGCGCATACCACGTTCCGCGCCCAGCCAGGGCATCGGCGGCGATCTGGTCGCAGACTGCCGAGATGGACCTCGCGAAGGCGTGGGCTTGGTATCGCTCAGGATCGCGGAGCCAAGCCGTGGCCAGGGTGCCAGAGGCAACGCAGCGGCGAGCTATCTCGGCTTGGGTGCGCTCCTCGATAAGCTGCTTTTGGGCTTGGTTTTCAGGGGGCGATGTCATCAAAACACCTCGTCGAGATCTTGGGGGCTAAGTGCAGGATGAGGGGGGTACCCCCTCCTCAGAAAGGGTGGGGGGTGTCCTCGAGCAGCTGCCGCGCAGCTTACCCCCTCCTGCCCTTCACCCTAACCCTGGATCTGTAGTCGTCGGGCTCCTCGAGAATGACCGTTTCAACCTCGACATCTCGCACCTCTCTTACGCGCGCGCGTTCTACCTTAGGGGCTGCATGCGCAGCGAGATCGGGCGGAGCTGCGCCCCTGCGAGGGGCGGATCGGACCGGACCGGTAGATGAGACTAGAAGCGCAGCGCCGTCTAGGGTCCGTTCATCGGGAAGGACCGACGCAGGGATCCCCAGATCCCTGGAAGAACGGGCCTTCAACGCCGCATCTAGCTGCGCTGTCAGATCCACGGTCGCGACCGGTCCGCCTTCCGCGCCGGTTATCTCAGTCCGCCTAGACCACGCGTCGGGATCCCTTCGTTCTAGGATCCAGGACGCTGCCCTCCAGTCCTTCTTGGCAGCGGTTTTGACGGTTTTAACTAGGCTTTCGAAGAGGTCGGTTCGGGCGCGTGTGACCGCCCGGCGGAACGCTGCATGCGGGGTCTCCGCCCGCCCCTGCCTCTCGTCATCCTCGCCCATCCGGATCCACTGGTAGCCCGTGGTATCCACAAACCCCGCCCGCTCACAAGCAAGCTTGAACGGTAATCCTTCCCGGATCCCATCCGCCACCCTAGCCGTGACCTCTGGGCTAATCAGACTCCTGCGCCCGATGCTCCGCCCCTTCGCGCCTACGCTTGCCATCCGTTCCCCTCGCTTCCCCTGGATCGTGTCCTCCCTCGAGTCTGGCAAGGTCCGCAGCCCCCGATCCGCACCTTTTTTCAAGCCCCGCTAAAACCTCAACAGCTGACGTTCCCCCGTACCTATTCCTCGAGGTTTTCTAGCCCCAGTCAAAAAAACATGCGCCTGCCGCTAGCCGGGCTCGCAGGGGCTGATTAAACCGAAGGCACCGAAGCGATGAACGCTTCACCTGGTCTCGAGGTTCCCGATGCCTTCCCCTTCCCTGTCCGCTGCCATCCTCTACTCCGGTCCCTCCATGCTCGACGGTAGCCCGATTGTCGCCGTCATGACGGGGCATGACAAGCCCTCGCATAACGAGAAGACGGGCGCTATCCCGCAGGTCTGGATCCTCCGCAGCGACATCGCCCCGCATGAGGCGATCAAGACGGGCGAGGACGCCTCGGTCTGCGGCGACTGTCCCTTGCGCCCCTCGGTCGCTGGCAAGGGTGAGGCTTCCTGCTACGTTCGCACGTTCCAAGCCCCGCTGTCGATCTTCAGGAAGCACGAACGCGGCGGCTATCGCTACGTCAACGCGGACGATCTCGCCCGCATCTCCGCCCCTACGATCCGGATCGGCGCGTATGGCGATCCCGCTGCGGTTCCCCTCCATGTGTGGGACACCCTGTCCAGCCTTACCGGGGCTAAGATCCTCGGCTATTCGCATCAGTGGCGGCGCGTCCCTCAGATCGCCCGCTACGCCATGGCCTCTGTGGAGTCGCCCGCAGCTGCGCAGGAAGCGCATGCCCTGGGGTTCCGCACCTTCCGCGTGATGTCGAGGAACGAAGCCCCTAACCGTGGGGAAGCCCTGTGCCCTGCGAGCAAGGAAGCCGGGTATCGTAAGACGTGCGCTACCTGCGGTGCGTGCGACGGTGTCGCCCGCGGAAACCGGGCGTCTATCGCCATCTTCGCCCACTAGTCCAGGGGCTAGCCGCCCCTCTTCCCCTACCCTTCCCCTTCCCCTACCCTCGAGGTTCCCCATGTACGCCACCGTCGAAAACATCACCTCTATCCTGACCTATTCCGCCGGTATCATCGGCGCGACCTTCGGTCTGTGGGCGATCCTCTTCCTGTTGTTCGCCATCTAGCCCCAACCCAACCCAACCCCAACGGAGGATAAACCTATGGCCAGCCCCTGCACATTCGAAGAGTATAGCAAGATCGCCGAGCATTCCCGCGCCCGGACGATTACCGTGGTTCAAGCCTACATCCGCCCCGATGGCAAGCCGGGTATCAACTGGATCGGGTACGTTTCCATCCTGCAACGTCGCAAGGGAGGGCCCTACACCGTTGCGATCTGCGACCAGGGGAACGATCCCAACGTCAAGGGTTGGGCGTTCTTCCTCGGCAACTCCGCGGATGTCGATCCCGATCCGGTTTCCGCAGCCTGCAAGGGAGCGACTATCGGGGGAGAAACGCTGGATGGAACTGCGTTCTGCCTTGGCATCCTGTGCCATCGTATGGGTTGGGAGTTCGTGAAGAACTAGTCCAGCCCCAACCCAACCCAACCCAACCCAACCCCTACCCTCGAGGATCCTACCATGCGCGACCGCATCTATCTGGCGTTGTTCCTTACCTATTCCGTCGTTACCTGCGTCCTGTTCATCGTCACCTGAGCTAACCCAACCCACCAAACTCAAGGATAAACCTATGGAACTCTACGATATCCTCTCCGCCCCTCGGATCCGCTGGTCTCTCTTGAGCAACTGCCAGATCCGCAAAGTCTGGGAGGATGCCTGCGTTTACAGGGATCGTGAGCTCGTGCGCCGCTCTCGGCGCGCCCTCGCCCGTCGCCGCTGACATAGCCCCTCGCCCGCTCCGCCCCTCGCCCGTTGCGCCCCTTGCGCAGCGGGCGTTTCTGTTTGTAGACGCTCCGCCCCTGGTGCGTGCGCCCCTGCGAGGCTCCGCCCCTGCTACGCTGCTCCGCCCCTACTGCGCCCCCTAGCCGCGCCCCTAGTGCAGCGTGCGCCCCCTTGCGTGCGCCCCTCGCCCGCTGGCGCATCCCTGGCGCATCCCTGGCGCGCCCCTGGCGCGGTCCCTGGCGCGGTCCCTGGCGCGCCAGCGGGCGCGCCCCTAGTCCACCCCTAGCCGCGCCCCTAGCCGCGCCCCTAGCGCCCGCTAGCAGCCTCTCCGCGCGCGCCCCTGGTGTCGTCGCTGGCGCGCCCGCTGGTGCGTCTAGCCGCGCCCCCTGGTGCGAGGCTCCGCCCCTAGTGCAGCGTGCGAGGCTCCGCCCCTGGTGCGCTCCCTGGTGTCGCTGGTGCGCCCCCTGGTGCGCCCCCTGGTGCGGTCGCTCCGCCCCTGGTGTCAGCGTAGCCGCGCCCCTAGCCGCGCCCGCTGGTGCGCCCCTGGTGTCGTCGCTGGTGTCGTCGCTGGCGCGCCCCTGGTGTCAGCGTAGCCGCGCCCCTGGTGCGCCCCTGGTGCGCCCCTCGCCCGCTGGTGTAGCGCCCCCTGACGCGGCTAGCTCCCCCGATCCGCTCCCCTGTCAGGGCTACCCTGCGCGCCTGGTTGCGCCCCTCCCGATCCAGGTTCTACCTTGCATTCTAGCAGGGGCCCATC
>Ga0315900_10012518_pt1 | contig 10396 bp, 15 predicted proteins | sample LakEriMetagenome_FD_203521 | JGI IMG/M metagenome (GOLD analysis project Ga0315900, IMG submission 203521) | Freshwater fungal communities from buoy surface, Lake Erie, Ohio, United States - Buoy 12 MA114 | ecosystem: Environmental > Aquatic > Freshwater > Lake > Lake biofilm | place: USA: Lake...
CCAGCCGCTCGGCGATCCGGGCCCGCAGCGGCTCGGGACAGACCGCGACGTCCTCGAAGTCATGGGCAGCGGCCAGCCGCACCGCGCGGAGTTCGCGGACCGCCAAGGGCTTGCCGTCCGGCGAGAGGTCGAGCGTAAAGAAGAGCAGCAGATCACTGTTGTCGAGGACCGCGACGTAGCGGTCGTCGCCGAGCCAGGCGATCCCGCTGAGACCGGTGAGCCGCACCGGCTTGCCATCGGCATCGGGAGCTTCGTCGGGCAGCACGAGCGTGCCCCGAACCTCGATCCGCAGCGGCTCGTCGCGAACCGCCGGAGCACCGGCCGCGCACGTCAGGCTCCAGCCGGCCACCAAACACGCCGCTCGCAGGCATCGCATGACGGCGATCGTACCGCGCCGCCCGTCACCGGGCGCACGGTGATGTCGATCACGGCCCCGCCGACGCCGGAGCCTCGAAGCCCACCGTCCGGACGTCGCCGGACTCCGACTCGAGTGGATCGGCGGCAAGGATCGCTCGGTTCGGCCGATAGCTGGACGTGCCCCCTGGGCGGTAGCCGGGATCGGGCCGCCGCGCGGGCGGAGCCGAGGCCGGCGGCGGAATCGCGGCCGGAAAACCGGCCGGTGGCGCCGGGAATGCCGTCGTCGGGGCTGACGGCGGGGGCGTCAACGGCGTCGCCAGCGGAGCTGCCGCCGACGGCGGGGAGGCGGGCAACGGCTCGAGAGCCGCGGGCATGGCCGCGGCCGGGAAGGCCGCTGCGGCAGCCGGCGGCTGGAGTGGCTGATCGATGGCGGAGCCTCCACCCCCGAAGCGACTCCCCGTGACGGAGTCGTATCGCGAGCCGGCGGAAGCAGAGGCAGCCGCCGCCGTCGTCGGCTGGGCCGGCCAACCGGCGGCTCCACGAGCGTCGGCGACCCGCTGCATGTCCGGCGGCGAGACGGGCGCCGCGGGAGGCGGCGGGGCGCCAAACCCGGACGAGTCGGGAACGGTGGGGGCCGCGGCGGCGATGGGCTGCAACGGTGGAAGGCCGTTCGGCGCTGCAGGCGTCTCCGAAGGCAAGGTGGCGTAGGGGCCGACCTGCGGCGAGATCGAGGCCAGCGAACCACCCGTCGGGGAGGTGGCGGGCGAGGTTCCAGGGGCGGTGGCGACGGCGACCGGATCCGCCTTCGCCGGCGGCGGAGTGACGCCGTACGTGATCGGCGCGGCCGCGGCCACCGGATCGCCGGCGACGGCTCCCGCGGCCGGCGCGGAACCGCCCAGCACGTAGCCGTTGGGGGTCGTGGTCGTGGGGTAAGGCTTCGCCGAGGCGGAAGGCTTCTCGGTGCTGCCATTGAACGACGGCGCCGCCGCGAGTTTCGCTGCCTCCTCTTGGGAACCGCCGCCGAACGTCCACCACGTGGGCTTCATGCCCGCGGTGCCCGTCTTGCAACCGGTCGCACCTGCGACGAGCAGGAATCCGAGCGCGACCACCACGCCCTGCCGAGCCGAGCGAGACCATCCAGCGACGTTCACGTTCATGTGCACCTCCGCGAGACCGGCCGGAAACGGGTCCGCCGGGAGGTGGGGAGATACGTGCGGGGAGCGGCTGCGTCAACCGCAGTCGCAGTCGACGCAGCCGCCGCATCTTGCCAGTCGGGCGTTACTTGCCGGCAGCCGCGAACCGCTTGCCGACCGCATCCCAGTCGATGACGTTGTAGAACGCGTTCACGTAATCAGCACGCCGATTCTGGTAAAGCAGGTAGTAGGCGTGCTCCCAGACGTCGATGCCGAGCAGCGGCGTGTTGCCGTGCATGATCGGACTGTCCTGGTTGGCCGTGCTCTCGACGACCAGCTTGCCCTTCGGGTCGGCCGACAGCCAGGCCCAGCCGCTGCCGAACCGTCCCATCGCGGCCTTCGTGAACTCCTCCTTAAAGTTCGCGAAGCCGCCGAACACGGAGCGGACGGCTTCCCCGAGATGGCCGGCCGGTTCGCCACCCTTGCCCTTGCCGATCGTCTCCCAAAACATCGTGTGGTTGGCATGGCCGCCGCCGTTGTTGCGGACGACCGTGCGGATCGCCTCCGGCACCTTCTCCAGTCCGGCGATCAGCTTCTCGACGGGCAGAGCCGCCAGATCCGCGTGCGTCTCCAGGGCCTTGTTGACGTTGGTCACGTAGGCCGCGTGGTGCTTGTCGTGATGGATCTCCATCGTGCGGGCGTCGATGAAGGGCTCCAGCGCGTCGAAGGCGTAGGGCAGGGGGGGCAGCGTGTAGGCCATGGCAGGCTTCTCCGAAGGGTGGCGGAATAAGGTGGCGGGATCGTACCGCACCCGGCTCTCGGCGGCAAACGCCGCGACCGACTCTGCCGGTGGGCGCGGTCGCAGCGGCCGCACCGCGGGCGCCGACGCTGCCGAACCTGCGAAGCGTGCGTCCTGCGGGGGCCGGCCCGGTCGGGCATGAATCCCGGCGCGACGCCGCGCCGAAGAACGTGTCGTGGGGCGATTCACGGTCGGCAGGATGCCGGCCCCGCTCCGCACGGCCGTCGCCCGCGCATGCCGCGCGGCGCATGGCGGCGTCTGCACCGACCTCGAACGGATTCGAGTTGCTCCGATGTCACTCAACGGCAGCCAGCGCCGCGATCAGCGTCGGCGGCTGGTCGTCTCCTGGAATCGCTCGAACACGGGCGATACGGCCACCGCGGTCTCCGACCCCCGGCCGATGGCGGCCTACGGTCCCGAAGCCCACCCGGAGGAGCAAAAGGGGCCGGCGACGCTCCTGCCCACCGGCGCCGGCGGTTTGGCGCTGGCGGCGTTCGCGATGCTCGTGCCGGTCGGCGCCGCGCTGGCGCTCGCCGCCGCCGGCCCGGTCTTCGGGCGATCCGTGTTCACGCTCGAGGGACGATTCGCCCGCACCGTGCAGGCCGCCGCCGCCTGCTTCGATCCGCGGAGCATGCAGTCGCTGGCGGGCTGGCTCGCCCAGGTCGCGCTCGGCGTGGCGGCCGCGGTCGCTCTGATCGTGCGGCTCATGCGGCGGCATCGACGCGACGACTACAACGGCCGCTATCGCGCCTGGGGCTGGCTGGCCGGGCTGTTCGTGATCACGTCGTGCGCCGGCGCGGTCCCGCTCGGCCCTCTGGTCGCCGCCGCGGTGACGGACGCGTCGGGCGTGGCCCTCGGTCCTGGCGGCATCGGCTGGTGGATCTGCCTGGCGACGGTCGCCTACGGCCTCGTCTCCCTATGGACGGTGCTGCCGCTCCACGAGCGCGGGGCGACCGCGTTCTGGCTATCCCTCACCCTGACTGCCTGGGCGACGTCCGCCGCGTGCGTCTGCATGGGCGCCGGCCGTGCCTCCTGGGCGATCGCCGGGCATGCGGCCTGGACGCTCGGTGCGACCCTCGCCGCGATCGCCATGCTCGCCGCCGCGCGATCGGTGATCCGCGAGGTGCGGGGGCAGTGCACGTCCGTCAGCAAGCGATCGGAGCGGCGCAAGCCGGAACGGGCCGTGACAACGACCGCCGAGCCACCGCTGGCGGAAGACGAATCCGACGTTGCGGAACCCCAAGCCGACGCGACCGGCGACGACGAGTCGGGGTTCGTCGATGGCTCAGAGCAGGAGCATCGCCACCTCTCCAAGGCGGAGCGCAAGCGGCTCAAGAAGCTCGCCCGCATGAACCGGGTGGCGGCATGACGGCCCTGCGACGGTCCCGCGATTGACGTGCCGCCGCCACCTGGCCGATAGTCTCGCCGGAGGTTCGCCCCGCATGTCACCGTCTGCCGTCCGCACCCGCTTCGCCCCGAGCCCCACGGGCTACCTGCACATCGGCGGCGTCCGCACGGCGCTGTTCAACTGGCTCTTCGCCCGCCGCCACGGCGGCGCCTTCATCCTCCGCATCGACGACACCGACGCCGAGCGGAACGTGGATGCGGCCCTCGAGCCGATCCTCTCCGGACTCCGCTGGCTGGGCATCGACTGGGACGAAGGCCCGGGCGTGGGCGGCCCGCACGCGCCCTACTTCCAGTCGCAGCGGGCCGACCGCCACAAGGCCGCGGTCGAGCGGCTGTTGGCGACGGGCCACGCCTACCGCGACTTCGCCCGGCCCGAGGAGCTCGACGCGGAGCGCAAGGCGGCCCAGGCCGAGGGCCGGGCCTTCCTCTACAGCCGCCAATTCGCCGCCTTCGACGACGAGACGGCCGAGCGCTTCCGCGCCGAGGGCCGGCAGAGTGTGGTTCGCCTGAAGATGCCCCGCGAGGGAGCGCTGGTCATCGACGACGCCGTCCGCGGGCGCGTGGAGTTCGCCTGGGAACGCGAGCAAGACCACGTCATCCAACGCGCCGACGGCTCGTGCCTCTATCACCTGGCGAGCGTGGTGGACGATCACGACCTCGAGATTTCCCACGTCATCCGCGCCGAGGAGCACCTTTCCAATACGCCGCGGCAGGCGTTCATCGCGTTGTCGCTCGGCTACCCGCTGCCCGCCTACGCCCACCTGCCGCTGGTCGCCGAGCCGGGCAGCCGCACGAAGCTCTCCAAGCGGAAACTCGGGCAGTACCTGAAGAACGCCGACTTCAAGCAGGTGATGGATCACGGCCAGCGGATTGCCGAACGCATCGGCTTGAAGGCCGAGGCCGACACGTTCAACCCCGTGATCGTGGACTTCTACCGCGAAGTGGGCTACCTGCCCTGGGCGATCGACAACTATCTCGCCCTGCTCGGTTGGTCATACGACGACAAGGCGGAGTTTTTCTCGCGCGAGCAACTCGTCGAACGCTTCACGCTGGAGCGGATCAACTCCTCGCCGGCGAGCTTCGACCCCAAGAAACTGTGGGCCGTGCAGGACCATTACATGCACGCCCTGTCGACCGACGAAAAGCTCGCGGCGATGCTGCCGTTTCTCGTCCGGGCCGGCCTGCTCGCGGATCCGGCACCGGCGGCCGCCGTGGAGACGGTCCGCCGCGTGATCGAGGCCTCGGGCGACCGCCTCAAGGTGGCCGGCGACATCCTCGCCTACGCCGACTTCTTCCTGATGGACGATCCGCCGCTCGACGAGGCAGCCGTGAAACAGCGGCTCGCCAAACCGGGCGTGCGACCGCTGCTCGAGGCGTTCGCCACGGAACTCCGCACCGTCGAACCGTTCGCCCCGCCGGCGCTCGAGGAAGCCCTGAAACGCGTCGTCGAAGCGGCGGGAGTCAAGGTGGGCGACCTCGTGCATGCCGTCCGCGTGGCGGTGACGGGGAAGACCGTGGGCCCCGGCCTGTATGACTGCCTCGCGATCCTCGGCCGCGACAGCTCACTCGCCAGGATCGAGCGGTCCTTGCCGCGGTGCGCCTGACGGATCAACTCGCATCACGCGGGCGTGCCACGCCGGGCGATTTCATGAATGCCGACGTAATACGAGAGGGAATCGATACCGGAGATCAAGCAGCTACGGAAATAGTCGCCGAGCCCGGGCGACTTCCGCTCATAAAACCAATAGCCCTCGGCGAGATCAGCCTCCGCAACGGAGGAAATGCTGACAATCATCGCCCGAGCTGCATCAAACGGGCCTTTGCGTCAGCCCATGCGGACACCGTTGACCGGGGTGAGCGCTCAGGCTCTCCCAAACGCTTTCAAAGAGCCGCACCTTCTCGGCGACGGACATCGCTTCAATCGAGATATCAGTGGACATGCGTGCCTCATCTTTAAGTTGCAGTGAACCGGGTTGCCAGAACGGTGGCGACAGCGGCTCGCGCCCTTGGGCGAACCACACCGCCGGATTTTATCGCGAGTCCGCTGCATCGCTTTGTTCTCCCTGATCCGACTTCTTTTGCTTTCCGGCTTCCGTGATCTCGAGTTCGCGACAAATCTTTTTCGCCATGAAGTCGTTGATTTCGCGATGCCGTGGGACGGTCGACGCTTTTCGCGCGATCGGATTGAAGTAAACGGTATGCCTGCCACCTTCCCGCAGGAACGCGCAACCGTTTGCCTCTAGATGACGGATCAGATCGACTCGCTTCATCAGGAAGCAAGCTCGAAAGGCTCTCTTTCAACGGCCTTGCCCGCCAACGCTTGCTCGGCCAGTTCCCGATTTGCTTCAAGGACCAACTGGACGGCTTCACGCAGGTTCTCCCGCACCTCGTCAAGCGTCTCGCCCTGGCTATTCGCGCCTGGGATCTCCTCGACGAAGCCGATATAGCCCTCGGGAACAGGCATGTAGACGGCAGTAAAAGTCATTGATGCACCTCTAGGGGTTGACGCGTGTCAGGCTTCCCTCGACCAAACAGTATACCAAAAGACGGAACGCCCGTACAGTCGTGAGCGGCCGTGTTTTCCGAGGGAAAACATTCGCGATCAGCGGCTCGCGACCTTGGACTTTCCACTACGACCGAGTTTATCGCGAGTCCGCTGCATCGCTATGTTATCCCTCGTGGCGTTTCTGCCGCTCAGAGGGCAGAAACACGGCAACTACTCCGGAAAACGCAACTGGATTAGAATACCGAACGGAGGATCGACTCATGACAAAAGTCGCCGTTGCCGAAGACGTTGCAGCCAAAATTCGTGCCTGTGACGGGCCAATCGAACTGGTGGATGCAAGCGGCCGAACGATCGGGGTCGTGCGGCGACCGCCGACGGAAGCCGAGATTGCCAGGGCTCGCAGTCGGGCCAGCTCAGAGGGGAAGCGACTGTCCTGGGCCGAGGTAGTCACGAAGGTTCGGGACGGAGCGCCCGAGTGACCTACGACGTTGAGTTTTCGCTGGAAGCCGCGGCGGAGCTCCTGCGGATAGCCGGCGTGGGTGGCTCGAAAGCCGCTATTCGCGCTGCCGACTCTATTCGACGGCGGCTGGAGAGCGATCCAGAGGGGCACGGGAACTTCCTGTCAGAAGGCCTGTACTACATCGACGAGGAACCCATTCGGGCATTTTTTCTCATCGATGAGGAATCAACGTCTGTCGAGATAACCGACTTCCGCATTCTGTGACTGGATAACGGGAGCAATCAGCGGCTCGCGACCACAGCATTATCCACACCACCGGGCTTCATCGCGAGTCCATTGCATCGGGTTGTTATGCGTCGGGCGACGGGCGCAGAGCGCCGGGCTCGGGCAGCAACTTGGGGGCATCGCCTGCTAGTCCGTAGACCTCCAGCCCGCTCAATATTCCATCTTTCTAGTACACGAAGATGCCGCTCAAGGAATCGTCGCTCCCAAAATAGAAATCGGCGATTGGGTGAACGCCCGGCGGGGCTTCAGGCATGCCTTGAATGCGGAAGTTGATGCTCGCACAGCCGCACGGACATCGCCAAGGCGTGACCTCAGCGACTTCGAGTTGCGGCAGAAAAGCCGCCGCCTCGGGATCGCCGTGTTCGAGCATCCATCGCACCAAGCGACGTTCGGCGTCAGTCAGACGGCGGTTGCCTTCGCTCATCGGAGAGTTGACCGCATAACGGCCGCGATCAGCGGCTCGCGACCAAGGGATTATCCACACCGACCGATTCTATCGCGAGTCCGCTGCATCGCGTGGTTCGCGGAAATTATCCTACATCAGCAGGCCGCCACAAAACCACGATAAGAGCACGGCCAGGATTAGCACTACTGCCATCAGCGGCAAAAACAGGTATTGCCAAGACTTCAAAAGGCGAGGGCGATTTTCCAGTTGAATCATGCACAAGACATACGGAAGGACTACCGCGAAGAAGGAGCCAATTCCGATGACCATTCCCAGGACGCCACCGACGACTGCAAAGAGGACTGAGTGTCGCGCGCCGGATATCGCGCCGCTAATTGCGCCGCCAACGCCGGAAGCAAGGCCGACCAGCGGTGCACAACTACTCATGGGACACCAAAAGCCAAGCCGCGAACGGGAAAGCTGATCAGCGGCGGACCCGCGATCATCCATTCCGTGGGTTTCTATCCGCCGTCTGATCCAGCGCCTGGTTCGGCCTGCCTTTGATGCCCGCACTCCAGCTCACGATCACCCTGCACGACCTTGAAGTCAACCGTGCCATAGCAGTAGACCTGGGTTGCCCCGTCCCACTCCACAACGTTAAACCATGGCACCGCGCTGTCGCCAAACGCGATGACTTCCAGCTCCTCGTCGGGCAGCAGCGTGTAGTCGTTACCCCACGGCTCGACTGCGACCACTTGCGGGGCTTTCCGAGAGTTGCGGACACCGAGCTTGGAGTTGTACGGGTACATGCGATACGGATGGGCGAACGGTTGCGATCAGCGGCTCGCGACCTTCGACAAACCACACCGCCGGATTTTATCGCGAGTCCGCTGCGTCGCTTGGTTCCATGGCTGCTGCCGTTGCGGGCGACGCACGAGGGGTACTCGCACCTACGATAGCAAAGACGAACAAGCAGGCGACTCCAAAGAACATGGCGAACGTGAACACTTCGGAAACAGCAATGCGCCGCCTATAGAAGGACGTCGGGTGCGGTGCCCACGTATTGATGTCGTCGCTGTCGTTTCCCTCGGAGTCTGACTTTCGATCTTCGCCGAGAGAGTAAATCCCAAACATATGGCCGCTGGCATTTGTGCTTGAGATCTTCACGCAACGATAAGCGCTACCCCAGCCATCAGTCTTCCAGTCTCCCACTTCTCCGAACTTGTGCGTAGTCGGATGCCCATCGGCCGATGCGCCGCTTAGCCAGGAGTTGATAGCGCGGACACTCTCATCGGTTACCGGGATGGGGTCACCTGAGGAGATCAGGCCATAATTCAACTGCTGAGCGATCATTGCAGTAGCTGAGCGCGTCACATCATGCTTGTAGAGAATGCATGATGTGTGGCTCGCGACCCAAGCCAACACAGCCAGAACAAAAGCGATTAGCAGAGCGGCAAAGTGGCGAAACACGCCGAGACCCTCTCGCTATTCATGGAACGATTGCAATCAGCGGCTCGCGATCTTACGCGAACCACACCGCCGGATTTTATCGCGAGTCCGCTGCATTGCGTGGTTCTGCTCGCGATGGCCCATCGGCGTGAATCTTCTGCTCGGCGGATAGCAAGCGGATGCATTCCTTGCGAAAACCGTAGTATCCGGTAGCTATGGTCGCGACGCAGAAGGCCGCAATGGTTGCCGGATGCGCCCCATGGTGCAAAAGCCGAGGCGTGTCGAGAAACCGCTCTCCGGAAATCCAAGCGGTTGCCAAATATCCGCCATTCGCCAGCAGGCAAAAGTAGGCAATAAACCAAAGCCACCGCTGCTTCGCGATCGCGGCGGCGACCAAGGGCAACACAGCGCCAATGACGGGGCCGCCCCAAAGCGTTAGCAGCGGGTGAGGATCAGGTTCAAACCGGCTGTACGGCAAGCCCCAAGGAGCAAGGTCGGCCTCCTGCAACTGTCCGCCGCCAATCCACCCGCAAACCACATGACCCGATTCATGCACGAAAGTCATCACGCACCACGATGCGGCAAGCAAGGCGACAAAGACAACCACTCGATAAATCATCTGGGCCTCGCGCCAACGCGTACGTTATCCATCGCAGAACACTCGCGATCAGCGGCTCGCGACCATCGACTCACCACGCCGCCCGATTTTATCGCGCGTCCGCTGCATCGCTTAGTTCGCTCGAATGCTCCCGCATGAACCGGCGGGTGTCCTCCGCGTTCTTCCAAAGACGATCCGACACGTAAAAGAGGATGCCGTCTCCGGGGAGCTTCTCAAGGAGATGCGAAAGATTAGAAAGCGGGACGCTTTCGTGGCACACCACGAGGCCGACAAACGTTCTCTCGGCCAGCCTCTTCGCCAATTCTGGTGCAGCAATGACTTGCCCTTCTGCGTCGATTGCTCGAACCGCAACGCCATCTACCGGGAACGACAGATCGATCCAGTCTGGCCATTGGTGTTGCGTAAACACCACAGACAAGGCACCGCCTTCGTGTGTAGCGCGGGCTATCGCGACCTGCAGCTTTTGTGTCACTATCCGCCCCCGCAGTTCCTCCGGGAATGGTTGCTCGCCAAATAAGTGCTGGTTAATCGCCGGCAGTGTGCTCTCGACGTGAGCCGGCACTACCGCTGGCGGACCATCAAAAGGGGCAGGCGATTCCTCAACAGCGGCAAGCCGCGGACTTTCGTATTTGTGATCCAACCCAACCCGGTGTGGGTCGGAGTGGTTGCACCCGCATAAGAAAAGCGTGGCACTACACAACGAGATAAACTTACGCATTGCAGGCCTCCTTGCGCATGGGCTTAGATTCTGCGAACGTTTCCGATCAATGGCTCGCGGCATTGGGATTACCAATCATGCTGGACGCTGCCCGCGAGTCCATTGCATCGGTTGGTTCGCTGCAACTCTGAGCGACTAATCCTTGGTTCCGGGCTGCTCGGATCGCACATACTGAACGTCGTCGATTCCACACTCTTTCAGCCGACGGGCAATCGCTTCGCGGTGCTTCTGTGGCAAATCATCTGCGGACTCGATCTGCGCAACGTCTTTGTTGGCCG
>Ga0315900_10012519_pt1 | contig 10395 bp, 9 predicted proteins | sample LakEriMetagenome_FD_203521 | JGI IMG/M metagenome (GOLD analysis project Ga0315900, IMG submission 203521) | Freshwater fungal communities from buoy surface, Lake Erie, Ohio, United States - Buoy 12 MA114 | ecosystem: Environmental > Aquatic > Freshwater > Lake > Lake biofilm | place: USA: Lake...
AAAAAATTTTTCAATAACGTTGACGCTTCAACCGCTTCTTCATCATCATCTAAAAGCTCCAGTTTACCTAATTTGAGCTTTACTTTTTCTTCGATTTCACGTCTGGATGAAAAATCTTCTGCTAAAAGAACTTTTAAACCAGAAATTGTATTTCTCGTATTTTCAACTAAACTCATACATTAAATCTATTTCTCCTTTTTGTTGGGTCTACCCCACGTTGCATGCTGTTAATGATTACCTTTTTGTAATTTAACGGCATTTGTACAAACCACATAGGTGCATGCTGACCTGACATTTGCTTATAGTCAAACTCAAGCATCTCGTGTTCAATACCTTCACGCTCATATCGGTACTCATCTTCCTCAACCTCCATCATTTGTCCACCTTTACCATATTGCATAGCAGATATATCCACTAAAGACATTTCTGGTTGCATACCCATCAACTCATCCTCTTCTTCTGTAACCCAACCCTTGTTGATTAGATATTCAGTAACACTATGTCTTTCAGCACGTGTCATTGTTTTCCATACGTCTTCACCTACGACACCTCTTGCTTCAAGCATTTCAGCAGCCGTTACTTCACCGCCATATTTCATCTGCTCAATTTTGACAATTTCAAAATCATCAAAATATGGGCTATACTTTTGTTCGGCTATTTTTTCTGCTTCTTCTTTCGAATCTGCATGAATTTTTACAATACGTACGATATCTTCATCTTCACCGCCTTCTTTTTCAATCTCATATTTAAAACCGACATTGAATACCTTCATACTCTCCATGCCAGTTGTACCACCCTTCGACATTTTTTTCAGTTCATAGTCAAGATAGTGCTTTACATCGCCAATATCAGTTGATATACGAGATAGCTTGGACTGAACCCATGATTCCAGCTCATCGTCTGGATGAATCATATCATTCAGTTTCGCAGCATACATTTCAATTTTTTGTAGCTGTGATTTTGCCATATCTCCTGCTGGGTCATTGTAAGGTATTTTTCTTGCCATGTTCTGTTCGTTTACATAAAAGGAAAAAAGGCTGCAAGGTTTTACAGCCAATCTTCACTTCTATTTTGAGGGGGTGCTCATAATTACTTTTTCTTAAAAATATTTACCGCCCCAAGCGTTACCAGTAGTACTGCTCCACCAAAAATTAACCACCCTGCGGAGTTGTCTTTTTTTGCTGGCTCTGGTGCTGGTGCAGGAGCTGGGTCTGGTGCAGGAGCTGGGTCAGCAGGAGGAGCTGGCTTTTCAAAAGCTCTGATTTCATCTGCAACTTCTTGTTCGTTGCTTGCGATAAAATCTTCTTGCTCATCTAACTTCTTTTCAGTTTCTGCATCCTCTTCTTCATCATTTTCGTACTCTTCACAAGCGAGATTATATTTAATAATCATTTCTTTGTGTTGAGCAATCTTGTCTTGGATTTCGCTGCTCAGTTCTTTTAACTTTAAGTTTTTCTCTGCTAATGCTGCATTGATTAATTTCATAAATTTTGTTTTTTTCTCTATTTGTTAATTGTGTTTCTCTTAAATCGAATCGGCAGAAGTCCTTGTTGGCTTCTTGTCTGCCTTATTAAGTCTATCCTCATAATATACAAGGTCAGGATATTTGTCTCTCATCTTCTTTGATGGCTGCATAGACAACTGCTTACGCTCGATTACTCGCTTGGTTACAGCTTCATCTTTCCATCTCCATCCAGCAGGCTTTGCATAACGTGCTTTATCCTCTTCTGAATATCCGACCTTTTTCTTCTTAACAGTGCCACCTTTTTTCATCATTCCACCATCTTCCATCATTCCGCCATCTCCATAATGATGTGGCATTCTTCCTTCTTTGGTAATTTCTACTTTTTTTACCTTAACTACCCTATCTGGATTACCTACATTCCAAAATGCTTCGTATCTGTCCTTTACCATCCTTTCTTGCGTAGATTCTGCAAATGGAGTATGCCTATTAAAAGCATCAGAGAATATTTCGTTTCCTTTTTTAATCTTTTCAACTCTCTCTTTACCAACAAATTCTTTACTTTTTTTATCATATTCCTGAGCGGTAACAAGTGCTACAATAGCAGAATCTTTTACATTACCACCATGAGCGAGCTTAACCTTTTTATCAGGGTTAACATCTGCTCTGTTTGGTCTTCCTTCGTAGTCAATAGTACCACGCTTCAAACCACGCTTGATTTGCATTTCAGTTGGTACACGATAATCGTGCTTACCAACAAAACGATATCCGAAAGGCTTTGCTTTCCTTCCAGCATCACGCTCTAAATCACTTGGCTTTCCAGTTCCTTTGTAACCAGAACCATATTTTGATTTCAGCTTTCTATTTTTTTCAATCATAGCGTCTAAATCGCTAAGTACACGATTTAATTTTTCTTTACGCTTTGTTTTTTTAGTCTCTACTTTTTTACGCTCAACTTTTTTCTTTGCTACCTTTTTGATAGCAGTCTTACGTACTTCTTTCTGTACAGACTTTACTTCCTTTACAGCTTGCTTAATCTCTTTTTTTTGTTCAGCAATCTCTTTTTTTTCCTCTTTGATTTCCTCTTTGACATCTTTCAATGTGCCTTTGAGTTCATTGAGTTTTTTCTGGTAACGAGCTTTTACATCTGGGTCTGATTCAGATGCAAGTGCTTTTTCCAGCTTTTTAATTTTTTCATCTGCTTCTCCCAAAGTCTTTTTTTCTTGGGCAGCAGCTTTCTCCTCTTTCTTCTCAACCTTTGCTTCGGCATCGGCTACTTGAGCTTCAAGAGCAGCAATTTTTTTGTTGTACGATGCTTTCACATCTGCGTCTGATTCAGATTCAACAGCTTTTTTCAGCTTTGCTATCTTACTTAGGATTTCTTGAGTATCCATTAGATTATTTTTTGAGTTGTTTTATAAAATCTTTGAGAATTTCTACACGTTGTACGAAGTACTCATCGCCATCTTCTGCTAAAACTTCATCACCTTCGAGTTTATCTTGCATGAGTTGTATAAAATCTGACTTTTCATCATCATCATAAACATCATCGAAAATTTCTTTTCTGTTTGCAAGCTCTTCTTTGAACTTAACAAGTTTATCTGATGGAGATGATTTTTTAGGCTCTTCTGCTTTTTTAGATTCAGGTTTTTTCTCTGGTGCAGATTTTTTCTTTTCTACATCTGGTGCGGCTTTCGGAGCACCTTTACTTTTGATTTCACCTTTATCAACGATAGCAGCTTCACGTGGAGTTTTACTCTCAAATTCTGCAAGAGATTCTTCATCCAACTCTTCTACAAAAGGATTTTTTTCTCCTTTTGATTTATAGAACTTGTTGACGATTTCGCTTATAGCGTTATCCAAGTCAACATATTGAGATTCAACTCTTTTGAAATTTTCTGTTCTATCTTTTAAGAAAAGAACTATGTCTGCCAAATTATATGACACATTATTTGATTCACGTGCAAGCTCCTGCTTTTCAGGAAACACTGTACCCAAATCAAGCGTATCGCTTGACAGCAATTTTTCAGTAAAATATTTATATGCCATATATAGACAGTTTGTTCTTAATAACTCGACAAAAGTAGATTAATATCCGTTAAGTACGAGGCATAAGATTGCTTTTGCAATATACTCAATTTTTCTAAATTTATCAATACAGTATTTTTCACATTTTCGTAGTTCCTTAAAGTTGGAGAAAGGTCATAGAATTGTGCAATGTTGAAAACTATACTGATTCTATCAATTGCATTTACATTTCTTGGGATTACCTTCTCTATTCGTAGCGTGTCATTGTTATCTGACTTATTCCTGATGTTTTCACATCTGTAAATCATGTAGCCTTCTTCCCCAGCTAATACATTGAATAACAACAGATTATCGCTAATCCTACGTGATTCGACTACTTCAAATATTTTTTCATTTGTTAGCTCGGTAGAGCTAAAAGCCATAAAAATGTCATTGGTTAAACCAAAAGACCTGATTCTAAAATACTGGCAAATGAAATCGAAATGTGCGGAAATAAAATCTTCTCCAAAAAATTCTGGTTTGAGTACGGCTGTCAGAGAAATTATCCGATAGTAGTAATCATCCATCACCTGAAACTTCTCTAAAGCATCGAAAAGACGTAAAATCTCTGCAATTTCTTCCATTGACAATCCGCCATCTTCCAATCTTTCCTCAATATCCAACAGACGAGGGTACTCTGTTTCATTACCAGTATTATCTTTGAGAACAATAGTTCTGTCTGTATTGATTAAGTACGCTTCTCCGCCTACAACACCATAAAGCTGTACGTTGCTTCTTAAAAACTGAATGTGATTGTAGTACTCTTTCAATCCAGCAACACGTAAATATTCTTTCGCAACTTCTGCTGGCATTGGGTTTTTATACTTCAAAACTTCTTTTGCACCACGATTTAATATTGCTAACCTCGCTTTTTGGTTGTAAAATATGTCATTTTCAAGGTTTGCATTGAAAAATGACTTAGCCAGCATCGGAAATTTTATCTTTTTTGCTCTGATTGCACGTAGTCTAATTTTCAACTCTTCTAAATCTGGTAATTCAGGCATACCGCCACCTTGCCCTTGACCCTGACCTTGTCCTTGACCTTGTCCTTGCCCTTGTCCTTGCCCTTGACCTTGTCCTTGCCCTTGACCTTGTCCTTGCCCTTGACCACCACCGCTTCCAGAAGAAATAACCTCAAGCTCATCTTCTGGATAAGTAGCTACAACGCCACCTTCATCAAAAATTTGAAAAACACCCCCATTTTTCAATATGTAATCATTTTCTTCTTCCTGAACCTCATAAGTACCATCATCATTTACCCTTGTAACGACACCTTCCTTACCAGAACTCTTTACACGTACCCTATCACCAACTTTTATTTTTTTCCTATCACCATCTTTGCCTCCACCACCATCTCCATCGCCTTTGCCCTCGCCTTCGCCATCTCCTTTACCATGCCCGTCTCCTTCTGGTTCTATTTTTGGCTCTTCTCTGTCTCCTCCATCTCCATCTCCATCTCCACCAGAGCCGACATCTGTACCGCCACCAGAACCTCCAGAACTTCCGCCACCTTTTACAGTATACGCTGTACCAGAGCCACCGCCTTCACCTTCTGCACTACTTGTTTCTGGAATAAGCATGAAATCCCCTGATTCAAATATGTGAAAATCATAGGTTTCATCCTCTTTCCGTACGGCTTGTAGGGCTGTATCAACTTTTTCTTTTATAGAAGGCATATTATTCTATCGATAAAATTGTTTGTAAATATCTAAGTCTTGAGCTGTAATCTGTTTCTGCAAAAAAATCATCCAGCATTTTACTGATTTTTTTATTTTCTGTTAGTTTCAAATCAAGCCTCAAATCTTTTTGTAAAGAAGCATCTGATAATGTAGCTTTCAGATACGCCATAAATCTGTCAACGAACCATTCATTCAAATCATCTGAATACAAATCGTCATCAAACTCTTTTCTTATGTGTTCTTTGTGTCCTAATTTATCTAAACAATCGTGTACAATGTGCCCAAGTTCATGTAAAAATGGAACACTGCTTGTATCTTTTTTAAAATGAAGCACATATTCATCGCCCTTTGTTTCAAGTGCTGCTTTAATATTTTTGCAGTCAATTATTTCTTCAACTCCATCAATAACAGTAAGCTGTTGAATTGGTGTATTCTCCCACTTTGTTAAATAAAAATAGTTTTTAAACTCACTTTCTACAAATCTGGATGCTTGTACACTCCTGCTTTCCATTTCTCCGTAAAGATTTTCATAACCTTTAAAGAGGATGCTGCTCACATCACTCTCACGATACCCTTCACCAATTAATCTTTCACGATATTTCTTAGATTCTTTATAACCATCAGAAATATTTTCAAAAAGCTCGTATATAACGTCTTGGTCTGGTACTTTCGATTCTAAATATAAAAGCAACTCATTTGTAGAGAAATCTTCTTGTTCAGATACATAAAGTACTAAATAGAAGTTTATTGTTTTGTACTTGAATTTATATTCATCTGTGTTTGATAGTATTTCAAGCATTTCCTTTTTCAACTGCTTTGCAGATTGACTTTTTGGATTCTCGCTTGATAATACATTTATTAATTCCAGTCTGGATTCATCAGTATATAGATACTCCCTGAAATATCTTTCCATTCTGTTTATACAAGAGAATATCTTACGTACGGCATTACTGCCTACCGAAGCTACAAATCTGGCAAGGAATAAATTTCCACCAGTCGCAAATCCCTCTTGGTGTTGTACGTAGTGTTGAATCTCGTGCAGGAGTATAGATAATGAATCGCCACTTTGTACTGAACCATTAATTACAATATATCCACCCCTCTCGTCTGGGGCAAAATAAAAGTTTTGTTCTGCACTTTGCTCTCCATACCAATAAACAATTGGCATTAAGGCAAGTCTTGGATAATAGTTATATAAAGTAGGATGTGAAAATACTTCAATTAGCCTTCCTTTATATCCAGCACTTATAGACCTTGCAGGATTTTGGAGTATAGGTAAGATAGCTTCTATGTTCTGACCAGTAGGAACGTATAAGTTCTTACCCTGATAAGGATACATATTTGCTGTCAAAATTTTAGCCTCATTATCTGCAATATTAGTACGCCATTTACCATCATTTTGGCTTAATGCCCACCCAGTTACACTATATACCTTGTCGATTGGTATCATGGAGCGTACAAGATTTTTAGCTTCAATTAGCCTTTCTTGTTGCTCTGGAGTAAGTTTTGCGTTTTCGCCAATAACCATGAATCTTAAAATACCGCCCATTTCAGGAAGTACCCCACCATCATAAACTAACAAATTCACAACTTTTTTTAGAGCATCCCCATAAAGTGTTTTTGATAGTCTATTTTTCATGGATTCATTAACCATGTCATAAACCTGCATGATTGTTTGCAAACGACCATTACAGAAATATGATATTGACCTTCTGAAATCATCTGATGTATAAATATTTGCAATTGAATTAGTAGATACATTTACATCCACTATTTTATCTTGCTCAATAGCATTTGAATAAAATGCTTTTACCTTTTCTGCTCCATTGTATGTTCTCAAAAACAGATAAAATATACCATCCCTTGTTTCAAAGGTATTTGAGAAAAATCCTATGTTTAATGGATAAAACTCTTTAGGTACACCCGTTTTTTTAGAAAGCTCTCTGTATAAACTTAAGTTTACTTCTTTTACAACCTCATAATCGTGTATGTATAATTCCGACCTCTCCTCAATAACATGGTAGTAAAAAACAAAAAATTCCTTTTCTCCCAGATTTTGTAATTCTTCTGGCAGGTCAACGAATAATCCAAAATTATTTAGTTCTTGCTTTGTTACTCTCATTATAACTTCTTTATAACCTTCATAGTCATGAAAAACTCACGACCAAGCTCATCCACCTCTTCCTTTCGCACATAATTTCCATTTCTATCAAACGAGTACACATCGTATGAGCTATCACAAACAGAATTTCTGTCGAATATCATGTTTTTGTGTACCAGAAAAATAAAATCTGGATATTTTTCAGATAATACCACGACCTCTTCGTACGGCATACATGAAATTGCGTTGCTTCTGTAATTACGAGAAGCCTCGAATTTCGCCTGCTTTGATTTTTGGTTTATTTTATTTATCAATTCCGAAGTCATGGCTTGAATATTTTTTAAGTGCTTCTAAATTTTTATTTTCACATGTAAGAACAAGGTCTGTGATTTGCCTTACCACATCTTGCTCACTACCTACCTGATGAATGTAAAAGTGAATCAGATTATTATTTCCCTTTTTCATGTCCATGTGCTTATGGTACATTCCGATTGGATTAATCATATCATAATCTCCAATTCCATGCCAAGTTGAAGATGGATTAGCATTTGTATCAAGTTGGTCTCCAAAAAATTTAAAAAAATAATTTAAGAGAGAAATAAACTTAATATTATGAAATGACGGGTCGCAAAGCGTGTACAATAGTCCATCTAAATCAACTTGTTCATCAAAAGATTTTGCAGTGAATGTAAAAAATCTCCTTCCTTCGCTATACCTATTATCAAATAACAGCTTCTTACTACATCCACCGCATCTACCCCCACCTACTGCTACTTCTACATCCACAGAATATCCTAATGATTCAAGTACGTCTACGCAAGCAACTGCTGCAATTCCAGTATAAAAGTCATTATCCCACCTTGTAAAACCACCAGCCGTTAATCCAACAATGATTTTCACACCATTAAACATCTTTGGCTTCTTCTCTTTGTACAGATATACCTTTTTGTTAGCACTTGTACAGCTTACGATACCTTTATTTACAGCCTCTGATAAAGATGATTCTCCCTTAATTTCAATAAATTCATTTTCTCCATCCTCTTTTTCAACTTTCAGAGCATATACTACCAAGCTCTTATCTGTTTCTAAGAACATTTTTTTGCCCTCGTAAATAATTTTTTCCTTCAAAGCATCTATTTCACGCTTTTTGGATGGGCTGTAATAGTATATTTCTGGTTGTAAAGACATGGCTGCACGGTCAAAAACAAACTCGCCTATCTGCTTGTCATTAAAAACAAGTTTAGGCTTCATAGTCTCCACAATAGAAGATTTCTGAAGCTCCTCACGTATTTTCTTTTCTACCTTTTCTTTAATCCTCTTATACTCATCATAATACAAAAACTTTGTTCGGCTCATTGCCTCCTCATAATTACGAGGATGCTTACCGAATAATCCATACGCTTTCGTATCTCCACTACGTAATTTACCCTCCACATAGGATTTGAAATTTGCATTAGCAGTCTGTACTTCAGCAGAAGGTTGAGTTTTTTCTATGTATTTGGCAAAAGATTCTAAAGCTCTCCAACTGGAGAACGGCATCATGGTGTACTTGGTGTATCCAGCAGGTCTACCATCTATAAATCGAATCTCATTTGTAGCCATTTATTATTTGTTGTCCAGTTCTGCAATTTGTTGCTCTGTTAATACATCTCCAGTTCTGGGATTCAGATGATATTTTTTCATGAATTGAACTGAAAATCTTTCTTCAGCTTCTGTTTTAGCTCTTTCAGAAATGGATTCTCTAAATTCTGGGTCGTTTTCAATATCGTTACGAAGATTTTTTTCAATCATATTTAAGAAGCTGTTTACACTATCCTCGATAGTTTTAGGTGCTACCCTTTCTCCGCCATTGTTAAAAATCTCGTCAGCAAATGTACTTTCCATCTTGTACAACATCTCTTGCTCGAATGTTCTGTTGAAATTCAGCATGGTACGAAGTGAAATAGATTGAAGTGCATCTTTGCTTTCCAAAAAGTTACGCATTGAATTACATACGTTGAATACGTATGGATATGTAAGTTCCATTTCCTTAACTACGTCTTTTTCAATAGTATAGAAAGAACCAGCAAAACGGTCAACAAGAGAATAGTCTTGTCTTTGGTTACCGCCATATTTATTACCAATATTCATCATATCGGTGTTACCAGTACCAATTACACAGAACCTAAATTTCAAATCAGGATTTTTGGCATCTTGACCTTTGAAAATTTTATCGCCACGTCCGTTAACAATATAAGGAATAGTTTTTTCTATAACCTTTCCATTCGCATCATACTTGGGTTGTGATGCCGTCTCAGCCAAAGCGTCATTCAACAAACCAGCAGTATTAGGGTCAAGTTTAGGCAACTCATCCAAAATAAGGATACCGCCTTCAGCCCATGCTTTAATTAGCTGACCTTCTTCATAGCCCTTAATTGTCTGTCCGCCACGAATCTCGATTGGCGAAGTCCACTGGGAGCAGTTAATCAAAAATACTGGTTGACCCATAACACTCTCTGCTATGGCTTTTGCCAAATAGGTTTTACCAGTACCAGCCTTACCCATTAGGTACACGTTGTTACCATCAAGTAAATCTGATACAATTTTTGCTTCAATGCTGCCTTCACCTACTGATATAGGTTTTGCGACTTGCGAGCCTTTCATATCCTTTGGTGCGTTAGATATAGGCTTTCTGGGAGGTTGATTTTGGACGTTTAATTTGTTCATGAGGCTGAGAATTAGTTCTGATGGTATGTTTTGTTCTGTTAATTTAATTTCAGATAATACTGATTTCAGAAATTTCTTATCGGATACGATATCTTTTCTGATAGTTTCGATTACCTGCTGTAATATTTCGTTTTGTTCCATGATAGGTTATATTAATTGGTACAATTTGATTATGAAATTTTCCGCATCATCAAGCGTTACTTGTGTTTTTACTGGTTTTGCTTCTACAATTACTTCTTCTCCTCTTTCTTCTAATACAAGTTTTTCAAGGTCTTGCTTGAGTGCATACTCACGGAAAATATTGCCATATTCAGAAGTTCTTAAATCTCCGAAGAAATAGGTTGTACCAACTGACCTTTGGGCAAGAAAACCACGTACGT
>Ga0315900_10012520_pt1 | contig 10394 bp, 6 predicted proteins | sample LakEriMetagenome_FD_203521 | JGI IMG/M metagenome (GOLD analysis project Ga0315900, IMG submission 203521) | Freshwater fungal communities from buoy surface, Lake Erie, Ohio, United States - Buoy 12 MA114 | ecosystem: Environmental > Aquatic > Freshwater > Lake > Lake biofilm | place: USA: Lake...
GCGTAGCGCCGCCGCGCCCACTCGGACAGCGCCATCGCCGCGGCGGCCGTCATCGGGTAGCTGTGGTTGAGCCCGAACATCGGGATGGCGATCGTCTCGGCCGCAGCCTCGAGGATGATCTCGCCGACGCCGTCCTCTTCGTTTCCGACGACGATCACGCAGCCGTCGGGGAGCGCGGCCTCCCAGAGCGAGGCCCCCGCGTGCTCCTTCTCGAGCGCGGAGATCGTCCAGCCCTCCGCCCGCGCGAGCGCGACGAAGGCCTCCTCGCTCTCGACCTCGCGCAGGTGCTCGAAGCGGTGCATGCCCATCGCCGCGCGTTCGTAGAAAGGCTCGGTGCCGATGAGAACGATCTCGCGCGGCAGGAACGAGTGCGCGGTGCGCAGGATGGCCCCGACGTTGAACGGGTTCTTGGCGCGTCGGATCGCTAGGCGAAAGGGATGGCGGATCCGGTCGAGCTCGCGACGGACCTCCGCGAGCGGTAGTCCGAGCGGTGGAACGTGGGCCACGCGTCCTGGGTCAGGACTCGGCGTCGACCGCGTGCCGACCCGCGCCACGCACGAGCTTGTTCGTGGGCAGGAACGTCTGGAAGAGGAAGTCCCAGAGCGGCGAGGTGATGCCGTAGCGGTGCCCGGGCGAGTCGTGGTGGTGCAGCATGTGGTAGCGCTTGATCCACTTTCCGAGCCCGGTCTTCGGCGTGGCGTAGTGCGTGTAGTAGTGCATCCAGTCGTACGCGATGTAGCCGAGGGCGGTGCCGGCGAAGACCGGCCAGAAGTACACGCCGAAGATCAGCCACCAGACGCCGCCGATGAGCGCCGCGACCGGCCAGATTCCGATCGGCGGCAGCACCAGGCGCATCGGATCGTTGGGGAAGTCGTGGTGGTAGCCGTGCAGAAGGAAGTGCCGCATGGCCCCGCCTTCACCGGTGAACTGGTGGTGGAAGAGGAAACGGTGCAGGCAGTACTCGATCAGCGTGGTGAGGAGCACGCCGCCGAGGAAGAGCGGAAGCGCGAGCCAGCCGAAGGACTGCAGCCCCTGGTACAGACCATACACGACCAGCCAGCCGAACCAGATGCCCGGGGTGATCGGGTGGGCCTGGGCGAACCACTTCTCGATGAACTCGTTCTTGAACACCTGCACCCGCTGGCGCCGCATGCGCTTGCCGTCGGGACCCGTGGTCATCAGCGGAAGCTTGCCGTCCGCGGCATCGATGCAGTCCTGGGTAAACTCGAGCAGGGCCATGAAGTCGCTCCGTGGTGGCCGAAAACCGGCCAAGGGCTAGCATGCGACCCCTCGCGGACCACACCGCCTCGCGACCCATCTCACGCGCACGAACTTTCGCATGGACCTCCCCGACTCGATGCCGCGCAGCGCGATCGCGCAAGAGATCGCGAAGCGCTTCGTGTTCTTGCGCCGCATGGTCGCGGGCGAGATCAACCGCGCGCTGCATCCGCTCGGCGCGACGTCGGCCCAGTACCAGGTGCTGCTGCGGCTCGCCGTCGACGGCGCCGTCTCGCAGCAGGAGCTCACGCTCGACGCCGGCCTCGACGCGGCCGGGGTGAGCCGGCTCGTGGCGAAGATGGCTGAGCAGAAGCTCGTCGGGATCCGGGTCGATTCCCGCGACCGGCGGCGCCGCCTCGTGCGCCTGCTCCCGGCGGGCTTCGCGATGGTCGAGTCGCTCTCGCCGATCGTGGACGCGGCCGCCCGCCGAGTGGTCGGGGGGCTCAGCGAGACCGAGGAAGTGAAGCTCTTGCAGTTGCTCGACAAGGCGGTCTCCTCGAGCCGGCAGCACGCCGAGCGCCGGGGTCGGCGCCGCGGCGCCGAGGGCGCGGGCAGCGAGGGGCCTGGTGCGGACGAGCTCGGCTCCGATGGCGCCGGCGCGGACGCTGGGCCCGGCGACGACGCGGACCTCGGGCTCTGAGGAGCGCGGGAGGTGACCGACACGACACCGAAGCGTGGCGGGATCTCGGACGCGGACCTGCGATCGGCCCCGACGCTCACCCCCGATCCCGACCCGGGGCTGCGAAGCCCGGTGGCAACCCGGACCGACGTCTCCCTGTCGGCGGACGGCGGCGTGCATCCCGACCTCGCGCACGCGGCCGGGCTGGGCGGTCCGAGCGCGGCTCCGGATCCGTGGATCGGCAGGACCCTCTCGAACGTGTACCGGGTCACGTCGAAGATCGGCGAAGGTGGGATGGGCGCGGTCTACCTCGCCGAGCACATTCATTTGCGCAAGCCCTACGCGGTGAAGGTGCTGACCACGGCGATCGCGCAGCACGAAGTCGCGGTCGAGCGCCTGCGCCAGGAAGCGATCGCGGCGAGCTCGATCGAGCACGACAACATCGTCGACGTCGTGAACTTCGACCGCGCGCCCGACGGCTCGGTCTACATCGTCATGGAGCTCCTGCGCGGTGAGGGGCTGCACGAGCGGATCGCGGCCGGGCCCCTGCCGCCCGGGCAGGCGCTGCCCATCGCGTGGCAGATCTGCGATGCGCTCGGGGCCGCACACGCGCGCGGGATCGTGCACCGGGATCTGAAGCCCGAGAACATCTTCCTCGCGCGCCGCGGCGAGATCGAGCGGGTGAAGGTGCTCGACTTCGGCATCTCGAAGGTCAAGAGCGCGGACGCCGAGGCGGTCCGCATGACCCGCACCGGTCAGCTCGTCGGGACGCCGCTCTACATGTCTCCGGAGCAGGCGCGCGGCGAGCAGGAGATCGACGCCCGCGTCGACATCTACGCGCTCGGGGTGATCCTCTTCGAGATGCTGTCCGGGCAGACGCCCTTCGACGGGCGGAACTACTTCGAGCTGCTGTGGAAGCATGGAAACGAGCCCCCGCCAGGCCTGCGCGAGCGGGTCGGGCCCGCGATCCCCGAGGCGCTCGATGCTGTGGTGGCCCGTGCGCTCGCCAAGGACCCGAAGGAGCGCTTCGCGTCGATGGAGGCGCTGGGGCTGGCGCTCGAAGGTGCGTGCCCAGAGGTGATGCGGGCGTCGTCCTCGCTGCTTCCGGAGCAGCGCCGGCCCAGCCGCTCCGGCTCCAGCATCCCGGAAGCGCACGCCCCGACGCTGTCGGCGAACACGCCGCCCACCTCGGGCAGGACGAATGCGGGACCGCGCGTCGCGGCGGCAGTCGCCGTGGCCCTGGCGGCCGCGGCCGGGGCGTGGGCGCTCGGCGGGCCAGGCGCAGGCGGAGAGGAAGGGCGGGTCGAGCCCGTCGCTGCCGGGCCCACGCCGCCGGCGCCGGAGGTCGTGCTTGCCCCGGACCCGGTGCCCGCGCCCAGCCCCGAGCCTGGCGCTCCGAGTCCGCCGAGCGGCGGCGCGATCGCGCCCGAGCCAGGCGGGGAGGGCGGCTTCGAGGTGTCGTTCGGGTCGGTGCCCGCGGGCGCCGAGGTCCGCGTCGATGGCGCCGCGCTCTGCACGACGCCGTGCCGGCACGCGCTGCCCGAAGGGCCCGCCGAGCTGGTCTTCCACCGCGAGGGCTACCTCGATCAGCGGCACGCGCTCGAGGTGGCTGCCGGCGCATCGGTCGAGGTCCGGCTCGTCCCTCGACGCCGCCCCTCCGAGGGGCCTCCGAGCGGCCTGAAGACCAAGCTCTGAGCAGTCACCGTCGCGCCCCTGCGGCGGCGCTGGTACGCTCCAGCGCTCGGGGCTGTCTTCATGCAGCGTGTCCTACTCAGCCTGTTCGCCGCCTTGGTCCTGCTGCTCGCTGGGCCGGGCCGCGTGCGTGCGGACGACGTCGCGGAGGCGGCGCAGTTCTTCGACCGCGGCAACGCGCACTTCGAGGCGGGCATGCGGCTCCGCGGCGCCCGCCGGCTCCGTGAGCTCGAGGCCGCGCTCGGGGACTACTTCGAGAGCCTGCGGCGCGTGCGTAGCCGGAACGTGCTGTACAACGCGGCCCTCGTGCTCGAGCAGCTCGGGCGCTGGGACGATGCGTTCAACCACTGGTCCGAGTACCTCGGCACGGCCGGGCTGACCGACGAGGAGCAGCGCGATGGGGCGGCGCACCGGGATGCGCTGCGGCCGAGGGTGGCGGTGGTCCGGGTCGAGACCGAGCCGGCGGGCGCGTCGATCTGGATCGATCGGCGGGATCTCGGAGCGCGCGGGGTCACCCCGGTCGAGATCGCGGTGCCCGCGGGCGAACACCGTCTCTTCTTCGAGCGAGAGGGCTGGCGCGCCGCAGAGGTCTCGGTGACGGCGACGCTCGGCGCGACCACGGGCGCTGCCGCGGCGCTCGCGCCCGCTCCGGTGCTCGTGCAGGTCCTCGCTCCCGAGGCGACGCTGCGCCTCGATGGCGCTCCGATCCCGGTCGGCAGCTCGGTGGAGGTGGTGCCGGGTTCGCACCGGTTGACGCTCGAGGTCGAAGGCGTCGGGGTCGTCGAGCGGGCCTTCGAGGTGCTCGCCGGCAGCGCTCCGATGGTGATCGATCTGACCGCCGCGGCGGCTCTCGTGGCCGCGCCCATCGAGGCGACGCTGGCGATGCGGGCCCGGCGTCCAGGCCGGCTCCTGATCGACGGAGAGCTCCGCGGCGTCGGGCTCACGGTGGAGATCGCGGTGCCGCCGGGAGAGCACGAGATCGCCCTCGAGACGGACGGAGCGCCGACCTTCGGCGCGCGCTACGCGTTCGCGGCGGGCCGCCGCGTCGGCCTCGAGGTCGATGCGCGGGGCACGAGCGCGGGGCTCGTCGCGGGCCGGGCCCTCGCCGGGGTGATGGCCTCGATCGGGGTGCTGGCCGCGGCCGGGCTCTCGATCGGTGCCTGGGACGCCCACGAGCGCTACCGCGGCGCCCCGAGCCAGGGCGGCTTCGACACCGTGAACAGCCTCAATCTTGCCGCCGACGTCGCCTGGGGCGCGGGCTGCGCCCTCGGCCTCGCCGCGATCGTCTTCGTGATCGCGGACGACGCCGGCGTGACCGGCACCGTCGAGGAGGCCGAATGAGGTCCGCGGGGCTCGCGCTGCTCGTCGCGCTCGTCGGCGGATGCTCGGTGTGGAACCGGCCGGCCCCGTTCGACGGCGGAGGGGCCGACGCCCCGGGCGATGCGCCCGACGCCGGCGCTGACGTCCTCGACGCGTTCGTGCCCCGTCCCCGGGAGACCACCTGCAACGACCTGCTCGACGAGGAGGACATGGACGGCCTCACCGACTGCGCCGATCCGGACTGCGCCTCGGACGTCGAGGCGTGCTGCAGCACGGGCCGACCCGGCGCGGTGATCGACGAGGCGTGGTGCGAAGGCGTGCCGAGATCGGTGTGGTCCAGGGGAGTCGGGACGCTCGTGGCCGAGACGGGGCTCGGGCAGTGTTTCCTCCGCGGCACCACTGAACTCGCCGCGCTGGTCCACGAGGACTGCGTGCCGATGCTCTCGGGCGCGGTGATCACGGCGCAGCTCGCGTGGCGCGGGGCCTGCCCCAACTGCGAGGCGATGGTGGCGCTCTCGCCGATCCAGGACGTCGGGCCGAGCGGCGTCCTCGAGGAGCTCGCGCTCCGCATGCGCGAGGACGATCAGACGCGCGTGATCGTCGAACTCACCCGCGCAGGTCGGGTCCTCGGGCGGCTCCCCGCGCCCGGCGTCGGCTTCGGCGAGGGCGAGGTCGATCTGACGCTCTCGTTGTTCCCGGCGCAGGACGATACGGGCCGCCCGGTGATCCGGGCGACGCTCGTCGCCTCGTGGAACGACGGTATGAACTCGGCCGCGCTCGAGGGCATCGACGTGCTCGAGCCGCGCGATCTGACCGGACCGGCCCTCGGTTGCGCGGTGGCCCCGGGGCTCTTCGTGGGCGTGCAGACCCGCGGGGTGGCGGGGCGGATCGGCCGCATCGAGGCGCAGCCCCAGCAATGCTCGAACCCCGCGGTGTTCCGGCCGGCCGGCATCCCGGCAGGCGTGCCGGGCGACGCGTCCTGGCTCGAGGCGAGCGATCTCGGCTTCGAGCCAGCGATGGCCCCGTGGACGGTCGGCGGCGTGGGGGCGGCGACGAGCGTGCCCGTTCGCTCCGGCGGATCGGTGGACTGGCACTGGTTCGTCGACGGGACGAACCTCAACCGGGCCAACGATCGCGACCGGGCGCTCGACTTCTCGTTCGGCGGGGCGACGGCCGACCAGCCCGGCCTCGTGGGCTTCACGCCCCGCCGTGACGGGGCTCCGGTGGCGGGGCATGCGGCTCCGACCTGCGTGGGGACCGCGAGCAACTGCGGGGACTTCGACTTCCGCGAGCCCGCGCTCTTCGTGCCGCGCGACTACGACGGAACGCGCGCCGGGGGGCGCGCATCGGTCGCGGTCTGGGTGCGACGGTCGGACGACGGCTCCTCGGAGCTCGTGCGGGACGCCTTCACGAACTTCGAGACCCCGGCGGAGGCCCTCTCGACGATGCCCCTGCGGATCGAGACGGGCTGCGCCGCGCCGAGCCATCCGGCCATCCTCAGCGCCATACCCAGCGGTGACGACGGGCACCTGCTCGTCTTCGTGTGCGGCGCGGAGGTGTGGGCGGTTCGAGTCGATGACGTGTTCGAGCCGGCTGGCCCCGCATCGATGCTCTTCGAGGCCAGCGCGCTGGGCTTCCCGCTCGGGATCCTCGACGTCGATGGCGCGGTGTTCGACGGGATCTACCGGCTCTGGGTGGCGGGGCGCGATGGGCGCGGGGTGACCCGCGTCGCGCTCACGGAGGCCCGCATCCGAGAGGAGATGCCGCTCGCGTTCGTGCCCTTCGGCGGCAACCCGATCCTCTCGATCGACGACCCGCTCTTCACCAGCGGCCCGGATCGCTGCGTCGGGACCTGCCGCATCACCGGCCTCGGCGTCGCGCGCGAACCAGGTGCCAGCGGCGGCTCGCGCTGGGGCCCCCGGGTGCGGGTGCTCGTGTCGGTCACCGACGAGGGCGCGTCGGTCCGGCACGCGGTCGTCCCGCTGGACCAGTGGATGCCCTGACCGTTCTGGCATGGACCTTGATTGGAGTGCCGCCGTGGTGAATCGACTGTGCCATCTCGCGCCTCGCCTGATCGGCCCGGCGGCCACCGCACTTCTGGCTCCGCTCTGGCTTTCGCTGCTCGGCTGCCCGGCGGCGGGGATAGAAGCGAGGTCGGACGCCGGCCCCGATCCCGCCACCGATGCCGCAGCGACGGACGCCGCCTCGGAGGACGGCGCGCCCAGCCCGCCCGGGGCAGAACTCGACACGGCATCCAACCGCGGGTGCCTCGATGGCCAGGACTCCGACGCCGACGGGGCCGTCGACTGCAGCGACCCGGAGTGCAGCGCCGCGCCCGTCTGCTGCGTGGGCGCGACGTCGGAGGCGTGCTGCGCGCTCGGGACCGGGGCGTCGGTCCTTCTGGCCACCTGCGACACCTCCGGCTGCGGGGAGAGCGCCGCGACGATCTTCGGGAGCCCTGCGCTCGACCCGGGCCTTCGCGGCACGAGCGACGCGGCGGACTCGGGCGTGGTGCTCGGGGCGGAGTTCGATGGTCGCGCCGGCCGGATCGAGGTTCGCGCCCAGGTCGCCCTCGGCGCATCGAGCGCGCCCGACCTGGACTGGGTCGCGGTGGGGCTCGTGGCGGGCTCCTCCGGCAGCGCGCGGGTGCTGCCGGCGGCGGCGCTGCAGGTGAACGCGGCGCTCGACCGAACGGCGCTGATCGTGGGCGATACCCTCGTCGACAGCGCACCGGGGGCCGCGGCCGGCGAGTACTGGGTGGCGCTCGACCCGGACGGCCGCCTCACCGGTGGGCGGGACGGCACGACGCTCTTCACGGCCACCATCCTGGTCGGAGCCGGCCTGCATCCGGTGGTCTTCGGTCGATCCGCGGTCGCCGATGGAGTTTCGGTCTCGTCGCTCGTGGTGACCCGGAGCGCCTGCGATGTGCCGGCCGCGCTCGAACTCGCGCCGGTCGAGCTGGTGGACGAGGCCCTGGTCTTCGAGCCCGGCACCGAGGCCAACCCCAGCCTCGCGCGCGGACCCGATGGCGTGCTGTACCTCGCGTTCGATGCGGTGCGGCTCGACGACCCGGGCCGTCGCAGCATCTTCGTCGCGCAGGAGACCACGCCGGGGCGCTTCGTGGTCCGGAACCCCTCGACCGGTCTCGCCCAGCCGATCGTCAGCCTCGCGGAGCAGGATGAGCTGATCGATCCCGATCTGTCGTACGAAGAAGGCGCGTGGCGTCTGCTCTTCGCGGGCGAGCGAGCGGGGCAGCGCGAGGTGTTCGTGGCCGACTCGATCACGCCGCAGCCCTCGTTCGCGGCGGCCGAGGCCATCGTGGTCGACGTGCCTGGCGCCGACTCCTTCGATGCCCCGGCCCGGGTGCCCGGCTCCTCGCAGTTGATCGTGCGCGCACACGGCGCGGCCGGCACCTTCCTCGTCCGGCTCGAGCAGCCCGAGCCGCTCCGGGCGCAGATGGATTCCGGGCTCTGCGGCGTCGATGACGCGTGTGACCTCGGGAACTTCTCGCGCTTCGTCGTCCAGGCCCGCACCGGGACGGACCGCTTCGATGCGGACGAGGTGGCGTCGCCGTCCCTCGTCCGGGGCGAGGACGGCCTCTTCCGGCTCTACTACACCGGACGGCGGGCGAACCGGTGGACGGTCACGGTGGTGATCTCGGAGGACGGCGATTACTGGCGCCGCATCTCCGAGACCGTGGGCGCGCCCGACGAGGTCCTCGGTCCGCGCGACGCCCTCGGTGCGCTCGGCTTCCGCAGCGTCGGTGCGCTCCTTGAGGAGAGCACGCTGAGCCTCGTCGTCGAGGGTTGGAGCGGAACACGGAGCCGCTTCTCGTTCGCCCGCCAGTCGCTCTGAGGCCGACGCGGACGATGGTTGCGGGGCGAGGCCTCGGGCCCGTATCGTCCCGCTCCCATGCGCCCCATCCACGAAGTCGCCCAGGAGCTGGGCCTCGATCCCAACGACGTCCTGCCCTACGGCCGCGACAAGGCCAAGATCGAGCTCGCCGCGCTCGGTCGCCCGAAGAAGGGCGCGGGCAAGCTCGTGCTCGTCTCGGCCATCACGCCGACGCCCGCGGGCGAGGGCAAGACCACGACGAGCATCGGCCTCGCGATGGGCCTGAGGAGGCTGGGCCACAAGGTCGTCCCCGCGCTGCGGGAGCCCTCGCTCGGCCCGGTCTTCGGCGTGAAGGGTGGCGGCACCGGCGGCGGCAAGGCTCAGCTCGTGCCGGCGAACGAGATCAACCTGCACTTCACCGGCGATCTCCACGCCATCACCTCGGCGCACAACCTGCTCGCGGCGATCGTGGACAACGAGCTGCACTTCGACGACGGGGCGGCGAAGGACAAGCGCCTCGATCCGCGTCGGGTCACCTGGCGGCGGGCGATGGACATGAACGACCGCTCGCTCCGGAGCGTGCTCGTCGGCATGGGCGGCCGCAGTGGCGGCGTGCTGCGCGAGACCGGCTTCGACATCACCGCCGCGAGCGAGGTGATGGCGATCCTGTGCCTTTCGAGTTCGCTCGAGGATCTGCGCGCTCGGCTCGGCCGCATCGTGGTCGGGCGCGGCTTCGACCAGAAGCCGATTACCGCGGCGGACGTGGGCGCGGACGCGGCGATGACGGCCCTGCTCAAGGACGCGCTCCTGCCGAACCTGGTGCAGACCGCCGAAGGCGGTCCGGCCATCGTGCACGGCGGCCCCTTCGCGAACATCGCCCACGGCTGTTCGTCGATCCTCTCGACGCGCTTGGCCCAGCACCACGCCGACGTCGTGGTCACCGAGGGCGGCTTCGGCTTCGACCTCGGCGGCGAGAAGTTCCTCGACATCAAGTGCCGCATCGGCGGGCTCTGGCCCGACGCCGCGGTCATCGTCGCCACGCTCCGCGCGCTGAAGTTCCACGGCGGCGTCGAGGCCAAGGGCGCCGGCGCGCCGAACCGCGAGGCCCTCGAGCGGGGCATCGCGAACCTCGAGCGGCACCTCGAGTCGGCCCGCTTCTTCGGGCTGCGCGCGGTCGTCGCGATCAACGCCTTCGACACGGATCCCGAGGACGAGATCGCGCTGGTGCGGAGCCGGTGCGAAAGGCTCGGCGTCCCGGTCGAGCTCTCGCGCGGCTTCGCGCACGGCGGGGAGGGCACCCTCGAGCTCTCGCGCACCGTCGCGCAGGTCCTCGCGGAGGGGCCGGCGAGCCCGACGCCGAAGTTCTCCTACGAGCTCGGGCAGAGCTACGCCGAGAAGTTCGACGCCATCGCCCGCCACGTCTACGGCGCGGACGGCGCCGACGTCGATCCGGCCGCCGCGGCGCAGCTCGAGACCATCGTCAAGAACGGCTACGGCGGGCTGCCGGTCTGCATGGCCAAGACGCAGCTCAGCGTCTCCGACGACCCCAAGAAGCAGGGCCGCCCGACCGGCTTCCGGGTGACGGTGCGGGAGGCGCGCCTGAGCGCCGGCGCGGGCTTCGTCGTCGCGCTGCTCGGCGACATCATGACGA
>Ga0315900_10012521_pt1 | contig 10394 bp, 12 predicted proteins | sample LakEriMetagenome_FD_203521 | JGI IMG/M metagenome (GOLD analysis project Ga0315900, IMG submission 203521) | Freshwater fungal communities from buoy surface, Lake Erie, Ohio, United States - Buoy 12 MA114 | ecosystem: Environmental > Aquatic > Freshwater > Lake > Lake biofilm | place: USA: Lake...
GACTTCATGATATTATGAAGAAAATTGGAGGTTTTTATGAATATTTCGATCACACCGGAACTGGAAAAATTTGTGCAATCACTGGTGAAATCCGGCATGTATAATTCCGCGAGCGAAGTGATGCGCGATGCGCTCCGCCTACTTGAAGAAAAGCAGGAGCTGCGTAAAAAACGCATCGAGCACTTAAATGCAGAAATTCAAAAGGGGCTGGATGATATTAAGGCAGGTCGTGTGGTATCAGCAGAAGAAGTGATGCGCGATATGCAAATCTTCAAAACACAATTTAAATCTTCTCATGACTAGTCAATACGCATTTTCCGAACAAGCGCGTCAGGATTTAAAAGTCATCTGGCGTTACATTGCAAAAGACAGCATCGATGCTGCTGATCGTCTCGAGAGTGATTTTTATAAGGCCGCATCCGCACTTGCTGAGCATCCTTACATGGGACAGTTACGTCATGACATTACCGAATTATCATTGCGCTTTTGGAATGTGCGCGGCTATTTCATTATTTATAATCCCGAAGCACGACCACTAACCATTGTACGTATTCTCAGCAGTTATCGTGACATCAATGATATGCTGGATGATTAAGGATAAAGCCTCATTATTTCCCAGCCATCACTGCTTCGCGTAAACACTTCGCGGTCGTGGATGCGGAATAATCCTTCTTCCCAGAATTCAATCACACTTGGTACTACGCGCCAGCCATACCAATACGGGGGTCGGGATATCTCGCCGAGGCCAAAACGCGCGGTTTCGCGCGCGACATCGGCGATCAGCTGCGCTTTATCTTTCAGTGGGCGCGACTGCTTGGACGCCCACGCGCCGATGCGGCTGTCGCGCGGGCGGCTGTTAAAATACGCATCCGATTCTTCGTCGCTGACTTTCTGAGCTATACCCTCCACCCGTATCTGCCGCTTCATCGGCATCCAGTAAAATACCAGCGCCACGCGTGGGTTTTCTTTCAAATCATGACCTTTATGGCTTTCATCATTGGTATAAAACACAAAACCGCGTTCATCGGCTTCTTTGAGCAGCACCATACGCGCCGACGGCTCGCCATTTTTATCCGCGGTAGCAAGGCACATGGCCGTTGGCTCGATAATGTGCGGGTGGTTTTTTGCCGCCTCAAGCCATTCGTGAAATTGTATGATGGGATTCGTGGTCATACGCTATAATTCAATAAAGCGAATTTCATCGCCCTTTGCGACATTCAGAGCAATCGCCGCCTCTTCACATAGAAAAATACCTTTATCATGCTGCTGCAGCGTCGTCAGCGCGATGCGGCATTCTTCAAGCCGAGCATTACAAACCATATGCGTAGGTTTTCCGCTCAGCCGCTTGATACCCGCCAGGGGTTCCAGGCGACTCTCGCGCACCGTGCGAATCTGCGCGGTTTCCACCTGCAGTGTCGGGCCGGCATCAAACACATCAACATAGCCCTGATGGCGGAAACCCTCCGCCTCGAGCAGCTTCATCGCCGGGCGTGAGGCGTTAAATGGCCTGCCAATCACCGCCTGCGCCTTAGGATCCAGCAGGTTCACATAGATCGGATATTTGGGCATGAGGTCGCTGATGAACTGGCTACCGGTCGTGGCGTTCACAAAATCCGCACGTTTGAAATCCATCTGGAAAAAATGCTGCGCAAGGTTCTGATAAAAAGGCGAATGGCCTTCCTCATCCTGCACACCGCGAATCTCGGCAATCATCACATCCGAAAAAAGATCCGGAAATTGCGCCACAAACAAAAAGCGGCAGCGCGAGAGAAACCGTCCAATGCCGTCGCGCCGATAGTCCGGCAGCAGAAACAGCGAGCCAATCTCGGAAGCGCCGGTATAATCGTTCACCATGTGCAGCACGCGCTGCAGCGAATACACCCCTACCTCATCGCTCGCCTGCACGATAGTGGAAAGCTTATAGGAGTAAAACGGGTGCTTCATGCCGACATGCGATACCACGCCGCACGTGCCAACCAGTTTGCGCGACTCGCTATCTTCCATCACAAAAAGGAATGATTCATCTTTTTTGACTTCAATCCGCTGGTAAATGCTGGCCACCGAGCGGGAAATTTTCCGCTCCAGCACAGTGCTATCCGGCGGCAGCGAGGTCATGCCGATGCCGGCTTCCTGCGCCAGCGCGAGGATTTCTTTGTGGTCGCCCTGCGTTACCGGACGGATGATCATCATGCGTTTTTGCCTGCCTGCTTTGTAAACGCAGCGATAGCAGCGGAAAGGCGGCTAATGCCTTCTTTCATTTCCTTATCAGTGATGGAAAGCGGCGGCAGAAAACGCAGCACATTCGGCCCCGCCTGAAGAATCAGCACACCATGCTTTCTTGCCTCTTCGCCAATCTCGGACGCTTTGCTGGCATACTGGGGATGAAGCTCCGCGCCGATCATCAGCCCGCGCCCACGAATTTCTTTAAACAGAAGGCCTTTGTGCTGGCTATTGATTTTATCGAGCGCGCCCATCAGCTGCTTGCCGCGCACCGCGACATTTTGCGAAAGCTGTTTACTCTGGAGCTTTTTGAGCACCACGCCTGCAACTGCCGCTGCCAGTGGATTGCCGCCAAAGGTCGAGCCATGCGAGCCAAACTGGAAGGTATTTTCCGCGCGTTCACCAATCAACATCGCGCCAATCGGGATACCGCCGCCAAGCGCCTTGGCCAGTGTTACTACATCGGGCTTCACGCCCTTTTCAGCAAAGTGTGAAAACAAATGACCCGTTCGCATCATCCCGCACTGCACCTGGTCGAGCACCAGCAGCGCATCATGCTTGTGGCAGAGATCCTGCACATGTTTTAGAAAGCCCGGGGCGACCGGTGTGATGCCCCCCTCACCCTGCACCACCTCGGTCATCACCGCGCAGGTATTTTCATTCACCATACCCGCAATCGCCTCGAAATCATTAAACGGGCAATATTTAAAGCCCGGCGGCAGCGGCTCAAAACCCGCGTGATATTTGGGCTGGGCGGTGGCGGTGACGGCTGCCAGCGTGCGCCCGTGGAATGAGCCAGTAAAGGTGATGATCTCGCGCTGCGATTCGCTTCTGCCTTTATCAGCAGCATATTTACGCACCAGCTTGATCGCCGCTTCATTCGCCTCGGTGCCGGAATTGGTAAGAAACGCGCGCTTTGCAAATTTGGAGGATTTGACCAGCGCCTCGGCAAGCAGGATCGGCGGCTCGGTGAAAAAGATATTGCTGGTATGCCAGATTTTTTTGGCCTGGGCGGAAAGCGCCGCGACCAGCTCGTCACTTTTATGGCCAAGGCTGGTCACCGCAATGCCCGCGCCGAAATCAACATAGTCATTGCCATCCGTGTCCCAGACCATCGCCCCGCGCCCATGGCTGACAATCATCTCTCTGGGCTTATAGGCATGGGTGTAGTATTTACGACCTTTGGCAATGAGCGCTTTGGTGGCAGCGGAGGGTTTTTTACGGGATGAGGCGGGTTTTTTCATGAGGGTATCCGAAAGGTAAGGTTCTATCGTCATCGCCTGAATCGCATAGCGATTCTAGGGCGATCCAGCTGAATTCCCCTGGAATGTTGCTGAAGCAACATTCGGGGAATGACGGGTTCACTAGGTACATCGAACAATGCTTGATAGGTTTAGGCACTAAGACTACCCCATAACCATCAAAAAAACAAAGGTTTTATTTGTTTTTCTGATAAGTATGACCGCATTGTCACAATTACTTTACCGCGTTTTAACGGCTGTCATGGAAACTTCATGTGCATAAATAGGTTAAAACATGATATTCTGACTATGTATTAATTTGAGGTTTGAGCAATGCTATCGCCAAATGATTATCAGGAAGAATCGCCCGGATTCTTTGGAACAATCGGAAACTTCCTATGGAGTGCGGTTAAGTTTATTGCCGCTGCGGCGTTGGTTCTTGCCGGTGTTGCTTTTTTCAGCAAATCGGGTGCGGATTGGATTGATCGACAAACAGGCACAGGAATTGGCAGCACACTCAACAACGCCAAAGATACCTCCTGGAGCTGGATTAAAGATAAGCTAGGTATTGCGCCAGAACCGCCACCACCTTCGGCGCGTACCGATGACTTTTCTAAAAACCGTGCAGTAGCAATGGCAGCGGGAACGGCTGTACCGCCTGCCCTAGCGGCCGTTCGTGCAACTCCGGCAGTGGTCGTTGCAGGGGCAGATGCAACTAAGCTGGGCGCTCAGAAAATCGCTAGCCTGATCCCCGAAGGTGCTGGGGGTATGTTTACTCCATTTACACAAGCTGCGCGCGACGTAGGATCACTCGTTAATCCTTTCCGACCAGTATCGGATGCGGCAGTCGCCGCCAGCACTGCGAATGCTGCAGTTAATGCCAGCAAGTTGACATCTAACGCTGCAGCCAGTGGCGCTGAAAGTATGTCAGCGATTGGCGCTAAATTGGCCGGAAAAACCGCGCCGGCTTTCAAAGTTGCTGCAAGGGCCGCTGGTCCTTTGGGCGCTGCCGTTGGTGTGGGAATGGACGGCTACCATGCCGGCAACCTAGTTGGTGAAGGTAAAATAGGCAGCGCTGTTGCACAAACAGTGGGCACAGGTATTGAGACGGTTGGCTTTTTTACTGGTCCCGTCGGGGTTGCCGTTGGTTCAGTTGGCAAGGAAGTCATCGGAACGGTTGACAACCTTGTAACCGACAATCGCAACGTGACCAGAAGCGCCATTGGCGGTGCAATGGATATGATTCCGGGTGTAACAGCGGCTCAAGATGCTGTATCCGTGGGAATGGTTCGTGCTGTTCAGGCTCCAGCCGATGCTTGGAACTACATTACCGGCAATACGGATGATGCAATAATGAGAGAAAATATTGCCAAGCGCACTGCTGAACGCATAAGCCAGCTATCTGGTGTCGATAAAGAAAAATTCGATAAAGTTAAATCTGCGATGCTAAACACACCAACCTTCAACAACAAGCCGGGCTTTGATGTTGATAACGCTGCGCTCATTGCTGTAACCAGCGATAATATTCCTGTTGAGATCGCCGGTGCGCTTGACCAGCCAAGGCATGGCCTTACTGCGTCGACAAATAATCGACCGCAAGACAAGGGAAAATCCTGAGATAAACTATAAATACTGATAAAAAAAACCCGGCTCTGTGGCCGGGTTTTTCTTTTGCGTCATCCCGGCGAAAGCCGGGAGCCAGTCCTAGTTTATAAAAACCTTTGCGCCGCAGACGCGGCGCTGCTGGATTCCTGCTTTCGCAGGAATGACGAATTTAAGCAAACAGCTTCGCGTAGTTGCGCTTGCTGCGTTTTTTCCAGTGGCCGGTGTGGTAAGCATCCGAAGCGATGAGCGGCAGCACGCTGGTGGCTTCCGCAAACACCATCTGCTCATGCACCGTATCCACCTTGCCCCAGCTGGAGGCTTCTTTCAGCGTCGAGGAGCTGCATGCGCCGTCGCGCACATCGGCGACCGTAATCTGGATCGCGTATTTATGCATCTCCGCTTCCACGCCCATGATCTCCGCGCAGACCACCGTGTCCTGCACGAAGTTTTTCGGCACACCGCCGCCGACCATGAGGAGGCCAGAGGTGCCGCCTTTGATTTTGATTTCGGTGAGCTCGCGGAAATCAGCAATCGAATCAATGGTGAGGTATGGCTTCTTCTTTTTCATGCGCTCGACCTGATGCACCACAAGGCCAAAGCCCGCAGATGAATCGGTAAAAGCGGGGCAGAAAATCGGCACGCCATGTTCATAAGCGCGCTGGATGAGCGAATCTTTTTTCTTGCCGTTTTTCACCAGCCATTTGCCCATCTCGTGAATGAACTCGCGGCTTGAGTAAGGACGCGGCTCAAGGCTGTCGGCGATTTTTTTGATGGTATGATCGCACGCCTGAAGTTCTTCTTCATCGATATAAGTATCGTAGATGCGGTCGATGTAGTTGTCGCGCAGTACCTTATCGTCCATGAACTGGTTGCCGTGGTAATGCTTGAAGCCCAGCGCCTCAAAGAAATCCATATCCACAATCGATGCGCCGGTGGCCACAATGGCGTCCACCATGTTGTTTTTCACCAGCTCGACATAAAGCTGCATGCAGCCGCCGGCCGAGGTACTACCCGCGAGCGTGAGGAACACGCTGCAGGATTTGTCCTTCAGCATCATGTTGTAGATTTCAGCGGCGCGCGCCAGATCACGCGAAGTGAACGACATGTTCGCCATTTGCTTCACAATCGGCCGCGCATCAAACGAGGTGATGTCGATATGCTCGACTTCTTTGGTGAGCAGGTTGTGTTTTGTATTTTGTTTTTTAGCTGCTTGTTTCATGGTTTTCTCTGTGTCGGTGTTGGTGTCGGTGGGGTGTAAGAAAGACGCTCCTCACACCACCACCGCCACTGCCACTAGTTTATGCCAAAAATACTCATCATCGGCTTATCGGCGAGTTCGACGGTTTCATCGCTGTAAAAGCCGTTGAAGTTGGTGCGCATGGTGGCGCCATAAGCCCCCAGCTGGCCGATCTCGATCCAGTCGCCCTCGGCAATATCCACCGGCAGGTGGAAGGGGCCTTTCATGGCGTCCATACTGTCGCAGGTGGGGCCGAAAAAGCCAAATTCCGCCTGCTCCGGCGAAAGCGCTCCGCCCGGGCGGATGGCCTTCACAGGGTAGACAAAGCCCGGCACACCCGCATCAAACAGCGTGCCGTAGGTGCCATCGTTGAGGTACAGCATGTTGCCTTTGCGCAGCTCCACCCGAACGACCACCGAGCCGCCCTCTGCCACCAGCGCACGGCCGGGCTCACAGAGAATCTGGCAGGTATCAAAGGCCGGATTGGCTTTCAGCGCCGCTTTAATGGCGCGCATATAGTCCGAAAGCGGCGGCGGGGTAAGCCCCGGATAGATGGAGGGGAAGCCCCCGCCAATATCCAGCACATCCACTTTCACGCCGGTCTCTAGCACCAGCTGCGAGGCTTTTGCCATGGCGTGGCGGTAGGCCTCCGGCTCCATGCACTGCGAACCAACATGGAAACACAGGCCGAGTTTTTCTGAAGCGGCGCGCGTGGCGACAATCAGCTCCGGCGCCTGCTCCATGCTGACGCCAAACTTGCCGGCAAGGCTGTAGGCCGCGCCTTCGCTGTTCATGGCGAGACGGACATACAGGTTCAGGTCGGTGGCGTGATCCGTCACTTCGAGGATTTTTTTCAGCTCATCATGCGAATCCAGCGAAAAATCGCGGATGCCATGCTCAAAATAAGCGGCATGGATGGCTTCCCTGCTTTTTACCGGGTGCATGAAATACATCTGTGCATCAGGCGCAACGGCCACAACCGCCTTGATCTCCGCCAGCGATGCCACATCAAAATGCCTAACCCCGGCATGGTGTATGGTTTTCAGCACACGAGCATCAGGATTCGTTTTCACCGCATACATCACCTCACCCGGGAAATGCTTCAGGAACCATTGGGTGGTGGACGCAATGACGCTGGGGCGCAGGCAGGTGATCGGCATCACCGGGCGCAGCTCATGCACCATCTCTTCCACAGCGCGATACGCAGGGGTGACCGGCGCGAACGGCTTGGTGGTTTTGCGGGTTTGTCTTGTAAGGGGGATAACGCGCGCTTGGCGTTGGGGTCGGCCCGGAGGCTCGAAAGTGGCATTTTTCATCTAACTTAGTACCTGTATCTTGCGGGGTTAAAGAATCTAAGGCTCACCTTGCATCATCGCCAGGAAGCGCTTTCTTGTTTGCAGTGGGTTAGTAAACACAAAACACCTGTTTGTTGTTAACGAAGCGATTTCCTCTACAGAAAATCAAAGAGATAATAAAGCATTTTTTTGCAACATTTAAGTATTTTTTTGGGCTGGGGGCAAAAAACTTTTACCGAGGCGTTTTTACACCACTTGCCACTAGTAGCATAAAGTAGTAATATGCTACTATAAACAACCTAAAGGAAACAACCGATGCCGATGCCCGTCAAGTTATCCGACGCCATGATTCATGACGCAAAGATCTTCGCTCAAGCCCATCATCGCTCACTCGCCAAACAGATAGAGCATTGGGCATATATCGGAAAAATAGCCGAAGAGAATCCAGATCTACCCTATGGCTTCATCCAAAATCTGCTGGTAGCTCTTGAAGAGGAAAAACAAGGCGCAACCAGCGAATTTACTTTCGGCAAACCACCCCGGAAGAAAAAATGATCGCCATCCGCCAAACGCGGCAGTTTGAGAAAACCTATAAAAAGCTGCATTCCAATCAAAAAACCGTCGTCGACAAGGCCATTCGGGCTATCGTGAGCGATCCGGATTTAGGCGAGCGAAAAAAAGGCGACCTCGCCAGCATGCGCGTTTACAAATTTTCTATGCTTGGCCAACTCACGCTCCTCGGCTATAACTTCGATGAAGGCGAAGTGACGATCCTGCTGCTAGCCATCGGCTCACACGAAAATTTTTATCGCGATTTGAAAAAACATTAGGAATGATTATGCCTCATAACCACCGCATTGAAACCCTTGCCATCCACGCCGGCGCCAAGCCAGACCCCACCACTGGCTCGCTGCTGCCGCCCATTCAGCAAAATTGCAGCTATCAGTTTCGTGACGCGGAACATGCGGCGAATTTATTCACGCTCAAGGAGGCGGGGTTTGTCTATTCGCGCCTGACCAACCCCACCGTCTCCGCGCTGCAGGACAGGCTGGCGGCGCTGGAAGGCGGCGCGGGCGCAACCGCAGCCGCCAGCGGCCATGCCGGCCAGCTGATTACGTTTTTCAACCTGATGCAGCCCGGCGATGAAGTGGTAGCCTCCAACCGCCTTTACGGCGGCACCACCAGCCAGTTCAAAAACAGCTTTGTGCAGTTCGGCTGGAAGGCGCATCTGGTGGATATTGACGACCACAAGGCCGTTGAAGCGGCGATTAACGCCAAAACCAAAGCGATTTACTGCGAAAGCTTCGCCAACCCGGCGGGTGTGGTCGCCGATATCGAGGCGCTCGCCAAAATCGCCCACGCGCATGGCATCCCGCTGATTGTCGATAACACCATGGCCTCGCCCTACCTGCTAAGGCCGATTGAGTGGGGCGCGGATATTGTCTGCCACTCCACCACCAAGTTTTTAACCGGCAACGGCTCGGCGATGGGCGGTGTTACGATCGATTCCGGCAAGTTCAACTGGGCGCAAAATGACAAATTCCCGCTGATGGTGGGGGGCGATCCTGCTTATGACGGGCTGGAATTCCACAAAACGTTCGGCAAAATGGCCTTCACCATGCGCGCCCATGCGGTGGGGCTTCGTGATCTTGGCGCGTGCCAAAGCCCGATGAACGCCTATCTCACGCTCCTTGGCATTGAAACGCTTGCCCTTCGCGTTCAGCGCCACTGCGATAATGCGCAGAAAGTGGCCGAGTTTCTGGAAAGCCATGCCGAAGTGGCATGGGTCACCTATCCTGGCCTTAAAAACAATAAATACCACGCACTAGCCAAGAAATACTCGCCGCTCGGCGCGGGTAGCGTCTTTACGTTTGGGGTGAGGAGCGGCTATAGCGGCGCGAAGTCATTGGTGGAATCGCTCTCGCTGCTGCGCCATGTCGCCAATATCGGGGATTCGCGCTCGCTCATCATCCACCCCGCCTCCACCACCCACCACCAGCTTTCGCCTGAGCATCAGGCGAAGGTCGGCGTGAAGCCGGAAGGACTGCGTATCTCGATTGGCCTTGAGCATGCGGATGATATCATCGCCGATCTCGATCAGGCGCTTTCAGCGGCAAAAAAGGCCAAGGCGGCATAGAAAAGGTATAGAAATTATATAATAAAGATTGCGTTTTTATGTTTTTATGGTAGAGTCAGAAATAAGATTCGAATATGATCCGGCTAAAAACGAGGCAAATCGAACTAAGCATGGCATCGATTTTGAAGAAGCACAGGCGTTGTGGCGCGATGATCATCGAATCGAATTTATTGTTAGTTCGAATGGAGAAATTCGCCATCTGGTGATTGCTTTTCTTGGCGGAAAATGCTGGACAGCGGTAATAACTAAACGCCACGAAACTATTCGAATTATTTCCGTAAGAAGGGCAAGAACGAGCGAAAGAAATGCATATGAAGAAAAAAAGAAAACTCATTTCCAGTGAAGAATTTGACCGTATTTTTGACGAAGGCAAGGAAGACATTATGCAATATGTTGACCCAACCAGCATTCGCCAACCCGGCCTTGAGAGCAAGCGCATGAACCTTGATCTGCCCGCATGGATGATGGGCGCGCTCAGCCGCGAAGCCGCCCGCCTCGGCATCGCCCGTCAGGCCTTGGTCAAAACATGGCTGGCCGAGCGGTTGGCGAAGTAGGTGATTATAATATATTGCTGACCAATATAGAATAAATGTTTTTTTTTACGGATTTCACAAAATCTTCATAAAATAATGTTAAGCTTTTTGTTAAGCTGGTTGTGT
>Ga0315900_10012523_pt1 | contig 10391 bp, 8 predicted proteins | sample LakEriMetagenome_FD_203521 | JGI IMG/M metagenome (GOLD analysis project Ga0315900, IMG submission 203521) | Freshwater fungal communities from buoy surface, Lake Erie, Ohio, United States - Buoy 12 MA114 | ecosystem: Environmental > Aquatic > Freshwater > Lake > Lake biofilm | place: USA: Lake...
GTTCTGCGCCAGAATGTAGATGCCGTGCAGCTGGCCGATCGCGTAGCCGAGCGGCGGCATGGTCTGGCCCTGCGCGTCGGGGGCCGCCTCGGCGGCTGTCGGTGCGGGCGCCCCCCCGCCGGGCGACTCGGGAGGGAAGCCGGTCGGCGGCCCAGCGGCCGGTTCGGCCGCCCGCAGCCAAGGGGCGCCGTCGCGTGCATCCGGGGCCGCGAACGCGAGGGCCAGCGCGCGCTGCGAGGCGCTCGGCGCCGCCATGGGGTGCCAGCCGCCGGGCAGCGCGCGTCCCGGCGCCGCCCGGGCGAGATCGGCCAGCGAGCCGGGCGCCGCGGACGCCGGGTCGCGCAGCGCCGGGTGCTCGGCTGCGCCGGTGCGCACGGTGTCCTCGATCGCCTGCGCGAGCGCACGGTGCACCGCCTGCGCATCGCGGAAGCGCACTTCGGTCTTGGCGGGGTGGACGTTGACGTCGACCAGCGCGGGATCGATCGCGAGGAAGATCGCGTAGGAGGGGTGGCGGTCGCCGTGGAGGAGGTCGGCGTAGGCCTGGCGGGCGGCATGCGTGAGCAGTCGGTCGCGCACGAAACGGCCGTTCACGAAGGCGAACTGCCGGTCGGCACGACCGCGTGCGGCGGTGGGCAGTCCGAGCAGGCCGCGCAGGCGCAGCGGCCCGATCTCGCGCTCGAGCACCCGATGAGCCTCGGGGGAAGCCTCGCCGAGCCCGGCGAGCGCACGGCCGATCCAGTCGCCGGCGGGCCACGAGAGCGTCGTGCGGCCGTCGACCACCAGGCTGAAGGCAACTCCGGGATGGGCCAGCGCCACGCGGCGCAGCGCGTCGGCGCAGTGCGCGCTCTCGGTGGCCGCGCTGCGCAGGAACTTGCGGCGCGCCGGGGTGGCGCTGTAGAGATCGATCACCTCGACCGTGGTGCCGGGCCGGCCGGCGGCCGGCTCGAGGGCGCCGTCAAAGCTGTCGAGCAGCGTCGCGTGCGGGTCGTCGCGCGTGCGGCTCGTCAGGCGCACCCGGGCCACGGCCGCGATCGAGGCGAGCGCCTCGCCGCGGAAGCCGAGCGTGGCCACATGCTCGAGCTCGGTCAGGCTCGCGATCTTGCTGGTGGCGTGACGGCGCAGCGCGAGCGCGAGCTCGGCGGCCGGGATGCCCCAGCCGTCGTCGGCGATCGCGATACGGCGCATGCCGCCCTCGTCGATGCGCACCTCGATGCGGGTCGCGCCGGCATCGAGCGCATTCTCGAGCAGTTCCTTGACCACCGAGGCGGGCCGCTCGACGACCTCGCCCGCCGCGATCTGGCTGACCAGCAGGTCGGGCAGCGGCAGGATCGGCCGGGTACGAACAGGGGGGGCGGCTGACACGGGCGGCGCGGCCGCGCCGGGGGCGGCTGACGTGGCTGTAGAGCCTGTGAGTATAGCCGGGGGGTATCATCGCGCGATGGATATGGCCTATCTCGTCGACATCTTCCTGCACCTCGATCGCCACCTGGTCGAGGTGGTCCGCGACCACGGGGTCTGGGTCTATGCGCTGCTGTTCCTGATCATCTTCGTCGAGACCGGGCTGGTCGTGATGCCCTTTCTGCCTGGCGACTCGCTGCTCTTTGCCGCCGGCGCGATCGCCGGCGTCGGGGGCATGAGCCTGTCCGGGCTGCTGCTGCCGCTGATGCTCGCGGCCGTGCTCGGCGATGCCCTCAACTACGCGGTCGGGCGTCGCTGCGGGCCGCGGGTCTTCGGCTGGGAGCAGTCTCGCTGGTTCAACCGCGCGGCCTTCGAGCGTACGCAGGCCTTCTACGATCGTCATGGTCCGATCACCATCGTCGTGGCCCGCTTCCTGCCCTTCGTGCGCACCTTCGCACCCTTCGTCGCGGGCCTCGCCCATATGCGCTACCCGCGCTTTGCGCTCTTCAACGTGCTGGGCGCGGTGCTTTGGGTGGGCAGCCTGGTACCTCTCGGCTACCTGGTGGGCAATACCGCCTGGGTGAAGGCGAACTTCTCCTGGGTCACGCTCGCGTTCATCGTCGTCCCGGCGCTGCCAGCGCTCTGGGAAGTGCTGCGCCACATGAGGTCGCGTCGTGCGGATCCTGCTCATCGAGGATGACCGTCTCGTCACCGACGTGGTCCTCAGCGGCCTGCGCGACGCCGGTTTCGTGGTCGATGCGGTGGCCAGTGCCGAGTCGGCCGATACCGCGATCGCCACCGAGCATTTCGACCTCGTGATCCTCGACCTCGGCCTGCCGGGGCGCGACGGCCTGCAGTTCCTGTCGAGCCTGCGACGCTCGCCCGGCGACCGCGCGAGCGTGCCGGTGCTGGTGCTGACGGCGCGCGACGGCCTGGACGACCGCATCGAGGGGCTCGAGCGCGGTGCCGACGACTACCTCGTCAAGCCCTTCGAGCTGCGCGAGCTGATCGCGCGCTGCCGCGTGCTGATCCGGCGCACCGGCTCGATGGGCTCGACCTCGCTCGGATTCCTCGGGCTCGAACTCGACCGCGGGGCCCGCCTGGTGCGTGCTGCCGGTGGCCGCTCGATCGAGCTGACGCCGCGCGAGTGGTCGATCCTCGAGTACCTGATGCTTCATGCCGAAACCGTCGTGCGCAAGGACAAGCTTCTGCAGGCGATCAGCGGCTGGGACGACAACATCGCACCCAACGCGGTCGAGGTCTACGTGTCGCGGCTGCGCAGCAAGATCGAGGGAACCGGCGTCGCGGTGCGCACGGTGCGCGGTGTCGGCTACCGGCTCGAGCGTGCGCTCGTCGACTGAAGCCGGCACCGCGTCGGCCGCCAGCGCACCGCGCGAGGCGCCTGCGCGCCCCCGCGATGCCGATCGCCCCAACGACGCTGCCTCCGTCGCCCGCACCCCCGAGGCGGCGACCCTCGGGGTTCGCCGCTTCTCGATGAGCGTGCGCACCCGCCTGCTGGTCTGGCTGGTGCTGCCGCTGCTGCAGGTCGTGATCTTCGCGGCGGTGCTCGACTACCGCGCAGTCGATCGCACCGTCGACGAGGCCTTCGACCGCGTGCTGCTCAACAGCGCGGTGGCGATCGGCGAGAGCGTCCGGCCCGGCGAGATCGCCGGCACCATCCGGCTGTCCTCCGATCGCCTGCGCTCGCTGCTCGCCGACCCGCGCGATGCGCTCGACTATCGCCTGATCGGCGCGGCGGGCGAGCACTTCGGCGGCAATCCGGCGCTGCCCCTGCCCGCCGACGACGCCGACCCGACCTTCTACGACCTCGATTTCGGCGGGCGATCGCTGCGGGTCGTGCGCGTGGTCGCCGACACCGATGCCGGCGTCCTCACCATCGTGGTGGCCGAGACCCGGCGCAAGCGCGATTCCCTGCTGCGCAACCTGCACTCGGCGCTGCTGGTCGAAGACGGTCTGCTGCTGGGCATGACGATCGCCCTGTGCCTGTTCGCGATCCGCAAGGCCCTCGATCCCCTGGCCCGCCTCGCGCTGCAGCTGGCCGAGCGCTCGCCTGCCGACCTCACGCCGCTGGCGGCTGCCCGCGCGCCGGCCGAGATCCGTCCGCTCGCTGAAGCCCTGAACCGGCTCTTCGAGCGCCTGGCTGCCAGTCGCGATGCCCAGCGCCGCTTCGTCGAGAATGCCGCGCACCAGTTGCGCACCCCGCTGGCGGGGGTCAAGGGCCAGCTCGAGCTCGCGCTTGCGCAGGTGCGCCGGCTGCCCGCCAGCACCGAGTCCGAGCGCCTGGCCGAGCTGCGCGCGCTCGAGCAGCGACTCGCGCTCGCCCAGGGTGCGCACGACCGCCTCGCCCGGCTGACCCATCAGCTGCTCACGCTGAGTCGCGCCGACCAGAGCACCTTCGAGCTCTCGGCGGCGCAGCCGGTTCCGCTGGCCGACCTGGTGCAGGAGGTGGTCGAGCTGCATGTCGACCAGGCGCTCGCCCGCGCGCAGGACCTCGGCGCCGAGACCGAGGCGCTGGCCGTGCCGGGTTCGCGCTGGCAGCTTCGCGAGCTGCTGTCCAATCTCGTCGACAACGCGATCCGCTACACGCCCGAGGGCGGGCGCATCACGGTGCGCTGCGGTCGTGCCGACGGCCATGCCTTTGTCGAGGTCGAGGACAGCGGTCCCGGCATCGTGGCGGCCGAGCGCGAACGGGTCTTCGAGCGCTTCCACCGGGCGCCGGGAGCGGCGGGCGAAGGCTCGGGCCTGGGGCTCGCGATCGTGCGCGAGATCGCGCAGTCGCATGGGGCGCAGGTGAGCCTCGCCGAGGCGCCCTCGGGCGGCACCCTGATGCGGGTGGTGTTCAGGTCTGCGGCAGACGGCCAGGCGGCGGATGCCTGAGGAAGTACTGGCGGATGCCGGCGTGGATCGCGCGGGCGATGCGAGTCTGGTAGGCCGGATCGGCCAGGCGCCGCTCCTCCTGGGGGTTGCTGATGAAGGCGGTCTCCACCAGCACCGACGGAATATCGGGCGCCTTGAGCACCGCGAAGCCGGCCTGCTCCACGCCGGGCTTGTGCAGCTGCCCGACCGCACCGAGCTGACCGATCAGCAGCCTCGCCACCTGGCTGGAATCGCGGATCTGCGAGTCGGTCGACAGCTGCAGCAGCAGCTGCGCCACTTCCCGGTTGTGGCCTGCGAGGTTGACCCCGCCGATCAGGTCGGCCTGATTCTCGCGATCGGCGAGCCAGCGCGCGGCGCTGCTCGAGGCCCCGCCCTGCGACAGCACGTACACCGAGGCGCCGCGCGCCTCGGGCCGCACGAAGGCGTCGGCATGGATCGACACGAACAGGTCGGCGCGCACCGCGCGCGCCTTCTGCACGCGCAGCGCCAGCGGCACGAAGAAGTCGGCGTCGCGGGTCATGAAGGAGCGCATGCCGGGTTCCTGGCCGATCAGCTCATGGACCTGACGGGCGATCGCGAGCACCACATCCTTTTCGCGGGTGCCGCCCTGACCGATGGCGCCGGGGTCCTCGCCGCCATGCCCGGGGTCGATGGCCACCGTGATCAGTCGGGTGACGGCGGGCTCCTCGCGGCCGGTGATCGTGCCGCCCCCGGGCGCCGAGCCGCCTGCGGGCGCCGGCAGTGCCGGGGTGACCGGCGGCGCGCTCGCGGCACCGCCCGGCAGTGCCGCGTCGCGCTGCTGGACCTCGCGCAGCAGGGCCTGCAGCGGATCCTCGAGCGCGGGATAGAGATCGATCACCAGGCGATGACCGTACTGCGCCACCGGGGCCAGCGTGAAGACCTGCGGCGCGATCTCCACCTTCAGATCGAAGACGATGCGCACCACGCGTGGCCTGAACTGCCCGACCCGCGCCTGGCGGATGAAGGGATCGTCGGTGCGTACCTTCGCGACCAGTTCGCGCAGCGAGGCATCGAGGTCGATGCCTTCGAGGTCCACCACCAGGCGCGGCGGGTCCGAGACCAGCATCTCGGTGTGGCGCAGGTCCTGGTCGAGTTCGATCGCGATGCGGGTGTACTCGCGCGCCGGCCAGACGCGCACCGCGAGGACCGCCGCCGCGTGGGCGAGCGGTGCCTCGAGGCTCAGCAGCGGTGCGCCGAGTCCGGCAAGCAGCAGATGCCGGCGGGCGCGTCGGCCGCCAGTCGCGCGGCGACCCCGCTCAGGCACGCTCGCCCCCGGTCGGTGAAGGCTTCGAGTCTGACCTGTCGTGCGTCGGCCTCGGGCAGCGCAGCGAGCGACAGCCGCAGGTCGGGCGCAGGCAGGGTCTCGCCCGCCCGCTCCGGCCATTCGACGATCGCGGCGCAGTCCGCGTCGAGCGCTTCTTCGAAGCCTGCTTCACGCCATTCATCAGGGGTGGAGAATCGATAGAAATCAAAATGATACAGATCGAACTTCGACAAAGTATAGGGTTCCGCCAGCGTGAAGGTGGGGCTTCGCACACGGCCGGCATGGCCAAGGGCGCGCAGCACCGCGCGCGTGAAGGCGGTCTTGCCGCTGCCGAGGTCTCCCGACAGGTGCAGCACGAAGCCTGGCCCGAACGCCGGGGCGATCAGCGCGGCCAGCGCGGCGGTGGCCGCCTCGTCGCGCAGGTGCAGGCTCAGCGATGGACCAGGAGCGTCGGGCATCGAGGCATCAGGGTGCATGAACTCGAGGGGGCTGAGCCGTGAACATCGCGCGCTCTCAGGCCGAGCTTACCGATCTGGTCGGTCGCCTCTCGGGCTGGGCTCGCGAACTCGGTTTCGGGTCGGTCGGCGTGGCCGACATCGACCTGAGCGATGCGGAGCCGGGTCTTGCGCAGTGGCTCGCCGCGGGCTTTCACGGCGAGATGGATTATATGGCTCGCCACGGCATGCGCCGCGCCCGGCCGGCCGAGCTCGTCGAGGGCACCGTGAGTGCGATCATGGTGACGATGGACTACGCCCCCGCCGATCCGGCGTGGCGAGAGCAGGCCTGGTCCACGCTCGAGGCCTCCGAGCGGGCCTTCGTGTCGCGGTACGCGCTGGGGCGCGACTACCACAAGGTGGTGCGAGGTCGGCTCGAGAAGCTCGCGAGGCGTCTGCGCGAGGAGGCGGGCGCGCTCGGCGGCCGGGTCTTCTGCGACTCCGCCCCGGTCATGGAGGTCGAGCTCGCGCGCCGTGCGGGTCTGGGCTGGCGCGGCAAGCACACGCTGCTGCTCGACCGTTCGCGCGGCTCGATGTTCTTCCTCGGCACCCTGTACAGCGACCTCGCCCTGCCGGCCGCCGAGCCGGCGAGCGAGCACTGCGGCAGCTGCGAGCGTTGCCTGCAGGCCTGCCCGACCGGGGCGATCGTCGCGCCGTGGCGGCTCGATGCGCGCCGCTGCATCAGCTACCTGACGATCGAGCTGGCCGGACCGATCCCCGAAGCCCTGCGCCCGGCGATCGGCAACCGGATCTACGGCTGCGACGACTGCCAGCTGGTGTGCCCGTGGAACCGGTACGCGCGGCCGGCCGCCGTACCCGACTTCGTGGCCCGCGAAGGCCTGGACAGCGCCACCCTGGCCGAGCTTTTCGCCTGGGACGAGGCGAGCTTCGAGGCGCGTCTGGCGGGCTCGGCAATCCGCCGGATCGGCCACGAGCGCTGGCTGCGCAATCTCGCGGTGGCCCTCGGCAACGTCGGCGCCGGCGGCCGCGAGGCGGCGCTTGTCGCGCTGCGTCGCCGCGAGCGCGACCCCAGCCCGCTCGTGCGCGAACACGTGGCCTGGGCGATCGCGCGCCTGCAGTCCAGCGGGTGAAACGCGGCCCGCCCGCACCGGCGGGGCGGCGCGCTACAGTTCGTCAGGCGCGCGCGGCGCGCCGCGACCGAATCGGAGGAACCCGATGAGCCTGCTGCCCGAGTCGGTCACGATCACCGACGACACCATGCGCGAAGGCCTGCAGATCGAGAGCGCGAGCATCCCGGTCGAGGCCAAGCTGCGGCTGCTCGATGCCCTCGGCCGCACCGGCGCGAAGGTGATCTCGATCGGCTCCTTCGCCCACCCGAAGTGGACGCCCCAGATGGCCTGCATCGACGAGATCGCCGAGCGATTCGTCCCGCAGCCGGGCGTCACCTACACCGCGGCCTTCTTCAACAAGACCGGCTTCGAGCGCGCCGACCGCTGGTATCCCAAGCTCGACGTGCGCCGTCGCGGCCGGCTGCCTTCCAGCCACGTCGAGATGTGCGACACCTTCGCGCGGCGCAACTACAACCGCACGCAGGCCCAGCAGATCGCCGCGATGGATGCCTCGATCGCCGCGGCCCGCGCCGCCGGCGCGCAGCGCGCCTCGGTGGCGATCGGCAACCCCTTCGGCTCCAATTTCGAGGGCGCCTTCAGCCGGCAGCAGCGCATGGCCATGCTCGAGCTGATGATCGACCGCTGGGCCCAGGCCGGCATCACCGTGACCCGCGTTTCGCTGCTCGAGGCGATGGGCTGGAACCTGCCGCACCTGGTCCGCGAGACGATCACCGAGATCCGCGAGCGCTGGCCGGCGGTCACCGACTTCCACCTGCACCTGCACAACCAGCGCGGCGCCACGCTTGCGAGCTACTACGAGGCGCTGCAGCTCGGCGCGCGCGAGTTCGACACCTGTCTGGGCGGCATGGGCGGCTGCCCGTACTGCGGCAACGGCCGCTCGGCCGGGCACGTGCCCACCGAGGATTTCGTCGACCTCTGCCACGAGATGGGCGTGCACACCGGCTACGACCTCGACCGGCTGATCGAGGCGGTCGCGATCGCCGAAGAGGTGGTCGGCCATCCGCTGTGGGGTCATGTGTCGAAGTCCGGGCCGCGCCCGCGCGGCGAGGCCCTGTACCCGGCCGACATGCCCTTCGTCGAGACCCTCGAGGAGGCCGCGCACTTCCGCAAGGGCCCCGCGGTCTACGAGGGCCGGCTTGCGCCCTGGCGCGAGAACGACGCGCTGCTGCGCCGCTGAAGCGCCCGCCCGAGCGCGCCCATCCCCGTACCGCCGCGCCGTTGGCTGGCGCCATCCACAGGAACCCTTTCGATGAGCCTCACCCTCTACCACTGCAAGCGCGCCCGCTCGATGCGTCCGCTCTGGACGCTGCTCGAGATGGACCTGCCCCACGAACTCGTCGTGATGCCCTTCCCGCCGCGGGTACTCCACAAGGAGTATCTGAAGATCAACCCGCTGGGCACGATCCCCTGCCTGGTCGATGGCGACCTGAAGATGACCGAGTCGGCCGGCATCTGCCAGTACCTCGTCGACCGCTACGGCCCCACATCGCTGGGCGTACGGCCCGACGAGCCCGCCTACGGCGAGTACCTGAACTGGCTGCACCGCAGCGACGCCACCTTCACGTTCCCCCAGACGCTCGTGCTGCGCTACACGCGCCTGGAGCCCGAGGAGCGTCGCAATCCGCAGGTCGCCACCGACTACCGCAAGTGGTTCCTCGCCCGCATGCGCAGCGTCGAGGAGGCCACAGCCGACCGGCAGTACCTGTGCGCCGGCCGCTTCACGATCGCCGACATCTGCGTGGGCTATGCGCTGGTGCTCGCGCGCGAGCTCGGCATCGAGGAGGTCTTCACGCCCAACATCGCGCGCTACTGGGAAGGCATCACGCAGCGCCCGGCCTTCCAGCGCGCCTTCGACCTGTAGCACCGGAGCGCCGCGATGCCCGTGCTCGACTCCCGCCTCGATCCCCGCGACGAGGCCTACACCCGCAACCGCGACGACATGCTCGCCGCGATCGCCGAACTCGATGCGCTGCAGCGCGAGGCCGCCGAGGGCGGCGGCGCCGAGACCGTCGAGCGGCTGCGCAAGCGCGGCAAGCTGCCGCTGCGCGAGCGCATCGCCCGCGTGCTCGACCCCGACTCGGCCTTCCTCGAGATCAGCCCGCTCGCCGCCTGGCGCTCGAACTTCACGGTGGGTTCGGGCTTCGTCGTGGGCATCGGCGTGATCGAGGGCGTCGAGTGCGTGATCCTCGGCCACGACCCCTCGGTACGCGCCGGCGCCTTCAACGCCTTCAACGCGAAGAAGCTGATGCGCGGCCTCGAGATCGCGCGCACCAACCGCATGCCCTACGTGCAGTTCGTCGAGTCGGCCGGTGCCGACCTGCGCGGTGATGCCGGCGATGGCGACCCCGAGGCCGCGATCCGTCGCGAGACCGGCCACTTCGCCGAGTCGGGGCGGCTGTTCTACGAAATCACCGAGCTCTCGAAGATGCGCATCCCCACCATCTCGGTGGTGTTCGGCGCCTCGACCGCGGGTGGCGCCTACCAGCCCGGCATGAGCGACTACAACATCTTCATCCGCGGCCAGTCCAAGGTGTTCCTGGGTGGCCCGCCGCTGGTGAAGATGGCCACCGGCGAGGATGCCGACGAGGAGAGCCTGGGCGGCGCGCAGATGCACTGCACGGTCTCGGGCCTGGGCGACTACCTCGCCGACGACGAGGTCGACGCGATCCGCATGTGCCGCGAGGTGGTCTCGCACCTGAACTGGCGCAAGGAGGGTCCGGGCCCCACGCTGCCGGCCGATCCGCCGCTGCACGATCCCGAACAGCTGCTCGGGCTGGTCTCCAAGGACCTGCGCCAGCCCTTCGACATCCGCGAGGTGATCGCGCGCATCGTCGACGGCTCGCGCTTCGAGGACTTCAAGCCGCTCTACGGCCCGACGCTCGTGACCGGCTGGGCCTCGATCCACGGCTTTCCGGTGGGCATCGTCGGCAACAACGGCGCGCTGTTCTCCGAGTCGGCCGAGAAGGCCGCGCAGTTCATCCAGCTGTGCAACCAGATCGACGTGCCGCTGCTCTTCCTGCACAACATCACCGGCTACATCGTCGGCACCGACTTCGAGCAGGGCGGCATCACCAAGAACGGCTCGAAGATGATCAACGCGGTGTCCAACTCCACGGTGCCGCACCTCACCGTCATCGTCGGGGCCTCCTATGGCGCGGGCAACTACGGCATGAGTGGGCGCGCCTTCGGCACGCGCTTCACCTTCATCTGGCCGACCGCCAAGAT
>Ga0315900_10012527_pt1 | contig 10390 bp, 8 predicted proteins | sample LakEriMetagenome_FD_203521 | JGI IMG/M metagenome (GOLD analysis project Ga0315900, IMG submission 203521) | Freshwater fungal communities from buoy surface, Lake Erie, Ohio, United States - Buoy 12 MA114 | ecosystem: Environmental > Aquatic > Freshwater > Lake > Lake biofilm | place: USA: Lake...
CGCGTAGTTGGTCTGGCCGAAGTTGCCGTAGATGCCCACCACGCTGCTGGCGTTGAGGATGACGCCCGAGCCCTGCGCCACCATGGTGTCGGCCACGGCCTGCGTGCAGTGGAAGACCCCGCGCAGGTTCACGTCGATCACGGCGTCGAACTGGGCCAGCGTCATCTTCTGCAGGCGCGCATCCTTGGTGATGCCGGCGTTGTTGACCAGCACGTCGATGCGGCCGAACTGCGCTTTCACGGCGCTGACCATCGCATCCACCTGGGCTCGGTCGGTCACGTCCACCTGGAAGCCCTCGGCGCGCGCGCCTTCGGCCCGGCAGGCGGCCACCGCCGCATCAACGCCTTCGCGGCGCATGTCGCACGCGGCGACCGCGGCGCCCTCACGGGCGAACTTCAGCGCCGTGGCCAGGCCGATGCCCTGGGCGCCGCCCGTGACGATGCAGATCTTGTCCTTCAGTCTCATTCGGCGTGTACGGTTGTGGGCAAGTGAGTGTCAGGGTGGGCCCGGCGTCCGCGACGGGGCTCGGCGCCTGTTCAGGCTGCCAGGGCCTCCAGCAGCTTGTCGTGGATGCCGCCGAAACCGCCGTTGCTCATGCACAGGATGTGGTCGCCGGGTTGAGCGGCCTTCTTGACCTGCGCCACCAGGGCGTCCACCGTGTCGGCCACCACCGCCAGAGGGCCCAGCGGAGCCAGCGCGTCGCGTGCGTTCCAGCCGTAGGGGCCTTGCAGGCAGAAACTCATGTCGGCCTCTTCCAGTGCCCAAGGCAGTTGGGCCTTCATGGTGCCCGTCTTCATGGTGTTGGAGCGCGGCTCGAACACCGCCAGGATGCGCTGCAGCCCCACCTTGCGGCGCAGCCCGTTGACCGTGGTGCGCATGGCGGTGGGGTGGTGGGCGAAGTCGTCGTAGATCCGGATGCCGGCCACCTCGCCGCGCAACTCCAGCCGCCGGCGCACGTTGCGGAAACTGCCCAGGGCCGCCGCGGCCTGCTCGGGCGCCACGCCTGCGTGCTCCGCCGCGCCAATGGCCGCCAGCGCGTTCATCTGGTTGTGCTCACCGATCAGGCCCCAGGCCACATGGCCGATCTTCAGGCTGCCGCGCAGCACGTCAAAGGCGTGCGGCTCACCCCGGGCGCACAGGCCCCCGGGCTCCTCGCGCTTGGTGCCGAAGCGCTGCACCGTGCTCCAGCACCCGCGTTGCAGCACGCGTTGCAGCGCCTCGTCGCGGGCATTGACCACCAGGCGTCCGCTGGCGGGCACAGTGCGCACCAGATGGTGGAACTGCGTCTCGATGGCGGCCAGGTCGGCAAAGATGTCCGCGTGGTCGAACTCCAGGTTGTTCAGGATGGCCGTGCGCGGGCGGTAGTGCACGAACTTGCTGCGCTTGTCGAACAGCGCCGTGTCGTACTCGTCGGCCTCGATGACGAAGCAGCGCCCAGTGCCCAGCCGTGCCGAGACTCCGAAGTTCAGCGGTACGCCGCCCACCAGGAAGCCCGGCTGCAGGCCTGCTTGGTCCAGTATCCAGGCCAGCATGGAGGTGGTGCCCGTCTTGCCATGCGTGCCCGCCACCGCCAGCACGTGGCGCTCGCGCAGCACCGCTTCGGCCAGCCACTGCGGGCCGCTGGTGTAGGCCGCTCCGGCATCGAGGATGGCCTCCATCAGCGGGTTGCCACGGGCCACCACGTTGCCAATGACGAACACGTCCGGCTTGAGCGCCATCTGGTCGGCTGAGAAGCCCTCGATCAACTCGATGCCCAGCGCGCGCAACTGCTCGCTCATGGGCGGGTAGACGTTGGCGTCGCAGCCGGTGACGCGGTGGCCCGCCTCGCGCGCGATGGCCGCAATGCCGCCCATGAAGGTGCCGCAGATGCCAAGGATGTGCAGGTGCATGGAAAGTGGCTGCGCGAGGACGGCGCCGCAGCGTCGAAGGGGTTCAGCCTGCCTTGAAGGCCTGCGCCGCGGCCGCGACGGTGGCCTCGATGTCGGCCGCAGTGTGTGCGGCGCTGACGAAGCCGGCCTCGTACAGCGCCGGCGCCAGGTACACCCCTTGGTCCAGCATGGCGTGGAAGAAGCGGTTGAAGCGCTCCTTGTCGGTGGCCATCACGGTGGCGTAGTTCTGCGGCAGGCTCTCAAAGAAGAAGAAGCCGAACATGCCGCCTTCGCAATCACCGCTGAAGGGCACGCCCGCTGCCTGAGCCGCCTGGGTCAGTCCGTCGACCAGCGAGCGGGTGCGTGCCGATAGCGTGTCAAAGAAGCCGGGCTTGGCGATCTCTTTCAGCGTGGCCAGGCCGCAGGCGGTGGCCACGGGGTTCCCGCTCAAGGTGCCGGCCTGGTAGACCGGGCCCAGCGGCGCCAACTGGCTCATGACCTCGCGCGTGCCGCCGAAGGCCGCCAGCGGCATGCCGCCGCCAATCACCTTGCCGAAGACGCTCATGTCGGGCTTGAAGCCCGGGATCAGCTTCGCGTACACGCTCTGCGCACTGCCCAGGGCGACGCGAAAACCCGTCATCACTTCGTCGAACACCAGCAGGGCACCGTGCTGGGTGCACAGTTCGCGCAGCCGCGTCATGAACGGCACGCTGGCACGCACGAAATTCATGTTGCCGGCGATGGGCTCCAGCATCACGCAGGCGATCTCCGACCCGTGGGTGATGAAGGCCTCCTCGATCTGCGCCAGGTTGTTGTACTCCAGCACCAGCGTGTGCTGCACCACCTCCGCCGGCACGCCCGCGCTGGTGGGAAAGCCGAAGGTGGCCAGGCCGGAGCCTGCCTTGACCAGCAGCGCGTCGGCGTGGCCGTGGTAACAGCCTTCGAACTTGATGATCTTGGAACGACCTGTGGCCCCGCGTGCCAGGCGCAGCGCGCTCATGCCGGCCTCGGTGCCGGAGCTCACCAGGCGGATCTGTTCGACCGAAGGCACGAGGGCGATGATGGCCTCGGCCAGTTCGATCTCGCGCTCGGTGGGGGCGCCGAAGCTGAAACCGTCGGCCGCGGCCTTGGTCACGGCTTCCAGCACGGCCGGGTGGCCGTGGCCCAGGATCATCGGCCCCCAGGAGCCGATGTAGTCGATATAGCGCTGCCCTTCGGCGTCCCACATGTAGGCGCCTTCAGCCCGCGCGATGAAGCGCGGCGTGCCGCCTACGGCGCGGAAGGCGCGTACCGGTGAATTGACGCCGCCAGGGATGACCTGCTGGGCGCGTGAGAAGAGGCTGTCGTTGGTCATGTGCGTGCGTCTTGGTCGTGCTGCTCGTACGGGGGTCTAGTACGTTCGTCTTGCTCGTGTCAATGGACCCGCCGGGCAGCTCCCGGGGTCTTGGGCGGTTCCGCCTGGTCTTCGGGCTCGCTGCTGTCCGGCCCCTGGCCAACTTCGCCTTCCTCGGCGGGTGGCAACGCCCAGAAGAAGCGGTCGGGCACCACGTTGCCCATGCCGGGGCGAAACCCCGAGTCCAGGCTTTGGTCCAGGAAGGCCAGCGCCTCGCCCACGGCGGCCTGCAACTCGCTGCCCGCGGCCAGTAGCGACGCCAGGGCTGCAGCCAAGGTGTCACCGGCTCCGACGAAGCCGGCCTCGAAACGCTCGAACTTCTCGCCCGTCAGGGCGCCCTGCGGCGACGCCAACACGTTGTCGATGAACTGCTCCGCGCCGCGCGCGGGCAGCATCACTCCCGTGACCAGCACGTAGCGCGTACCGCGCTCGCCCGCCGCCACGGCCAGCTCACGTGCCGAGGGCGGACGCTCGCTGTCCCATTCGGGCAGCAGGAAGTCTGTCAGCGTCTTGTGGTTGCCGGTCAGCACCTCGGCCGCGGGCAGGATGAGCTCGCGGTAGGCTTCCAGATAGGGCTCGCGCTGGTCTTCGTCCAGCCAGCTCAGGTCCGGCATGTAGGCCACCAGCGGCACCTCGGCGTAGTCCGACAGGATCTCGGCCACGGCGGCCACCGTATCGGCCGAGCCGAGGAAACCTACCTTCCAGGCAGAGACGGGCACGTCCTCCAGGATGGAGCGGGCCTGCTCGATCACGGCCTCGTCGTCGATGGGGTGGTGGTCGAAGATCTCGGCGGTGTCGCGCATCAGGATCGTGGTCACCACCGGCAACGGATGGGCGCCCATGGCGGCGATGGTCGCGACATCCCCCGCTACGCCGCCGGCACCGCTGGCGTCGCTGACGTTGAACGTCATGACGCACGCTGGCGGTGGGGCTTCCTGCCCGGGTTCAACGGGGTCGGCGTGGTCTTGGGCGTCTGGATTCATCGGGCGGGCAGACCGCGGTCGGGACAGACCGGGGCGTGGGCGTGGGTTCTAGGAGGCGGTGCCGGGCGCGGGTTGCGCAGTGCCAACGCCCTGGGCAAAGCCGGCCCGCAGACCCCGGCACGACCCCCGGTGGCTACAATCTCATCCCATTGTAGTGACCACCCTGTGAAGCCATCGTGAGCCAACCCTGTACCTGGATGTGTCTGATTTGCGGCTGGATTTACGACGAGGCTGCCGGCGACCCGGAGCACGGCATCGCGCCCGGCACGGCGTGGGCTGACGTGCCCATGAACTGGACCTGCCCCGAGTGCGGAGCCCGCAAGGAAGACTTCGAGATGGTGCAGGTCTGACGCCGGCGCTCCAGCCGGCACTGCACAGCGTTCGGGACCTGCCGCATGGCGCCCGCATCCGCTGATTTTCCCGAACCGTTTTCCAAGGTGTTGGCTCGGCTCCGGGACTTCCTGGGGCTGCTGAGCGATCACGTCGCGTTGATGTCGGCGGCCGGTCCTTGCCTGGCGGAGGGCAACGCGCCGGACGCGCGATCGAACGCCTCTGACGCCGCCGCCGGCGATGTGCCCGGCAGTTCTTCAGTCTCCCCTGAAGGGGTGCCCTCGGGGCACGATGCCCTGGTGACCGCTTTTCGGAGTTCCGCGCAGGCTCTGGAGGCTTGCGGCCGCGTGCCCCTGGCGCTGGTGTTGCAGGGCTGTGAGCGGGCGCTTCCCAGCCTGCAACCGGCCCATCCGCGCCACACACCCGAGGCCCACCGCATCATCGAGCAGGCCTTGCTCGCGGTGTTGCAGCATGCCGAACGCCCGGTGGGAAACGAACTGGCTCTCGCGGCCGAACTGTTTCCACCCTATCAGGCGGTCCAGCAGTTGGCAGGGGTTGACCGTGCGCACCCTGCAGACCTGTGGCCCGGGCGCCACCCGCTGCTGGATCTTCCTTCCGACCCCTTCGCTGCGCCGCGTGGCCTGGACGAGGAGGCCCGCCTGGCCTTGGAGGAGGCGCTGCTCCTGACCCTGAAGGAGCCCGGCCCGGAGGCCTTCCGCGCCATGAGCGACCTGTGCACCGCACTGGGCGAAGGCGCCGCCGGGACCCAGGCGGATCTGTGGAAGCTGGCCGGTGCCGTCTATGAGGCCCAGGCCCACGAACTGTTGCCGTCAGACGTCTACCTAAAGCGCATGGGGCCGCGCCTGCTGTCCCTGGCCCGTGCGACGCGGGGTCCCGCCGAGATATCCGCGCTGGCGTGGGCGCCAGGACGGCCCGACGAGGGCGCTCAAGCCCACATGCAAAGGCAGGCCAGGGCGCAGGAATCCGCCCGCCAGCTCGGGCACGAACTGTTGTTCCGGTGTCACTGTGCCCTGGCGGCTGCAAGCCCGGCCCAGGGCCGGAGCGCAGGGCCCCGGCTGGAGCGAGTGGCTGCGGCCTGCGGTGTGGCCGTGCATCGACCGCTCGCTGACGCCGTCGCGGACACCCCAGCCCTGCCCGTTCGAGCGGAGTTGCCGCCGGGCAGTGCCGGAGTTTCTGCTGCCAATGAGAAAGGCGTGGAGGCTCATGAGGCACCGCAGGATGCCGGGGATCTTCAAACCGCGGTGTCACGCTCAGGTGCGTCCGCGAAGGTGCACCCGGTCGAGGACGAAGAGTCCACGCTCGATCTTGTGCTCCCGCTTTCGAGCCCCGACGAAGCATCATCGCAGCCGGCTGCGCCCACCGCCGTACAACGCAGCCTCGCCGACGCGGTGCCCGGCCTGCCTTCGGCAGCCGACCTGGACCTGGCGGGTTGGGGGTTGGCCGCCAATGCCGACCGGGTGGTGACGCCGGATGATGAGATCAAGGTCATCGGAGCGCTGCGCCTGGAGATCCCGGTCTTCAACGCGTTTCTGAACGACGCCGATGAGGCTTCACGCCGGCTGTCCATGGTGCTGGCCGAGTGGTCCGACGTCCCCACACGGCCGGTGCCCGTTGAGGCCGCCGTCCAGGCCTTCGCCCTGGCCCAGGGGGCGGACCGTGTAGGCCATGAAGCCCTGGCGACCCTGGCCCATCAGTTGGTCCGGGTGTTGCGCGCCTGTGCCGCAGACCCCGCCCCGGTGCCGGTGGCTGCGGACCCGGCTTGGGCGGCACGGAACCTTATGGCCGCCGTTGAGGAGATGCGCCGGGTGTTGCACCAGTTCGCCGCGGGTTTCCTGACCGAGCCCTCCGCGGCCTGTGCAGAGCGTCTGGCCGAATGCCTGGCCGACCACCTGCCATCCTCTGGGTCGGGACATCGCGCTGCCGGGTCTGGCACCCGGTCCCGCTCGGACGACGAGGAATTGCAATCGCTGCACGATCTGGCCAGTCTGCAAACCGAACTCGCCTCGGCGCTGGACCGCCTGGCGCAGGTTCGGCCCTCACAGGCCGCAGCGGTGTCCGATCTGGCGGTCGCTGACCGGCACTTCGACAGGGCCTGGTCCGAGGCCAATGACCGTCTTGCCGCGTCAGAAGGTCTGATCCGCTCTTTGCTGGACCGTCCGCGCGACTCAGAGCGTTGAACGGCTGCAGACCCGGTCCATTCCATTCCTGAAGTGGGGCGCTGCCCAGTTCCTGGATGACGCTTGCACCAGCGATCCCCCCGGGTCAGGGATGAAATCAGACGTTTGATTCAATCAATCGTTTGATTATTGGTGTACAGTTCACGACGTGACTCCGCCTGTCGATCCTTCCCGTCCTGCCGCCGACACCGGCGACGCCCGCGCGCGTCTGCTGCAGGCTGCCATCCGCCTGTTCGCCCATCAGGGATACGCCAAGACCTCCACACGCGAGTTGGCCGAGGCGGCCCAGGTGAACGTGGCCGCGATCAGCTACTACTTCGGCGACAAGGCAGGTCTGTACCGCGCTGCCTTCCTGGAGCCGATGGACCCCACGGAGGACCTGGCGCGTTTCACCGACCCCGCGCTGCCCCTGGCGCAGGCCCTGGCCGGCTTTTACGCCGGTTTTCTGGAGCCCCTTCGCCAGGGTGAGGACGCCCGTCTGTGCACCAAGCTGCACCTGCGCGAGATGCTCGAGAGCACCGGCCTGATCGAGAACGGCCTTGCACGCACCATCCAGCCGCTGCACGACGCGCTGCTGGCGCTGCTGATGCGCCACCTGGGCCTGGACGCCGTGGACGACGAGTTGCAGCGCGTGGCGATCTGCATCGAGGGCCTGGGCGTGCAGTTGCATGTGGGTCTGGACATCAACGAGACCATCGCGCCCGGCGTGAACACCGGGCCCGGCGCCATCGACCACTGGCACGGCACGTTGCTGCGTGCAGCGCTGGCCATGGTGGAGGGCGAGGCCCGACGCCGCGGCCGGCCGCTGCCCGACACGCTGCCTGGGAGCCCCCTTTGAACCGCCTTTTACTGCCCACGCTGTTGGCCGCGGCCACCCTGGTTGGCTGCGCCAGCACCGCTGTCTCCGACCCCCCGGCCCTGGCCGCACCCGTCGCCGTGGCCGCCGACACCGGCGCCTGGCAGGCGCCCTTGCCGCATGGCGGCCGCAGCGCCGAGCTGGCCAGTTGGTGGCGCGGATTCGACGATCCGCTGCTGCCTGGGCTGATCGACGCTGCGCAGGCTGCCAGCCCCAACTTGGCGTCGGCGCGCGCGCGCATCGAACGCGCCCGCGCCACGCTGGTTGCCAGCGATGCTGCGGCGCTGCCCCGACTGGACGGCGTGGCCGCGGCGCAGCGTGGGCGCAGCGTGCCCGAGGCCCCCGCCGCCAGCAGCGCCGCCCTGGGCGCGCAGGCCGTCTGGGAGATCGATCTCTTCGGCGGCGTTGCCGCCGGCCAGCGTGCCAGCGCTCAGCGCCTGCGTGGCGCCGAGGCAGGCTGGCACGAGGCGCGCGTCTCGCTGGCCGCCGACGTGGGTACGGCTTACGTCAACCTGCGCGGCTGCGAGGCGCAGATGCAGCAGGCGCAGGCCGACGCCGCCTCACGCGAGGCCACGGCCCGTCTCACGAGCCAGTCCGCCGCCGCCGGCTTCACCGCCCCGGCCGACGCGGCGCTGGTCCGCGCCAGTGCGGCCCAGGCGCGCAGCCAGGTGCGCGCTCAGCAGGCGCAGTGCGACACGCTCATCAAGGCCTTGGTGGAACTCACCGACCGCCCCGAACCCGCGTTGCGCCAGCAATTGGCCGCTCACACGGCGCGCCTGCCGCAGGCCGGTGGTCTGGCCACCCTGGCGCTTCCGGCGCAGTTGCTGCAGCAGCGCCCCGACCTCGCTGCCGCGAGCGCCGCCGTGCAGGCCGCCGCCGACGACGTCGCGGCCGCGCGCGCGGACGAGCGGCCGCGTCTGAGCTTTGCCGGCACGCTGCAACTGGCTGGCCTGCGCAGCGGCGGCGTCAGCACCGATGGCAGTGTCTGGACCATCGGTCCCTTGCAGCTGAGCCTGCCGCTGTTCGACGGCGGCAGCCGTCGTGCCGCCACCGCCGCCCAGCTTGCCGCCTACGACGAGGCCGTGGCCCAGTTGCAGGGCAGCGTGCGTCGCGCCCTGCGCGAGGTGGAGACGGCCCTCGTGGCCCTGGACGCCGCGGCCGGGCGCGAACGCGACGTGATGGCCGCCGCGACTGACTTCGAAGCCTCGCTCATCGCTACCGAGGCGCGCCAGCGCGGCGGCCTGGCCAGCCTGCTGGACCTGGAGGCCGCGCGCCGCAACGCCCTGCTGGCGCGCAGCACCGTCATCGAACTGCAGCGCGAGCGCGCCACGGCCTGGATAGCCCTCTACCGCAGTCTGGGCGGTGGCTGGACACCGGCCGAGGCCGTGCCCCCCGCCCTGAACCCGCACCACCCCACCGCGAGCTTCCGTCCATGAACGCCTCCACCTTACCGATGAAACCCCTGGCGCTGGCTGCGGCCTCGCTCTTGCTGGCCGCCGGTGGCGGCACGGCCCTGCTCGTGCATGCGCAGGACAGCAAGGCGCCGGCCGCCGCCGCGCCGCGCCCCGCACTCACCGTGACGGTGACGACACCGCTGCGTGCCACCGTGGCCACGGCGGTGGCGGCCAACGGCAACATCGCCGCCTGGCAGGAAGCCATCGTGGGCGCCGAGGCCAATGGCATGCGCCTGGCCGAGGTGCTGGTGAACGTGGGCGACGTGGTGCGCAAGGGCCAGACCTTGGCACGCTTCGACAGCGCCGTGGCCCATGCCGATCTCGCGCAGAGCCGTGCCACCGTGGCCGAGGCCGAGGCCCACCTCGCCGAGGCCGCCGCCAACGCGCAGCGCGCACGTGAGCTGCAGCCCAGCGGCGCCCTCAGCGCGCAGCAGGTGGCGCAGCTGCTCACCGCCGAACGGACCGCGCAGGCCCGGCTGGAGGCTGTGAAGGCCGCGCAGCAGGTGCAGCAACTGCGCCTGCAGCAGGCCGAGGTGCTGGCGCCCGACGCCGGCGTCATCAGCGCGCGCAGCGCCACCGTGGGCGCCGTGGTGCCGGCGGGCAGCGAGCTGTTTCGCCTGATCCGCCAGGGTCGGCTGGAATGGCGTGGCGAGGTCGCCGCCACCGAGCTGGCGCAGATCCGACGCGGCCAGGCCGTCAAGGTCGACGGCGGCGGCACGTCCGTCACCGGCACGGTGCGCCAGGTGGCGCCGACCGTGGACGCCGCCACGCGCAACGCGCTGGTCTACGTCGACCTGCCTGACACGGGCGGGCGGCTGAAGGCCGGCATGTTCGCGCGCGGCGAGTTCGCCACCGGCAGCAGCACTGCGCTGACCTTGCCTCAGAGTGCGGTGCTGCTGCGCGACGGCTTCAGCTACGTCTTCACCGTGGCCGCCGACGGCCGCGTTACGCAGGGCAAGGTCAGCATTGGCCGCCGCAGCGGCGACCGGGTCGAGATCCTGCAGGGTCTGGAGGAGAAGGCCCGTGTGGTGGCCAGTGGCGGCGGCTTCCTCGCCGACGGCGACACCGTGCGCGTGGTCGAGGCGGCTGCGGCCGTGAAGCCGGCCGTGCTGAAGTGACCTGCACCGGAGTCCTGCCATGAATGTGTCCGCCTGGTGCATCAAGAACCCGATCCCGTCGGTGATGCTGTTCGTGATGCTGACGCTGGCCGGCCTGCTGGGCTTCCAGCAGATGAAGATCCAGCAGTTCCCCGACATCGACCTGCCGACGATCAACATCACCGCCAGCCTGCCCGGCACTGCGCCGGCG